>Ga0316187_10005049_pt1 | contig 11418 bp, 9 predicted proteins | sample CroRivburrow1_MG_FD_204927 | JGI IMG/M metagenome (GOLD analysis project Ga0316187, IMG submission 204927) | Coastal sediment microbial communities from Maine, United States - Cross River worm burrow 1 | ecosystem: Environmental > Aquatic > Marine > Coastal > Sediment | place: USA: Maine...
CAGAGCGTTTTTATCGTGGTGATAAGGCCAGAGGCCAATCTTCAGGTGAGGGGCATGGACTAGGCCTTGCTATCGTCAAAGAGCTGGTGGAAAAATATGGTGGGGAGCTCGATATTCAGAATGATGAAGAGCACGGTCTGAGTGTCAGGATCAGGTTGCCCTTCTCCGAATAAACAGATGCGTTGTTTTTGCTGATAAAAAAAGCCCACCTCGGAAGAGGCGGGCTTTTAATTTATTCGGTTAGGTTATTAACCTAACTGATCAGTTGCTTACTTGATGTTAGACAGAAGACTCTTGTTCTTCACAAGGTTTCTTACACCGTGTGCGTGATCTTCATTAAAGGTGTTACCTTTACACCATTTACCAACACTATCGATGTTAACCTTGGCAACCTGAGGGCGAACACTCCAGGAAACCTGGAAAGGAGAGCCTTTCTCATTGTAACCAGGGCCTGTGGTAGAGCCTTCGTACTGAACAGCTGCGCCAGTGTTGCTTGGAATGTTCAGAGCCTGATGCAGGCCGTTTACTTTTTTGTGTTTAGTCAGTTTGCCGAAATCAAGAGCGTGCTTGTCGTTAACCAGCACATATACCTGTGTCTCTACACGTAGCTGTGGGTTACCAATAGCTTTACTTAGGCAAGAACCAAGCGTTGGGCCAGGTTTAACCTGAGCAGTTGTGTGTACGTAGTGAACTTCGATGGTGTCACCGGATTTTAGATCGCCATGTGCACTCGGGCAGATTTCGTGGCTAGCTGATGCAGTTTCTGCTGCACTCAGAGCACCATTGTATTTATAACCACTCAGATAACCGTGGCCATCACCATTACCGGCATAAGTAGTGAACTCGCCGCCTTTGTGCTCAGCATTCTTGTGAAAATGGATGTTACAGAGGTTCATAGAGGTGTATGCCGGTGCTGCATTGAAAGCGCGGCTGTTACTACCGGCTGCAGCATCGATGTCGCGTGGAGACTGAGGGCCAAAACCTTCACCTTTGGTGCTTTTCGCCAGTGCTTTTCGCTGTTTGGCGATCACTTTATCAGCAACGGGTCCGTGAGATGCGTGGGCATCGGCTTTAGCGTGGCTGTCATGTCCTTTTTTATGGCCGTGGTCACCTGCAATGGCAGGTGTTGCAAGCAGTGCAGTAGCTGCCAGAGCAATCAATATTTTTTTCATGAGTTTTACTCCCCTTATTATGAGTATGCCCGAGTGGATTTAAGTGTTTGGGCGGGAAGAATATATGCCAATTTTCAGGATTCGCAAGCTGGGATAATAGCCTCTTTTTGGCTGTGGTTATGGTTTTTTACCGCCGGAGGTGGCGGGTTCAGCTGTTTAATTTAACAGGGCTGCTTGAACATACCGGCTTAGCTCTTCGGCTGAAAAGGGTTTTTGAAGTGTGGTTTCATCTGATTCAGTTAGTTCAAAGGTGATTGAACTGTCCGGGTCATATCCTGTCGCAAACATAATGGTTGCCTCCGGGTTGATCTGGCGGATCGCATTCGCTGCAGCTTTGCCCCCCATGCCGGGCATCACAACATCAAGAATGGTAAGATCAATACGATGCTGCTCTGACTGGTAGAGCTTAACAGCTTCACTGCCATTGCTTGCTGTAAGCACCTGATAGCCCAGAGCCGCCAGAGTCTCTGCTGTGGTCTGTACAACAAATGGATCATCATCGGCGACAAGAATGCACTCTCCACTTCCAAATGGAATATCAGGCTTTTCCGGGTTTGGGCTTTGTTCCAATTCGGCTTCAATCAGTGGAAGATAGATATGAAACGTTGTTCCCTGATTGATGCGGCTGTCGACTTCGATGATTCCGTTGTGAGATTTGATCGAGCCAAACACCATGGAGAGACCAAGTCCGGTCCCTTTGCCGACCTCTTTGGTGGTGAAAAACGGGTCGTAGATGTTTTTCAGCTGCTTCGGATCAATGCCATGGCCGTTATCGCTAACGCTTAGATGTGCAAATTCAGTGCTGCCGGACTGGTTATGTTTTTCCTGGAATGAGCTGTCCGCAGAAAATGGTTCCAGTTGAATCTGAATGCGGGGATGATTGCTCTGTTTCACAGCATCGCGAGCGTTGGTGAGCAGGTTGAGTAAAATCTGCTGAAGCTGAGTGGTATCGGCTGAGACATGAAGATCATCAGAGATGTTCAGTTTCAGCTCAATGTTTTCCGGCACGGATACCCGATGAAGTGTAATTGCCTCTTTAACAAATGCAGATATTGAGATGTTCTTCTTCTCAATTCTTCCCTTATTGGCAAAGGTGAGCATCTGCTTGATCATATCAGTTGCGCGCAAGGATAGGGTTTCAATACGATCCAACCGTTCAACCACCTCAGGTTTCTCCGATACAGCCCTTTTAGCCAAAAACAGGTTGCCGGTTATACCAGCCAACATATTATTGAAATCATGGGCGATTCCACCCACCAGTGTTCCGATCGCCTCCATCTTTTGAGCCTGCTGAAACTGCTCTTCAAGTAGCGCTATCTCGGTCAGATCTTCATGAACGCCTACATAATGAGTGATCTCGTCCTTATCATTGCGAACAGGGGAGATGTTGAGCATGGCAGGATAGAGTGAGCTGTCTTTTCTCTTCTCCATGACTTTTCCACGCCACGGATTTCCTGATTTCAGTCTATGAAGCATTTCATCATGAGTCGCGGCATCCTGATTGCCTGGTCTGAAAATCCAGGGCCTCTTACCGATTGCCTCTTCTGACGAGTATCCGGTGATCTGTGTGAATGCAGGGTTCACATATTCAATTATACCCTGGCTGTTGGTGATGGTGATGACCTCAGCGGCCTGATCAATCGCACGCGAAAGTTTTTGGAGTTCGGCGATACTTTGATCGCGTTTCATAACAATGCCGGCTAGCCATGCTGCATTTGAGATATCCGCAATCTCCTTTTCAGTTGGGGCGCATGGATGATCGTAATACATGGCAAAGGTTCCAAGCACCTCACCGCTGGGATCAAAAATCGGTTCAGACCAGCAGGCAAGAAGCTTGAAAGGCAAAGCCAGACCAGTGTAGGGAGCCCAGTGTGGATCAGTTGCGATATCTTCAACAATGATTCGTTTTTTCAAAAAGGCTGCGGTGCCACATGAGCCAACCATCGGGCCGATCTCCAGCCCTTCAATAGCACTGTTATACTCATCCGGAAGATTGGGTGCAGCACCTTTGTAGAGCTTTCCATCACGCAGCAGAAGTATTGAGGCGCGCATGTTGGGATAACGTGATTCAAAGACATGGATAATCTCTTCAAAAATCGCTGTTGTCAGCTTGCCGCTAGCAATCATTTCAAGCACTGCAGAGATTGATGTCTGGAGGGCTTCACTATCTCTCAGTTTTTGAGTGCGGTTACGTACCAGCTTGCGTAAAATAAATGTCTGTGTTGCAAGGATAAAAAGCAGAAAAACAAGCCCTGATATAATAAGCTGCCAACCATACCTGTCGATTATCTCCTTCAGGCCGGGATCGGGCCTGTAGATAAAATCTTCGAGTGAAAACTCTTCAGGTATAAAGCCAAGCTTGGCATATGTTTTTGCAATTTGATTCCAGCGAAAATCACTGATGTAACCAAGTTCGATCTCATCTTTTAAAATCATATTGCCGGTTTTACTGGCTTCAAATTCGAGTTGTCTGAGCGAGAGGTTTTGAGTGTTATATTTTTTTCGGATCAGATTGATGGTCTCATCAACGTGTTCCAGTGCGTAGTGCCACCCTCTGATGCTTGCTTTGATAAATGCGGCGGTTCTTTTAGGAAACTGCCTGGTCTCCTGTGCGGATGTAATCAGAATATCACCGTAAAAATCAATATCGTACTGAATGGGATGAAGAATCCTGTAGGCAACGCCCATCTCTTTGAGCTGGTGTGGCTGATCAGTGGTGTAAACACTGAATGCATCGGTTTTTCCGGAGGTGAGGTCGTTAAGGTTGTAACTGCTATTCTGACGAATAAAATCGTAATCAGAGAGTCCTGATTTATTCAGCGCTGCCAGGATCGAGGCGTCCATTTTGTCCTGCTGCATCATGATTTGTTTGCCACGAAGATCCTGAAAAGTTCTGATGTCTGAATCTTCTGTTACAGCCAGAGCAAGCGGTGAGTGTTGAAAAATGGCTGCCAGTACTTTAACCGGTTTGCCGGCAACCTTTGAAAGCAGCACACCACTGTCTGTGACTGCATATCGGCCCGTATCACTTAATGCATGTTGCAGTGGAAACCGGTCAGGGCTGCCTTCTATGATGGTGACATTCAATCCGGCTTCATCAAAGTAGCCTTTCTCTTTTGCTATATAGTAACCGGCAAACTGGAAGGCGTGCTTCCACTTGAGTTGCAGGGAGATTTCATCCTTTGCCAATGCGCTTCCTGCGGCGATACAGAGAAGAGTCGATAGAAGCAGACCTCTAATCAAAGCGGTGAATCTAACCCTGACGGGCATTATAAATGGCTCCCTCTGTCTCAGCATAGTGAGTCAGTACTGCAGCAGCTTTTTCTCTGCAGACATCAATTTCGACGGTGATTCCACGCTTCATCAGCTCTTCGACCCATTGCGGGTGTTTTGGACCTTCGTCAAAACCAATGCTTCGGGCATCTTCATCACGCGCACCACAGACCAGATGACGAACACCTGACCACGGGATAGCACCAAAACACATGGCACATGGCTCGCTGCTTGTTACAAGCTCAAGAGGAGGTAGGCATACAGCACCAAGATCATAGTTTCCTAATTGCTGCTGTGCAGTTGTGAGCGCAATGATTTCAGCGTGAGCGATGGAGGTGTTGGAAGGGACAACAAGATTAACACCCACAGAGACCAGTTCATGTGTATCCATATTGAATATGGCGGCACCAAACGGGCCGCCTGTATGGTGCTCAACATTTAGCAGGGCAAGTTCAATGGCCAGTTGCATGCGGGATTCGACGGTTTCGAAATGCTGCTTCTGTTCGGCAATAAAACTGCCCAGCCAACCGGGTAGTTGAAGCTTAATATTCGGTAGGGTCATGCCGTAGTTCATCATGTCATATAAAGTGAAGCAAGCTTGATACCATTTAATGGTTTTTCAGCATCTTTGATCACTTCACACTGGGCTTAAATTGGCCTACACTCAAAGTAGTTGGACATCATATCATATGACCTCTATCAATACCCTCTATGGAATCACGCAATGAGCCAGTTGCAACATAACCGAGAGCACCTGCTACATCTGCTGCATGCGCATCAGAGAGAGCACGGTTTTATCTCCGATGAAGCCATTGTGGTCATTGCAAAACGCCTTGAGCTGCCGCGTGCTCAGGTGGAGTCCGTGGCTGAGTTTTATAGCTTCTTTTCACGTACGCCGCACGGAAAGTTCGATATTCTGTTTAGCAACTGCACCAGCTGTGGTGATCGCTCTCTCATGCAACGCTTGTGTCTGCTTCTCCATGTTGAACAAGGTGTGATGCGTGATGATGGACGCGCCTCAATCTCTGAAACTTCCTGTATCGGCATGTGTGATCATGGTGCTTCTGCACTGATTAATGACAGACCGATGACAGGCATCGATGAGCATCGCATCGAAGCGATGACTGAACTGATTGAGGCAGAAGTAGTCGTCGATGAGTGGCCCAGCGAATGGTTTGAGGTTAACGACAACGTCAGATGCGCCGGATTGCTGCTCTCGGAATCGTTTGAATCCGGTGCTGCATTGAAGATGGTCACAGTCGAAGGTGTTGAACCTGCCTTGGAGAAGATCAAGCACTCCGAACTGCGCGGGCGTGGTGGAGCAGGCTTCAATACGGCTCAGAAGTGGCAGTTTTGTCGCGAAGCTGTTGGGGATGCGCACTATGTGATCTGTAATGCTGATGAGGGCGAACCGGGCACCTTTAAAGATCGAGTGCTACTCAGATCACATGCCGATGCAATTTTTGAAGGCATGACGCTCTGTGCCCGTGTAATCGGGGCGAAACAAGGCTTCATTTATCTGCGTGGTGAGTATCGTTACCTCCTTGAACATCTTGAGAGTAGATTGGAGGCCCGTCGAAACAGAGGGCTTCTCGGCAATAGAGTTCTTGGTGTTGAAGGATTCGATTTTGATATCGGTATTGTGATGGGGGCGGGCGCCTATATCAGTGGTGAGGAGTCGGCACTGATTGAATCGATGGAGCAGAAGCCCGGCCATCCACGGATCCGGCCACCATTCCCGGTAACCCACGGTTATCTCGGTCAGCCGACAGTGGTAAACAATGTTGAGACGCTGGCAGCAGCAGCGATGATCGTTACTCATGATGATCACTGGTTCAATGGTGTTGGAACGGAGCAGTCGCACGGAACCAAGCTTCTTTCAGTTTCAGGCGATTGCACTCGTCCCGGCATCTATGAACATCCGTTCGGAATTAGTATCAGGCAACTTCTCGATCAGTGTGGTGCTGAAGATGTGCAGGCGGTTCAGGTAGGTGGCCCGGCTGGAAGGCTTGTTCATCCATCTCACTTTGATCATCAGATCGCCTTTGAAGATGTAGCGACCGGCGGTTCGTTCATGATCTACAACCATTCACGCGATCTGCTTGTGGTCATTCTCAATTTCACCCGTTTCTTCCGGCATGAGAGTTGCGGTTTCTGTACGCCATGTCGTGTCGGTACGACGCTATTGAACAACGGCATGGAAAAGATCTGTGCCGGTCATGGCACTGTTCACGATCTGGATGAGATGAAACGCACTGCACTCATCGTCAACCGGCGTTCACACTGCGGTCTAGGCGTAACTGCGCCGAACGCCATCATTGATGGATTGAAATATTTTCCTGAACTATTCGAAGCAAAACTTCTGAGCAGAGATATGGAACCGGAGTTTGATCTTGATGCGTCGCTTGCAGAGGCACGGAGGCTCAGTAATCGAGATGATGCGGAGGCGCATCTATGAATAAGATGATTAAAATTGACGGCGTCGAAGTTCCCTTTGAAGAGGGGCAGACCATCATGGATGCGGCACTGGCCGCAGGCATCTATATCCCTCACCTCTGCCACAAGCCGGGCCTTTCACCACACGGCAGCTGCAAACTCTGTACGGTAGACGTGAACGGACGGTCTGTCTCTGCCTGCACGATGCCGGCAGCCAAAGGTCAGGATGTTGAAAATAACACGCCAGCGATCAATGAGGTGCGTAAAAGCATCACTCAGATGCTCTTTGTCGAGGGAAATCACCTCTGCCCATCATGTGAGAAGAGCGGTGACTGCACGTTGCAGGCAGTGGCGTATCACCTTGATATGCTTGATGGCCACTACCCCCAGTTCTATCCGCGTCGGGAGATCGATGCCTCACACCCATCACTGGTGATTGATCGTGACCGTTGCATCATGTGCGAACTCTGTGTGCGCGCCAGTCGTGAAGTTGACGGTAAGGATGTTTTTGCGATTTCAGGAAGAGGCACCAACTGCCATCTGATTGTGAATTCGCCAACAGGCAAACTGGGAGATTCAGATATTGAGCTTGATGATCTGGCGGCCCATATCTGCCCCGTCGGTGCTATCCTGATCAGGGATGAAGGTTATCAGGTGCCGATCGGGCGTCGCACTTTTGATCTACATTCGATTGCTGAAACCGATCTTGGAGAGGTGAAACTTTCCAAAACAGAGCATCACGATGAGGCCGATGCATCGGGTGACAAAGAAGGGGGCGTATACGGTGTCTAAAGTTCGTGTCGCGACCACTTCCTTGGCTGGCTGCTTTGGCTGCCACATGTCATTCCTTGATATGGATGAACGCATTGTCGAGCTGCTGGAACATGTCGAGTTTAGCCGTTCTCCTATTAACGATATCAAGCACTGCGAACCATGCGATATCGGTCTGGTGGAGGGCGGGCTTTGCAATGCCGATAATGTGCATGTACTTAAGGAGTTTCGGGAGAACTGTAAAATCCTGATTGCTGTTGGAGCCTGTGCTATTAATGGCGGGGTGCCTGCGATGCGTAATCATTTTACGCTTGAGGCGTGTCTCGAAGAGGCATTTCTCGATGGGGTCGGTGTTGATAACCCGCATATTCCGAACGATCCGGAGATACCGCTTCTGCTGTCGAAGGTACATCCAATTCACGAGGTGGTGAAAGTTGATTACTATCTTCCCGGATGCCCACCACCGGCGGATGCTTTTTTAAAAGTATTGACCGACTTGCTTGAAGGAAAAGAACCGAGCCTGCCGAAGGAGATGCTTCATTATGACTGATGGCAAACCCGAGAATCTTAGGCGCATTGCCGTCGACCCTGTTACCCGTGTTGAAGGGCACGGAAAGATCACACTGCTGCTTGATGAGGCGAATCATGTGCATGAGGCACGGTTTCATATTGTTGAGTTTCGCGGCTTTGAGAAATTTATTCAGGGGCGCCCTTATTGGGAGGTACCTTACTTTGTGCAGCGCCTCTGCGGTATCTGCCCGGTTTCCCATCATCTGGCTGCTGCCAAGGCAGTTGATCAGTTAGTGGGTGTAGACCAGGTCACGCCGACCACAGAGAAGCTTCGTCGTCTGCTCCACTTTGGTCAGACTTTGCAGAGCCACGCACTGCACTTTTTTCATCTCTCTTCACCTGACCTGCTCTTCGGTTTTGGTTCCAATCTTGAACACCGCAACATCGTCGGTGTGATTGAGGATTTTCCCGATCTGGCACTGAAAGGGGTGAAGTTGCGTAAGTATGGGCAGCAAGTAATTGAGACCATCTCAGGTAAGCGCATTCATGGTGCTGCTACTGTGCCCGGCGGTATGAACAAATCGCTGACAGTGGAGGAGCGCGACCGGCTTCTTGGCGACATCGATGATGTTTTAGGCTGGGCTTCCGATGCTGTTGCACTGAATGAGAAGATTCACATGGAGCATCCGGAGAACCACGGTTTTGGTTCATTTAAAAGTAACTACCTGAGCATGGTGGGAGGCGACGGAGCATTGGAGCTTTACCATGGTGGTCTGCGGGCTAGTAAACCTGATGGTTCAAACATCTTTGATCAGTTTGATTACCGAGGCTACACCGGCAAGATTCGTGAAGAGGTGAAACCGTGGAGTTACATGAAGTTCCCCTATCTCACTGATCTTGATCGCAGTGATGGCTGGTATCGGGTCGGTCCGCTGGCGCGTGTGAACAATTGTGATTTTATCTCGACTCCACTGGCAGAGGCAGCACGCCAGCGTTTTAAGGCGTTCGCGGGTGGTGGCTTTGTACATGATACGCTCGCTTACCACTGGGCGCGCATGATCGAAGCGCTGCACTGCGCAGAGTCGATCAAAGAGCTTCTGCATGACCCTGATCTCCTTGGCAGTGATCTGGTTGTCAAAGGCGAAAAGCGTGAAGAGGGGATCGGTGTGATAGAGGCTCCACGAGGCACGCTGTTTCACCACTACGAAGTCAATGAAGATGGCACGATTAAGAAGGCTAACCTGATTGTCTCCACCACCAGTAACAACACGGCGATGAATGAGTCGGTGCGCTCGGTGGCCAATGAATATCTTGATGGTAATGAGATTACCGAAGGGCTATTGAATCATCTAGAGGTGGCGATCCGTGCTTATGACCCTTGCCTATCCTGTGCTACCCATGCGCTGGGTAAGATGCCTCTGGAGATCGAGTTGCTTGCTGCTGATGGCGTACAGCTTGATCGTGTTGCCAAGGGCTCGAACGGCACCATTGTCCGTACAATTTGAGCACTCCAAAGGTCCTTATTTTCGGCTACGGCAATCCCGGTCGTGGTGATGATGCATTGGGGCCGCTACTTATCAGTGAGATTGAGAAGCTTGGCTTGGCCGAGGTAGAGCTCCAAACAGACATGCAGCTTCAGGTGGAACATGTCATGGATATGCAGGGGCGGGATATCGTACTCTTTGTTGATGCCGATGTTTCCTGTGATGAACCATTTGAATTCGGAGAGCTTAAAGCTGAAAAAGATAGTAGCTACACCAGCCATGCCATGACACCGCAGGCACTGCTCCACTCCTATTCACATGTTCTAAACGCGACATCGCCCAAAACATTTCTGCTTCGCATACGAGGCGAAAGATTTGAGTTGGGTGATGAGCTTTCATCGAGTGCTATAGAGCATATGGAAGCATCAAAGCGGTTTGTGTTGGAGTTTCTCAACAGAAGCGATGAGTAAGTTGACTCTTAAAGGCTAAGGAAAAGGGGCCGCAGCGATTTATTAATTATGATGCCCTCGGAACTTTCCCTGGAAAAAGTGATGTTGACCTAAAACCACTAACAGAATGCCCCCGAGAATCATGGCGCCGGAGATTGTCAGACGAAATGTGATGGGCTCTGAAACAAAGATCACGCCTCCTATGGCTGCAATTACAGGAACGAGAAGCTGAACCGCGGCGGCTTGCGTGGCGGAGATTCCATTGAGGGCCATATACCATATGGTGTAACCAATCCCGGATGCAACACCACCTGACAACATAGCCAGTAGCACTCCCTCTACGGAGAGGTGAATCTGCTGGATGGTTGCGAGAAGCAGTATCAACAAAAGGGGAGTACAGCGATAAAAATTGAACGCCGTATTCATGAGCGGGTTCACCGAATTTCGCCCCTGCAGAGAATAGATACCCCAGGCAATACCCGCGATTGTCATGAGAACGAAGCCCGTGATTGATGGCGTGGACACATTGGGCAGGATCAGATATGAAAAGCCGATGAAGGCAAAAGATATCCCGACCCATTCACTGATATGTAATCGGATTCCAGATAAAAGTGAGAGCAGAATCATGGTTATCTGAACGGCGACGAACAGGATCAGAGCACCCGTTGCTGTATCCAGTGTGATATAGGCAAATGAGAATGTAACCGCATAGGTAAACAGCAGAAGGCTGCCAGACCAGCTCCCCTTGGCGGCTGTGGTGAGTTTTTTACTGCTGGCTTTGATGATGAGCAAAAGAACAGTTGCACCGGATAGCAGGCGGATAATCGTGAACCCCGAGGCATCAATCAGATGTCCACCCAGTGCTAATCGACAGAGAACGGAATTGGCGGCAAATGCAATGAGTGCACATCCGGTAAGAAGGAGCGTTTTCATAATAAACTATTCAATCGGTCTATTTGTACATCTCATGTTAACACCATCCTCCTTGCTCTGTTCACCAAAGGGCAATTGTGCAGTGACAGGCTTACCCAAACAGCTCACTTAAATCGGTATGGTCAGGCGCTCCATCTTTGAAAGAGCCCCAAACAGATCGTGAGGGGGGGGGAATAAATCTGTCCGGGGCCCTTCCGAGTGGGAGGAAGTGTTCCTCAGCATGTTGGTCTATAAATGCTGCTGGTTCTTACATTGATCGGCGGTGAAAAGAAAAAAGGCCCGCAGCGGTTAACTGCGAGCCTTTTGTTTGTTTGGTTGCGGGGGCCGGACTTGAACCGACGACCTTCGGGTTATGAGCCCGACGAGCTACCACTGCTCCACCCCGCGTCA
>Ga0316187_10005050_pt1 | contig 11417 bp, 4 predicted proteins | sample CroRivburrow1_MG_FD_204927 | JGI IMG/M metagenome (GOLD analysis project Ga0316187, IMG submission 204927) | Coastal sediment microbial communities from Maine, United States - Cross River worm burrow 1 | ecosystem: Environmental > Aquatic > Marine > Coastal > Sediment | place: USA: Maine...
AAAACGTCGTCAAGCTAGAGCACTACGACTTCCCGTGGGAGCTCGAGGCGGCGGTGCGCGATTTCGTCGCCTACTACAACCACCGCCGCTACCACGAGTCGCTCGACAACTGCACGCCGGCTGACGTGTACTACGGCCGCCATCAAGAGGTCCTGTCCGAAAGGGACAAGATCAAGCAGCTCACGATGCAACGTCGCAAAAAGGAGTATCGGGCCGCCAACGCGGCCTAGGCCAAAACCATGAACCGTCTCTTAACAAGCGTGCCCTCTTGTCCGAAATATTCTGGCGACGTACAGTACGCGCCCAAACCTCACGGAGTGGCGGTGCGGGCAGCAAGCTGCGAATGCGCTTTCAGAGAAGATCGGGCCTCGCAACGTTCGGTGTGAGGGCGTCAAACGCGATCGGTGGGGACGATTGATTGCCGTGTGCTTCCTGGGTGACCAGGACTTGAATGCGTGGCTTGTTCGACGCGGTTGGGCAGTCGCGTATCGTAAGTACTCGAAGGACTACGTTCTCCAGGAAGACCGCGCGCGAAGAGCGAAAACCGGCGTCTGGTCGGGGACGTTCGAGATGCCATGGGATTGGCGAAAGCCGCAGCGGGGCACGCACTAGGCCCCGCACGAAAACTTTGCGCTGGGGGCTGAAGCTGAATAGGACTCCGTGATACGGAAACGGAGAAGAACTATGGGTTTCTACATCAGGAAGAGCTTCAAAGCCGGTCCATTCCGATTGAACATTTCAAAGGGGGGTCTGGGCGTGTCCGCTGGCGTCACCGGAGCTCGCGTAGGCGTCGACTCCAAAGGCCGCGCCTACACCCACGCTGGTCGATACGGCCTCTACCATCGGCAGTTTCACTCTGGAAGCGGTGGCACGGAGAAGGTGCGGATAGCCGGATCGGCACCAAGGTTACTCGACGAGGAGATCCACGTAACGACGGGGGCAACTTATCCGACTAAGTTGGGAGGTTTCGACTCTGTGACGGCGCCTGGTGCACGCCGAAACATCGCTCAGCCCAAACGTCCGGCACTTGGTCTGCTGTTGATCGCGGTCTCTCTGTTGATTGTTCTCGGTGTACTTAGCAGCGGAACGCTGTCCCCACCGTGGTGGCTCGCAACCGCGTTCATTCTTGGTTCTTTGGCGCTAGTTGCCTTCGGAATTCGGAATATGCGGATCGCGTGGATGAGCGCGGATCTCCAACGGGCCGTCTCAGAAGCCTTTCAAGGGGAATCCAACGCTGCAGACACTCAAATTGTGGAAGAGCGGGTGAGGGATGGGCGATTGCCGACGGACGACATCCAATTTGTCGGTAAACGCGCATTCGCCCAGTTGATCCTTGAGGTCGTCGAGGACGGCCGCGTTGAGCAAGATGAGAAAGCCAAACTCGCCTGGTGTGAACGCACTTTCGACCTTGGTGGAGACTTCGTGATGGCTTCCAAGGTCGAAGCATTCCAGACCGTCTTCCTAAGGGCGATTGCAGATCGTGTCATGACCGCCGAGGAGGAGGCTGCCTTGTATCGCGTGCAAACTGAACTTGGGGTACCGGAGCATGCGATCACGGAGATGCAAGAGATCATCGAGGAGCTGGCTGAAGTGCGGCGGGTACGGGATGGCCAGCTGCGCGAAATCAGCACAGCACACAAACTCCAGAGGGATGAGAAGTGCTACTACGAAGGGCCTGGCAGGCTGCTGAAGTACAAGATCTTGCGCTCATTCACCGAAGACGGAATACGGCACAAGATGAAGGGTTTCGAAGTCGCCAAGGAAGGTGCTCTCTTGCTTACCTCGAAGTGCGTGACTCTTCGGCACGAAGGGACATCGAACATTCCATACAAAAAGATTCTCGACGTGGAGGTAGACGCCGATCGCAATCTCCTTACGCTCGTGAAAGATGGGGTGCAGAAGCCGGTTTTCATAACGACGCCCGGGGCAACCCAGGCGGGCGCCATCATCGCTCAGCTCGCAGGCGTCTGATGCGTTCTCGGGCGAAGGAGAGATTCGGTCTCCGGCAGGGCCCGCGGGGCTACGCTTCCACGATGGCAATCGGCTCGGGGCCAGTCGCCGCAAGTCCGTAGCGGCCCAGCTACAGAAGCGTTCTTTGCCTGAAGTCGTAGAGAGTTCTGCCCTCATTTTCAAAGCTCATGAGCGGGACCGCTTCAATCCAATCCGGCCAAAAGACGCAGTCCCAACTTTGTTCTCCACTCAGGGTGGGCCTCATCGAAGAACGTCTCAAAGGAGTCACGGCTCATTCCGCGCAGATCGGCGTATGTCTTGAAGAACTCATCCTGGTGCTGAGGCTCCAAGGGCGGATCGCCACAGCCGGCCTCGAACAGCTGATTTGCCGCATCCTCTTTCGTTATTCGTCTCGCCGCCCGCAATGAATGCAGGCGTTCCCCGTCGGGTCACGGTCCAAGTGGTCGCTGAATCCTGCCGCAAGAATTCCGGCCGGAAGTGCGAAAAGACCGACCCCCAGCAGAGACATGACTGAGGCCAACAGCCTTCCGAGCTCGGTCTGGGGCACGACGTCGCCGTAGCCGACCGTCGTCAGAGTACATACGGCCCACCACATGGCTGCCGGAATACTTGAGAACTTGTCTGGCTGCACCTCGCTCTCTGCGTAGTACATGACGGAAGACGAAATCACCACGAGAGCGGCGACAAAGCCAAGACATAACAACAACTGATCCCGCCGTTCGCGGAACACCGCCAAGATTATCTGCAGCCCCTTTGAGTAGCGGACGAGCTTGAGTCCGCGCAATAGTCGAAAAACTCGAAGTAGGCGTAGGGCGCGAAAATCGATCGCGGGAAACAGAATGGATGGAAAAGTGGCGGCCGCGTCGACTAACATCATGGGCCGGAAGGCGAACCGGACCGCACCCCGGAACCCTGAGTACTTCGGGTCCACCCCAGCTGACCAGATGCGCGCAAAGTACTCGAGGACGAACACGACCAACGAGAAGCCTTCAAAGGCAGCAAACTCGAAAGCATATCGGTCTGCGAACCGTTCGACGCTTTGCACGATGGCCACAACGACGTTGGCCAAGATCAGCACCGTCAGGAAGATGGTCACGACACGGCTGCTGATTCGGTCCGAACTTGGCGTTTCGAGGAGTCGATAGGCACGCTCTCGATAACTCAACTGGTTCTCAGACTCATCCATGACCCGATATTCGGGAACGGGCACCGCCGAGCAAGTTATCGACGATGCGAGTCCGTAGAACCCGACGTCTAGTCCGAGCTCGCGGCCACTGATGCGCTATCGCGGGCCCAAGAGATCCGAGCCGAGTGAGCCGTCGTTCAGGAACAGGATCACGTAGATGGTCCACGCACGATCGAGAATCGCCTGAGCCTTTTCCGTAAGGCGCTTCAGCTCGAAGCGATCCAGGACCGGACGATAGAGCTCTTCTTTGGCGATGGGATCTGTCGCGCCTAGGGCTTTGGTGATCTCCAACATCGCGGACGCGATCTCGGAAGGCGGAATCTCATTCAGGTTTCGTCCGTTCCGAGGTCGCAAATTCACTTGGTGTGAGCCCGTAGCCCGAACGATTTGATCGTCGGAGTTGGCGCTGTTGTACTCGTTTGCCTCGACCAGTACTTCCGATCGAACCAACGCATCTAGAGCTTCACTCAGCTGCTGTCGGACCGGTTTGGACGCTCGTCCGAGACCACAGCGGCGCCGATATATCTCGATGGCGTAGTGGCGTGGCATAGGGCCAAGCTCCTCCACCACGTGAGTTAAGCTCTCCTTGATTTCATCCACGGAAGCGTTGCGCGGGTCTGGATATGCGTGTTCTCCGGAGACCGCAGTCGCGGTGGGGCTGGGCGGAGAGTCAACCGTTGAGCTGGCGGGGGGCGCACCGGGGGCGCGGCGGGCGGCTGTGGGCGGCTGGGGCTCTTGGAGAAGCTCTGGCTCTCTTGAATCTGTCGTAGGCACGGCCGGCCCAACGGTTGGCACCGACTGGGGAATTGAAGGCGACGGCGGCTCAGCCCGGGGAGAGTCAGCAACTGGGCGCGACACTGGAGCCACCTCCGGCGGCCGGCCATCATCAGGATAGATACCCAAATCATCGAGCTTCTGCCAGAGACTCTCGAGCGCCTTGTCCGGATCACGATAGTAGTTTCCACCTCTGACCCGCCAGAAGGTCCAACCGCAGCGTTCGAGCTGTCGTTGCCTACCCATGTCTGCCTCGTACTGCTCTGGACCGTGCCATTCATCGCCGTCGCACTCCACGGCGATGCGCCCTCTCATCCCTTCGACGACGAGGTCGATGCGATACTCGGCGACTTCGTACTGCGGCCTGACTACGTAGCCGCGAGCGACCAGCTTGAGAAAGACATCGATCTCGAACCAGCTGTCGAAGGGCGCTGGCTGCGTGCCCCGTCGCCTGCCGGTCGAAGCCGCGAGCCTTCGCAGTTCACTGATGTCGAGGCCCTCAATCGCATCTTGCTCAACTGTCGGGTTGCGGCAGTACTCGAGTAGAGTCCGTCTGAGTCCTTTGTGTGGGAGATCCTGGAGTCCCGCCGAGTGGAACAACCACATCTGATCCTGAGCGCGACTCGCTGCAACGTTGAACCGGCGTTTGTATCTCTCACCCGACAAAGTCCCCATACGCTTGTTCGGCGCTGATACCATGCTCAGGAAAATGACGTTTCTCTCGTCACCCTGAAACTCGTACGCATCGCCGCAGGACAAGCGCCGGCGCTCCATTTCCTGGGGCCCCAATCTGTCGATCAGGAGTTGGTCTATGAGGCGCGCCTGATGGTCTCCCAAAAGGGAGATGACGCCCATAGTCTTGTCCTCGTACTCGGGCAGTTCGCAGAGCTCAACTATCTTCTTGACGATCGCTTCTGCCTCCGGGGGGTTCACGAGGTTTCGTTCCCCCTCGACATAGCCGTCGTGGACATGTACGGCCGTGACAACCGGTTCCAGACGATCAGCTCCGTACTGTCGAAGAGGAATCAACGGCTCATGGCCGTAGCACAGCTTGTTCGAGTATTGAATGATCTCCGGCATGCAACGGAAGTGCTCCCGAAGCCGTATTCGGTTGTGGAGCCTGACATTCGCCTGACTGAAAAAGCTGTTATCTAGGTCGTAGAGCTCACTCATTGGAATGCCACCGAGGTGCCGTCTTGCCAGCGCTTCGACTTCATCTTTGTTCTGGCCGACGTAATCGGGCGCGATCTGTTGATCGTCGCCAACTACGATCACCTGCTTGCCGATGTAGTGGAGAAACAACGCTTCCAGGCCAGACTGGCTGGCCTCGTCCACGATCACGACGTCGAACGTATCCGTCGCAGGATCGATCGTCTCGACCACACGGTAGAGTGGCATGATCCATGCCGGAATCGACGGACGGCATTGTGCCAGGTACTCCCGGGCCACTCGCTGGTACTTTGTGGCCCGCTTGCTCCGACCGGTTCCAATCTTCTTCACCGCCTCCATCCAGCCTTTTAAGTAGGCTTGTGCGCCGGGGTTGTCTTGGAGGCGAGCAACGCAGTGGCCCCATGCTTTCTCCGCAGCGAGCTGCCCGATGAACTTGTGGAGCTCTTCGGTTAAGCGTCGACGTTCGGACTCAAGCGTAGCCCCGTACTTGGGATCATGGCGCTTGGCGAGCCAGCGATCGGCAAGATGCCACTCCCAAGCCTGGTCGACGGCCCCTAGCCTTTCGAACCAAGCGCCGTCGTTCAAGTTCTCGAGAATTGCAGGCTCGAGTCCCGGCAACTTGGCCTCTGCAAGTTTTGAAAATTCCTCGCGTTCGAGCAGCCGAGCCCGATCCTTCCAGATGTCCTCAATTCCTGTGTACGCGCGTAGGTAGCGTTCGGCATCCCGCTGATTGATTGCCGCGACCATGGACACTGCCAGCGGATGTTCCTTGTGTTTCGCCAAGGGCGCCGCCAGGGGATACGAAAGCTGGGTCAGCTGGTGCCCGACTGCTTCTTTGATCCGGAGCGCCGCCAGATGGGTCAACGTGACGTCCAGTCGTCGAACACTCTCGATGTCGTGCCACTGGGCGGGCGCAATGCCCCGTATTCCTCTCGAAAACTGCTTTACCTGTATGACCGCATCGTGCAGAGCGAGGCCGACTTCAATCGGCTCACAACGATCTTCGTACCGTGCGAGCATCTGGTGCGGTCGGTCGGTCGGCGGGTCCTCCACGCTCTCCCAAGACTGAGATAGCGCACGCAGGTGACACTGGATGTCGGCCCAAGCCCATACATGTCGAATAGCACGCGGGTCGTTGCAGTCTCGCCCGCCCACCTTCAACTCGTCGACGATATACTGCCGCTCCTTGACGACTCGTGGTCGCCCGAAGAGCCCTTTGAGTTTTCCTCCGCCGTCGACGTGCTCGAGCAGCACTTTAGCGTCGTCACGAATTGTGGCGAAGTCGTACGACTCGTTGCCCGACACCTGAATATCGAAGGCTTCCGAATCGTGTTCCCTCACAGCCTCGACACGGTCGCGTGTGACCTGAAACAATTCGCGCCAAAACCTGTCTTGGTCAGCAAGCACCTCTTGAGCCATGCGCTCGACCCATGGGTACGAGTACGCGCAGATATCGGCGTACTCGGAGATCACTCGATGAACGGCGGAAGCGTATTGTTCGAGCTCTGCATCGGCGTTCCCACGGAGTTGAGCCTGGTCGTACTCCAGAGCCGCGGTCGTCTCTTGTAGACGAGCGTTCGCGGACGCCTCGTCGCGAACGAGGCTCTCAAACTCATCAGGCGTGGTCAGCTCGCGAATCGGGGGAACCGTGAGGGCTACCTCGCTGGCCCGGGCCGGAGGGATATCTCGATGCGAACGGAGGAGAGCCATCGCTTGTATTGGAGAAATGCCGCAGTCATCGGCAAGGTCGGGAGCCTCGATCGCGACAGTCGATATCCATCCGAACTTGGCTTCCTCCGCCTTGAGTCGAGCCGCTATTTGTTGGGCGGTGCCTGAGTAAGCTCGCCCCTCCAGGTCGTGCTCCGCTACGTCGGACTCCCGGAGCGAGCGAATCCTGGCCTCTGTCCGCGCCAGTTCGCCACGATGTTCACGAATACGCGACTCCCAATCCGCCAAGCGCCGCTCGTGCTGCCGGGGATTCCAATAGTTGAGTTTCTGGGTAATCCCGTTGACCGAATCTTCGAGCTCTCCGAGTGAGGCTCTATCGTTTCCGAGTAAGATGACCGAGAGGTCGGTCACCTCTGCGGGGACCTTGTCCTTCAGAACTCTGAGAGCGCGGGCCGTCTGACTGGTCACAAGCACGCGCTTTCCCGATGCCAACAGGTGGCACACGAGATTCGCAATCGTGTGGGACTTGCCGGTTCCCGGGGGTCCTTGGACAAGCACCCCCGGGTTGTCGGCGAGTTGGTGGATTATCTGCCGCTGCTCTTCGTTCGATGGCAAGGGGAAGTACAACTCGTCGACGTCGGAGGTCGTAACCTCAGACGATCCAGAGCTTGCTGAGTCGGCGGCCTTGCCAACCGGGGCCCCCTCGATATCCACGAGCGGCACGACCCCTTCGGGGATCTCCTCACCGGCTTCGATGCGCCCGAATATGTTCTTGTAGAGTTCAAAGAATCCGCGGTCCGAGCGCTTCCTCAAGATCAAGGCTGGTGCGTACTGCACGATCGGGACCGCGGACGCAGTCCCGGTCTTCTTCAGAGTGTCTTCGTATTCCCCGTCGCCTTCCCCAATCGAATGAATCCATGACTTGAGCGAAGACTCGACAGCTTCGTTCCCCCAAATTTCGTCGCCTACTTCTCTTAGCGCTTGCTCGAACTTCTCCTCGATGTCGGCTCTTGGGCGCTCCCCGGGTTCGAGCATGTCGTGCTCAAGCTGAGGTTTGGCCCCTTCGCCGCCTGCGGTTACCGAAATCACGCCGCGCGCAGCGTCGAACTCAACGCTTGCCTGCGCGGCGATCAAGTGACGCAGAACCTCTTGTCCGGAAGCCAACCGCCATCTCAGCAGCCCGAGCCCCAATACAACTTCGTACGACTCCCCAAGACCGGCCTGTTGCTGATGGAGGTGGAAGAGCTGGCCGTAGATCTTCTTGACCTGCTGCTTGCGCTGATCGATCTCGGCCCACGGAACCCACTGTTCGCGTACGTAGTTGTCCCATGCGGTTCTCACACTGGGTCGATCTTCCAACTTCACGAAACGCGGGCGATCATCCTCGCGGTCAACGTCGCCTTCTGCAGGTGGCGGTGATGGGAACGCTATCTGTGGATAGATCTCGGGCTCATCGCGCTGTGATCGATTGATCGTTGCCTTGTTGACCCAATCTTCGAGAATCGTCGGGACGCGAGGGGGCGCAGTGAGTTTCGGCTTCTTGACCTCGATCCAGGGACGCTCTTCTTCGGTGTCGACGTTTGGATTCCACACAAGACAGAAGCACTCGGACTCCTCTGGAATATCAGACAGCCAAAGGACTTCTTCATACGTATCCAGGCTGCGAATGATCTTTGTTCGGAGTTGCACAAACTCACGAAGGAACGCGAATAGGCGAGACGCGCGATCGCGCACTATTCCTTGACGCGGATCGATTTGTGGCGCCGGGTTCGCAGCAAGCTCGGGGGGTGCGGATTTGATCACCACAAGATTCAGGGGCTGCTCGTCGTCGACCTGGGCGCTATCTTCGTCTTCGTCTGTCATCGCTGTGCCGTTCGCATCCTATCAGACGAGGTTGCATTGCAGATGGCGTGCCAGATCCGAGACACGGGAGTTTCCGCGTAAACTGTATTGCGGACTCGAATTTCCGTCCATCAGCCCTGCTGCTTGGGCGGCTACCCTGGACCGCCGCGCAAATATTTCGCGATTCCCGTCGTCGCCGCGCGTCCAACCGCCCCTTCTCCCGACTTTGACCGATACTCGATCACGTCTCCGTGGTAGCTCTATTCCAATGAACGAAGCTGAGTGGGTTGAGCTCGTTGCCCAACGCGTCAAACGACCATTGCGCGCGAGCGTCATTCGAGTGGAAACGGGTTTTCGCGTTCCCTACGGATACGAGATTTCGGCATACAACCGAGAAGAACCCGAGTCGACCGTGGTCCGGTATGAGACAGACCTGGTTCTGCTGGAGGACCTTCACGATGACCGATGGAAACCCCGGGTGGTAGTGGAAGCGAAGATCGGATCGATCAGCACTCATGACGCGATCACGTATAGTCACAAGGCAGCCACTCACAAGGCGGTCCACCCCTACTTGCGATACGGGATCATGCTTGGCAATAGGCGCAACTTCCCTCTTCCTGGCCGTCTGTATCGTCACGGCACTCATTTCGACTTCATGATCTCGTTCAAGAGTTTCGAGCCGACGCGAACCGAGATGCGACGGTTTCTCGAAGTACTGCGGTTCGAGATTGAGGCATCCCAGGCGCTGGAAAGAATCCTCTACGACAGCCGGCGGAAGGATCGCGACCGATATACGGTCCTTCACCGCAAACTCGAGCTGAGGTGAGAACACCTTCTCGACGTGCGCCTGGACTCGCGCAAATCCAATGACGGTCGAGGCTGATGTCGCTCTCCCCGACAGCTGAACTTCGTAGATTGAGATGTTGGGGTAATGTCCGAGCAAAGGGGTGGCAAGACACGGTTGGTCGAACGCAGGTTCAAGCCCTTTGACTAGCTACAATAGACCGACAGATCCTAAAGCAGCATCTCAATATCACTACTCCGCCGCTCCTGCCGCGCCCGTAGCCTCCGCTGTCGCTCCTCGTCACATTCGGTCGTGAGAATCACATACAACCGAGTCCGCGCTCTCGACATCCCAACGTAAGCGACGCCGCGGGACCACTCCTTCTCGACGTCCTTGATGCCGACGAGGATGACCGCGTCGTTCTCGAGCCCCTTGAAGCCCGAGGCGGTCGACCAGGTCATGTGTTCGAGATCGCTGGTACCTAACGCGGACACTGTGTCCTCTGTGAGCTGCTGAACCGAGAGGCGCTTCAGGACTTTGGCCTCCTTCTCATCGGGCTTGCGGGCGAGGAGGACCGAGACCTGGCCGGGGCTGACGCCTTCGCGGCGGATGTCGTTGATGACGCGCTCGAGGTTGCCTCCCCAGCCGGTTTTTTCTCGGTAGGGGATGAACTCGACTGGAGGGCCGCCGACTCGGGCTTTGCTTCGTCGCTTGGAGCCCGACAGCAGTGCGGTCTGACGGGCGATGGGCTGGGTGTTTCGGCAGTTGATGGCGAGGGTTTGGGTGATGCTGTGTTGCCGGAGCCGATCGAGCGCCGCGTCCTCGGTGTTTGCGTAGACAACGGCCTGGTCTTGCGAGTCGAGGAACGCGAACCAGCGGCCCTCTTCGAGGCCGCCACGGAGCATCTCGTGAAGCGCGTTGAGGTTCCGGGTGGTGAGCAAGTCCTGGGCTTCGTCCATGACGATGGCGTCGAAGAGCCCTTCCCCTGAGTCGGATGCGGCGACCTCGGCGTACTCGGGAAGGAGCTCGTCGAAGGAGGCGTTGTCGGCGGGGTCGAACTTGGCTTCGAACTCGTCGGCCAGCGGGGAGGCTTTGATGACCTCGTGGAAGTGGCGGTGGGCGTTTCGGACGACCAGCTCACCGGCGTAGTCTTCGGCGTCGGCACCGGCTGTGATGCGCGCGGCGAGGAGCTTGTTGTACGTAAGGAACAAGACGCGCTCCCCCTCGCGCGCCAGGCGCCGGGCGGCCTCGATGGCCAACAAGGTCTTCCCGCTTCCGGCCCCGCCATCGACGATGAGGCGTCGGGAGTGATGGAGGGCATCGAGGACGCCGCGCTGCTCCTTGGTGAGCTCGGCGAGCTGGGCGCGGGTGTCCGACATGATGGCGTCCATCGTGGGGACCAAGTCGAAGTCGCCGCGGAGGAAGTCGGCGAGCTCTTTGATGCCGGCTATGTTGAGGGCGTTGCGGGGGCGTGGGTCGGAGTCGCGGGCGAACTGGGCGAGGCGGTCGACGTAGGCGGTGAGTGGCTTGCTGAGGTCTCGGTGGTCGTAGATGGACCTTGGATCGGACTCGGGGCCGTCGATGGTGTAGTCGACGTCGGGCATGACGACGCCGTAGCCGAAGCGGGTTTTGGCGAGGGACTTCCCGCGGAAGCGCTCGCGGACGGTTCGGGCGAGCTCGAACATGGCGCTCGAAGCTTGGTCGAAGGGGCTTTCGTGGAGCGGGTGCTCGCCGCTGCGATTCTCGGAGTACCAGACGCCGTCTCTGCGTTGGATGCGACCGCCCTTCACTTCGAGGACGAAGACGCCGTGCTGGGTGAGGAGGACGAAATCGATTTCGCCGCGGCGCTTGGTTTCGTGGTGCGCGAGGCCGAGGGAGTGGAGGCAGACCCAGTGCTCGGTGTTGGGGGCGTCGCGGATGACTTCGTAGATGCGGCGCTCGGCGTGGCTTTGGACGGAGGAGTGGATGGTGGGGGGGATCATGCGGGTCATGACGACCGCTCCACGGACCGCGTCGCGAGCT
>Ga0316187_10005051_pt1 | contig 11416 bp, 12 predicted proteins | sample CroRivburrow1_MG_FD_204927 | JGI IMG/M metagenome (GOLD analysis project Ga0316187, IMG submission 204927) | Coastal sediment microbial communities from Maine, United States - Cross River worm burrow 1 | ecosystem: Environmental > Aquatic > Marine > Coastal > Sediment | place: USA: Maine...
TATGGCGCAATTGGTCCTTGTAGTGCTGGTCGCTTATGGCGCCGAAGAAAGCGGTCTTATCGAGACCCGCGCGTTCGCAGATGGACGCCAGGACTTTATCATCCGTGATGTCCGGGTTGTCGCTTCCCCAATAGGTCTGGAACACGGCCAATGAGTATGGCACCAGGTGGTCCTGGTCCAGTGCATAGCAGGCGCCGCGCATGGCCTTGACGCTGCTGATGGGATGGCCGGGAGGCATGGTGGCCTGCACCCCGCAGAGATTGGCCCAGTCTTCAAGATCTTTCAGGTAGTAGTCCAGCTTGCGCTGGTTGGCGCTGTCGCTGAACATACTCTCGCGTTGCTTGTAGACCTGCTGGTTGACCGTATTGAACACCCCGCCCACCAGGATGGGCCGCCAGATGATAGGCACGGCCATACCCTCCATCATCGGGATGATGCGGGTGAAGGCAAAGTAGGTCCAGGGGCTGGAACAGTCGTAGAAAAACTCGACTTTGGGGGTGTTGGCCATGGCGTGCTCCCGTAATTATTTTGCCGCCGAGCTTAGCACATCATTTCGGGGCTTCGGGTATAATCGCTGTCTTTGCGCAAGCAGGATTCAGTAGTAATGGATGTAGATCAGTACATGGTGGAGCTGGGCGTTGCGGCGCGGGAAGCCTCGCGTCAGGTTGCGGCGTCCTCCACCGCGGTGCGCAACCGGGCGCTGTTGGCGGCGCGGGATGCCCTGGACGGTGCCCGTGAGCAATTGGCGCTGGCCAATGCCCAGGATCTGGAACAGGGCCGGGCCAGGGGCCTGGACGCGCCGTTACTGGATCGTTTGCAGCTGACCCCGGCAGGTATCGACACCATGCTGGAGGGGCTGCGTCAGGTAGCTGCCCTGCCGGACCCGGTCGGCAGTATCACCGACCTGAACACTATGCCCAGCGGCATACAGGTAGGGCGCATGCGCGTCCCCCTGGGTGTTATTGGCATCATTTACGAATCGCGGCCCAATGTGACCGTCGAGGCGGCCAGCCTGTGCCTGAAATCCGGTAACGCCACCATATTGCGCGGGGGCTCGGAAGCCCTGGCCTCAAACACAGCTATTGCCGCCTGCATTGTTGAGGGGCTGGAGTCGGCGGGCTTGCCGCAGGCCGCAGTGCAGGTGGTAAAAACAAGTGATCGCGCCGCGGTGGGACGCTTGATTACCATGCCGGAATATGTGGACATCATTGTGCCGCGCGGTGGCAAGGGGCTTATCGAGCGTATCAGCAGGGACGCCAGGGTACCGGTGATCAAACACCTGGACGGCGTGTGTCACGTTTACATTGATGAAGGGGCTGATGGCGACATGGCGCAGGCCATTGCGGTCAATGCGAAAACCCAGCGCTATGGCACCTGTAATACCATGGAAACCCTGTTGGTAGCGGGCGCTGAAGCGGCCGCCATGCTGCCGCGACTGGCCAGCGCCTATGCCGCGGCCGGGGTGGAGTTGCGCGGCTGTGAGCGCACGCGGGAGATTCTCCCACAAATCAATGCCGCCACCGAGCAGGACTGGCACGAGGAGTATCTGGCGCCGATCCTGGCGATACGGGTGGTGGATGGCCTGGAGCAGGCCATGGCCCATATCAATACCTACAGCTCCCAGCATACCGACACCATTGTCACCCGGGATCACGCGCGCGCCATGCGTTTCCTGCGGGAAGTGGATTCCGGCTCGGTGATGGTCAATGCTTCCACCCGGTTTGCCGATGGTTTCGAATTTGGCCTGGGAGCGGAAATCGGTATCTCCACAGACAAGCTTCACGCCCGCGGTCCGGTGGGCCTGGAGGGACTGACCTCCCAGAAATACGTGGTACTGGGTGAGGGGCAGGTCCGCACTTGAGTCCCACTATGGCCCGCTTGACTCCTGTGGGGGTTTTCGGCGGCACATTCAACCCGGTTCACTACGGTCACCTGCGTTCCGCGCTGGAGTTGGTGCAGCACCTGCAACTGGAGCAAGTGCGCCTGATGCCCTGTGCGGTGCCGCCACACCGTGAGGTACCCGGCTGCTCGGCTGAGCATCGCGCGGCCATGGTGGAGCTGGCGGTGGCGGGGGAGCCCTCGTTGGCTTGTGACACCCGGGAACTGCGGCGTCCTGGCCCCTCCTATACGATCGACAGCCTGGTCGAATTGCGCGATGAGCTGGGTGAGGGCTACAGCCTGTGCCTGGTGATGGGCTGCGACGCGGTGCTGCAGATCGCCGACTGGCACCGCTGGCGGGAATTACTTGACTGGGCACACATCGTGGTAATCGCTCGCCCGGGCTGGCAGCTGCCCGATTCCGGAGAGGTGGCGCAATGGCTGCAGGCACACCGCCTGGCAGGCGGTGAAGCGCTGCGACAGCGCCCCGCGGGAGGCATTGTTGTCGAACGGCTGCGCCCGCTGGCGATCTCTTCAACAGAAATCCGGGAACACCTGGCGCGTGGTCACTCCGTGCGCTACCTGTTGCCCGAACCGGTACTGGAATATATCCAGCAACATTCACTCTATCAGTAAATAGGCATTGCACTGTATGAAACCCGAGGTAAGCTGGCCGCATGGAAGCTGAAACACTCAAACAAGTAGTCCTGGACGCACTGGATGACCTGAAAGCGGTCAACCCCGTAACTATGGATGTCGCGGCGCTCACCGATGTTATGGATTACCTGGTGATCGCCAGCGGCACGTCCAATCGCCATGTTAAGTCCCTGGCCAACAACGTCTGTATGGAGGCCAAGAAGCGGGGTATGCGCCCCATCGGTGTGGAAGGTGACGACGCCGGGGAGTGGGTGCTGGTGGACTTTGGCGACGTGGTTGTACATGTCATGCTGCCGGCGACGCGAGATTTCTACGATCTGGAACGACTCTGGGTTAACCCCACTCCTGCTGCCTGATGCGGCTGGGTATTTTAGCCGTAGGCACGCGCATGCCCTCCTGGGTTTGTGAGGGTGTTGAGGAATACAGCCGGCGTATGCCCCGGGAGCTGCAACTGGATTGGCGGGAAATTCCCCTGGCACAGCGAGCCAAGGGCAGCAAGGCGCAGCAGTTGTCGGCCCGGGAGGGTGAGCAGCTGCTCAAAGCCATCCCCGGCGGGGACCGGGTTATCGCCCTGGATGTTCAGGGCAAGCGTATTTCCACGCAACAACTGGCGCGGCAGCTACAGGACTGGCAGATGTCCGGCGATAACGTCAGTTTGCTGATTGGTGGCCCTGACGGACTGAGTCCGGCCTGCCTGCAGCGCGCAGATATGCGCTGGTCCCTCAGTGACCTGACCCTGCCCCACCCACTGGTGCGGGTAATATTGGCCGAGCAGTTGTATCGGGCTTGGACAATTACCGTCAACCACCCGTATCATCGCGAATAGATTGATAGCAGGCCACGCGGTTACATGCCCGAACTCATTGCCCTGAAGGATCCGCACCGGGAGTCCCGGGTTTACAGCGCCCGAACCGTTATCGCTATCGCTATCGTGCTGGGGCTGCTGGCGATGATTTTCACGCGCTATTATTCCCTGCAGGTCACCGAGTACGAAACCTATAAAACCCAGTCCGAGCGCAACCGGGTGCAGTTGCAGCCGCTGCCGCCCAAACGCGGGTTGATCTACGATCGCAATGGCGTGATGCTGGCGGACAATCGGCCCAGTTACATTCTCTCGATAGTGCGCGAACGCGTCACTGATCTCGACGCCACCCTGGCAGAATTGCATGCCCTGGTACCAATTTCCGAGGGAGACCTGGAAAAATTCCAGAAAAAACTGCAACGGCGGCGCCCCTATGAAGCGGTGCCCCTGCGGTTTCGCCTCACAGAAGAAGAGCGCGCCAGGCTGGCGGTTAATCGCTACCGGTTGCCCGGGGTGGTGGTGGATGCCCAATTGCTGCGCCATTACCCACATGGCGAGCTGTTCTCCCATGCCCTGGGTTACGTCGGTCGTATCAATGAGCGTGAAGCTTTCGAGCTGGATGAATCTGACTACCGCGGCACTTTCCATGTGGGTAAGGTGGGCGTGGAGAAGTTCTACGAGGATATCCTGCACGGGGAAGTCGGTTACCAGAATGTGGAAAGTAATGCCCACGGCCGGGTATTGCGGGTACTGGAACGCTTTGCGCCGGTGCCCGGGGTCGATCTGACGCTGCATCTTGATATTCGTATTCAGCGGGCCGCGGTAGAAGCGCTGGGCGATCGGCGCGGTGCCGTGGTCGCCATCGATCCACGCACCGGGGGCGTGCTGGCATTGGTGTCCACTCCGGGTTTCGATACCAACCTGTTCGTTAACGGCATCAGCTCGGCGGATTACAGCGCCCTGCGCGACTCGCTGGACGTGCCGCTGTTCAATCGCGCGATCCAGGGCCAGTATCCGCCCGGCTCCACGGTGAAACCTATGATGGGTATGGCGGGCCTGGAGTCGGGCCTGGTGACGCCGGAAACCAGCGTGCCCGACCCGGGTTGGTATAAGCTGCCCGGGGATTCACGTCGCTACCGTGACTGGATCCTGCGTATTCGGGGTACCGGGCATGCGCCCAGGGTGGCATTGAAAATGGCCATCTCCGAGTCCTGCGACGTGTACTTCTACGACCTGGCACGGCGCCTCACCATCGATCGTATGCACGACTATATGCAACCCTATGGATTTGGCGAGCGCACCGGCGTTGACACCACCAATGAGCGCCCCGGGGTGCTGCCCTCGACACGCTGGAAGCGCGAGGCTATGGCGCAGGCCTGGTATCCCGGGGAGACCCTCAGTGCCGGTATCGGGCAGGGCTATATGCTGGCTACTCCGATGCAGCTGGCGGTCGCCACCAGCGTGATGGCGAGCAAGGGACAGCGCAAGGTGCCGCGGCTGCTTAAGGCAATTGATGGTGAGCCGGTCGCAGCACCTCTGCTGGAACCATTGATTGCTGACGACAGCAACTGGGCGTCTGTCTACGACGGCATGCGCGAAGTCGTCCACGGCAAGCGCGGTACCGCGAAAAAGCTCGCCAAAGGTATTCAGTATGAAATGGGCGGCAAGACCGGTACCGCCCAGGTGATTGGTATTGCCCAGAACGCGGTGTATAACGAGGACGAGGTGGCCGAGCGCCATCGCCACCACGGGCTGTTTATAGCCTTTGCCCCCCTGGATGCGCCCACTATTGCCGTCGCCATTATTGTCGAAAACGGCGGCGGCAGCAGCGCCGCCTCGCCCATCGCGCGCAAGGTAATCGATACCTGGCTGTTGGGGGAGGCCTCCTGATGGGAGATTATGTCCGCCAGATGCCCCACCAGGGTTCCCAGGACCTGGCGCGGCCGCCCAGTGCCGCCATGCGCTTTCATATCGATGTCCCGCTGCTGGTGCTGCTGCTGATTCTCACCGCCTATGGGCTGTTCGTGCTGTACAGTGCCTCAGGCCAGGATATGGGCGCCGTGATCCGCCAGGGACGCTACTTCCTGGTGGCTTATGTCATCATGATTTGCGGTGCCCAGATCAGCCTGCAGCGCTATATGCGCTGGGCCCCCTGGCTTTACCTGCTGGGGGTGGGAACGCTGGTGGCGGTGATGTTTTTTGGTGTGGGTGCCAAGGGTGCCCAGCGCTGGTTATCTATCGGTGGCTTCCGCTTCCAGCCCTCTGAGATTATGAAACTGGTGGTGCCCATGGCGGTGGCCTGGTACCTGGCGGAGCGCACGCTGCCACCGCGTTTTGTTTTTGTAATCCTATCCCTGGCACTGGTCGGCTTGCCGGCGGCGTTGATATTGCAGCAGCCCGACCTGGGTACCGCACTGTTGATCGCCGCCAGCGGGTTGTTCGTGCTGTTCATGGCGGGAATCGGCTGGCGCTATATCTTTGGCGCCGCATTGTTGGCGGTGGCCTCCGCCTGGCCGGCCTGGATGTTCGTGCTCAAGGATTACCAGAAGCAGCGTATCCTCACCATGCTCGATCCCGAGAGCGACAAGCTGGGGGCGGGCTGGAATATCATCCAGTCCAAGACCGCCATCGGCTCCGGAGGCTGGCAGGGCAAGGGCTGGTTGCAAGGCACCCAGTCGCGGCTGGATTTTCTGCCGGAGAGCCATACGGATTTTATCATCGCCGTACTGGCGGAGGAGCACGGCTTGCGCGGGGTGCTGTTGCTGGTGAGCCTGTACCTGCTGATATTGTTGCGTGGCTTCTGGATTGGCATGCGCGCGCAGTCGAGTTACGGCCGTATGATGGCGGGCAGTCTAACATTGACGTTTTTCGTCTACGTCTTTGTTAACATGGGCATGGTCGCGGGCCTGTTGCCCGTGGTCGGTGTGCCCCTGCCACTTGTCAGTGCCGGTGGTACATCAGTGGTAACCCTGATGGCGGGCTTCGGTATTCTTATGGCAGTTAGTACAGAAAAACGCATGGTGTCCCAATGACCGATACGTTGAGCCCCCGCTTGCCCATCCTTACGCTTTTCACCAATAACGAGTATTGACTATGCCGTCACGCCTGAAACTAACCCTGTTGTGCTCCTGCCTGTGGATGACCATGTCCTGCGCTGCGGATAACTATGAGGGAAACCCCGCTGCCAGTGCAGTGATCGATGAACTGGTGCAGGAGGAGGGCTTTGACCGGGCGCAGTTAGAGCAGGTATTCGCCGCCGCCGAGCGTCAGGAGAGCATCCTCAAGGCCATTGCGCGGCCGGCGGAAAAGACCAAGCCGTGGTATGAATACCGGGAAATTTTCCTCAACGAAAAGCGCGAGCAACAGGGCCGGGAGTTTATTGCCGAGCACATGGAAACCCTGGTCCGGGCGGAGCAGACCTACGGCGTGCCCATCGAGATTATAACGGCGATTATCGGTGTGGAAACCTACTACGGTCGCATCGCCGGGAGCTACCGGGTGATTGACGCCCTGTCGACCCTGTCCTTCGACTATCCCAAGCGCTCCGAATTTTTTACCAAGGAGCTGAAAAACTACCTGATCCTGACCCGGGACCAGGGTTTCGACCCGCTGGAGTTGAAAGGCTCTTATGCCGGTGCCATGGGTTATGGCCAGTTCATGCCCAGCAGCTACCGCAGTTATGCGGTTGATTTTGATGGCGACGATATCGCCGATATCTGGAACAACCCGGTGGACGCTATCGGCAGCGTGGCCAACTACTTCAGTCGTCACGGCTGGCGCACGGATGAGCCGGTGGTTTTTGCGGCGGATGCACCCGCTACGGTGGCCGAAGACTGGTTCGTGCGCACCCGCGCTGACCTCAAGCCGGTACGCACGGTGGCGGAGTTTGCCGAGGCCGGTATTGTGGCGCGCCAGCAGCTTGATCCGCAGGCCCTGGCGACCGCCATGAAGTTCGAGTTGCGCGACGGCTATGAATACTGGCTGGGCTTGCATAACTTCTATGTCATTACCCGCTATAACCACAGCGCCATGTATGCCATGAGCGTCTACCAGCTCAGTTTGCGTCTGGGCGCAGAGGTTGACGAGTGATCGCTCAGCTGCTGCGGCTGGCGCTGCCACTGGGGGTCGCGCTGGTGGCAGCCTGTACCGCGCCACCCCCGGATTCCCGCTATCCCCAGGCACAGGACACGGCCCCGGTGCGCAGCATTGGCGCGCAGGACGTAAGCGACGCGGTACCACGAGCGGATCCGATTCTGGCGGTGGGCAACAAGAGCCCTTACACCGTAAACGGGGTGCGCTACGAAATTCTGGAAAACTCACACAACTACAAGCAGCGCGGCACCGCCTCCTGGTATGGCACTAAATTTCATGGCCATGAAACTTCCAACGGCGAAATCTTTGATCTCTACCAGGCCAGCGCCGCCCACAAGACCCTGCCCATTCCCTGTTACGCCCGGGTAACCAACCTGGATAACGGTCGCAGCGTGGTGGTGCGGGTGAACGACCGGGGTCCTTTCCACGGCGACCGCCTGATTGACCTGTCCTACGCCGCGGCGGTGAAGCTCGGCTACATGGAAAGCGGCACCGCGAATGTGGAAGTGGAGGTTTTGAATATCGCCGGTGTCGATGACCGACGCGGAACGGTCAGCGGCAGCTACCGTTACCTGCAAATGGGTGCCTTCGGCTCCGAGTCCTCGGCCTTGCGGCTGCAGGGAGAGTTACAGGCCCTGCTCACCACTGATGTTTCCATCAGCCCGGTGGAATCCGGGGGCAGCATGCTCTACCGCGTCCGCGTGGGGCCCGTGGCCAGCAACGATGAACTGTTATCGGTACAGCAGACTCTCCAGGACAAGGGCTACGGTTCGGGGCAGCCGCTGCCCTGACTCTGGCCTGGTTTGATCTAGCGGTCCCGCCCGGGAACTCGGTATGTGCTTATTCTTTCCGATTGCGGAAATTGTTGAGGAGCTTCTTTGTGGCTCCTCATTTTTTTAGTGTGGGCGGAGCTTCACGATCCAAGGGGCCGGACAAAAAGAGGCTTTTCACCAAGCGAATCACGTGGAGCGACTGGAAAGTCTCTTTTTGTCCGGGCCCGTTGGCTAAAACTAAACCCCGAAAACATCCAGAAACATGCTATTTCTATAATTTGCCGAGCAACAACGGTAAGGTGCGATGAACCTTATTTATCCAGGACGGGAAGTTGGTACCTGATATCTCCACCCATGATACGAGCAAAGACCAATAGCGTTCCTTTCGCAACAGCCGAGCATGGGTTACCATTCGCAGCTTCCCGATTCACTCCCGTGGCCCGACATTTTATGACTAGATTCGCACTGGTTTTTCTCCTGGCTTTTGCCTCCATTGGTGCACAGGCAGCGATAGTTGTGCCGTCACCGCCCCAGGTGGCGGCCAAGGCTTTCCTGCTGATAGACGCCAGCAGTGGCGCCGTATTGGCCGAGCACAATGCCGATATGCCCCTGCCCCCGGCCAGCCTCACCAAGATGATGACCAGTTATATTCTTGCGCGGGAGATCACCGAGGGCAATATCAGCGAAACGGATATGGTCACCATCAGTGAGAATGCCTGGTCCCAGAATCCATTGTTTGCCGGCTCATCACTGATGTGGATAGAGCCGGGCATGGATGTCTCGATAGAAGATTTGCAGCGCGGCATCATTATTTCCTCGGGTAACGATGCCACCGTCGCGGTGGCCGAGCACGTGGCCGGCAGCGAAGCGGTATTTGTGGAGATGATGAATACCCAGGCGGAAAAACTGGGCATGGTCGACACCTACTACGTCAATACCCACGGGCTGCCGCACCCGGATCACGTCACCACGGCCCGGGACCTGGCGCTGTTATCCAAGGCAATGATCAACGATCATCCAGAGCAGTACGCCATCTACAAGGAGCGCGAGTTTACCTATAACGATATCCGCCAGTACAACCGCAATACGCTGCTGGCGGAGGACCCTACGGTCGACGGACTGAAGACCGGGCATACCGAGGAGGCTGGCTACTGCCTGGTGGCCTCTGCAGAGCGCCGCGGCATGCGGCTGATTTCCGTGGTCATGGGCACCAGCAGTAAGCGGGCGCGCAAGAACCAGACCAGCAGTCTGTTGAATTATGGTTTCCGTTTTTACGAAACCAGCGAGCTGTACGCGCCGCTGACCGAACTGGACAAGCCCCGGGTATGGAAGGGGCAGGTGGATTATGTATCCGCAGGGGTGCTGGAACAAACCATACTGACCCTGCCCAGGGGCAAGAAAAAGAACCTGGTAACCACCGTCAGTATTGACGATGAGATTATCGCACCCCTGGCCGTGGGTGACGCCGTGGGCACCGTCACCCTCACCCTCGATGGTGAGACCGTGCACCATGCGCCGGTGGTGGCCTTGGAGGCCGTTGAGCCCGGGGGCTTTTTCTCGCGCCTGTGGGATATGTTATTGATGTGGATCGCGTCGCTGTTCAGTGCCTGATCTGGTACGGGAGCTATTGGTCATGCAGGAGCAGGAACCCCCCAAAATCGAATTTCCCTGCCCATACCCGATCAAGGTGCTGGGCACCAGCAGCGAGCAGTTCGAGTCGATTATCATCGAGGTATTTGAGCGCCATGCTCCCGGCTTTGACCAGCAGACTATCGTCGCCAGGGGCAGCAGCAAGGGCACGTTTACAGCTATCACCATCACCATAACCGCGACAGGCCCCGATCAACTGCAAGCCCTGCACCAGGATTTGCTGGCTACCGGGCATGTAAAGATGGTGATCTAGGCGGTGTCTGCGCCGCCGCTGGTGATGCGTGAACTGGGGTTGGTGGAGTACCAGCCGACACTGGATGCCATGCGCGCATTCACTGACGCCCGCGATGCGGATACACCCGATGAACTCTGGCTGTTGCAGCATCCCCGGGTTTTCACCCAGGGCCAGGCGGGCAAAGCCGAACATGTGCTATCCCCCGGCGATATACCCGTTATACAAGTGGACCGCGGCGGCCAGGTGACCTACCACGGGCCCGGGCAGTGGGTGATCTACCTGCTGGTAGATATACGCCGCAGCCACTTGGGCGTGCGCGACCTGGTTACCCTCATCGAACAGGCCATTGTGCAACTGCTGGCCGAGTATCAGATCGACGCAGAGCCCAGGGCGGATGCCCCGGGCGTCTACGTGGCGGGTGACAAAATTGCTGCCCTGGGCTTGCGAGTGCGTCGCGGCTGCAGCTACCACGGCCTGTCCCTCAACGTGGATATGGACCTGCAACCCTTCCAGCGTATCAACCCCTGCGGCTACCAGGGACTGCAGGTGACCTCCATGGCGAGGCTGTTACCGGATGATTCACTGGAAATGGACCAGATCGGCCGGCGCCTGCTGGCCATTGTCGCCCGGCAGCTGGAGCAATCACGGTAGCCGCCGGGCCTCGGTATCGCCCACCGCAAGTGATCACCCCGGGCGGGATAGCTATTTCCTGACCGGCCGTTTCTGTAATTTGCGCTGCAGCGTGCGCCGGTGCATGCCCAGGGAGCGCGCGGTGGCGGAGATGTTGCCATCGTTGTCCTGCAGTACCCGCTGTATGTGCTCCCACTCCAGGCGCTCTACTGAAATAGGTTCTGCGGCCACCTCGGGCGGGCTATCTTGCGCACCCGAAAAGGCGACCAGGATCTCATCGATACTGGCAGGTTTGCACAGGTAGTTTGCCGCGCCGGCCCTGGTGGCTTCCACCGCGGTGGCGATACTGGAGTAACCGGTAAGCACCACCAGCCTGGCCTCGGGGGCGGCGGCCAGCAGCAGCGGCAGGGCGATAAGCCCCGAGGTGCCGGGCATATTCAGGTCCAGCAGGATATGGCTGGGATCAAAGGCGGCGCAGCGCGCCACGGCTTCCTCGCCACTGCCACATGCCAGCACCGTGAAGCCGCGGCGCTGGAAACCGCGTGTCATGACTCCGGTGAATACGGCGTCGTCATCTACCAGCAGGATACGCGGTTGTGCTGAGTTCATGAGTGCGCTGTCTCTGTTGTCTGCGGCTCCAGCGGCAGGGTCAGGGTGGCCAGGGTGCCTCCCTCGCGCAGCTTGCGCAGTTCTATGCGT
>Ga0316187_10005052_pt1 | contig 11416 bp, 10 predicted proteins | sample CroRivburrow1_MG_FD_204927 | JGI IMG/M metagenome (GOLD analysis project Ga0316187, IMG submission 204927) | Coastal sediment microbial communities from Maine, United States - Cross River worm burrow 1 | ecosystem: Environmental > Aquatic > Marine > Coastal > Sediment | place: USA: Maine...
CGGCCCCTTCGACCAGGCGGTGCAGCGACCCGGTGTCTTCGAGCGAGCCCTCGACCCAGTCGGCCTCGACCCCGCCGATCCAGCGCGGGTCGGCGGCGTCTCGAACGAGAATCCGTGGCCGCAGACCGGCGCTGCACAAGGTATCGACGAGGTGGGAGCCGACAAAGCCGGTACCGCCGGTGACGGCCACCGGCTCCGCCAGGGACTCGATCCGGTTTGCCACATCGAGGGGCGGCACGAGGGGGTCGGCGGGGGAATAGTCAGCGGTCATCGATCACTCGCCCGTTTCGAGGTCGTAGCGGTGCCTGCGCAACCGGAACGACTCACTCCAGTCCCACGTATTCCGCCCACGAGGTGCTCGTTTCCCACACCCGAACCCTCTCGAGTTCGAGGCCCTCGGGAATCTCATAGATCGCTCCCGATGGGGTCCTCACCGTACCGTCGGCCTCAATGCGGTCCGAGATCTGCTCGTAGAGCCAGCGCACCAGGACCTCGGTGGTGGGATCCTGTCCTTCGAAGAGCAAAACGCGTTCGCCGACGGCCTTGAGACCGTCGAGGTGGGGATCTTCCGAGTTGAGGGCCATGGCGTGATCCAGCCGGTCGACCAGATCGATCACCAGCATCTTGAGCGCCTTGTAGTCGCAGACCATGTCGTTGTCGTCGAGCAAGCGGCCGCGCGCCACCACCTCGATCTTGAGGCTGTGGCCGTGCGGGAAACGGCACTTCTCCGGATGCTTGCTCAACCGGTGGCCGTACTCGACCTCGAAGGTCTTGGCGATTCTGAAAAAACCCATGTTTATTACCTACGGTGAAGGAATCAAACTCCTCTGCCACCTCCGAAGAGGTCGAGGTGCAGTCGCGGAGTGTAGCGAAAGCCATGGTCCGAGCACAAGACGGCGATCATGGTCGCCTTCTCCGCCACCTCGGCGGCACTGCGTCCCTCGGCCATCAGAAGAACCCTGGAAGCCTCGATCCCACCGATGTTCTCGACCAATCCGAGGATCTCGGGGAGATCGTCACCATCGGTGACGACGAACTTGAGCTGGTGATCGGGAAAGCGGCGGACGAGGCGGCGCACGGGCTCCGGATCGGTCCGCAATCGACGGTGCCGATCCAGCCACGCGCCCTGCGGGTCCGAGTTGGCGGTCTTGGGCGAGAGCGAGAGCAGATCGCACTCGAAGGGTGGATCGACGGTGCCCGCCGTCTCGACAGTGACGTGCAGCCCGGCAGCCCGGAGCCCGCGGGTGAGAACCCCGATCTCGCGCTGCAGCAGCGGTTCGCCCCCGGTGACCACCACGTGTCGGACCCCCGACCCCGTCGCCTCGGCCAGGAGATCCGCCACCGAGCGCCGCTCGCCCTCGGGCAACCACGAGGTGTAGGGGGTGTCGCACCATCGGCAGCGCAGGTTGCAGCCCGAGGTGCGGATGAAGAACGACGGCACCCCGACCAGGATCCCCTCGCCCTGGAGGGAGGTGAAGGTCTCGGCGATGAACATGGAAGACATGTTACTCGCTACTCGACGCGCGAGTCGGAACCGTGGCCGCTTCCGTGGCCGCTTCCGTGGCCGCTTCCGTGGCCGCTTCCGTGGCCGCTTCCGTGGCCGCTTCCGTGGCCGCTTCCGTGGCCGCTTCCGTGGCCGCTTCCGTGGCCGCTTCCGTGGCCGGCATGGTCACTCCGGGTTGTTCTTGATCACACGGGTAGCCGATGGATCGACCGATGTAAAGGGCATGCGGCCTCCGGCCGGTCCCTTGACATCGGTCGATCCATCGGCTTGGGGGGAATGCATGAACAACCCGGAGGTGACCATGCACGACGCACAGCAATCAACAGGCTTCCACGCTCACGACAAGGCCATCCAGGCGGCAGGCATCGCGATCTCCCTCGTGATGCGGGTTCCCGCTCCGCTGAAGTCGATCGCCGATCAGGTGATTCGAGCAGCTTCTTCGGTACCTGCAAACCTCGCGGAGGGCGCAGGTCGTTCGGGCCGAGACCGATTGCATCACTACCGCATCGCCTACGGCTCGGCCAAAGAAGTCGATACGCATCTGCGGCTTCTCATCGGAACAGGCGCCATCAACGCTTCCACGGCCCAAGACGCCGTTCGTCTCTTCGACGACGTCCGAGCCATCACCTGGCGTCTCCTCAACCCGAAAGTCTCCTGATGAAAGCACACGGATAGCTCGCCCACCGGGACGTGCCAGGTACGCCATTGTGCAGGCACGACGCCCCGGCAGCGCGTCACCCCCCGCACAATGACGCTGCCTGGCACTCCACGGGAAAAGCGATCCGGGTCCGCTCTTCCGGCAAGGTATGAGGCCGCCGGCGCGCGAGCAGCGTGGTCGAAAACCCTTCAATCATCCCCCCAATCGACCGCGCTGCTCGTGCGACGCTGGGTTGCCAGAGGCGGCCCAGAAGGCCGGAGCACCGGGAAACCGTGGCCGAGGCCGCAACCGCAACCAAAACCGTGATCGAGTTCGCGCCTTTGGCCAAGTAAGATAGCTTCGTGACCACCGACCACCCGCTCCTCGAGCGCGCGCACGAGGCGCCCGAATCACCGGGCGTCTATCGGTTCCAGGATGCGCGCGGGACGGTGCTCTACGTCGGAAAGGCCCGCGACCTCCGGCGAAGGGTTCTCTCGTATTTCGGGAGGTCGGACCTCCCCGAGCGAACCCGAGCCATGCTCGGACGAGCCCGCCGTCTCGATTACACCGTCACCGCTTCGGAGGTCGAGGCCTTCATTCTCGAGAACACGCTGATCAAGAGACACCGGCCGCGCTTCAACGTGCTCCTCCGGGACGACAAGACCTACCCCTACATCAAGCTCACGACCGGCGAGGAGTGGCCCCGGGTCGTCTTCACCCGGAAGGTCCGCAACGACGGCCACACCTACTTCGGACCCTTCATGGGCCAACGCATGGCACGGCGTCTCATGGATCTGGCCCGGACCCATTTTCAGGTTCGCACCTGCCACATCGAGATCGACGGTAAGCTGCCGCGTCCGTGTCTCTACTACCACATGAAGGCCTGCCTGGGCCCCTGCGTCGACGGCCTCACCGACGCCGATGCCTACGCCGGGGCGGTGGACGAGCTCAAGCTCTTCCTCGGAGGCCGCCACCGCGAGCTGTTGCCCCGGCTCGAAACCAGCATGTGGGCGGCATCCGAGAACGAGAATTTCGAGCTCGCGTCGAGATACCGCGACCTCATCGCCGTGGTTCGTCGACTCGGAGAGCCGCAGGATGTGGAGCAACCGGGTCGCGGTGACGCCGACGTCTTTGCCGCGTTCACCGACGGTGAGCACGCTTCGGTCTGCGTCCTCCCCTACCGCACCGGCAAGCTGGTGGACAAGCGCGAGTTCCACTTCGAGGGCGTCGGCGATGTCGGGATGGCCGAGCTCCTGACCAGCTTCACCGCCCAGTACTACGAGGCCAATCCGGCCATCCCGCGCACCGTTGAGACCTCGGTCGATCTCGATGAGGACGACCGCGAGCTCCTTCGGTCGTGGCTCGCCCACCGGCGGGAGGGCGCGGTCGAGGTCGTCGTGCCCAAGCGCGGCCCGCGCGCCCGACGGGTCGAGCTCGCCCGCGACAACGCGAAGGCGGCGTTCGACCTCCGTTTTCGCGCACCGCGATCCCAGGCCCAACACCTGGCGCGACGCCTCGGCGAGGCCCTCGGCCTCGATCGGCCGGTCCAGCACATCGAGTGCTTCGACATCTCACACACGGGGGGCAAGGACACCACCGCCTCGTGCGTCGTCTGGCGTCAGGGCCGGATGGACAAGCGTTCCTATCGGAGCTTCCACATTCGTTCGGTGGATGGCGTCGACGACTTCGCCTCCATGTCGGAGGCCGTGACCCGGCGCTACCGTCGGCTGCGGGATGAGGGCGCCGAGATGCCGGATCTGGTGCTCATCGACGGCGGCGTCGGCCAGCTCAACGCGGCCATGGCTGCGGTCGACTCTCTCGATCTCGAGCTGTCCATGGCCGGGCTGGCGAAACGCGAGGAGGAAATCTGGCTGCCTGGGGCGTCGGAACCGTTGTGCCTCGACCCCTCGGATCCGGCCCACCTCGTCCTCCGTCAGGCGCGGGATGAGGCCCACCGTTTCGCTGTCAGCCGCCACCGATCGCGTCGCAGCAAACGGACCCTCGCCACCGAGCTCATCAATGTCCCGGGGATCGGACCGGGCCGCGCCAGGGCGCTGCTACAGAGGTTTGGGTCGGTCAGAGGCGTTCAGCAGGCCACGGTCGAGGAACTCCAGCGAGCCGTAGGCCCGAGGTTGGGGCGGCATCTCTGGCAGCACCTGCATGCGGGTGAAGGCGGCGAGTAGCCTCCTCCCGTCACAACCACCAAGACACGAAGACACGAAGAAGGCACGAAGAATCGGGTATGGATCGGCCTTCGGAAATTCAGTCCGGATACGCGCTACCGAACCCGATTCTCCCATCGCGATTACTCGAGGGAGCCACCTTTAACATTGTTCGGGCTCAACACCGTCTCGAGAATCGTCGTTTCACGACCCGAACAATACAAAAGATGGCACCCCGTTCGAGGCCGGTTCCGCGTGTCCGGTTGGCGCAAGCGAAGCGAGCGCCACCGCAATTCGTCCGACGAATTGCAGCTACTCCTCGGGAACCAGACCGAGTCGGACCAACGCCCTTCGCGCGGCGCGCTGCTGAGCGCCCCTTTTGGAGCGGCCCTCACCACGAGCCACCTCTTCTCCATCCCAGGTGACGATGTAGACCCACTTCCGCATGTGGTCGGTCCCTCCCTTGCGGATCAGCTTGTACTCGGGGAGGGGCAGCCCCCCCGCCTGCGCCGCCTCCTGAAGGGCGGACTTGGGGTTGGCCAGCGCCAGGGTACGTTCATCGAGACCGTCCACCTCGTCACCCAACTCGCGCGTGATGAACGCCCGTGCCTCGCTCCACCCGCCGTCGATGGCGATGGCGCCGATCACGGCTTCGAAGACATCCTCGAGCAGATTGCTCGACTCGCGCCCGCCGCCCCGTTCGAGGCTCTGCCCGACCTCGACCCAGCCATCAAGACCGAGCAGGGCGGCGCGTTCCGCCAACCTCTCCGACCGGACCAGATGGGTGCGCTTTCGGGTCAGATCACCCTGATCGTCTCTGGGAAAGCGCTCGAAAAGCATGAGGGCGACGACGTGGCCGAGGACCGCATCGCCGAGGAACTCGAGACGCTGGTACGAGCCGGCGAAGTCGGAGGCCACGGACGACCCGTGTCGAAGCGCTCGTTTGAGGATCTCCGGATCGTCGAAATCATATCCGAGAGCATTTTCAAGCTCGGCCAGGGGGTTTCTCAGTTCGTCGTTCACGCCGCCATGCTACTCCGTCCGAGCCATCATGTGGCGAACTCGGGCGAACCGGATGTGGATCTGCTCGCCGTGGGTCCCCGGCCAGTAGATCCGACTGCACCCACCGCACCGGCGAAAACGCTCGGCGGTCTCGAGGACATAGGGCGGGACCTCGGCCGCAACCTGGTCGGGGCTCACGTCTTCGAGGGTGCCGTTGCAGTCACCGCATCGGGCAGCGTCCAGATCCTCTGGCGGAGGCAGGTCGTGCCGATCCAACACCTCTGCGAGCTGGGCCTCGAGGGTGCCGGAGCGGACCATCTGGGTCTTGGGACCGACGGCGGCGAGTTCGTGGTCGCGGGTCAGCAGCCAGCGGCCCTCGTTCTCGGCAATCCGCGCGAGCTCGGCGTCCTCGGGCTCGGTCCCCAGGTAGAGACAGTCGTGGCCGCAGAGCCGCAGCCAACGCGCCAGGGATCCGAGCATGGCGTCGCAGAGGAAGCGGGGGCTCGTCGCGGGTTCGTTCATCTTGGATCGAGGATAGCGTGGAATGGGTTCGTGAGTCGTTAGAAGGTTAGAAGGTTAGAAGGTTAGAAGGTTTGAGGTTGAAGGGTAGACGGATGACAGCCCACTTTCTCACTTCCCAACCTGCTCACTTTCTCACCTTCTTACCTCTTCACCACCTCACCCCTCACGATTCTCGACTCGCGACTCACGTGCCCTCAATCGATGTAACCCAGCGCGCGGAGCCGTTCGAGGGTCTCCTCATAGCCGCCCACGATCAGGGCTCGCTCGGGGTTCCACCACAGGGCCGGGCCACGTCCCGGCGCCGTCGGCGGGTCGAGGGTGCGCGGATCGACCCGCTGTCCGGGGGCCAGACCCAATCGATGGGGATCTCCTTCGATCACGGTCACCATCGCGGGTACCGAGTCGGGCGCCAGCGCCACTGCACAGACGGGGTCCGTGTCGACGCAGCGCACCTCGAACCGGCCGTTCGATTGGGAAACCTCGATGGCCGACGGGCTCCACGCCTGGACGACGTCGAGGACTCCATCGACCTCCAATGCGGTTGTGGCCGCGCCCTCCCCGCCCCAAAGCAGAAGCTGCATTCCCGGAACCATACGCCCGGCGGTTTCGGCAAACGCCGCACCGACACGATCCATGAGCTCGGTCGGGATCGAACCCGGTCGGTCCTCACCCGGATCCGCCGCCAGGTCCAGGTGAAATGATCCCGTCGGCAACGGTCTCGCCGCGACGAAATCACGCCGACCCACGGCGCCGAGATCGGGCTGCGCCGCCATCCTCATCACCACCTTGTGATCGCCCTCTCTCCACGCCCAACGCAGCGGTCCGGCGCTGAAGGTCGCACTCACCATCGGCTCCGTTGAACCGCCCGACAGCAACGATCGGCCCGACATCCCCTCTTCGGGCTCGACTCCGCAGATCTCGAGCAGGGTGGGACCGAGATCGAGCAGCTGAACGGGTGCGAAAACCTCGCCGGCGGCGATGGACGGCCCCCGCATCATCAGAGGCACCGCGATGGCTTCCTGATAAAGATTCAGACCGTGGGCCCAGGCGCCGTGTTCGCCGAGCGCTTCGCCGTGGTCCGAAGTGAGAACCACCTCAGCTGATTCGGGCAGCTCCGACAGGAACCGCGCCACCACCCCATCCACGTGGCGGACCTCGCCGGCGTAGAGATCCCGGAGCAACCGACTCTCCTCGGCCGTGGCCTCCCGCTGATGCCGCGCCAGCGGTCTGAGCGGCGGAACGCTCATCGGGACACCCGAATGGCTGCGGTAAGGCTCGTGCGGATCCATCAGGTGGAGATAGAGAAAGCCGTCCTCTCCCCGGTGAGAGGCCAGCCAGCGACGCGCCTCGCCCGTGACCCACTCGCCGTCGGGCGCCGCCGAGGAACCGCGTCCATCGGGCACCTGAAAACTCGAAAAACCCGAGGCGAAACCGTTGAGGGCGTGGACGGTGTAGTTGGCGACCACGGCGCCCCCTTCGAATCCGGCCCCGTGAAGCCGGGTCGCCCATGTGGCGACGGACTCGGGAACCCCGATCATCTCGCCTTCGGCGGAGCTCAGCTCGAGAACCGGCCGAGCCGTGAAGAAGGAGGCAACCGAAGGGAGCGTCCACGAGGAGTTGGCGATGGCGTTGCGCCACCTGCGTCCCCGGGAAAAGCCTTCGACAACCCCAGGCATCAGCTCGGGGTTGACATGATCGGCGCGCAGGGTGTCCACCAGCACCACCACGAGCAATCGCGACTCGGCCTGCGGCCGGCCCAGCCGCGGGCTGCCGAGCACCACCTCGGGCGGCGACTCGATCCGGTGCCGCCCTCGGCCCGGTCGGATCTCGATCGGCCTCGACTCACCGACGGCCAGAGACCACTCCACCTCCCCACCCGCGCCAACGAGTCGCACGGTCGCCGAGGCCTCGCCACGGTTGAGAAGCTCCATCCTGAGCTCCTGTCCGCGCCCCTCGGAGGAGAAGTCCCGACCCGCGGCCGGAACCCCGAGGACCCAGCGCTCGCCCGAGTTGTGCTGGGTCCACTCCTCGGACCACAACCGCCGCCAACCGGTTTCGGGGGCGCCGCAGCCGACAAGCAGAATCGCGGCGAGAACTCCCGCCGCGACCCGGATTCCACGTGTGAATCTCATCAAATCGGCAGCATCATATCAGGGGGCCTCGAGGCCACCCACAGGTGCTACAATGACCGCCGTTTCGTCGACCCGCGGCAACGGTCCGTCGGGCCAAATTGGAGGAAAGCATGCCGACCATCGAAACCACACCCGAACTCGTCCAGAAGGTCTACGACACCACCCGAAAACGGCTCGAAGTCATCCGCGGGCGCTTCAACCAACCGCTGACGCTGACCGAGAAGGTCCTTTTCGGCCACCTGGCCGATCCCGAGAACGAGGTCCTGGAACGCGGCAAAGCCTATATCCAACTCCAGCCCGACCGGGTCGCCATGCAGGACGCCACGGCCCAGATGGCGCTGCTCCAGTTCATGCTCTCGGGCCGCGACACCACCGCGGTGCCGTCGACGGTCCACTGCGACCACCTCATCCTGGCCCGCTCCGGGGCCGACCCCGACATCGAGGCGGCCATCGATCTCAACCGTGAGGTCTACGATTTTCTCCAATCGACCTCGGCCCGATACGGTCTCGGCTTCTGGAAGCCGGGCGCGGGGATCATCCACCAAGTCGTGCTCGAGAACTACGCCTTCCCCGGCGGCATGATGCTCGGCACCGACTCCCACACCCCCAACGCCGGTGGTCTCGGGATGGTCGCCTGCGGCGTCGGCGGCGCCGATGCGGTCGATGTGATGGCCGGGTTCAACTGGGAGGTCCTCCAGCCCCAGGTGGTGGGCGTCAAGCTCTCAGGCTCGCTCCACGGATGGGCCGCCCCCAAGGACGTCATCCTCAAGCTCCTCGACATCCTCACCGTGAAAGGCGGCACCAACCGCATCATCGAGTACTTCGGTCCGGGGACCGAGTCGATCTCGTGCACCGGCAAGGCCACCATCACCAATATGGGCGCGGAGCTCGGTGCCACGACCTCGATCTTCCCCTACGACTCCCGCATGAAGACCTACCTCGACGCGACCCAGCGAGCCCGGATCGCGGCCCTCGCCGAGGCCAACCGCGATCTCCTCACGGCCGACCCCGAGTGCGCAGCCGATCCCGAGAAGTACTACGACCTGGTCATCGAGATCGATCTCGACACTCTCGAGCCCCACATCGTCGGCCCGCACACCCCCGACCTCGCGCGGCCGGTTTCGCAGATGGCCGCCGATGTCGCCGCCAACGGCTACCCCGACACGCTCACCTCTGGTCTCATCGGCTCGTGCACCAATTCGTCGTACGAGGACATCACCCGCGCCGCCGATGTCGCCCAGCAGGCGCTCGACCACGGCGTCGCCATCAAGTGCCCGCTCTGGGTCACCCCGGGTTCGGAACAGGTCGAGGCGACCATCGAGCGCGACGGCCAGATGGGGACCCTCGAGAAACTCGGCGCCACCGTCCTGGCCAACGCCTGCGGACCGTGCATCGGCCAGTGGAAACGAGACGACATCGAAGACGGGACGACCAACTCGATCATCTCGTCGTTCAACCGCAATTTCGCCAAGCGGAATGACGGCAATCCCAAGACCGCGTCCTTCATCTCCAGCCCTGAGATCGTCATCGCATACGCCCTCGCAGGCAAGCTGAGCTTCAACCCCCTGACCGACGAGATCGAGAACAACGGCTCGTCGTTCAAGCTCGATGCCCCGAAACCCGCCCCGGAGGTCCCCGCGAACGGCTTTGTCTTCAAGGCGGATGGGTATCTGCCGCCACCCGATGATCGCGCCGGCCTCGATGTCAAGGTGGACCCCGACTCGCAGCGGCTGCAGCTCCTGACTCCGTTTGCCGCGTGGGACGGCGCCGACTACGAGAAACTCCCGGTCCTGCTCAAGGCCGACGGCAAGTGCACCACCGACCACATCTCCCAGGCTGGGCCGTGGCTGCGTTTCAGAGGCCACCTGGACAATATCTCCGACAATCTCTTCCTCGGCGCCATCAACGCCTTTGCAGACGAGCCCGGCCACGGAGTCAACATCAAGACCGGCACGACGGCGTCCCTGCCCGAACTCGCACGATGGTACAAAGACAACGGCATCGACTGGGTAGCGGTGGGTGACGAGAACTGGGGCGAGGGCTCGTCGCGTGAGCACGCCGCCATGGAGCCGCGCCACCTCGGCGGCAAAGCCATCATCGTCCGTTCCTTCGCGCGGATCCACGAGACCAATCTCAAGAAACAGGGGGTCCTTCCCCTGACCTTCGCCAACCCGGCGGACTACGAGAAGGTCCTGGTCGACGACCGGATCTCCATCGTCGGTCTCACCGAGCTCGAGCCCGGTTCGCCGGTCACAGCGGTGATCCACCACAACGACGGCAGCACCGAAGAGATCACCCTCAACCACAGCCTCAACGACGAGCAGGTGGAGTGGTTCAAGGCCGGATCGGCGCTCAACGTGTTGCGCACCAAGAGCTGACCCCCAATGCTCACCGACCAACGCCCCGGGGAAACCCGGGGCGTTTTTCAATTGTGAATGTTGAATAGTGAATTTTGAATTTCATCGCAACTTCTCAGAGGAGCGCCGAGTAGAAGCTGGTCATTCGTCACAGGTAGTTCTCAATCGCATCTCAGGGGATCCGAGGAACACTACGATAGTCATTCATAGTTCATGATTCGTAATTCATCATTCAGCCGTCAGTGCCCTGATTGACGCCAGACCCCCGCTCTGCGACCATCGGTCCATGGCTGCCGACCGCGAGAACTACGATCTACCCCTCCCGGATCTCGACTTTCTCCAAGTCTTCATGCCGTATGAGTTGCGCCTCGCCCAGCGCCGCGCGATGATGGGGAAACAGGATCCCAGATACGCCCTTTCGAGCACGTTTGTCGGTCTCTACCTGGTCCGACTGAGGGCGGTGAGCGGCGACTGGTTTCCGTCGGCCATCGAAGGTGGCCGCCAGATCGGCATCCACGTCACCCAGCTGCTGCGCGAGGCCATGCGCGACTCGGACATCCCCTTCAAGCTTTCGGATGAGGAGCATCTCGTCGTCCTGCGCGACATCGACCCACAGCACGCCTACGTCGTCGCGCAACGTTTTCTGACCCTGGCCGGTCGCTCGGATCTGCTCCGCGCCGCCGGTCTCAGGACGCGTGTCGGCTACGTGATCTACCCCCTCTCAACCCAGCCGAACTTTCCGGTCGAAGAGTGGGAACGGCTCATCGAGCTCGCCCGGACGATGAGCGACCGCGGCGACCGAACGGGACCGGCTTCCGGCTATGGACTCCTCCGGGGGCCCCAGATGGAGACCGCCAACATCCCCGAGACCGACCTCGTCCCCCTCGCCTTCCAGGACTCGGATTCTCTGGTCAAGGCGGGTCTGCTGCAGATCCAGAGGATTCACCTGCTGCCGGGAATCTAGCGGAGTCGACAGTTCACAGTTCACAGTTCAGCCTCTTGCAAAATTCAAGAATCAGGGACCAAGGTCTTCCGACCTTCCTCACCATCAGGCCGGCGAGACGCCGGCCCTACAATGGATCTCAGCCCATTGTAGTGCT
>Ga0316187_10005053_pt1 | contig 11414 bp, 10 predicted proteins | sample CroRivburrow1_MG_FD_204927 | JGI IMG/M metagenome (GOLD analysis project Ga0316187, IMG submission 204927) | Coastal sediment microbial communities from Maine, United States - Cross River worm burrow 1 | ecosystem: Environmental > Aquatic > Marine > Coastal > Sediment | place: USA: Maine...
CTGGTGACTATGGCAGAGAGGAAACGCCTGATCCCATCCCGAACTCAGAAGCTAAGCTCTCTAGCGCCAATGGTACTATGGGGTTCCCTATGGGAGAGTAGGACGTCGCCAGGAATTTAATCGAAAGGTCCATCGTTGAGCTATTAGCTCCGGTGGGCCTTTTTTTATTCATTTCGCTGTTAAATAACCGCAAAAACCGCTAAAAGAGCGCCTCAGAACGCTTCAATGTAAGCTGCTGCAGTGGCTCATACGTTGCGGAGAAAATCCAATTACATCAGCATGCCCCAAGCAGATTCATCAAATTCGGGGAGATAATCGAACTCCCGGATATCTCCGGAGTGCAAATGAAAGAGCACATTGTCTGGTTCTTGAGGAAATTTACGCTGCGCAATCTTTCCTGTCGGGCGCGAATGATCATGGAAGGCATCCGCGGGCTGGATTTCACATCCACGCTGGAGCCGGAAGAGGTCGGGCTTGATCCACAGTTGTTTCACCGCTGTTCGCCTTCCGGAAACAAGTATCTGGTAAATCTGTTAAACGACATTGGCCCCAACGAACAGGATGCCATTCTGGATATTGGTGCAGGCAAGGGCAGCGCGATGTACACCATGCTGAGTTTTCCCTTTGAACGGGTTGACGGCATTGAAATATCTGAGCGCATTGCCGATATCGCCAAGCGTAATTTTGTGAGACTGAAAGCCTCAAGGGCCCATGTCTATCAAGCGGATGCCAGGGCCTTCGAGCACTATGCGCGATACAATATCTTTTATTTCTACAACCCTTTCCCGCTTCAGGTGATGCTGCAGGTGATTGATGCAATCCGGCAAGCATCTATGGCGGCTGACAAAGAAGTGCTGATCATCTACAACAATCCAAGCTGTCATGACTTGATCGTGGCAGATGGCGTTTTCACCATGCACCGTGAATATCCCGATGAGTGGGGCAATAGGATCTTTGTCTATTCGAACCGGGTGATCGAGCATTCCAGGCTTGCTAAGGCCTAGGGTATGTCTCTGACTCATTCACAACATGGCGATGGGTTCAGCGCATGCTTTGTTTTCGTTCGCTACTGCATCGTAAGGTGATAGTTTGACCGCTATGCACTTTTTGGATGTGAATACGACCTCGCGTGATGGCCGACCATGATTGCTAAGCGCATCATCAAGAATACATCCTATAACGCGATAGGACGTGTCTGGTTTATTCTCGTCAATTTTCTCCTCACCCCGCTTATTTTGTCATATCTGGGCGATCAACGGTTTGCTCTTTGGGTCCTCTTCTGGACCTTTGCCAGCTGGTTCTCATTTATGGATATGGGCCTTGCTGCATCAGTGATTCGGGATGTGGCAGGGTATTCGCTGGAGGATGATGCTGAGGAAATTAATAAAACCTTATGCTCATCACTGGCCTTTAATTTCATCGTCGGCCTGCTTGTGCTTCTGCTTGTTTGGGGTACAGCCGATTGGCTTGTCTCCATTCTGCATGTCAGTGAAGCTCTGCAGGGCGATGCCCTTGCCCTGGCATATATCGGGCCCATCGCATTCATGCTCTTGGGTATGATGAGCATATTCGATGCATTTTTGCGCGGCTTGCAGCGCTATGGCTTGATTGTCATAGCTTCTTTGATTGTCTCATTTATCAATGTGCTCACTGTGTGGCTGGTCTTGTATTACGGGTATGGCATATACGGTCTTGTGGCCTCGGCATGTCTTGTCTACCTGATTCAGCTGGGGCTTCTGCTGTGGTTTTCTAGACAGGCCTTTGCGCATCTCAGTTTGCGGTTTTCTTATGTCAGCCTTGCCAAGATTCGTCAGATGCTGCCCTTCGGCCTGCATGTGCAGATTGCGCGCTTGGCAGAGCTGGCCAGCTACCAGACAGACAAAATTATTCTGGCTGTTCTGACTCCTCTCTACTTTGTAACAAGCTATGAGCTCGGCTCTAAGATCGCTTCACTGTTGAGTGCTTTTTCGGCCCTTCTCATGGCCGCGATTTTCCCATCTGTTTCGCAAATGCACGCCAATAAGGACTCTGCACGGATATGGATCATGTACGAGCGGGGTTCTAAATATCTTTGGATGGCATCGACGCCATTATTTCTGGGCCTATGTCTTGTCGCGCCATTGATAATCGAGTTATGGCTGGGGTATGTGTCCCCGGATGTGTATCAAGCCCTGATGATTCTGGCGCTGGGATACTGGAGCACGGTGAACGTGGCGGTCTTGTACAATATCGGATTCGGTATCGGCTGGAGTAAGCCGGTGATGTATATCTCGTTGCTGCAGGCGGTTTCCAATGTGGCCTTATCGTGGATTCTGGCCTCTACCATCGGCTTTGTCGGGGTTCTATACGGCACGTCTATCACCTTGATGGCAACAAGCGCACTGCTGTATTTTCGTTTCAGTTATGACTTTGACCGGGTCAAACGTCGGGATTTTTGGATGTTCGCAAGGGTGCTGTCCGCTAATGTGCCACCAGCCTTAGCTTGCCTGGGATATCTGTATGCAAGTGGGCACCTGGTCTTGGATATGGCGGCGGAATCGCGAGCTACTGTCATAGCACCATTGTTGATCTGCGTGGCGATTTACGGGTCGGTGTATTTAATCTCGATCAGGCTTGCCCGATTGCTTGATCGTACCGATCTGGAATGGCTGGGTGCATATTGTCCCGCCTTGATTAGAAAGTATTTGTTTTTGCATTAAGCCAGTCATGCAAGGTTTTTTATTGAGCCTGACGGCATGAGTGCTGGAAGAAAAGCTGTGTGGCGGGTTAGACTTACCAGTGAGCAAGGGCACATAACGATGGTTGAGACATTGAGGAGTATCCGTACATGAGCACTCAAATTTCCCCACATACAGGCTCCAACTCAGTTGAAAAAACGGTTTCAGCGGATTCCCCTGCGTGTAATGTGTGCGGTAAAATAGCATTCGACACCCAGTATTCCTATCCCGATTATGATTTATTGCGTTGTAAGGCTTGCGGTCTGGGCATGCTCTTTCCTGTCCCGCAGTTCGATTCAGAGGATTATTACGACGAAGATTATTATCGCGGTGGCCTGGATCAGGGCATTGGGTTTGTCGTGCTGGACCCGGAAAACATCAAGCAATCCAGAGAAGGTGTGAGCAAAAAAGTTGATTGGCTGTTTGCGCGAAGAGAAATCACTTCCTTTCTGGATATCGGTTGCGGTATCGGGTTTTTTGTTGAAGCCATGAGGCAACGGGGCATTGAAGCCGTAGGGGTGGATATCTCCAAGTTTGCAGTACGCTTTGGCCATGAGGAATTAGGTATTGAAGGCCTGAAAGCAGGGTTCTTTCAGGATGTCTTGCAGCCGGGGGAGCAATACGATGTGATTTACCTGCATCACGTGATTGAGCATGTGCCCGATCCAAAGGGCTTCGTTCACGATTGCGTGTCATTTCTGGCGCCTGGTGGCTGGCTTGTGATGGAAGCCCCGGATATTGATTCAGCCGAGGCTGTCAGAAATGGGAAAGACTGGATCTATATCCTGCCGGAGCATCTTTATTATTTTAATATTCCCTCATTAAGCGGCCTGGCTGAGAGTCAGGGTCTGGCTGTGCGCTATGCAGAAAAAGAAATTGGAAGCCCGGGCTTATTAAATGCGACCTTTGGCAACGAAGACTCAGCCAAGGCCTTTTACGACAAATGGCTGAAAAACAGCGCGGCACAATGGTGTATTCGTTTATTCAGGAAGGCGTATGCATCAGTGGGACAAAAAGTGGATGTGGACTATAAATTTATGAAAATTGTTGCTGAGAAAGTACGTTGAACAACATTGAACTCAAAGCGTGCCCCCTTTGTGGAGCAAATCATTTTACGGAGCTCTATGCATTAGAATCTCCGGTTGTCCGTTGTGAACATTGCAGTCTGGTTTTCCTGAATCCGCAGCCGCGGGTTGAGCATCAGGGCTTTTATGATGAGTCGTATTATCGAGGTTCAAGCCTGAAAAAATCCGATGAGGATAATCTGGATGTGCTGGAGTCCGGCAAGGTTCAGGTGCGTCTGGAAAGTTGTCAGGGTGTTGTGGATCGGGTGATGGGCGTTATCCCTGATCCGGGCAGCTGGCTGGATATCGGTTGTGGGCCTGGATTTCTCCTGTCGCAGGCCAAGGAACGCGGCTGGCAATGCACCGGTTTGGACAGTTCACCTTTTGCACCGCAGTTCGCCCGCGAACGATTCGGTCTGGATGATGTGCATACCGGCCTGATTGAAGATGTCGATTTTGCAGGCAAAACCTTCGATGTGATCAGCATGCAGCATGTCATCGAGCATCTGTATGAACCTGTGCCAACCATGCGCGAAATTCTGAAACTTCTGAAGCCCGGGGGTGTGTTGTATCTGGAAACGCCGGACATATCTTCCAATGCGGCAGTGCGCGATGGCGCTGATTGGGAGCACATCAAGATTCCCGAGCATGTTTTGTATTTTTCCCAGCCCACGCTGGAGCGATTATTGCAGGACATCGGCTGCGATGTATTGACTGTGGCCAAGCCTGTGCCCGGTACCGGCTTGATGAACAAGGTATGCGGTGGAGCGGAGAGGGCCAAGCGGTTCTATGCCGTGGCCCGTAAGTTCCCTTTGTTTGAGAAGCTGGTGAACCGTGTTCGCTCGTCGCGGGAGCGCTCAATGCCTGATATGGCCGAGGATATCCATATCCTTGCCCGCAAACGTAAAAACTAAGGTCTATATTGGCCAAGCGCCCCCGGCAACTCCGATGTTAGCTAAATTGAAACTGGCCGCCTTGCGGGTCTGGATGTCGCATCAGGCCAGCAGCAGGGTGTCGACAGGCGCGAAGCCCGATGCCTCCAGCATTCAACATATCGCCTTGTGGCAGGTCGGCGGTGTCGGTGACATGCTGTTGGCCACGCCGGTAATTCGCGCATTGCAGAGCGCCTATCCCGAGGCACACATCCATATCTGGTGTTCCGATCCGCCGTTCGCAGATTTTCTGCGTCGCTTCCCGCAAGTGAAGACCATCGATGCTTTTCCGGTTTACGATTTCGACAGCCGCACCTTGATGCGCGGCAGTGTGCGGCAAGAGATCAGAGACCTGGGTGATGCGATGGCCGCACAAAAACCCGATATGCTGATTAATCTGCATGTGCCGGCATTGCTCGACTGGTGGGCTGCGGCGTGGTGGTTGGTTCAGTACCTCGGAATATCTTACACGCTCGGTTTCAATCCCCGCTTTGTGCAGGAAAAATCCATTTTTGATGTGTCACTCAATGCTGCCGAGCGCGACGGTATTCACTACACACGGCTATACCGGATGTTGCTTGAGGCGGCAGGTATCGCCTGTGACGAAGGCATGGAGTTTCCGCTTGCCGATGCCGACAGGGAGAAGGCGACTGGTCTGCTCGGGGAATGCGGTGTGATGAAGCAGCCAACCGTTTGCCTGCACATCGGGGCGAACCGGCTGAAGTTGGAGAATAAGATGTGGCCGCTTGAGCGCTTTATTGCACTGGCTGAGAAACTGGTGGCGCAGGGCTATGTGCCGATCCTGACCGGTGTGGCGAGCGAGCGGGAGATGGCCGAGGCGCTATGCGCCCGTGTGCCCGCCTGTAAAAACCTTGCCGGGCACACCAGTATCAGAGAAATGGCAGCGTTAATTTCACTCGCCGATGGTTTTATCGGGCACGATTCCGGCCCCTTCCATATTGCCGTGTCGGTTGGCACGCCATGCCTGGCGATTTGCGGCAGGCCGGATGCCGAGCCCGAATACCTTGCCTACAAGCGGTCGGATGTTGCTGTGCTCACGGCAGCCTCGCCCGAGGGGATCGAGGTCGATGATGTGTTTGCGCAGGCCATGCAGGTGATGCGCCATGGCTGAGACGAGCATGCGCATTATGCTGGTGGTCAACGAGTTTCCGCCGCAGAAATTTGCCGGTACGGCAATGGCCACCCAGGGTCTGGCCCTGGCACTTGCTGAACGCGGCCATGAGGTTCATGTGGTGGTGACCACAAGCTATGACGGTGCAGTTGATGGCTTTGTGCAGCCAGGGGTGCATGTGAGCTGGCTTAAGGATCGTCCCTTCAAGGGTGTGGGCATACCATGGCGCTTGTGGCTGGTGCTGCGCACTGCGCGCCAGTGGAGACCGGGTGTCATGCAGGGTCAGGCTGTGTCCTGTGGTCTGCTGGTTTCACTGGCCGGGAAATGGCTGGGTATACCGACCATTACCTATGCTCAGGGGATGGATGTTTTTTCTTCAACATGGATGCAGGGGAAAAGCGAAATCAGCTGGGCTTGCTCTTGCTCGACCAAAGTTCTCGCAGTAACCAGGAATCTGGCCCTTCGTTTGGCGCAGGTGGCAGGCATGCAGGATGTCGGAGTGCTGGGTCACGGCTTTGTTCCGCGCGAGAACAGAGTCTCCCGGGAAAATATTCGCAGTGGCTTGGACTGTGCTTTGCAGACCCCGGTGGCGGTGCATGTGGGCCGCATGGATGAGAATGATAAGGATAAGGGGCAGGACATTCTTCTTGATGCCTGGGCGAAGGTTTTGCAGACCATGCCGGATGCCCGGCTATGGTTGGTCGGGGATGGTTCATGGCGTGCTGAGCTGGAAGAAAAGGCTGCGCATTTGAATATCCTTCACGCCGTCCTTTTTCTGGGATTCAGGCCGCCCGAAGCGGTGGCTGACTATATGAATGCTGCCGATTTATTCGTGCTGCCAAGTCGCTTCGAACCCTATGGTCTGGTGCTTCTGGAGGCGATGTATCATCGCCTGCCGCTTGTGGCTGCCGAGGTGGGCGGCGTTCCGGAGGTGGTGGCCCCCGAGGGGGATGTCTGGCTGTGTCCGGCTGAGAACCCGGATGCGATGGCATCGGCCATTGTTAGCGGCCTGCAGCAGTCCTCCTATCCATCTGAAGCCAATCGTGCCTGGGCTGTGCAATTTACCTGGCCGGAGCATGTGGGAAGATTTGAATCGATGTATAAGGCGATGGTTTCGTGAGTTTGTCTTCATGCGTTTACATGCTGGGCACGGTGCTGACGCTGTGCATGGAGCCTTGATGGGTGTGTTAGCCAACAGAGGGCTCCTTGCCGGACTGTTGCTTTTGGCGCTTGCCTTGCGCATCGGGGCGCTTTGGCTTTGGGGTGGTGCTCCGCCTGAGAAGGATGCGCTGGAATATCACAGCATCGCAATGAATATGCTTTCAGGGTTCGGCTACAGTATCCAAGCCGATGTGCCGACCTCCCTGCGACCACCGGTTTATCCAACGTTTCTCGCTGCCGTGTATTCCTTGTTTGGCCCGGAATACCGCCATGTGTTGTATGTTCAGGCCTTGATGCATGCCTTGCTTGTGCTGCCTTTGTACTGGCTGGGTAAGCGATTGAGCGGCTCGTCTGTTGTCGGCTTGTTGGCAGCTGCCCTGTTTGCTGTGCACCCGTCGTTTGAAATCATCAGTCGTCTGTATGCTGAAAACCTGCTCGTTCCTTTGCTCTTGCTATTCCTCTTCTTGATGCAACAAGCCATGAGTGCTGAGCGGCATGGATTGATATATGCCCTGGGCGCCGGATTGACCGTCGGCTTGATGGGTTTGACGAAGCCTGAATATGGCCTGCTGGGTCTGGGCTGCCTTTTATTGGCACTGCTTTGGTCTGAATCGCGGCGCTATTGGGGTCGATGGCTGGCTGTGACATTGATTTCGGTTTGTATGCTTGGCGCATGGCAGGTGCGCAATATCAATATTGATGTAAGCCAGGATCATCAACTCGCCAGAGAGGCTTTTGTGTTTGCCAACTGTCCGGCCATGATCGGCGATGGGTGGTGGTCGGTGACCGATATGCAGGAGCTCGAAAGGCAGCGCACGGCGTGTCATGCATATCTCGATACTCAGCCGATGGCTGAACAAAGCATGAGCGTGAAAGAGATGTGGTTTGACCGCCCATGGTTGATGACGAAGCTTGTGCTCAGTCGCGTGATGATACTGTGGGCTTCGCCACCTGTTGGCATCAGTCAAATCACCGATATTTCCGTGGGCTTAAAGTGGCTGGCTATACTGGCGCAGTTTGCATTTGTGGGCCTGGCTTTTGCTGCACTATTGCGTTTGGTTCCTGTCCGGCCGGAGTTGTTTTCTTTTCTGGCTGTGGCAGTTTATATGACAATAGTTTACGGGCTTTTACATGCAATCCGCCGATATGGATATCCATTTGTGCCTGAATTATGCCTGATGTTTTCTTACGGTTTGTTGATGCTTTATGAAAAATGGAAGAATAGAAAAGGGGCCTGATATGCATTCCAGCAAGGGTGATATAAGCGGTTTAAGCGTTGTGGTTCCGGTATATAACGAAGTGAATGCCGTTTTGCCGGAGATCGGCAATATCCTGAAGGTTCTCAAGAAAATGGATTGCCCGACTGAGCTTATTATTGTGGATGATGGCTCATCTGACGGCACGGCTGAGCTTCTGAAGAAGGCCAAAGAGCCGTTCATACTGGTCGCCAGCGAGGCCAACTGTGGTTATGGAGCTTCACTGAAGAAGGGGATAAGGCAGGCCAAGTACCCGCTTGTGGCCATTACTGATGCCGATGGCACCTATCCCAATGAAGAAATACCGGCGATGCTGGAGAAGATGGCCGATGCGGATATGGTCGTTGGTGCGCGCATCGGAGACAAGGTACATATTCCGCTTATTCGTCGACCCGCCAAATGGGTGCTGAATAAGCTGGCTAACTATTTGAGCAATGCCGAGATTCCCGATCTGAATTCAGGGCTGCGTATTTTCCGCAAGCATATCGCAGAGCGCTATTTTCATATCCTGCCCAGCCGCTTTTCATTCACCACCACGATTACGCTAGCCATGTTTGCCGATGGTTATCGCGTCTGCTATCACAGCATCGATTACCATAAGCGGGAAGGCTCATCCAAGATCAAGCCGTCCGATGCGGTTGGCTTCTTTATTCTCATATTAAGGACCATTACATATTTCAGTCCGCTGCGTACCTTTGTGCCATTATTTCTGCTGCTGGCTTCGCTCGGTGGCATGAAGCTGACTTATGATATTTTTGTACTTCAGAACGTCACTGACACGACTACCTTTATTCTGCTATCCGCACTTCAGGTGATTCTTATCGGTGTGGTTGCCGATCTGATTGTACGACGAGGGGATTCGGAGCACTGATGTTGATGAACGTTCCCGGGCCCTTCGTTTGCACGATCCAAGCCTGAGGTGACGATGCATATCCCGGAAGAGTTTGAGGCGGCGCATCTGGATGCCCAGGAACGCATGGGGCGTTTGGGCAGCTATTACCAATGGATTATCAATAATGTTCGACCCTACATCGGTCGGCGCATTTGGGATGCTGGCGCCGGTGTCGGCCATGTTTCCTCAACGCTGATTGCCGATGCTGACTATCTGCTGGCCACCGAATTCACCCAGGAAAATGTAAAAATTCTTCATGAGAAATTCGATGCCCTGAGTGCGGCTGAAGTGGTTTTCTGCGATTTGCTCGATGAACAAACATCAAGGTTCGAGTCGCGACATCTGGATACCATTGTGAACCTCGATGTCATTGAGCACTTACCAGATGATATGCCTGCATTGCGCACCTTCTACCGGAATCTTGTGCCGGGAGGACGCCTGTTGATAAAAGTTCCTGCGCATCCTTTTTTGTTTGGCACGATGGACGAAGCATCGCTTCACTATCGTCGATACACCGGGAAGATGCTCAGAAGCCGCCTGGAAGATGCCGGATTTGAGGTGAAGCATATGCGCCATATGAATATGGCTGCAGTGCTGCCGTACTTCATCAAGGGCAGAATATTGAAACGGCAAGGGAACTTTTCGCGTCAAATCAGCAGTTCACGTATCGGGATGTACAATAAGCTCATTCCCCTCCTGGAAGGTTTTGAACGTGTATTCCCTGTTTTCTTTGGTCTGAGCCTGATCGCTGTTGCCATGAAACCTATGGATGAGGGGGAGAAGCAATGAGCATGGTGGCTATCCTTGTTGCGCTTGAATAGCTGTTTCCGTTTCATCGCCATCGGACTTTTCAGGAATTCGCCTCCTCTTGAACGCTTGTTTCTTTATGCCAGCCAAGATGATCGGGTATCGGGGAGGTAATGGTGCACGCGGGCCAGGATAAAAAATCCGCATGGTTTTCCCTTGCCTGGTGTCTGCGCCTGCTGTTCAGTGTGCTGCTTATCGCTGCCATTATTGCCTGGATTGGTGCAGATGCTGTACGGCTGGCATGGGCAGGTCTTTCCTGGAAGGTATGGCTTGCCATTCCCATACTGCAGATATTAAGCCTGGTGCTGCGAGGCTGGCGGGCCGAGATGACGCTGCTTGAAAGGCCTTGTATGCCAAGCCTGAATTTCGTTTTGATTGCTTCGGTGCATAACGCCGCAAACCAGACCATGCCGATGCGATCTGGGGAACTGGCATACCCCTATCTGCTCAAGCGCTATTGTAATTTCGTCTTGGGCAAAGGTGTCGCCTCACTATTGTATATACGGGTGTATGAGCTTTTTGTGCTTGTGCTGCTGGTTCTGGCTGCTTTTGCATCCATGCTGACCGGGGTGGAGACTGGCAGCGTGAAGTTTGTGCTATTACTACTCGTCCTTTTGTCAGGGCTTTACCTGTTGTGGGTGAAAACCCCGGCCATGGTGAGCAGCTTCATCCCGCTTCTCACACGCTATGCCGGAGAGCAGGCAACCCGGTCCAGGGCGTATGCAGCACGACTGGCGGGCTTTCTGGATTCACTGGTGATTGAATTGCAACGCCCGAAATCGGTGCGTTTGCATCTGGGGGTCTTTTTTTTGACCCTGTTGAACTGGATTTCCCTGATTCTGATATTCTGGATCGTCATGCTGGGCGTGGGGATACCGGTTGATTTCCTGCAGACCATAGTCGGGTCCTCTTTTGCCAGCATTTCTCAATTTATCCCGGTAGGCACATTAGGGAATTTTGGCCCCATGGAAGCTGGTTGGGTTGTCGGATTTGCCTTTGTCGGAGTGGATGTGCAAAGCGCACTGAATGCGGGGATCATCATGCATCTGTTGACGTTTGCCAATTCGCTGCTGATCGGAAGTATTGCCTGGATGCTGCTCCACTGGCTTGTCAGCGGCACAGGAGATGACAGGCTTGATTGATATTGTAAGGGGACATGCATGAGGGATTTTGAACAATTGTTCGATACTGCCGCATGGCGCTCTGCAGTGGGTGTGGAGCGCCCGTGGGTTCGTTTTATCAACGCAGGCGAATCCGACGGTGTGATATGGCATGTGCCGGCAGAAGGCGATGTGCAGCCGCGGATATCAGTGATTATCCCCACCGCTGATGCGGATCGTGGCGGCTATTTCCGCGAGCTTATGCGGCAACTGACAACACAGACGTTTCAGGATTTCGAATTGATTGTAATCAAGGGGGATAGGCGTCAGGGGCGTGGCATCAATATCGGTGC
>Ga0316187_10005055_pt1 | contig 11411 bp, 8 predicted proteins | sample CroRivburrow1_MG_FD_204927 | JGI IMG/M metagenome (GOLD analysis project Ga0316187, IMG submission 204927) | Coastal sediment microbial communities from Maine, United States - Cross River worm burrow 1 | ecosystem: Environmental > Aquatic > Marine > Coastal > Sediment | place: USA: Maine...
CTTATTCAATAACTTGCATTGATCCTGAATTCTGGATGCTGTATTTAAAACATCTCCATGATAGGCTATTTCACGTTTGATATCTCCTATTTCTGCTACCGTAACATTCCCTAAATCCATTCCACCATTAAATTCAGGTAAAGTGTTATATTTTTTTATGTAAAATTCTTTTCGTGTTTCCAACCTCTTTTTATAAGCAAAATACATTCCAATAGAATTAAGAGGCTGAGAGTCCTCCTTGATCTGCCAGCTAAGTACAACCTCATCCCCTACATATTGATAAATATCAGCATTATATTTAATTACAATATCTGTTAAATCATGGTAACAATTTCGAAGTAACCTGCTGTAAGTTTTATGCCCTAAATTTTCAGCAATAGTTGTAGATCCTTTTAAATCAAGGAAAAGAAAAATTCTATATTCATCCCTAGGATTATGATATTTTCCGGAAATCAAATTAGACAAATTGCCTGGGCCCAATTTTCTATTTATCTGAATTATAAAATTTAAAAGAAGAACGGTGAATATAAAATATATCATCCAGGATAAAAGGAATCTTGGCGTAAGCATAATTGAAAGGTTTTGAGGATCTTTCAGGGGCCCAATTTTGAATATTAAAAATACACTGAACACCAAAAAAAACACAACTGCAACCATAAGGAGATATAAAAAAGATTTTATAAATATTATATGGCCAAAAGATTTTCTGCGAATGAATGTCCTGTCTGTTATAAGATCAATCAAATTGAAAAACAATCCAAAGAGAACAGCACCCAATAATAACTCAAGATGAACATACCAGGAATTCATATATTCTTTCATGACACCTTCAGAAAAAAAATTGGAAATCCCCCATATAGATATGAAATACATATAATATATGACCATCCAAGCTAGAATTGGCATTAGCCAACTGTTATAAATTGTTTTTAATCTTACTTTCATAATATCTGACTCTTTAATTTATAATTTCCTTAATTATTGTCATTTATAAAACTCAATCCCGAAATTTTTTTACGGTGCGAGCATCAATACGCCCCGATTAGAATTGAACAATAAATTCAGCTTAGAAAAATATATGGAATACCCCCAAATACAATTGCTTTTATATTAATCTTCCTGATTTACTTCTAATCCGGCATTTTCAGGATGGTTTTTACATCACATCATGCAAACGTGTTGAATCCATCTATGTAGCTTGTCTCAATATTCAGGTTAACATCTAACAATCGGCCTGGTCAGGTTTAACGATCTGCTCCTGAGCTTCAAATGATTTGAGTAACTTGCCAATATATTCGGGTATTATCCCTTTAGTAGCTGCCTCAGACAATAATTGAGCCATTGGAATACCTTCGTCTACAAAGATTTGGACATAGCCTTCTGGTTCAGCTATGGTCAGTGCATGTTCCAAGGGTATGAGACCAAGATCGATGTCACCCTTAGCCTTCTGAGCTAAAGCCAATAAAACCAGTATTTCAATAAGGCTCCCCTCCCTCTTACCCTCTTCAGCTGCTTTCTGTAGGCGCTCCAGTAAACCAATAGCATCAAGAATGAAACGATCTTCCCGTTCCTTCTTATATCGGGAGATAAGCACCCTCGCTAAGGTGATGTGATCGAACTCACGTAAGTAGTTGAGGTCATCCTCTACAGACAGTTCTTGATCCCGCACCCAATCCAATGCCTTAGTAAGCTTACCCTGAACTATCCACATCCTGGTCTTCAGTGCAGCTACAGGACGTATATTGGGCATAGGGGACCTGTAATACAACCTCTCCGCCTGGTCGAGCAAGTCTAGAGCCCCGTCAAGATCTCCCTGAGCTTCCTTAATTCTCGCTCTGGCAAGACTCCAGCAATAGGGCCAATCCGCTAAGGTAGCATGATCGCTCAACTCTTTGGTTTTTAGCAGGTGTTTTCTGGCAATTTCCAGGTTATCCTGCTCTCGGTATAATTCACTCAATCCTAAATATAGGTCCGCCGTTCCCTGATGTACAATCTCGCCTTCCTTTTTCGCAAGTTGCAACGACTCTTCATAAATACGTATTGCTTCAAGGAGACGTCCTTGTGCCTTTCTTATGTCAGCCAGGATAGTTGTTGTGCCAATTGCGGCAGTGATATCGCCGACCGCCTGCAAACCAGCCATTACATCAGCAAAGGCCTGGTAGGCTGGTTCCAGCTCTCCCCTCTCTAAATAAGTTAATCCCAGGAGGGCGGTTGGTATTGCTCGCATAAAATGGTTGCCATCAAAGAGATTAAGAGCACGCCTAGCGTATTTCACGGTACCTGGAACATCGCCCAGAGCTCCAGCATGATATGCGCGGGCAGCTGCAATCGTAGCGGGTAAAAACCGAAACTCCATCTCATCAACAACCACCATTTCAGATGATTTGGCTTCAAAATGATCATTTGTATCAGTTGAAATATTCAACCATCGTTCAGCATCCTGCAACCGGGCTTCTCCAGCTTCCAAATCACCCTCATTCAATAAGGACCAGGCATACCCAAGGCTTAGCACAGGCCTTGCCAGGACCAGTTCGTTCGGCAGCATCCTCACCCAGCCTAACCAGGTAGTAATCTGGCTATTACTTTGCATTGATGACCATGCCAGCTCAGCCAGGTCAGCCGTTCGCTCGTAATCCTTAGCAGCTAGAGCATGGTGGACTGCATCAACCGTTAAATCCTTGTGTTCGTACCACTTGCTTGCGCGCCGATGCAGAGTAGAAATTAGATTTGGTTGCTCTTCTAACAGACGTGAATATAAAAGGTCTGCAAAGAGGTGGTGATAACGATACCATTGTCGCTTATCATCCAGAGGGATAATAAATAGGTTACCACTATCCAGAACATCCAGAAGCTCTTTGCCTTCTTCCAGATCGGTGACTGAATCGCATAGCGAGCCACTCAACCGCTTGAGTATGGAGGTTTGTAGCAAGAAGCTCCTTACACGATCGGACTGGCTCTGCAAGACCTCTTCAACAAGATAGTCCACGATGTAGCGATCATCCCCCGAAAAGGCGTTTATGAATCCGGAAATATCCTCTCGCCCCTGCATTGAAAGGGCGGCTAGTTGGAGCCCGGCTACCCAGCCTTCTGTTTGGGTATCCAATGCGGTGACATTCTCTACCGAGAGGTTTAGGCCCATCACCTGACTAAGAAATTCAGCAGCTTCTGAGGAAGTAAAACGTAAGTCTTTTACACGTAATTCTGTCAATTGCCCACGGACGCGTAACCTGGCAAGGGGAAGAGGTGGATCCCGGCGTGAGATAATGACAAGATGCATCTGTGACGGCAAGTGTTCGAGTAGAAAAGTGAGCGTATTGTCAACCTGTTTCGAATTAATAATATGGTAGTCGTCAAGAACCAGGGTAAAATCGTCCTGAAAGCTGGCAATTTCGTTCAGCAGGACAGTCAAAATAGATTCGATTTGTGGTGGTTGATTGGATTGAAGCACTCCCAACACTCCCTTTCCGATATTAGTTGTAATTGTTTGCAATGCCGCAACAATATACGCCAGAAAACGCACTGGATCATTATCACCTTCATCCAAAGAAAGCCAGGCAGCTGGTCGTTCACTACCAGAAATCCATTCACTGGTCAGAGTTGTTTTACCAAAGCCGGGAGGGGCAGAAATAAGGATCAGTTTGCATTGCCTACCCTCGTTCATGCGATCTATCAGATGAGGCCGAAGGACTACTTTAGACCGTGGTGGTGGAATATAAAGTTTGGTGGCTAAAATCGGTTGTTCTTGTTTTTCCGGTAAGCGACCAGGATCTATTTCAGTTTTATCTTTTATATCTCCAGGATTTGGAACGATAAGCCCTACATTGGAAATGGCATAAACTTCAATTGGTTTTTCAATATTCTTTAGTTTAAATGTCTTCAGCAGGGAAGTCTTGATTGAATCCTGGTTTTTGATTTCGTCATATACCTTGTCAGAGACAAAAACGCTTCCTGATACCGCCAGGGATTCCAATCGTGAAGCAATATTTACACTATCACCAATGATCTCCTCTTCTGTGAAAATAATGTCTCCAGTGTGAATTCCAATTCTTACAGGTATTAAAGGCTCCTTTTGGAATCCAAGTTGCATTTCTATCCCGCATTTTACAGCATCAATAGCACTATCGAATACGCTTAAAGTACCATCACCATAGTATTGCAGAACCTTCCCTTTATGCTTTTCCGTAGCGGAATTAAATATCTTCCGATGTTTATTCCTTGCTTGGATTGCATTCTTCTCATTTTGCTGCATGAGGGAAGTATACCCCTCGATATCGGTGAACATTATTGCCGCTAATTGACGGGAGCGAGTCATATCGTCAATTTAATAAAATAATCATCAAATTTATAACAGAAAAGGTGATTACATGAAATCATTGAAGAATAGCGCAATTTAACTGTAAGTATGTGGGAGGTGGAGGATTATGTGCCATTCAGTAAAAAGCAAGATGATGTTGCTGAACTAATAATTAGAATTTCTATTTAGGAAGCATCACATTCAACCTGGTACCTGTCGAAATGGTAATTCATAAAAGAGCCCTCCTTAACCGACAAAAGAGGGCTCTTTTATAATCTTTTAAAACTTTTATTTCTTCAACGATCCTTTAGTCAAAATATCCGGAGGTATGGGAACATCAAATTGAATCTCAGTTACAATAAATTCAGTCCCTTTTCCCTCTTTCAACATGTCCTTAAAAGTCATTTTTCTTGGATACCACCTATCCTGCACCCGGATTACATCACTCATTTCCATACGCTTCAATAGCTTCCCGCTTTTAGCAAACAATTCCTGTTTTATAGGAATAAACCTGTCTTTATCTACCCAGATCTTTCGGGAATCATATGCCAGATCATCGGTTTTCGCCTTTAAATCAATTACCCAACAGGGTGTACCATTAAAATCCTCCTCAGCATTTACGACAGCATCATAACTCTCTGTCATTTTCTTATCGTCAAGCATGTCTTCATAGGATAAATCAGATCCCATTACAGATTGTCGTAACATATGTCCGCTGATTTTAATGATGCGGTCGGTACTGGGTGAATACATCCACAACAAATCTTCCAGTTTCAACATTTTAGTTCCCATTTCCCTTGAAGGGGCCAGATACTCTGTAAAGGAATTCTCCTCACCTTCTGACCAGGATTTTGATTCAATATTACGGCTTCCCCGTCTTCCATGAATGACCATAGTAGAAGTGAATATTCTTGAATCGGATGACATATTTTCATCAATTTTCTCTAATAATTCTTTGCCATCCGGATATTGCCCGTATACAAATGCAGGGATGAATAGTATGGCTATAATTAAATTTTTCATGTTTCTAATTCTTTAAATAACTGTGCTGTTTTTCTCTTATAAATACCCAATCCACTAAGTGCTGTTCCCAAAACTGTAGAGAACAATCCTGGAATAAATCCAATGTAGTATGCATCAGCTGTTATATGAGCTCTATAAACATTGGGTATCATCATTGAAGTCTTTTGAGTAAACTGACTAACATCAAATCCATACACTTGTAGATATAATGCAAATCCCAGGCCAATAATCGACCCAATTAAGGAACCCGCAATACCAATTACTACTGATTCAGACAACATAGACCTGAAAACATGCCCCTTATTCTCTCCTATTGCCAACCTGAGCCCATATTCTCCATACCTCCTGATTCCGCCTAACAGTCCCGCATTCCATAAAACAATAGACATTGCCAAAACGAAAATAAATACGATAATGCCTATCATAGCCTCTGAATAGGAAAGCATCGCATCCAATTGGTTCTGCTGTCTTAGTGACTGCATAACAGGAGAAAATTCATCCTTTACATCCAGGAACCTGCTATTATATTCCGTTGCTACTGTTTGAGCTATTTCATCCTCGTACATTCCCGAATTAAAATAGCCCAAGATCTCACTGGCAGCATCATTCATATCTAATGCAAACTGAATGTCCTTCAAATCTGCAATTATTGCACCCTTATCCATCACAGAAGTTCCAAATTCTACCATTCCGGTTATCGTAAAATTCTGCATGGCCATACTGCCGTACATTGTAGAGCTAATCAGAGTAACAGGATCCCCTATTTTCACATCAAGCTTTTCTGCAAATTCCTGACTGATAAGAATCTCACCAGATTCAGAAGGAACACTTCCACTAACCAATGAAGTATTAATATTCATTCGGTCAAGTTCTTTGGTTTCTGGAGAAAAAAGGTCAATACCAAATCCCATTACTGTTCCTTGAGATTTCGTTTCTCCAAATTCATCAGGTGCATCCAAAAGTCCTCCAAAACGAATCCTTGGTGTAAAATTCATATCCGTGAAGGTCTCCTCTGATTGTTTAATCACTTTTGAAACATCCATTAATGCCAGATCATTTGGAGACTGGTCTATGTTTTCAAGGTAGGCCTGAGACATTATTTTCACATGTCCTGTTGAAAAACGCGCATTCATATCAATCATATCGCTGAAAATACCAGTAACCCAGCAATGAATTAAAACGGTAAGCGATACACCTACAGTAACCGTCAGGATCGGAAACAAACTTCTGTTCCGGTCCCTGATCAATCCTTTTATTAAAAACTTTATCATTGTATTTTCCCTTTAATTGCGTCCGTTGGATTCATTTTTGAAATCTTTCTGGCTGGCAAGTAACTGACAAAGGTGGCAGTTATCATTACGACCAGAATAGTACCCACTATTAATCCCAGGCTATATGATGGATAAATTACCTCGCTGATAGCAATACCAAGATCATCCACATCATAAGGTAAAGCATAACCCGTATATCTCGTAAACATCAATAACGGAATTCCGTAAACTGCAGCTACTATTGCAGCCAGGACACTATTCATACCTCCCTCGAGGGTAAATAATTTTACCACTTGCCCCCTTGTCATTCCCAGTGCAACGAAGGTTCCAATCTCCTTTTGTCTTCGAAAGATTGACAGGATTTGGGTATCGAAGATGGCTAACATTGCCAGGAGCAATAGTAAAATATACATAATAGAACCGCCAACACTTTTCTGTTTAATTATCTGGTCTAAATCAGCCAATAGGAAATCAAGGGATTTATAATCCCAACCAGATATTTCTTTTCCTGATATTGATTCAGAGCCAGCCACAATGAGTGTGGCCTCTCCAATAGATTGTGTCATTTCCTGCAAGTCTTCAAGATTGAGCCATATATTACCACCATCCACTGAGGGTACATCTGTTTTAAAAATACCAGCAATTCTAACTTCAGTTGCATCAAATGTTCCATTGGTATCCCGCCATCTAACGGTTAGAAAATCTCCTGTTGATAACTTGTTATTTTTTGCCATACGGGAGCCTATTATTATTGGGATCTCTCCATTTTCTTTAACCAACTTATCCGTAGGTATTCTTAGAACTTTCTGATCTTTGGGAATACCTTTCAGTAGAACCCCTTGAATTCTTCCTTCAGGATAAATAGTTCCCTGGGTAATCAATATTGGAGCAATAATCCCTGAAGTTAGTTCTTCAGGAATCTTAGCATGGCTGTCTTCTAAAGTAAACGGATCAAAAGGATCATAATTTTCATTCCAATATTGGCCATTCGCAATCTCCCAGGCAATCATATCTCGTCGGGCCTGAACATTCCATCCATCGATTAAGCCCTGGTACCAGATTATTATTACATAGGAAAAAGACAAAACAATTACATTCAGCCAGGTTCTTAACCCGGCACCCAGTAAATTTCTCAATGCGAGTTTAATAGACATCATATCCGTAGTATTAACTTGCTGCTATTTTGGCACCGATAAGTTCATCCTTAACAACTTTTCCATCTTCCAAACGGATAATCCTATTCAAATAGGACATGACTTTCTCATCGTGTGTCGCAAAAATAAATGTTGTTTTCAATTCGCTATTTAACCGTTCCATAGTTTGGAGTATATGATGTGAATTTTCAGAATCAAGATTTGCTGTAGGCTCGTCAGCCAGAACCAATTCCGGCTTTTTAACCATGGCTCGCGCAATGGCAACCCTCTGACTTTCTCCACCTGATAACTGAGCAGGTTTGGATTTTATTTTATCCGTAAGCCCTACCCATTCAATAGCTTCCTTAACAGCCTTTTCTCTCTCTTTTGAAGGCATTTTTAACAGCAACAAAGGAAACTCAACGTTTTCATAGACCGTGTATACTGGCAGTAAATTATAGGTTTGAAATATAAATCCAATATGGCCATTTCGGAGTTGGGCAGCCTTCTTATGAGAAAGTGTACTTATCTTCTTTTCCAGTACAATCGCCTCTCCTTCAGATGGCACGTCGAGTGATCCTAAGATATTCAACAAGGTTGTCTTTCCGGATCCGCTAGGACCAACGATGCCTGAAAATTCACCTTTCGAAAAAGATAAATTTATATTATCAAGCGCAGTAAAAAAGCTACCTCCAATAGGGAAACTTTTTACCAGGTTTTCAATTTTTATGATGCTCGATTCTTCCATTTTATTAAATTAAAATTAATGATTAAATACAAATTGAATTTGAATACCTTTTCCAGTATACAAGGTTGTCTCATCACTTAATGACTGGTATAGATTAAAACTGTCTGGGTTCCAATACGCCATTATAAAAAGATTAATTTTATCCCAGGTCATTCCCCAATTAATGAAATTGTAGAATCCATTATTTATCCAGTCATAATAAAAGATATAAGTTAAGTTATCAATATAGCTAATTGGATAGTTTACAGAAATGGCTGTAAAAGAATTGTGTTCCTGGCTGCCGAAAAAATCCTCTCCGGTGGTAACAAAAAGCTGTTCTGCATTTAACAATATCCCGCTACCAACTCCAATGGTATAATCCATGCCAACATTAATAAACTTCTTTGATCTTAGTTCTGGAATATCTATTTCCTGTCTGATGAATGCTGATTCAAACCATAAGCCAACACCCACATCCCATTTTCCATCCAGGCCTATCTTGTTTTCTGGAACCCTATAATTTGAAGTTTGATATTCTGGAGGAATCACACCTTCGGTATTGGCAACCCTGTGGTGGTAACTCAGTGCTATTTCACCAGTAAATAATGGTGTCTGAAATCGCCCGCCAAATTCAGGAATATTTTTAAAGGAAGGAAATATCTCCCACCCCTTTGGCTGATCATTTCCATATAAAAACCATAGCCAGATATTAGCATTATTAGCGAAATAATACCTTCCCAATGCACTATATACACCATTGGTTAGTTGTAGTGGATCACGAGGATCAATCTCATCAAACCACATCAAAGGACGCAGCATAGATGCAGAACCAAAATTTATTTTTTGCAATCCTACCCTGATATTCAGTTTATTAGATGAGAACCTTACCCAGCCCCGAAAAAGATCTACTTTCCCATCCCATTTCATAGAATCGCCATTGTAATAACCATATCCATATATATTTAAGGAAAGCTCCGCATCCAGGGTATATTTTTCTTTAATAGGTGTTCCAACGCTTAGTTCCGGAATATATCTGCCTCCTAACATGGTTTTAAAAGAATCATCAGGTTTTGTGGTTACCCAGCCTATTAATTGTCCCTTTATACCAACGGTTTGAGCTACAACAGTAGAGGTATAACTTATTAATAATAAAACACCGATTAATATTAGCCTATTCATTGTCTTTGCTACCGGAATCTCTTCGCATAATACCGAAAAAGAAAAAATTCGTTAACTCCATAATTAGATCTGATGGAGTGTCAAACATATTTGCAAGGGTTTCATCATTTGTCATATCAGTCATTTTAGTTAAATAATGAATGACAAATTTCAAGTTAACATCTGCACGTATATCTCCTTCCAATTGTGCCTTCCTGAAAGTCTCATGAATAATTTGAATTCTACTCTCAGCGATATCGTGTAAAAATTTAATTATATCCTGATCTCCTGAAACATAAATGTCTTTAAAAAAATTTGCACTGATATCTTCTGAGGCTTTGAGTTTTAGGTCCAGGATTTTCCTAATTCTTTCCTCAAAAGGAATCTGCATTTCCATAATCTCTCTATAATCATCCATACCTTTCTTTGATGCCTCCTCTAATATAAATCGTACAAGATCAAATTTATTATCAAAATGCTTATAAAAGGTATTCTTGCTTACTCTTGCCTCTCTACATATTTCTTCAATGGAAATACGCTTATATCCATGATACCAGAACAATTCCAATCCCTTCTCTACAATCTGCTGAAGTTTTTTATTCCCGAAATCTGTATTTAATTGAAGCATATGAACGAAAATATATTTACTATACGAAATTAGAACTTTTATACTAATATCGTACGTTTTTTATTAAAAAGTGTTGTGTTTTTAAATTATTTTTGATAATTATTTTTGCCTCAGTATTCACCCAATTCATTTAGTGATTTTAAATAAAATGCTTCAAACGAAATCGATGCCCTATTTTACTACCCATTTTCACCTTTCACCTTTCACCTTTCACATATGAGCTTTGAGTCGCTCCAATGAGATACCTTTGGCATAAACCAATTTAAGTATAAAACACTTTTTAACCAATTCTCCGAATCCCCGATTAACCAATTTACTGATTTACCGATCTACTTATTTATTGATCTGGCGATTTTTGATTTAGTGATTTAAAATAGAAGACTTAAAACGAATTCGATGCCCTATTTTACTATCAATTTTCACCTTTCACCTTTCACTTTTCACCTTTCACCTTTCACATATGAGCTTTGAGTCGCTCCAATGAGATACATTTGGCATAAACCAATTTCAGTATAAAACACTTTTTAACCAATTCCCCGATTAACCAATATACTGATTTACTGCGCGACCGATCTACTAGTTTGCTTTTTCACCATTTCTTAGAAACAGGCCCATCATTTCCAAAAACCGGATCCTTATCAGGAAGAGATACTTTCTTAATATTATTATCCGCATCTGGTCTTTCCTCTTTCTTGCCATAATTCATATCCCAGGATTGCCCTTTTGGATAAGCACCCACAACTTTAAAATCACTCGAAGAACCATTGTTTTTATGCGCAATACCTGCAGGAATTAATACAACATCTCCTTTTTTGACAGAACATTCAATTCCTCCCGGCCCTCCGAGTTGAATTTTAGCTGATCCGCTATACACTCCCAATACTTCATGAGCTGTACTATGATAATGATGGAAGCTATATACTCCATTCCTCCATGAATTTCCCCATCCATTGTCCTTAAAAATTGTTTCAATGATTTGAGGATCATGCTCTTCACCGAAATTAATAACCCGTTTGTAGAGTATTACAGGAAGTACATTATTAGGGAAAACGCCATCATCATCGAATATCAGTACCGAAACTTCCGCGTCCTGGTTTATGTACCCTGAATTAGAAGACCATGATATGGTTAATGACATGTTAAGAAGAAAAATTATGGAATAAAATATAATATTCAT
>Ga0316187_10005056_pt1 | contig 11409 bp, 4 predicted proteins | sample CroRivburrow1_MG_FD_204927 | JGI IMG/M metagenome (GOLD analysis project Ga0316187, IMG submission 204927) | Coastal sediment microbial communities from Maine, United States - Cross River worm burrow 1 | ecosystem: Environmental > Aquatic > Marine > Coastal > Sediment | place: USA: Maine...
CCAGGGCTTATCCCGCTTCGTCGCGCCTTCGGTCTTCAGCCAGGCGACCGTCTCGTCTCGAACCGATCGATCATACTCGCTGTAACCATCCTCCCCCGGGCCGATATCCCGTGCATAGCCCGCCGCGCTATAGCAGGTCGCATCCTCGCGGCGCAGCAAGCCGTAGACCCACCCCAACCCGTCCTTCACGTATAACGGCACGATCTCGCGATTGTAGCCGTTATCGTCTTCGGCACAGCGATAGTGCAGCTTGCCGATGGAAACGGTTTCGTGACCATTCGCTTTCAGGCGATGCGCCCAGCCTTCCTGCTCCCCGGTATAGGGCTGGGCATTGGACCAGCAGCGATTCTGAAAGACGTACTGGCCGGATTGGAATGCCGCCCGGGCGGGCACGCAAATCGGCGACGGCGTATAGGCATTGTCGAAGCGCGTGCCGCCTGCGGCAAGGCGATCGATGTTGGGCGTCAGGCCAACCCCGCCGTAACAGCCGACCCCGTCCCGGGCCAACTCGTCCATCATGATCACCAGAAAATTTCGCGCGCCCATCAACACCTCCACAAAGTCAGGAACCGGCTCATTCGGGGGCTAGTATATCGGTTTTTTGACGACCGGCAGGACTGGGACCGGTACTGTGGTCTTACGGCTGTTACCAACCGCTCCCCGTGCTGCCCGGCAGCTGGCCTGCAGACCCGAAACTCAACCTGATCGCCCACCTCTGGAGCGATTTCTCCATCAGTATTTATTGCAGGGTTAAGAATTGGTGCAATTGAATGCTATATATTTCAGGATAGGATTTTGGGTAGATCGACTAATGAGCCTGTTCGTTGGGGTCATCCGGCGTGAGCAAACCCTGATCCTCCAGGATAGTGGCTGGATCATCTATGAGCGTTTCGAATAGTTCCCCACTCGCCTGGTCAATCGATTCTGCAATCTGCAGGCTTTGAAATTCAGGTAGTGCGTTATCGGGTTGGCCATCAGGGTTGTCATGGTTTATTGCAGACGGATCAATGCCTGCTGCATCAAGATAACTATGAATCGGTTGTGCGTCCTCGTTACTCGCAGTCTGCAATGGATTGTCAGCACTGGACTGCGCAACACCAGGTGCTTGAAAGTCATCCGCATAGTCGTATTTCGGCGTAGCAAACTTTAAATATTCGTTTATCTGCTTATCGCTGTTGTCGGATGGTGAACTGTTGTAGGCAACAAATCCTGGATCTTCATGCTGTTCTCCTACCGAGTCATAAGAATCCGTTGTAGCCGGTTGTGGGTCAGCTGCACTGCGGGCAACCGGGTCTGGGGTTGGTGCACCAGAGCCAGTCGTTCCTGCGGCAAGGCCATCAATGGAGGCGGCAACCTGGTCTACCGTCGCATCTTGATTAGTGACCGCAGGAGCATCAGTCGAATGTTTCGCGCCATCACCGTCGATGATTACCGACACTTCCGCTTCTGCCACCACATCCATTGCTGCATTAGACTGCGTTGAACCATCACCTAAGTCGGCGTCAATTGTCAATGTCATCGAATCCGTCTGATTCAGATCCTGATCAGGTTCGTCATTTGAAACGCCTGGCACTGCATGAATATCCATCCCTGTAACAACAATCTGCTGTTGGAAATGCCCACTACTACCGTGCAATGTATGAGTCTGCAAATGCACCTCTACCTCGATTTGAGAGTTCGTTTGTCCACCCAGTGTAATAGTAAAATGTTCGACGGCATCCCCGGTTTGGCCAGTTCCAGTTTTTTGGACACCGCCCTGATTTGCATCTGCATGGTAAGTTACGGCTCCCGTTTGAGGATCAACTCTCAGCGTGCCATATTGACCTTGATGAGAAGATCCGATGCTACCGGTATGCTCATCTTTGACACCCCATCCACCTGATGCAGGCGAGCCGGCAGGCGGCGTCAAGACTGCATGCCAGTCATGCCCGGCACCCATAGAGTGTGTCAGACCCGCTGGCGCAATTATGTCTGGTACAGCGGCCAGATTCAGGCTCGCGGTCGCTGCTGTGCTGCCACCATGGCCATCGTGCACGTCGTAACTAAAGCTCACCTTGCCGTTGTAGTCTTTATCGGGTGAGAATGTATAAGTACCATTATGGTTATCGGTTATCGTTCCATGATCGGCATGCAGGTTTTGAACAGTCAGCCTATCGTTAATGTCTGCGTCACCGGCATTGGCCAACAGGTCATTGGCATGAATGGTTACATCGGTATCTTCTGTTCCTGGATTTAGGGCAACCGCCGCGCTTACGGTTGGAACATCGTTTGTTCCTGTAATTGTCACACTAATTTTATGGTGCCCGCCATCGGGAGATTGCACCCAGACACTGTCCGTTAATGTTTCACCCGCACCTAGTTCTTGAATAGAGCGTTGTGAATTATCTGCGCTGTATGTCCAGGCTCCATCACTCTTGACGTCAAAGGTGCCGGTGCCTGTTGAGCGGGTTTCCGCAATAAAATGGTCTTCACCTGCATCGGGATCAACAATGGTGAGCTGACCTGTAGCCTCTAATTTACCGCTGTGAATATTGCCATCTTCTGTCAAGCCAGCACTGTCTTGACCAGCGATAACGGAAGCATCACCGACCGCCGCCAAATCCATCGTCGCATGAGCCGGTGTCGAAGCACCGTGTGCATCCTGCGCGTCGTAACTAAAGGTCACTTTGCCGTTATAATCCTGGTCAGGATGAAACGTGAATGTGCCATCATGATTGTCGGTTATGCTGCCATGGTCAGCCGACAGATTCATCACGGTCAATGAGTCGCCGGTATCAACATCGCTTGCATGGGCCAGCAAATCACTTGCTTTAATAACAACATCGTTATCTTCAGAACCACCTGCTAATGACACTGCAGAACTCACAACTGGAGTATCGTTGCTGCCGTTTATTGTTATCTCTAGTGTTTGAGATGTGCTACCGCCATGATTATCAGTAACCACAATTGGTATTTGCAGGGTGAGATGATCGCCTGGCGCGAGATGGTCGTATGAAGGGTCAGCAGGATCGAAAACATAACTGCCATCCGGGTTAAGCGTGAACCCGGCGGTTGTCGCAGAAGTGGTAAAGCTATGCGAGTCACCCCGGTCAATGTCCGTAGCCGAGACCTGCCCATGCAGAAATGAATCCCCTTCATTTAGGGACACACTGGGTATTGCTGATATTTGTGGCAGATCATTGGTTCCTGTGACCTGAATTAGCAGTTCACCCGCGTCTGTCGCGCCATTAGAATCCATTACTGACAATGGCACTCTGAGTTCTCTCGTCTCTCCTTCTGCCAGGTTTTGATAGGCTGGATGACTCGCGTCAAAACTGTAATGACCATCAGGCATCAAGACAAAGCCGTCTACCTGTTTTGTTGTTCCATAAATGACAGTGTCGAGATCGTCGACGTCTGTAGAGGTCATTTTTCCCTGTATGACCGCACCGTCTTCTTTTACAGCCTGCGGCGGTATTACTGACAGGATTGGCGCATCGTTGGTGCCAATCACTCCAATATGCAATATTTGCGTATCGATGCCACCATGCGGGTCAGTAACCTGCACAGGTATATCCAATGTCTGTTGCTGGCCTTTACTTAAATGCTGATAGGCAGGATCGCCCGCATCGAAGGTATAAGTACCGTCCGGGTTAATACTAAAGCCTGCAATTGGTGTCGGCGCTGAGTAGCTAAGCGTATCGCCTGAATCCGGATCCGTTGCGCTAAGCTGACCCTGCAACACGGGGTCATCTTCGTGAACGATCCTCGGCGGTACGAGGGTCATCACCGGTTGATCATTGGTGCCGGTGACGGTGATTTGCATCGTCCGCGTTGACGCCGCTCCGTGGTCATCAGTGACGGTAACAGGTATATCGATGACCTGCTGTTGACCGCTGGCGAGGTGCTCATAGTGCGAATCAGCCGGGTCAAAGCTGTAGCTTCCATCAGGCTTGATAATAAAGCCGGCTATCGGTGATGGCGTGCTCCAGGTGAGCGTGTCACCGGAATCAATATCGCTGCCACTGAATTGGCCACTGATTATCTGGGCGCCCTCGTCCACCGTCTGCGGCAAAATCGAATTAATCATTGGCACATCATTCGTGCCAGTGATGTTTACGCTAATCCTCGTAGTGGTACTGCCACCATGTTCATCAGTGACAGCTAGTGTAAAAGTTTCAGTAACCTGCTGGCCTTCAGCCAGTTGCTGCAGGTTGCTGGCACCGGGGTGCAATTGATATTCCCACTGCCGTGTTGCGCTATCAAAATGAAAATCGCCATACACACCCGACTGTTGAGTACCCTGCCATTGCAAGGTTGTGCCGGCATCAGGATCGTAAACACCGATCACACCACCTACTTGCGCATTTCCATCTTCAAAAACCTGACCGGACAACACCGATGCTTGCGTAATCTGAGGGATATCGTTGGTACCCTGCACAACAATGTTTATGGGTACAGAACTCGTATTTCCAGAACTATCTGTACCGGTAATGACAAATTGCTCGTGAGTTAACTGGCCTTCTGCCAACGCCTGCACGACCTTACTTGAACTATCCAGCTGATAACTCCAGCTTCCATCTGGGTTTATGCTCAGCGTACCCAGAGCATGATCAGGACCAGTCACTTGCCAGGTAATATTAGCCTCCGGTTGACCATTTGATGTGGCATCCAATTTACCGTTTGCGCTGACCACAGTGTCTTCCTTGACTATGCCGAGCTCAGTGCCCTGGACCTCTAACTTAGGCGATGCGTTGTCAGTGGCGGTTGCAATAGAACTGCTGGAGGCCGAGGACTGGTGGGATTGGAGTGGCTGATGCGTAGGTATTGCACTTAGCCCGGAGGGCATCACCGGCGAGTTATGTTGCCAGGTCGATTCACCCAGCAAGCCTTTATCATTGCTATTGACACGCGGCTCGATGAAGCCATCACCTCCCCCTGCCACCGTACTGGGAACAGCCGTCTGCCGACTTGCAAAATCTGTACTGTTAGTGGTTTGATTGACGCCTGTTGGGAGAATCTGATCAAAGTCTTGCGCAGAAGAGACTGGCTGTCTCTGGATAGAATTGTCTATATGAGGTTGATGATTATTTTCGTCAACTGGCAGTGAAGTTTGTTTTGCATTGTTAGCGTCATCCTCTTGCGCAACAATTATATCGTCGCCTGTAAGGTTTTCGCTCCAGCCTATTGGAGCTTCCTCATGTGCCTTATCCTCGGTCTGGATGTACTCTGCCTGATCGCGCTTCAGCTTTTTTGCCTGCTGTTCCGCTGATAATTGCCCAGCGCTCGAGCTAGAGCCTGTCGCCTGCTTCGATTCACCGATATCTTTCTTTTCTGCCATGCTAAAACACCCGGGGCTAAACCTTTTCGTTTACCGTTCGCTAAACGCAGTATTTAGTCCGGTGAATACTGGCTTTGCAATATATTGGAAGACTGTCTTTTGACCTGTCACAACATCCACCTCACCTGTCATCCCCGGTATCAAGTTGTGGTTTTTATTATCTCCGACAAACTGTTGATCAAGTTTGATTTCGATCACATAGTAAACCGAACCATCCCGTTCATTCCTGAATGACGAGGGTGAAATACGGTTGACCTTACCCTTCACAGCGCCAAACCGACTGAAGTCATAGGAGTCTATTTTCACCAGGGCCTGTTGGCCGACTTTCACAAAACCGACATCTCTCGGCTGTATCCTGGCTTCCATGTAGACCCCTCCTTCACTGGGTACAATTTCAGCAACAATTCCGCCAGGTTGAATAACGCTACCAATGGCCGTTTCGGGCACATTTTTAATATAACCCGTCACCGTGGCATATATTTCGCGTTCTCTAGTTCTTTGTTGGAGCGCACCCATCTCCGCATTTAACTCTCGGATCTTTTCTAACGTTTCGTTACGCTCTTTCCTTGACTCCTGAATAATTTCCTGCCCGAGGCTGCTTAGTTCAGCTTCTGCCACCTTAATAGAACGTTTTGTTTGATTAACCCGTGATTTTAATTCTTTGACGGCAATATCTGCAGCGGCCTCGCGATTTCTCGCCTCGTCCACTTCAAGAGCGGGGACGAGGTGCTGCTTTAATGCCGCCTCCTCCCTCGCCAGTATGGTTCTAGCCGTCGCTAATTCACTCTCTGTCGCAGGTATTTGTGATTCATGGCCAGCTAACTCGGTCTGCAAACGATTGAGTTGCTGCTGCTTGACTACAATACGCTGCTGGTTCAGCTTGGCCTGGTTAAAATACAACTCCCTGGCCTCATTAACTAGATTCGGATACTGATCAAACTGACTAAAATCTGGAGAGCGGTTATCGACAAGGGCGCCCAATCGTTCGAGGTTGATTTGCAGTGCCGAGAGGCGTGTTTCCACCTGCGTAGTGTCCTTGCTCAATGAGGTCCCTAAGAAACTGGCGATGAGATCGCCCTGATTGACGAAATCATCACGTTTAACCGCTATCTGCTCAAGCAAGCCACCTTCCAGTGTCTGAATTTTCTGAACATTCATGGTCGGTTTCAATTCGCCACGTGCCTTCGCTAATTCCTCTACATCGGTAACAAATGACCAGCCAACAAAAACAAATATCAGGGCAACCACCGCCAGTAATAGCTTCCTGAGTGCAGGCGAAGAGTGTATTTCTTCATCAAACAGGGCACTTAATTTTTTAGCGTCGCGTTGGTCTTCGCCGGAGATGTCTATGATTCTAGGTTTTGCATTCTGGCTCATGCTAGCGTTTCCTTGTGCGATATTGGATTAGTTGATTCTTTTTCATCCGGATTTACTTCGCCGAAATAGACGAGGTTACCCGTGTCTAGAATGGCAATTTTGTCAGCTCTCTTAATCAGGTCTGGGCGATGGGACGCAATAATTACGGTGGACTTGCCATGCAGCGCATTCAATAAACTCATAAAATACGGATCCAGAGACGGATCTTGATCATTAAGGGGGCTATCCATTAGCAGCAGTTTTGGCTCATCCAGCACAGCCAATACCATACCTACCAGATGTTTTTCTCGATTGGCCATGGGGCTATTGCTCCAGGGTGACAATGTTTTATTCAAAGCAGCGTCTGCTGACGTTACGTTGAAAAGCTTCCACCAGTGTTCTCCAGCCATGCTTGCAAAACAGGCCCCAATATCCCCGTCAGAAGCAGAGACATGCCTGAGTTTAACGAACTCCCGTAAAGAAATTGGTAATAAACGCAACGATTGCGTGTAATAACCCAGCCAGGCTCGATAATCCGATGGCTCAAATTGCCGGTTGTCTCTGCCATCGACCAATACGCGACCACTCTGTGCTGGCAAGATACCCGCCAAACAATTCATCAGCGTGGTTTTACCAGCACCATTAGGGCCGGCAATCACCACCAATTCACCTGGCGCAACCTCAAAACTGAGACTATTAAGCGCTGCTTCCTGGGTGGCGCTGTAACGATAGTAAAGACGGTCAACGGCAATCTTTGGAGAGAGATTCTCTATTGGCGAGCACAGTTGTTTGCTTATCAACTCGCCAGACATACTCATTAAACGATCATATTGCTGCAATGATTGCTTCATTTGATTCCAGCGCATGCTGCTGCTAAAGAGCGCCTGAGCGGGAGTGGTGATACGCCATATCAACATCATGGTTGCAATCAAACCACCGGTGCTCATATTTTGCTCCAGCACCAGTGTGATACCCACAGCCATAGTCGCCAACACCATCAACATGCCCAGCGCGTGCCCGGTATTTTGCATTAATGACATGGTCAAGGCCGACTGCCGATTAGCTTCTGCAGCCTGAGTGGAAACCTTCGCAAGCCTTTTTATCCAAACATGATTACTGTTCGCACCCTGCAAAGCTCTGAGTCGCGAAGTAGCAGCAATAATTTCTTCCTGCAAACGAGTATTGGCTTTGCCTGCACTTTTATTTCGACTTGCAATCAAGCTCGCAAAGATTGAATTACTGACCGCGAAACACAGCAACCCTATGATAGGCACAAACACTATCCAGCCACCAAGGAAGGCAACGACCAGTAGAAAAATAATAACGAATGGCAAGTCGAGCATTTGGGAGGCACTACCCCCCACAAAAAATAAACGTATGCCAGCCAAAGAACGCATACGCGATAAATTCGAATTAATGCCCAGTTTGGCAAACACATCAGGCGCTAGAGAGAGAGATTTTTTCAACGCCTCGAGGTCAATATTAGTACCCAGCCAGGCGCCAAGATTGTCGTACACTCGCCCACGGCCAACCCGCAAAAACCAGGCGAAAATAACTGCGATTAATGCCCCTATGGCAAAAGTGACCAGGGTATCCGTAGCGCCTGAAGGGATCACACGGTTATAAACCAGCATCGTGAACAAAGAGATGGCCAGTGCTAGCAAGTTGGTGACAAGGCTGATAAAGCCAATTCCAAGAAACTCTCTCTTGGCATGATTCAAGAGCGATAAAGCACCACCGGCACTCGGCGTGCTTATGCCCTGGTACTCCGCATCCGGGGTTATATTAAAGTAATCAAAGTGCCCCTGAGGACTAAAGTCAGTGAGGACTTCTTCGCCATTCGACCACCAGTCTTTTTGCTGCAGACGACCCAGATAGACATATGCCTTGTCCTCATTAAAAATAATGGAACCAACGGCTAAGCTTTCTACAAGCATCTGTATATTTGTAGTAGACCCCAACCTGGCGATGAAACCGAGACCATTGAAAAGAGCCTTAAGGTCGGTCGGCTCGAATCTGGTTTCGTCTAACGGCAGATCTGCTATCAAAGACCGCGGCGAGCCGAACCAGTCCAACGCGATCAGAGCCACAGGTACGCAGCGAGCCAGTTGAGAATGCTCAGAACGTTGCTTGCCAATCATTGTCGCAATATTTTTAAGGCGGCTTGATTCGCTCCAAAATTCAGTTTTAGCTTCTTCTGTTTGTGTCATATTTGCAGCAGTATCCATTTTCTACGCTCGACCACTCATGCCTGATCAGCCGACAACACAATCATCTTGTCTGCTATCTCTTTAAACATTGAGTTGTTGGTCGCCATAATGACCGTTACATGCCCTTTTAGAGATTTCAAAACGTTCAACAATCTCTTTTGCCCATCCATATCTATTTCAACTGCTGCGTAATCCAGCAACAACACTACTGGCTCGTGAACCAACGCACGGATCAATGCGATGCGTTGGCAAATTCCTTCGTCCAGAATTTCTGCCGTGGTTGGGCCAATTTCAGTTAACACACCATTTCGTAAATTGTTTAAATAGGAATCCAGCCCAAGGTCAGTGATAAGCGCGGCTGCCTTATCGTTATAACGCGGGTTGTATAAAGTCAGGTTGTTTAATATAGAACCCGGCAATAGTGATGAAACGCGTGGAACAAGAGTAACTGAACGACGATATGATTGAGCCGGTATGTTACTAAGTATTTGATCATTAACCTTGATGCTCAACAGACGGGGTTGGCTCATACCGGCAATTTGAGAAAGTATCCTGGAGGGTAATACGCTATCCGGTGCATCCAGATAGACCAACTCGCCTTGTTCAATACTAACTTTACCTTGCTTGAATATCTTTCCTTCAAGTTCGAATTTTATGCTTTCAATTTTATCACCAGCATCACTGTTATGGTTTAGCGCCTTCGAACTGGGTATAGCTAAAAGTGCATTTACTTTTTCCTTCGCTACTGTCAACTGCGCGACCCGGGTCAAGTAACCCAGACTTGACATCATCGGCCCAATCGAACGGCCGGCAAGCAAAGTACATGCAGCCAATGCGCCTGTCGTCAAATTACCCGAAATCACCTGAATTGCACCGAACACCACAATCAGAATGGTGGAAAGCTGGCTGAACAGCATGCTGTTTTCTTTAATCAGATTGGTATAACTATCCAGCGATATATGTTGTTTTAACAGGCGGTCATTAATATCACTAAAATAACGAAGAATTCCCGACTCTGCGCCCATCGACTTGAAATAAGGAACACCTGAAACTAGAGCCCATTCAAAATCTCGACGCTGAGCCAACTTCTCCTCTACCCTATTAACGTGCTTACTAATAAAGATCGTTATTATTAGCGTGACAAATATGGCTACAACGAATAGAGATAACGGTATCACCACCAGCCAATTACCCACATAAGCAATCATCCCAAAGTAAATAAACACAAAAGGGATGTCATAAAGACCAATCGCAGCCTGCCCACTCGAGAGATCCCTTACTTGTGGTACAGCGCGGAAGGCATCGCTAATACTGGCGTGCCCGCGAGTTTCGAGTTCATTGATGTCCGCTTTGAGGATGCGCTCAAACATCGAAACAATCGTCAAAGCTTCGTATCTGGCGCCCATATTTATAAAGATGCTGGCTCTTCCATAGCGCAAACAGGCATCCAGTAAAATAGCAATACCCACCCCGGTTACCAGTAATGTCGCCGTACCGAAGGATTCGCTCGGCAGTATGCGATCGTAGATTTGCAACAAAGCAAGCGGCAAAGCAAGTCCGAGGATATTAATAGCCAGGGACATCAGCAGGACATCAGGGCGAAAATAGGCGGATTTCGTAGACATTAGGTTGATTTCTTGTCCTTGCGGAATTGGGTAAGAATTGCTTGTGTACGAGCAATTAACAAAATTTCAGCCGATTATACCGACCAGATGCCTATCAGCAAAAGGACAAAAACAGCAAATCATTCGTCGAATCAAAGTTATATAACAGCAGGCAATCTCGGCGTAACTGCATTTAAATTGATGTCACTAACCGTTAATAACAGCCAAAAATAACGACAAAAAACAATAAGACGTTACCTCAGACAAGACCTGCAAAACGCCTTTTAATCATGAGGTTAATGGCACTTCATTAATTTCGTAATTATTCTAATCAGTTTTCGCATATTCCTGCCGAGTGGGTTATCAGGACTATAGCTTATTTAACAACCAGTGCAGGCAAGCAATACTCCGGGACGGACTTTTCACTCAAGACCAGGAAGAGCCCGCCCCGCTTTCATCGGTTAGCGCCCACATTATTTTCTGCACGAGCACGATGGATTTTTCTGTAGCTCTCGATCAACTTCTGGTGTCGGTCGAGCCCGTCGAGCGCGAGGTTGGTTTCGACCAGGCCGTGGAATCGCACTTCACCCGTAACGCTGCCGCTTACCGCATCGAAGGTTTCCTGGCCGAACATTCGGCACAGGTTTTCGCCGAAGTCGCCAAGGTCCAGGTCCTCGTCAAGCGTGATTTCCAGAACGGCGTGCATCGCCTGGTAGAACAGTGCGCGTTCGGCCGTGTTGTCGTTGTATTGCAGGAAATCGCCGACCAGCTCGAGGGCTGCGTCGAGCTCGCCGAGCGCGAGGTAGATGAGCAGTTTGAGTTCGAGAATGGTGAGCTGGCCCCAGACCGTGTTCTCGTCGAACTCGATGCCGATCAGGGTTTTGATGTCGGTGTAGTTGTCGAGCTGGCTCTCTTCCAG
>Ga0316187_10005057_pt1 | contig 11409 bp, 10 predicted proteins | sample CroRivburrow1_MG_FD_204927 | JGI IMG/M metagenome (GOLD analysis project Ga0316187, IMG submission 204927) | Coastal sediment microbial communities from Maine, United States - Cross River worm burrow 1 | ecosystem: Environmental > Aquatic > Marine > Coastal > Sediment | place: USA: Maine...
AAAAAACTGAAGTCTGACCCCGGTTTTTCCGTTACTCGTCCAGCACGATATTAACGCGGCGATTGTGCTTGCCCTTATTTTCTACTTTACTCACACGCACCGACCCTACTTCGCCGGTGGTTTTCAAGTGGGTGCCGCCGCAGGGCTGTAAGTCGATGTCCTCTATTTCAAGTAACCGGACCTCGCCACTGCCCTTGGGTGGTTGAACCGACATTGTCCTGACCAGCTCCGGTTGTGCGGCCAGTTCTTCGTCCGTAATCCAGCGGCAACTGACTGCCTTGTTGGCTTCGACCAGCTCCAAAAGCTGTCGCGTAATATCCTCTTTGTCTATGGCCTCATGGGTGTCGAAATCGAGGCGGCTTTTCCTGGCGGAAATATTGCCGCCGGTCACGCCATAAGGAATCAGTGATCCAAGCAAGTGCATTGCCGTGTGCATGCGCATATGGATGTAGCGACGATCCCAGTCCAGTGTCGCGGTTACGGAAGTGCCAACCGGCGGTAACGACGCGCCTTCCTCTATTATGTGGTTAACGGCACCATCATCTCCGTACCGGGTGTCAACGATTCTGGCACGCCCGCCGTCCCAGTCCAGGGTTCCGGTATCGCCTGGCTGACCACCGCCCAGCGCATAAAAAACGGTCCGGTCAAGACAAACCGTGCTATCGCCAACATCCGTAACCGTGGCGTCGCATTCCTTGAGATAAGCATCGTTTCGATGAAGCAGCTCAGTCATGAGGATTATTCTCGTTCGATGTCGAGCTATGGCCCGGTGGTTGCTAGACTAGCACGATGACTCTGTCGCCAAACATCGCTGGAACGCCATTCGTCAAAATGCACGGAGCACAAAATCATTTCGTAATTGTCGATGCACGTCACGAGGCATTTGCCCCCTCAATCGACGATATAGTCGAAATATGCGATCCGGACGTCGGTATAGGAGCCGATGAACTCATTGTCATCGAGCCGGCGATCGGCGCCGGCAACGCTTTCATGCGCATATTCAATTTGGATGGTCGCGAAGTGGAGGCCTGTGGCAATGCGACGCGTTGTGTTGCCTGGATTCTCCTCGAAGAAAACGGGGGCGATCAGGTTGTGTTGAATACCCTGGCAGGAGAGCTTGATTGTCATAGAGCTGGTCACGAGCAGGTGAGTGCCACGATGGGCAAAGTCAGCATGGGTTGGCAGGACGTGCCGCTTTCCGAGCAGCGAGATACGTTGCATCTTGGCTTGGTCAGTGGCGCACTGCGCGATCCGGTTGTGCTGAATGTCGGCAACCCGCATGCGGTATTTTTCGTTGATGATCTTAATGAGGTCGATGTCGCAACCGACGCACCCCCCATTCAAGAAGACAGCTTGTTCCCCGACGAAGTCAATGTAGGCGTGGCGCAGATACTGAGCCCACAATCCATGCGCCTGATCGTTTACGAGCGTGGAGCCGGATTGACGATGGCTTGTGGCAGTGGTGCCTGTGCCGCCGTGTTTGCTGCACAGCAGCGGGGGCTTTCGGACTCTTCTTCGATGCAGGTCGAATTACCGGGCGGTACGGTTGTCATCGAAATTCGTGATGACGATACGGCCGTCATGACGGGACCGGTTGCTTTCAGTTTTAGCGGGAATCTCTGACTGGCTGTCAAAAACTACCTTTTGCGTCGATCAGTATTTGCACCTTGTCGATATCGTCCTCGCCGTCCAGCGGGAAGGCAATATCAATGTGTACGACACGACCGTTACCGGATCGCGTATTGCCCAGCCGCAAACCAAAACCTGCGTCTCTCAGCAGGCCGAGATTCGGCGCGCCGACCGGACTCTCGCCCCAGGTCCTGCCGGCATCAAAAAACACGGCTGCACCAACATGTACGAGTCGGAATGGATACCAGTCTGTAAAAAAGCGTTGTTCGAGTGTCAATAAGGCCTTGCTATCACCGTTCTGGTAGCGCAACGGGTATCCGCGCAGGCCGGTCTCGCCGCCGAGGTACAAAGGATTGTCGATATCCAGGTTCGTGCCTGCCGTGCCTGACAGGCTGGCATAGAATAGCGACCCTTGGGTAATGCGGCGGTGGAACCGCACAACACCAGACAACAACGCGTTTTGTGGCTCGTTGTTCTCCCACCGACCGCTCAGGCTGGACCCGATCGCCAGGGATGCTTTCTTGTTCGCCACGAGAGAGTTACTGAAGCTGGCCCGGTAGTGCCAGGCGTCACCGGTGGAACCGCCATTTTCGCTGGAATAACCGAGTCGAGCACTAAAGGAGGTACCCACGAACCGGTCCTCGGTCCGGTGTATCTGGTCAAAATTAGCGGTTGTCTCGAAGCGGTCTTCGATGAGCTGAATGCCAACAAACGGATAAAGGTACTCACGGTCATCGGGAATGATTGTTATCGGTAGCATCTCATCGGGCGATTCGGAAAATTCGTTTCTAGAGTAAGCTACGCCAAATGTGTAGCGTCTTACCCAGTCATTTTGCAGGCCGCGGGACAGGCCAAGCGATGCCTCGTGGTATTCAAAGCGGTGATTGTATTCGGCAACCACGGTACCGCGGTCATATAACTGGTCGATTTGTTCGCCACGTGAATAAAACATGTCGCCGGCGCGCTTTCGGTCGAGCGCATAAAACGGCTTTCCGAATCTGAGCATTCGATAATAGCCGTCGTCGCTATTGGAGTAGTTCGCGCCAAGGAAATAACGATCGTTCAGGAAATTTCTGTCGGCATAAGAAAACGACAGCGTCTTTCTATCCACCGTCTTTTTGTATTTGACGCCTAATTCGATTCCACGCCCAAGCAAATTCTGTTCTTCTATACCGATACCTATTCGATTTTCTCCGCCGCTGCGTCCGAGAGAAAGATCGGGTGTCAATGTCCAGACATCGATGGTCTCCACTTCAACATCAACAACGCCGTTCTCCACGTGAACAGGTTTGATTTCGACTTCATTCAGATAGGAGTTTTGGCGCAATATTCTTTCTGACTCGTCGCTGAGCCGAACAGAGTAGAGGTCGCCCTCGGCAAATAATAACTGAGTTTCGACGACGTGCGGTTTGGTTACGATATGCAGTTTATTGGCCAGACGATAGAGCGATTTGTTTTCGAGTGGGTTGCTCAGATCGAAAATATTCTTATTGACGATTGTGATCTTGCCAATGACGGCGCCGGCTTTTTCGACGGCTTCCCGATCTAATTCTGGTTCCGTCGGTGCCGTCTGCACGATATCGCTCGTCGGCATTTGTTCGTCAGCGAGGACCTGCGTGGAATCAAGGCACAAGAACAGCATCAAACCAAGGCAGCCTGTGATCGAACGGATTTGATTCGTGTGCCAAAGCATCACGGCAATCGTACCGTGGGTAGTCGTTCAGGCACAACGACCCTGTCTCGGATTGGCCGCATTGTCTGCGCCAACACCATTTCGCTACAATGCCGCGCATGGAGATTACAAAAGAAGTATGGACGTTCGTTATTGCGTTAGCTGCAGTGGTGAACGGACTTGGTATTGTTCGACTACTTGGCGGTTTTAGCGACTATCTCAGAAATCGCGAGTCCCTGAACGTCGAGCACTACCGGGTATACGCGCTCGTCAGCATCTTCCAGCTTTTGATCCACCTGCTTCTGTGGTGGTCGATCATCGGTCTGAAAGCGGCGGCAAACATCAATTTTCTGACCTACCTGTACCTGCTGATTGGACCTACGCTGCTGTTCCTCGGAACGAGTCTTTTGATTCCGGACGCGGCCAAGGAGTCGATCAATCTGCGCGAACATTATTTTGATATCCGCAAGACGTTTTACTCCATAGCGATTCTTTTCTGGCTTTGGGCGGTTTTCCTATGGCCGGCCTTCGGATACGCATTCGCACCGACGGTGCCGTTGATCAGTTTATTCCTGCTGATTTCCGTGATATTGCGATTTACCCACAACCAAAAAGCGCATGCTGTGCTCGTTGTTGGAAATCTGCTGGTTTACGCATTGTTTGTTGCTTTGTACGCAATGCAGCTCGGGGAAGTTGCTCGCCAAATGGCCGGATAATAGGGGATCAGGCTATCTGGGTCTCAGGCGATGTTTTTGGCTCGCGGTTGAACAGGTCGAATATGTAGACGGCAACTACGCCGTAAAGTGATGCGCCCATAAACATCACGAGGCGACTCCAGAACGCGCCACCGGCCGCATCACCCGCTTGCCCGTCCAGAACTGCCGGCGCCAGGATAATAATCATCGTGAGATAGCCGTATGACCAAGTGGCGCCGGCCGGGTGCATACCCGGGCCTTTGAAAATTCGTGGCCCGAAGATCAGACCGCCAAGAACGATCAGCAGGGAGTACAACAGCAACGAAGTATAAATACTCAATATCTGCCAGCCGACAATGGCCGCGATTCCACCGAGTAAAGTTGAGATCAACAACGACTTCGCCGCCTTGCGTGTGTGATCGAGCGAGGCCTGTTGACCCATTGATGCAACCTTGATCATGACCGCCACATAACTGGCACTGGCGCTCGACAACAGAAACAAGATCAGGATTGGCATTACGATTAACAGTGACCGATATGCGCTTCGTCTCGCTTCCGCATTGTCAGGTTTCGGTGCGGGCGGCTTCGCGGCGGGAGGCGGTGCGCTCAGGGGAGCGGCCAGTGAGTCGGGGACTAATGCATGACCGACCCAGACAAACAAAATGCCAACGATGATTCCGATATCAAGGCCACCAATCACCTGCAATACCGCGTCGATCGACACAGAGCCAACAGCAGCAACCAGGGTAATGCCCACGGTTACAAATGCGCCGAGAACAGCGGAGCCGCCCCGTGCCGTGTAGTAAAAGCTCAGGAACAGCGCCAACGCGATCAGCAACACGCCTGCGACGCGGTAGTGAACAATGACAGGCAGCAAGAGGAGCGTGCCGTAAATCGAAACAATAGATACCAGCACAAATTTGATGCCGCCGGAAAGCTTCATCGCTGGCATCGGTAACGCCAGGATGAACATGGTGAACACCGGCGCTATAAACGACAAAGGCCAGGCGCCAACTTGCGAAACAAACATGCAGATGCCTGTCGCAAACGCCATGCGGAGAATTCGAACGCTGGCAATATCCATCGGTCTGGCCCTAGTACGCGTAACTCAGGATACTGGCGGCTCGCACGTAGATCCAGGCGATGGAATTCAATATCCAGCTGTCACCGGTATAGACCGTGACCGACGCCTGAGAACCAACACGAATCCCCGACATCTTGCTCGAGCCCAGATCGTCAACGTCGACCACAACAGGAAAGCGCTGGGCGTCCCTTAACCACTGTCGATTGTTCTCAATGGTCGGCAAAGCGCCCAATGCTGCTGTGTCGACGGCGACGCCGTAGCCCATGCTTCTGACCGTACCCTTAAATACCTTGCCGGGCATGGCGTCGAACGCGATCTCAACATCGGCACCAGGCTCGATATTGCCAAGATTATTTTCAGTGAAATCGGCCTGAACCCACACGTTATGAACCGCAAGAAACGTCATTTGCGGTGCGCCTGTTGAGGCGAAATTACCGCGATCAACTCGTACGTCGGTAACCAGTCCGTCTGTCGGCGCACGAACCGAGGTTCTTTCCAGGTCCAGCTGTGCCTGACCGAGTGATGCCTGCGCCTGGAGAATGCGCACGTTTTGCTCGCCTTCTTCACCAAAGTCCAGTCGCGCTTTTTCCAGGTTGGCGCGTGCCGCTTCCACTTGTTGCAGCGAAATGGCATAGACTGCCTCCGCGGATTGCAGGCGGCGAACGGATATCGCGCCCGGATCTTCTTCTCTGATGCCGCGCATGCGTTCAACGTCTTGTTCCGCACGTTGCCTGTTGGCGATTGCGGCGCCGAGCGAGGCCTCGGCAGCTGTGATATTTGTAGCCGACACCCCGGTCGCCTGCCGCGCCGACTGCAAGTTTGCTTCAGCTGTTTCGACGGCGAGCTGGAAACGGTCGGGATCGATTCGAAAAAGTTCTTCGCCTTCTTTTACAAATTGATTGTTGCTGACAAATACGTCTATTACTGTTGCAGACACCTGTGACGCTATAGGCACGACAAGCGCATGCACGCGCGCTTGCGACGTGTAGGGAGTATGCCGATCGGCCACCAGGTACCAGGCGATAAGAACGCCGCAGATTGCCAATACGATCAGTGTCCATTTGCGAACCGGATCCACCGCGTCCGGCACGGCACTCACACTTTCTTCTACGCCAGCTTTCGGGTTTTCAGTCTCGTCGTTGCTCATTTCTTTTTTTTTGTCCTTCATTCGTCAGGCGCAGAGTCTGATTCGCGGATGTTTGATCGGTCTGCTTCAAGGTAGTCGCCCCAATCCACGCGTTCTTCCATTTGAGCTCTTGATGCTTCGTCGACAAACGACCCGTCGTGAATTTGCCAGCCGCCACCGAGGGCGCGATAGAGCGCTATCAGGCTGCGAACAGCGTCACCTTTGTTGGTAACGTAGCGCTGCTGTTGTGAAAACAAGCTTTGTTGTGAGTCAAGCACGCGTTGATAGTCCGCAAAACCTTCTTTGTAGCGAAGCAGGGAAAGATCGGTTGACCGTTGTGACGCGATGACACCTTTCGCAAGTATTTCATCCTGGGCCAGTCTGCCAGTGAATGCCACCATCGAATCTTCTACTTCCCGGGCGGCCTGGATAACGGTTTCCCGGTACTGGATTAACGCCTGTTGCAAGCGCGCATCTTCCACACGAATATTGTTTTTGATTCTTCCGTAATTCAGAAATGGCCAGACGAAAGATGGACCAATGGAATAGGTCAGGCTTTCCGGGCGAAACAACTCGCTAAAGCCACTGTCACCGGTACTTGTAGTATTCGTGTTGCCGGCTGCGGAAAGTCCCAGCGTGCCGCTAATGCTGAAGCTGGGATAAAGATTGGCTGTCGCGACGCCGACCTGCGCATTTTGTGCGATGGCCAGAAGCTCGGCTTGACGTACATCCGGTCGCTGTCGGAGCATGTCGGCCGGAACACCCACCAGGATCTTGTCAGGAATCGAAGGGATCGCGGCAACGCCAGCGACCAATGAGTCCATGTTGCCCGGAGGCTGGCCAAGCAACGTTGAAAGAGCATTCCGTGATTGAGCGAGTGTGATTTCCAGACCTGGAATGGATGCTTGCGTGCCAAGCAACTGTGCCTGCGCCTGCTGAACATCCAGTTCATTGCTGGCACCGTAACGAAACATGACCTCGACAATGTCGTAACTGCGTTGCTGCAGGACAACATTGTCCCGCGAAATTTTTAGCTGCTCTTGCGTAGCTCGCATGACCGCGTAGGTATCCGCAACTTGTGCGGTCAGTAGTACCAGCGTGTCGTCATAGCTCGCGATAGACGCGAGTAACCCGGCATCGGCGGCTTCAATGCCTCGGCGAAAGCGACCCCAGAAATCGAGTTCCCAGGCGGCGCCTACGCCAATGTTGTACTGCGTGAATTGAAGATCACCACCGCCACTGGTATTGGCATTGCTTTCGCTGGCCTGAATTGCCGTTGCATCTCCGAACATGGCTTGCGACTGTGGGTAAAGATTTCCGGTCGCTATGCCAAGGATTGCGCGTGCCTCCAGAACCCTGAGTCCGGCGACCCTGACGTTGTTATTATTTTGATGCGCGAGCGATATGAGGTTATTCAGTACCGGATCGTTGAACAGCTGCCACCACTCAACCTGGTCCTGTGGTTCAAACTGAAACTCCTCGCGCGATTGATCTGTCCATTCGGGATTCTCGATTGAATCGGGTTTGACAAAATCGGGCCCGACCGGCGCGCAGCCGGGCAGCGCAAACCACACAGCGAGCAGCGCGGCTATATGCCTGAATCTGGACATCATCAGTTCACTATCAGACGTTGTTTTCGGCCTGAGGCGCTGCTTCTTCTTCGTCTTCCTCTTCGCTGATCATCCAGGTCACCAGGAGCTTGTAACCGACCGCAAGTACGACGGCGCCAACAAAGAGCCCGATGATGCCCGACCGCATCATGCCGCCAATGGCTCCGATCAGAATGACGAGCATGGGGATGTCCATGCCACGCCCCAGGAACAAGGGTTTCAGGAATGTATCACTCATACTCACGATGAGTGCGTAAACAGCGAAAATGGTTGCAGGCGTTGTGTCTGCGACCGTGAACACCCACACAGTGATCGGAGCGAGAACCAACAATGGAGGTAATTGCACAATTGCGAACAGCAATATTAAGCCTGCCCAGAGTCCGGCAGCGGGGACGCCTATGGCGACCAACCCGATCGCGGACAACAGGGACTGAATCACTGCAACACCGAGAACGCCCTTGGCAACACTACGAATCGTTTCGATCGCCATATCGACCATTCCTTCGCCATGCTCTTCGGATAGCGTCCTCCCGACGCTTTGCGCGACCCGGTAGCCGCCATGCGCACTCACCAGGAAAACACCTGCGACGATTATCGAGAAAATGAAAACCAGGACGCCGACCAGCGTTGAACCAGCCATAGCCAGTAACGACTGGCCGAGGCTACGGAGCTGCGGCTCGAAGTGGGTCAAGGTCGCTTCCAGGTTTCGCGCGGCGGCGTCCCATATTTCGTAAATAGTTGAGCCGACCAGAGGCCAATCCGCCACAGCTTTTTCCGGAGGGGGCACTGATAATGTACCGTCCTCCATGCTGGTAGCGAGGGCTCTCAAAGCGTCAATAGAGGACTCCGCTAACAGCAAGGTAGGCAAAACAAGGATAGTCATGCCGAGCAGCACAAAAATAGTCGCTGACAATTTGGCCTTGCCGCCCATCTTGGCCGTCAAGGACTGATGTAAAGGATACAGCGCGACGGCAATTATGAGCGCCCATAACGCCATGCCAATAAAGGGTGCGATTATCGAAAAACACCACAATACGATCAATGTCACCGCCGCAATCTGAATGTAGGAGGCCATCATGTTTGTCTGGAATTTTTGGTCTGAGATGTCCATTGGGGTTACCACGCTTTTTATTGTGTGCCGGACCGGCAATTGATCGTCTATTGCAGACTTTTTTGCTTCCGACATACGTAATCAGAAGATAGTGTAGATTACAGCTTTGGGCCGATTATCACCAGAATATCAGCCATCTGCGGCAGCCATTGATGTTTGAAACGCTATTGCAAACGTACGCTCCGATAGTCCTGGACGGAGGGCTCGCGACCGAGCTGGAAGCGCAGGGCATTCGGCTGACGTCCGACCTCTGGTCCGCCATACTCCTCAAGACAAACCCGCAAGCTATCGTGGCTGCGCACCGCGCATACCTTGAAGCGGGAGCACAATGCCTTATAACGGCCAGTTACCAGGCCAGTCGCAAGGGTTTGATGTCGAGAGGCCTTTCGTCGTGGGAAGCCGATCAGCTGATCGCCAGTTCCGTCGCGCTGGCCAAGCAGGCGCGCAACGAATTCCTGGCAGATCGCCAGCAAGGGTCATTGACTCCCCTGATTGCCGCCAGTATTGGCCCCTACGGGGCGACATTGCACGATGGATCGGAATACACGGGATTGTATGATCTCGATGAGGCCGGATTGAAAGAGTTTCATCATGAGCGACTGCTGGTACTGGATCGAAGCGGCGCCGATGTGCTTGCCTGCGAAACGATTCCCAGTCTTGCAGAGTCGCGGGCGCTTGCTGATCTTTTGCAGGATGTTGAAACGCCGGCATGGATCAGTTTTTCCTGCCGCGATGCGAAACACATTTGTGACGGCACGCCCATTCGGGAGGTCGCTGAATTGTTTCGGGGGCATCCCACAGTGCTGGCAGTCGGTGTGAATTGCACACCGCCGGAGTTTGTCACCGCGCTGATCGGCGAGCTGAAATCCGTGGTGCCCGACAAGGCGATCGTTGTCTATCCAAATTCAGGCGAAACGTATCAGGCCAAAGATAACAGTTGGCACGGATTCGTATCGGCTGAAGACTGCGCCGCATCGGCGGTGGAGTGGCAGCAAGCCGGCGCACAGTTGATCGGTGGCTGTTGTCGAATCGGTCCCGAGCAAATCAGGGCGATGGAACAGGCGCTGTCCCGGCTGTCCTTGCCAGTGTCGGATTAACTGCCCGTAATCGCCAGTGCATTAGCACGTAAATCAGCAGGCCGGTGATTGCGGCGGTAGCGCACATGATGAATACGGCTCTGTAGCCGAGCTGTGCACCCAGTAACGACGCCGCGATGTTCGGTCCAACAATTTGCCCCAGGCCCTGCGCGCCCGGCATCAGGGCTGAAAATGCACCCTTCGGATCGACGATCGCGACCGTCGACATTTGATATACGTCGATAAAAATCCACAAGAAATTAAACATGAATACGCTGATGACGATATTCATGTTTGTAATGCCGCTGGCGAGCATGCCAACGATGATTGCCATCGAGATCAGGGCTGCTACCAGCGGGCGGGTCAGCCCGAAGCGATTACTGATAACCGTTGCGAACGCGCAGCCGACGATGCTGAGAAAAGAGGCCCATACGAGGACGCCGCCAATCCACTCGTCTGGCACGCCCGCATCCAGGCTGGCCAACTCAATGTATGTCCAGTAGGCACCTATATTAATGTAGGTCACGAATATGGCAGTCAGGCACAGCCACGGTATATAGGCGGGAATGCTCGCGCGCTCAACTGCCACATAGTCCGTTTTGTCTGCGACATCGACGACGTAGGGCGGCACCCAGTTGAAAAACAACAAAGTGAATGCAAAACAGCTAATGAAAAACCAGTAGATGCCGTTCATGCTGAGCTGCGGCAGAATATGCATCTCGAGTGCCTGCGAAATGGCGAAGGCAAACAACATCATATTGAATGCGCGCGTCGGCCTCATTGTCGCGCCAAGCGAGGCGACAGCGACTGCTGTATAGATCCCACTACCGAAGCCGGACAGCGTACGTAACCACAGCACCACCTCGTACTGCTGGTAGACAGTGCACAGGTAATTCGCAAGAATCGCAATTCCGCCGCCAAGCAATACCAGGTACTTTCGGTTCATGCGCGTAATGACAAGTGCTGTAACGATTGCGCCCAGCGATAATCCACCAAGATCTGCTCCGGCGACCCGGCCAACCTGCTCTTCAGAAAAGCCAAGTAGCTCGACCCACGCGGTACTGATCACGGGGATACCGACCATTACGCCATAACCGACCAGCGTCATAATCAGTGACAAAGAAATCGATCGCCAGCCGTCAAATGCTGTCGCTTTCCGTGCGAGGACCGGTGTCTCGACTGTCATAATTCTTTCCGTGGCCTGTAAAGTTTCGCTGCGAAAGTAACACTATTGGTCCGTGTGGGGTTAATCTCTGCACTCGGCAAATACGCGGCTCCATTATGACGACAGGACTTAAACCACCTTCACTGATCGACGCCCTTATACCGGTAGTGTCGTTAATTCTGATGCTCGGGCTTTCCGTTTACCTGTTTGGCTCGGACTCTTCCTCGGGGCCAAATCAGAT
>Ga0316187_10005058_pt1 | contig 11408 bp, 9 predicted proteins | sample CroRivburrow1_MG_FD_204927 | JGI IMG/M metagenome (GOLD analysis project Ga0316187, IMG submission 204927) | Coastal sediment microbial communities from Maine, United States - Cross River worm burrow 1 | ecosystem: Environmental > Aquatic > Marine > Coastal > Sediment | place: USA: Maine...
TGCTGGCTGTTGCTGCTGAAGTACCGAGTGCTGATGGCACACATCTGGTAGCCAATCCGTACCACTTCTGGAACGAGATCAATGCCAACCTGCCCAAGCGCAAGATTGTCATCTATGGTCCACCAGCATCTTCAGGTACACGTGATGCCTTTGAGGACATGATCCTCAAGCACAACACCAAGAAGATGGATGTGTACACCAGCCTGTACAAGGCTGACAAGAAGAAGAACAAGGCCTACAAGAAGTATCACAAGATCCGTCAGGACGGCGTGTATGTTCCTTCGGGCGAGAATGACAACCTGATCGTGCAGAAGTTAACCAAGGATCAGGATGCCTTCGGCGTGTTCGGTTACAGCTATCTGGAAGAGAATAAGGACAAGATTTCCGGCACCCTGATCAACGGTGTGTCACCGAATCCTGAAACCATTTCTTCCGGTAACTATCCACTATCCCGCTCATTGTACTTCTACATCAAGAAGTCGCATATCGGTCAGGTTGATGGCATTCAGGAATATGCCGACCTGTTCATGAGCGAGAACCAGATCGGCGAAGAAGGTTCCCTGCTGGACATCGGTCTGATTGCCATGCCTGCGACTGAGCGTGAGAAGTATCGCACTCAGGTAGGCACGCTGATTGATCTGAGCATCGAGGACCTGAACAAGAAGTAAAACGCTTGGGGAGAGGGATCGCCGGCCGGGAGACCGGTCGGCGTTTTCCTAATCTTTACCATTCGCTTGCATCACACCTGATTCAGATGGAATCGACTGCCACGGCAGGTATTTTCATCCGTATCCGCTAACGGAAAAAAATTTCGCGTAACTCAAGAGGAGAATCACCCCCATGAGCACAACCCCGCATTGGCCCGTAGCATGAGTATCGGCGACGTCTTCCTCTGGCTCCTTGGTGGCCTTCTCCCACTCGCCTGCATCGCCTTCTTTTTCACCCGTAACCGCATGCAGCATCGCGAAGTTGCAGGTCTCGGCGTGTTCTCCCGCCCAGGTTACTACGGCTGGCTATCGGTGATTTATATGGCAGCCCCGGCCGTGGCTGTAGCGATGCTGTTTTCCATGCTGCACATGTTGCATCTGTATGATGCTCCGTTTTCCATGCTGACTGCCGCTTCGTTGGCTGCAGCCGCACTTGGTCTGGTAGCCAGCCTGAGGCTCATCAATCCGGATAATAATGCTCGTCTGCTGGTTGAAAAATGGGCGCGCGGCCTGATGATTGTTGCCGCAGGTATCTCCGTGCTGACCACCATCGGCATTCTGTTATCGGTATTGTTTGAATCCATCCGCTTCTTTAACAGCGTTCCTCTATGGGAATTCATCACCGGCACAAAGTGGGAAGCAGACACAGCTTTTCTGGCTGGCGCTGGACGCGGAGATGAAGGCGGAGCCAAGCCACACTTTGGAGCAGTACCCATCTTCGCCGGCACCTTCATGATCACAGGTATTGCCATGCTGGTCGCCATCCCTGTCGGTTTGTTTTCAGCGATTTATCTGTCTGAATACGCCAAGCCTAGGGTGCGTGCCGCAGTCAAACCGATGCTTGAGGTGCTGGCTGGCATCCCTACCGTGGTGTACGGCTTTTTCGCCGCCATCACGATCAGCCCACTGGTGGTGAAAGGTGCTGAGATGTTTGGCCTGGAGGCTGATTACACCAACGCACTGGCACCGGGACTGGTGATGGGTGTGATGATTATTCCGTTTATTTCCTCGCTTTCCGAGGACGTGATTCATGCCGTACCGCAGGCCATGCGCGACGGTTCACTGGCTATGGGCGTGGGTAAGGCTGAAACCATCCGCCATGTGGTGCTGCCGGCTGCCATGCCGGGTATTATTGCCGCCACCTTGCTAGCCGTTTCCCGGGCTATCGGCGAGACCATGATTGTGGTGATGGCTGCAGGCCTACGACCGAATCTGACAGCCAATCCTTTGGAAGGTGTAACCACAGTAACCGTGAAGATTGTCGAATCGCTGACCGGCGATCAGCAGTTTGATTCGCTGCTCACCCTGTCGGCGTTTGCGCTTGGCCTAGTTCTGCTGTTTATCACCCTTGTGTTGAATATTATTTCGGCACTGGTGGTTTACCGCTTCAAAAAGCAGTACGCACTAACATGAAAACAACATTCGTCATCGACCCCAAGCGACTCAAACGCCGCTATCGCGCCGAGAAGCGTTTCCATGCCTACGGCATTATCGCTGTTGCACTGGCCACAGCCTTCATCGCCTTCTTCTTTTACGATGTGTTATCCAAGGGCATACCGGCCTTCAAAACCGTTGAGGTACAAGTTGTGGCTGATTATTCACAGGCGGTTGCTGATGGTAACTACCGCCTGGCCGTACCCAAGGATATGAGGCACATGGCCAGCCGAGGCTGGATGCGCACCATACCCATGCAACTGGTGGACCATCCCGAACTGATTGGCACGCAGGAAACCCTATGGGTACCTGCTGAATTCCGTGTGAACCAGTACATCAAGGGCAATGAAGGGCATGGGCTGAAGGGAAAATATCAGACCATTGCCGATGAACTTTATAAACAGGACATCATCCGCATCGCCTTCAACTGGGGTTTCTTCACTCGTGGCGATTCCAAACTACCGGAAATTGCCGGTGTCGGCGCATCACTTGTCGGCTCTCTGGTCGTCATGTTTATCACCATGATACTCGCCGTACCCATCGGCGTGGTCACCGCCGTGTATCTGGAGGAGTTTGCCGCAGATAACTGGGTGACCCGGACCATTGAGATCAACATCAATAATCTGGCTGCTATCCCCTCGATTCTATTCGGCCTGCTCGGCTTGGCTATCTTCATCAATTTCTTCGGTGTGCCCCGCTCATCAGCGCTGGCTGGCGGCATGACACTGGCCTTGATGACCCTGCCTATTATCATCATCAGCACACGCGCAGCACTTCGTTCGGTTCCCAATTCCATTCGCGAAGGCGCCTTCGGCGTTGGTGCATCCGGCCTGCAGGTGGTCTGGCATCATGTGCTGCCACTCGCCCTGCCCGGCATTCTTACCGGCAGCATTATCGGTCTGGCACAGGCGCTGGGCGAAACTGCCCCACTGCTGATTGTCGGTATGATGGCCTTTATTCCGGAGGCCCCGACCTCCATTTTTCAGGCATCCACCGTGCTGCCTGCACAGATTTATACCTGGTCGTCTGATTCGATTCGCGCATTCGGTGAATTGACGGCAGCCGGTGTCATCGTATTGCTGAGCATCATGCTGTTGCTCAACGGCCTGGCCATCTGGCTCCGCCATCGCACCAGTCAGGTCTGGTAGGAAGATTTATTCGCATGCAAGGAAATAAACCCATGACTTACAAACTCGAAACCAAAAATGTCGAACTTTGGTATGACGATTTCCATGCCGTAAAAGGCATCTCGCTCGGCATCAAGGAAAATCAGGTGACCGCCTTTATCGGCCCTTCCGGCTGCGGCAAGTCCACGCTATTGCGCTGCTTTAATCGCATGAATGATCGCATTGCCGGCTGCCGCATCAGCGGCGAGTTCCTGCTTGAAGGCAAGGACATCTATGACCCCAAGGTTGATGTGGTGCATCTGCGCAGCCATATCGGCATGGTTTTCCAGAAGCCCAACCCGTTTCCGAAAAGCATCTTCGAGAACATCGCCTATGCGCCGCGCATTCATGGCGTAGTCAAAAACAGCGCCGACATGGATGTGTTGGTGGAAAAATCACTGAAACGAGCCGGTCTTTGGAATGAGGTAAAAGATAAACTTCATCAGCCCGGAACCGCCCTTTCCGGTGGCCAGCAACAGCGCTTGTGTATCGCCCGCGCCATTGCCATGCAGCCGGATATCATCCTGATGGATGAGCCGTGCTCGGCACTCGATCCCATCGCCACAGCCAAAATCGAGGAACTAATCGATGAACTCAAACAAACCTTCACCATCGTCATGGTCACGCACAATATGCAGCAGGCTGCGCGTGTTTCAGACCAGACCGCCTTTTTCTATCTCGGCGAGTTGATTGAGATGGCCGATACCCATACGATCTTTACCGCACCGGGCAAGCAACAAACTGAAGACTATATCACTGGCCGATTCGGCTAAGCACGAAACAAAGGGGATCCATCATGCCGCAACATACCATCAAGCGTTTCGACGAGGAACTTAACGAACTGAAGGATCGCATCCTTTCTATGGGTGCGCTGGTCGAGCGTGCTATCCGCCGGTCCATGAAGGCCCTGAATAAATTCGACACCGATCGCGCCCGCAAGGTGATCGATCGCGACAGGGCCATCAATGCGCTGGAAGTGGAGATCGATGAAATGACCCGCTCCATCCTGGCTCTCCGCCAACCGGCAGCCGGTGATCTGCGTTTCATCATCACCACCATCAAGATCGTTACCGATCTGGAGCGTTGCGGCGATCTGGCTGAGGGTATTGCCAAAGCCGTTGTACAGAATCAGGAGCGTCCGCTTACCAACCTGGATTCGATGAACTCACTGGCTGATACTGTATGTGCACAGGTCAGCATCTCACTCGATGCCTTTGCCCGTGGGGATGTGAATGCAGCACTGACCTGTGTTGAAGGTGATAGAAAGGTGGGTAAGTTGTTTAAAGCCATGCAGCGCGAGAACCTCTCCTACATGATTGAGGATCCACGGCAGATTTCGGTAGGGCTGGCAGCTTTCAATATCGGCCGTAATCTTGAGCGCATTGGCAGTCATGCAGCCAACATCTCCGAGATGGTGATCTATATGGTCAAGGGCCATGACATCCGTCATGTGGACCATGAAACCGCTGCAGCACTGATCAGTGGGGACATGCCCGACCACGATTAGGCCCTGAAGCGACCTGCCTTTTTGTAGGTGATTATTCCGTCCCATTAGGCTACCCTGCTCCATCTTTGAGAGGAGGATGTCATGGTAAGAAAAAGTTCGATTGCCAGCCTGTTTGCTGGCTCACCCATCAAACCGCTGCAGCAGCACATGGAGAAGGTGTGTGACTGCGCTGATCAGCTACCGTTGTTTTTTAAAGCAACGGCAGAAAAAGACTACTCCGCCTGCAAAACCATCCACAAATCCATCACCAAGATGGAACGTGCTGCCGACGCCATCAAAGTTGACTTGCGCGGCCACCTGCCCAACAGCCTTTTTATGCCGATGCCACGCGAGCAGATTCTCGATATTGTGAAACTGCAGGATAAAATCGCCAATATTTCCCAGGATATTTCCGGCATCATGACCGGACGGAAAACCGAAATTCCCGAGCCCGTTGTTGATCTATATATCAACTTTGTTCAACGTGCCGTTGATGCTGCGCATCAGGCCCAGAATGCTATCAACGAGCTGGATGAACTGGTCGAAACAGGCTTCCGGGGAAGGCAACTGGATGTCGTGGAAACCATGATCGAGAAGCTTGAAGTGATCGAAAAAGAAACCGACAAGCTGGAAAGAAAACTCCGCCACTCCATGTTCAAGATTGAAAAAAACTATGAGCCTTTGGATATGATGTTTCTCTATCGCATGATCAGTTGGATCGGCAAGCTGGCCGATGTATCGCATCAGGTCGGCGCCCGCATTCAACTGCTCATGGCTCGTTAGGGGGAAGACAATGGAATCCGTTCTCGTTTCGCACGCAACCATCTACATCGGCATGGCCGTCGCCTTCGGTCTTTTCATGGCCTGGGGTATTGGCGCCAATGATGTAGCCAATGCCATGGGTACCTCCGTCGGCTCCAAGGCTCTGACCTTCAAACAAGCGGTAATGATTGCTGCTGTCTTCGAACTGGCCGGTGCAATTTTAGCCGGTGGCGAGGTTACCAAGACCATTCGCAAGGGCATTATTGATGTATCCTCTCTGGGAGACACACCCGAGCTCCTTGTCTATGGCATGTTGGCTTCCTTGCTTGCTGCCGGCATCTGGTTGCTGGTTGCATCCCGTCAGGGTTGGCCCGTATCCACGACCCACTCCATAGTCGGCGCCATTGTCGGCTTTGGTGCAGTCGGTATCGGCATGGATGCTGTGCATTGGGGTAAAGTCGGCACCATTGCCGCCAGTTGGGTCACCTCACCACTCTTGGCCGGAACCATCTCCTTCTTCCTGTTCCGCAGTATTCAGAAGCTGATTATCGATACCGATAATCCGGTAGCTATGGCCAAACGCTATGTGCCGTTTTATATCTTCATCGTCGGCTTTGTGATTGCCATGGTTACCATGGTTAAAGGCCTGAAACATGTCGGCATCAAAATGCCTATGGAAGAGAATATGGCCGTCGCCGCAGCTGTCGGTATCGCCATTATGTTCATTGGTACCATCATGATCCGCCGCATCAAAATCGACCCCGATGCCGACCGTGACTTCCACTTTACCAATATGGAGAAAATCTTCGCTGTACTGATGATCTTCACGGCCATGGCCATTGCCTTTGCTCACGGTTCGAATGACGTGGCCAATGCCATTGGTCCGGTCGCAGCCATTGTAGGCATTGTGGGCAGTGCCGGTGAGATTGTCTCGAAGTCCGCCACGCCCACCTGGATTCTGGTACTTGGCGGCGGAGGTATCGTTCTGGGCCTTGCCACCTACGGCCATAAGGTGATTGCCACCGTCGGTTCCGGCATCACCGAGCTGACCCCAAGCCGCGGCTTTGCTGCTACACTGGGTGCAGCTGTAACCATTGTGCTGGCCTCAGGTATTGGTCTGCCCATCTCCACCACGCACACGCTGGTCGGTGGTGTGCTTGGCGTGGGCCTTGCCCGTGGCATTGGCGCGCTCAACGGCAATGTCATCAAGACCATCTTTATGTCGTGGATTGTCACTCTGCCAGCTGGCGCAGGACTGGCCATCTTCTTCTTCTTTACCTTCAAGGGGATGTTCACCTGATTTGTGATCTGACAAATCTCGCCTGAGCTTTGCAACGAGAAGGGGCCGGATCACTTCCGGCCCCTTCTTTTATTGACGCTTACATTTCAGAGAGGTTCTAAAAAAGTCTAAACTTTATGCTTTGCTAGGCTTTACTTACCTCTGACTAGAATTTTCACTGCTGCCGTCCATCACCGACTTGATCTCTTCCCGGTTCAGCGCAATCTTATGCTCGGCCTCGGTCTCGGTACCCTCTTCAGACTTAAAGTAATTATGATTCACCTGAATCAGATTGCTGATGATGCTATAGGTGTAATTACTGTCATTCATCAGAGATACCGCCATGCTTGCCGAAATATGGCCATCGCGAATCAATTGATCCATGCGCTCATGCAACAAGCCCATATTTTTCTCCAGTATCAGCTTCAGGGCATCAAGGGAGAGAATGGATGTGGCTGACACCTCATCACTGCGGATATCATCAAGCCTACGAATCACCTTGGCAACACGCTGACGAAGTCGGTTGTATTCACTGCTGATATGCGGATTGTCCGAATTGATATACATCAACATATTCTTTTGCAGATGCTTCACATCCTTCAGAGCAATGAGAATCGACTGATTGGCCAGACGGATTCGGCTGACTTGCCTTGATATTGATGCATCGGCATTGAGCCTGTTGGTATAGTCTAGAATCGAACTGCACAGGCTCTTAATCTCATGCTCGTAAACATCATCGATATCAAATTCAACCGCTTTGCCGTGTTCCCTGATCACCTGCTTGAGCTTGGTGTCGGATAGAATGTCTTTCTTTTCCAGAGACAGCCCTTTGGCAATGATACTGATCGCTTTGTCATAGATGCGAGCAGTCTCCATACGCAGCGCCTCCAGGGCGGTGTCACCAAATTCAAGTGAGGCTTCGTTGAGATACTTCGGTTGTGCATGTACATCGGGCTCGTCTTTAAACAAGCGGGAAACCAGGGCTATCAGCTGATTAATCAGTGGCATCATAATGATGACACCGGCCACGTTGAAAATCGTATGGAACACAGCAAGCTTTAAGGTGTAATCATCATCGGCCAGACCAATGAGAGAAGATATAACATCAACCAGACCCATAATCGGGCCCATAAACACAATAAAGACTATCCCCGCAGCCACCTTGAAGAGAACATCTGCGAGCGCAAGGCGTTTACCTATAATGTTTGATGATAGTGCACCGAGTACGGCTGTGATCGTCGTGCCGACATTGGCACCGATGGCCAGAGCCAGCGCATTTTCATAGGTTAATTGCTGCACTGACAGTGCTGTAATAATAAGCACCAGAGTGGCATGACTTGATTGCATAATGATGGTGGCAATGATGCCAATGAGGGTGAAAATCAGAATCCCTGCCATCCCTTCCATCGCATAGGCAGTTAAATCAAGACTGGTCTGGAATGCCTCGAAACCTTCCTTCATATGATGAATACCCAGGAATAAAAAACCCAGGCCGACAAGGATATAACCAACGCCCTTCATAGACTTCGATTTCTGGAATATCAGCATCACACCGAATACCAGCATCGGCATGGCATAAGCCGATATCTTCACCTTCAGGCCAAAGCCCGCAATCAGCCAAGCGCCCGTTGTAGTACCCACATTTGCACCGAAGACAATACCAAGCCCCTCATACAAGCCTATCAGCCCGACGCTTAAGAATGAGATGGTAATAACGGAAACCAGCGAGCTCGACTGCATCACAGTGGCAGCCGTGAAGCCGAAGCTCAGGCTTTTCCACATTTTATTCGTACTTCTCCTGAGCACTTTCTCAAGAACACCCCCGGTGAAAGCACGGAAGCCTTCTTCCAAGGCCAGCATGCCAAACAGAAAGATGGCCACGCCTGCTGATATTTCTTTGAAGTCAGGGCTAATCCAGAAGCCATAGGCAAGGACCAGCATAATTGAAGGCAGAATCACCTTCCGCAAATTATTCCTCATGAAAATATATCCTTAAATATTGTTATTTATCCCAGTTGAAACAAAAACCATCCGAATACCGGGTGATTTATAGCTAGGCATAGCCCCCCATTGAGTAAAATCCAGGCACTCACCGGTGATTCAATAGGCCGGGCTTATTTCCGCTTTTCCTTCTCTTCTTTTCGCACTGTCGCCAGAAGCTCGATACCTTTCTTCCGTTGTGAGTGAATCACCTTCAACTCCTGCTCCAGCATTTCGTGCTCTTCCTGGTCTTTCTCGGTGGCAATCAGTTCCTTGAGGCAACGTTCCTTCTTTTTGAGCTTCTTGAGCACCTTGGAGAGTCCGTCATCTTCATTGCGAAGCTGTTCGGCATCCGCATCCATATACGCTTTAAGCTTGTTCAATGATTTCTTTATTTTGTCGAATTCCACCTTTATCTCCGCTTAATCACTCTCCCCGATATCATGACTGTTAGTCACAACGGTATCGACTGCTCCCTTATTATGGCTGATTTACGATTATTTTTCCGCCGTCCTTCCACGCATCTCCGAAAGCAGGCCTATGCCCTTCTTCCGCTGGGAATGCACAATCTTCAACTCCTGCTCAAGAAACTTGCGTTCGTCTCCATCCGGCAGAAGATAAACTGCCTCCTGAAGCTTCATCTCTTTCTTTTTCAGCTTCTTCAACACCTTGGCTAGCGCTTCATCCTTGTCTTGCTGCAGTTGTTCATCCGCATGCAAGAATACGTTCAATTGATTCAATAGTTTCTTCAGCTTCATGGCATCCTCACTCTGTCATATACCAATAAGTTCATTATTTCTTATCCTCTTCCAGCACCGAACTAATTTCGTGATCGTCGAGTGCAATCATATGCTCGGCTTCTGTTTCAGCCTTGGCCTCGGCATGGAATAGATTACTGTTCACGGCAATCAGATTGCGGATAACATCATAAGCATAATTGCTGTCATTAATCAGCGAAATGCCCATATCGGCTGCTATATCACGCGAGCGGATCAGATCTTCGATGCGTTCATTAAGCATGGTTGAATTCTCTTCAAGCGTTAGTTTAAGGGCATCAAGGGATAGCACGGTGACATCTGGCTCGCTCTCAATCCCGGTTCTGATTTCTTCAAGTCGGCGCATCACCCGAATGATACGCGCGCGGATGCGATTGTACTCATCACGAATATGCTCGTTGTCCGAATCGATGTACTCATACATATTCAGCTGCATATGCTTGATGCCCTTGAGTGCTGCAATAATATTCTGATTGGCATTACGGATTCGCGAAATCTCCTGGGAAGCCTGAGCTTCTCCGGGCACCTTTGCGGAAAAGGTTAAAATAGCACCGAACAGGCTTTTGATATTTTTTTCATAGGCGGCATCGATATCAAAGGCAATCGGCATATTGTTTTTGCTAATCACGTCTTCAATGGGAAGCTCTGAAAGCATATCCTCGCGGCTAAGACTCAAGCCACGCGCGATAATATTTCTGGCATGCCTGTATACCCGAAGGGTTTCGTTGCGCAATGCCTCAATGGCCGTATCGTGAAAGGCTAGTGCAGATTCGTTGAGGAATTTAGGCACAGCAAAACGCGGCGGCGGCACGCGAATGAGTTTTTCCAGTAACCACACCAAACGACCGATCAGCGGAACCATGAGGATGACGCCGGTCAGATTAAACAGCGTGTGGAAAACAGCCAACTTGAGTGTGTAGTCATCCGCAGCAATACCGACAACAGCGCTGATCGATTCAACGCCTGCCATAAAAGGGTGAATAAAGACAATCGCCACAAGACCCGTAACGACATTGAAGATCAGATGCCCACCTGCCAGTTGCTTGCCCCGCTCATTGGAGCTGAGCGAACCGAGAATCGCTGTAATCGTGGTGCCGATATTGGCGCCAATGGCCAGAGCCAGGGCATTTTCATAGGTAATCTGCTGGGCGGCGAGGGCGGTAATGATGATCACCAGTGTGGCGTGACTGGATTGCATGATGACCGTGGCTGCCACGCCGATCAAAGTAAAGAGAAGCAGCCCCGCCAGGCCGCCCACTGCATATTCGGCCAATTGAATGGTGCCTCTGAAGGCTTCAAAACCCTCTTTCATATAGTGAATGCCAAGGAATAGAAAACCGAGGCCCGTAAGGATGTAACCGATTCCCTTCAGCCTTCGCTCTGATTGAAAAACCAGAATAACGCCGAACACCAGCATCGGCATGGCATAGGCCGCGATATTCACCTTCAGGCCGAAACCGGCCACCAACCATGCACCGGTCGTGGTACCGAGATTGGCACCGAAAACAATACCGAGCCCTTCGGAAAGCCCGATCAGCCCTGCACTGAGGAAGGAGATGGTAATCACGCTGACCAACGAGCTGGACTGCATGACGGTGGTTGCAATGGTGCCGAAACTCAGGCTTTTCCAAAGCTTGTTGGTGGTGTGCTTGAGGATTTTTTCCAGCGTGCCGCCGGTGAAGGCGCGGAAACCCTCTTCCAGCGCCAGCATGCCGAACAGAAAAATAGCCACGCCTGCGGATATCTGTTTGAAATCCGGACTGAGCCAGAATCCGTAGGCCAGAACGATGAGTATCGTCGGCAGTAGGATTCTACTCA
>Ga0316187_10005061_pt1 | contig 11404 bp, 10 predicted proteins | sample CroRivburrow1_MG_FD_204927 | JGI IMG/M metagenome (GOLD analysis project Ga0316187, IMG submission 204927) | Coastal sediment microbial communities from Maine, United States - Cross River worm burrow 1 | ecosystem: Environmental > Aquatic > Marine > Coastal > Sediment | place: USA: Maine...
GACTTAAGAGTAAATTTATCCACTCGCTTGCCGTCGATCACAATACCATTTGCACTTTTTACGTCCTCAACTATCCAGGTCTCTCCCTGCAGAGTAACTTTGGCATGATGCCGTGACACACTCTGATCTTGAACAGTGATAGTATTGTCTGAACCCCGTCCAATCGTCGTCGATCCCAGTAATCGATAGACGGTTCTTTTCATAAATCCAATTTGAAAAGCGAGATAGCAATTTTTCATGGAGACGTCCCCTAGGCCACTTTCAGCAAGATATGTAGTTACACGACATATTCGATTGCAGTTCCCATTTAGATGGCGGCCGGATAGCTTCCCAAGAAGTTTCTACCTTAGCCAAAATAGAAGGTATTCAATGCCTTTTTCTTGATTTGTCGCATGATCCTCTCCAACCGTATCCCAAAAAGCAATAAAGGTGCCAACGTATGAATAATGAACGTCCAGCGCAAGGAATCAGGTAGAAAACTTTAACAAACATACTCCACACTTTTCATCTTGAGACCAAGCTACCAAATTCTGTGCTAAGTTCCCGGAGGGAATAGTGTGAATTAAGGGATCTACACTTCGCAGTGATCGAGGTGGGATTCACATAACTCATCAAATAAGCAGACTTTACCAATTTCGTTTCTGGCTTTTCTTGGCTTGCATGGCAAAGCAGATAGGGATGCCAAACTTACTTGATTAGCACCAGCTAGGATTGACCGGTCTTCTTTCCTCAGAAAAGTTTTTCGGAAAGTCTGGCCCGGAATTTGGCGGAAAGGTGTTAATGGTTCTTGTTATTATTCGAATGTGCGGTAATGGTGCTAGTGTTAATCAGAGTTAATAGGTTGAATCGGCGCTATTAAATTCGACTCTACCTTTCATAAATAGTATTCTTTTTGCTTCTTCGATAGTTAGATCTCCATCAATTATTGCGGTAGTCAAGTTGTGCAGCACTCTCGTATCTATGAAAATAAGGTCCTCAAGCTGCTCTTTGTCTTCCTCATATGCTAAATTTCTTTCTTTGGGATTCTTCTCCAAGCCGCAGTTTACAATCAGTGCTGCTTCCGCGCTGGTTCCCAATTCAGAATAATGAAGATCTTTCCAAATTTCAGTGATAAATTTAATTGACGGGTAGTCCTCATGGGTTCCTTTAATTTTGACCAGAATATCTCTGCCGTTATGTTCAATCAGAATGTTTTCTTTGAATTCGGCTCTTTTTATTTTGTCCATGTGGGAAATCTTTAGCGACCAGTAATCAGTAAATATTTCCGCCACGGCTTTCTTAAGCTCTTTATTCTTCAAGTATAGAATGCTTCTCACACATTCATACTTTTTCTTTAATTCCTCTTTCTCAGCAGTTACATTTTCTATCTCTTGCTTAAATTCTGCGATTTTTTTGTCAAGCGCCTGAAGAGCTATTGGATAATACTGGTCACTTTCTATCCAAGCTATTTTGTCAGTTGCCATTTTAGACTCTCTCCTAGAGGAAGCAGACTCAGTGGCACGAGCCGCTTCGCTAGGGCCTCTTTTCCCTGACTTCAGATCAACGAATAGATTCTTGGACATTTCATCCTCCAGTTCAGGGGTCCTTTCTGTGACATCCTTTCCGCTGGCGGCGCTAGTCGTTAGCTCCAGATCCGCGGGGCTGTCGTGAAGACGATCGGAATCTAATGAAAAATGTTCCTCATTCTTTTCGCCAGTTTCCTGTCTCTCTTCGATAAGTTCGGAGGCAATTAACTCACTTGATTCGAATAGTTCCAGCAGGGCTTCTTCAAGATCCTGATCAGTCATGTTCTCACTGACCGGCGCCTGAGGACTTCTCCGATCATCGATTTTTATCAACTCTGCATCTAGCGTGTCCTCAAGCTTATTTCCGTCAACAAGAAAAGCATCGAGATTTGTCTCTATCGTTTCTAAGTTCCCGTCCGCGGGCTCGACATTAGACGTCCCAGTCGACTCTTCTTCGCTAGTGGGCACATCATCTAAAGCGATAGCCGATTCTTCCGCAAAATCCACTAGATCAATGATCTCCTTTTCGTTGTCATCCGCGTAGATGCGCAGCTCAGGAGTGTCTCGCAATAGTTTTTTTTTCCTAAAAAGCTTTGTTATTAAACTCTTCACGACAGTAGCAATTCCAAAGTTAGTTTGGGATCTTAATTAATCACTGAATTAGCAATGAAGTAACCTACGATTTCTCACATTTTAAGAGATTCTCACGCGGATTAGGCGGATGTTGCCAGCGTTGAAGTGCAAATGTGTTCTTCGTGATCTGCCTATAGGGAAACCAATCACACAGAGAACATGACAATCTAACTCATTTTAACCTACTAAAAGAAAAAACAAAATACAAGCTTTTCGTTAATTGGACTTGAGTGACCATGTACCATTATCGTAGCCTCTCCGAAGGCTATCGGCAATCTTCGCCAATAACCGTCTGATGATGCTTATCCATACGCAAGAGGCTAGATCAAAGCCTTCACCCATTTTTTACACATGTTCATCTTGCCAGTGATCGTTAATATGTAAACTCTCCTACCTCTTTGGTGGGACTGTGCATTACATACTTTAATTCACACTTTTGCCATTGAGAAAAAGTCACAATATCTGGGGTTTAACCAAGAATTAAAAAGCCAACTTTCGGTTAGGCTCCCTACCTGCCCTAGCAGGACAGCCTGACCCCTCCGGTGGGGCTGCTCTGACTTACAACCGACTTCCGGCTGGTTGTTATCGCACCGCCCTTAAGGGTATGCGGTTTTCAAAGAGCTCGCTTATCGTGCGGCTAGGTTACCAATCACTTGAACTCAACAGCCGACCTTACCCCCCTTCGTTCTTGGAGCCTGCGGATTATGTCTTCTTTGAGCTTTGGATCAACTTCATTGATAGCTGTAAGCACTATGGACTGGAACTCGGCTACTGCCCTTGCCTCGTACCACAATTGACAGATCTTCATCTGGGTTTCCAATTGCCGCCGGATCTCAGCGGAAAGTCTGGTAATGACATTTTGTATGTGTATTTGTTCCCGTCCATTGGCTCTGGTTACTGCCTCTTTGGCCCGATTGAGTTCCTCGCAAATCGCCGAGTTGATGCTCCGAAGCTGACCAACCACATCCAGATGAACCTCAACCACCTCGTTAGCTCTTTCCAAACCTACGGTTCGGACTATGTTTTTCCCAAGGCTCTTTTTGGCGTGGCTAATGGCTGACTCGATAACCCCAAAAACTTGAGCAACTTCTCGCTGTGACTTACCTTCCCTAAGTAACCGTTCCATCTCGTTAATATCGATTTTTGGTTTTGGCATTTCTTCAAGTCCTATTCAAGCTTGAGAAAGTTTGTCAAATAGCTTCTGCACATTGCTGGCGTGAACGAGTATACCTTCCAGTTTCTTCAAAGCTTTCTCCGTTTCAGTTATTTCGTGTGTGAACTTTGCGATTTCCTCACGAGTCATGTTATTGCGGTTTTCTTCTAAGATGCATTTAAGAGTTGAAATAGCTTTCCTTCCCACTTTGCGAGTTTCCTCGATTATCTGTTCCGCCCATTCAATGAGATCCATTTATACTCCTTTCTTTATGATTAAATTGATCTGACGTTACAACATGGGTAGAAAGTAAGCCCCCATGCGACTCTATAAGGTTTTTGATACCTTTAACCAACTGCTTATGGGTGGGCTTCTTACTCATTGCACTAAGTGCCTAAAATGATGTTCGCATCGGTTACCCCACCGTTACCCAACCGCTCGTAAAGCCCTTTAAATGGTGGCTTCCTGGAAAGGGCACTGCAGTCTGTACGCAGTGCCCTATTGCTTCTTCTTGGCCAACTCGTTCAGCCATTTATCGAGATCTTCCCTGAGAAAGAGCCATTGCTTACCTCGTTTAATCCCCGGCACTGGGAAGCGTGACTGTTCTTCCGGTTTAGCTCGTCTGGATTTGGCCGAGTAAATAGTTTTCACAGGGATGCCGCAATAGTTGGCCGCTTCGGTAAGGCTAAACCCTCGTTTTGGAATTTCGTTGCTCATGATCCTTCCGCCAGAAGCATTCAACTTATACATCAGTCTGTGTTTATAGCCCTCTTCGCATAGCCTTCGCCCTATAACTTGTCTCTACTTTGTGCCCACCCTCTGCCCCGCCACAGCAGCCGGAGAGATAAACTGTGGCAACCAATCAACTGCTGAATATTTTGATTAACTGCTGACAATTTTTTCAGCATTGTTTTTTCGCTTAAACACAAGGGTTTATGTGTATTATATGTGTGTGATGAGTGTGCTGATATAGAAGGGACAAAACCTCTAAAGAGGGTTAGAGATATACAGAGTTGTTCAGCACTCAGCAGATAGTCATTTTTTGCGATAACAATGGGGATTTTTCCGCTGAAAGCTGTATATTCAGCACTCAGCACATCTCTTGCCCTATCCATCGCCATATTTTCCCGCCTTTGCTGCCTTTATTGGCCTCTATGCGTCCCATCTCTACAAGAGTTTGTAGGAGCATATTTAGTTCATCACTGCGGTATCTGGTGCCACTAAGCACGTCCCGGTGGGGGACTTCGCCCCTATCTCTGATGAGGTTTGATACCCGCTTCAATTTTTGTTCATTGACGGTGAAGGTGAGCTCTTCGAGAACTAGTCTGCGATAGCTTTTAAGGATTAACTCGGCATAGTCACAGGCTGCCATGGTGCTGGCCGTGTCTATCTCTGTCTCTGAGGGATAGCGGGTCAGGTGTATGATTATGGACAATTTCAGGGCATGTGCTTCTAATCGACCATACATAGGCTGTATCTGTGGAGGTGCTACAATTGCCTGTGTGTATTTATTGTTTCCCCATGTTACGAAGTATTCCCAGGCATTTCTGGTTAAGTCCATTGCCTTAGGTTCCTGGCAGGCTTTTCGGATCTCGTTCAAGTGGCCTACGATTTCATTCTGCAGCTTTATATCTGGTGCCGGCCTACGCACCATGTGCGGCTGCAGCCTATCCTCGAATACAACGGAGAATCTTGGTAGAAATCCACTGAGCAAATCTGATTCTCTAACGTGCGTAGTGAGGGAGTCTAATTGGCTTGCCCCTATGAGGTTGAAACACACATCGTTAGCCGTTCTTGCACCACTGGAAAGCCGTTTACGGTAAAAATCCGGGCAATCGTAAAGATCGTTAAGCATCTCCAGGATGTCGCCCATGTATTTTTTGCTCGATGCTTGGGCCAGGAGTTGCCCCGCCTCGCTGTAGAATGCTACCGCTGATCCGCCATTTTCCTGTAGCGCTCCGAACAATCCTTCAGGGGATCCCACTTGACCTATAAAGCCTTTCATGGCCTTAAGGCGATTGAGGAATTTTTTGAGCAATCTGATTGCGGAAGTTTTTTTGTGCAGGCTGGAAGGTGCCACTACTAAAGTGTAGAGATTTGGATAGATGTAATCCTCGCCCTGGATGATATAGCGATTTCTTCCGACTAGACAGGTGATAGTCTGAAAATAGGTTGCTAGGTGAAACACTGGTGGTGATTCTGAGAATTTTCGAGTATAGCTCATGTACCGTTGTATCGCCTCGAAATCATCATTTTGTGAATCGAGTAATGAAGTCTGTCTCATTGATCTCTCCGGCTTTACTTGGCGCATTTAAGATATTGAGCACCCGCATATTTACTTGGTAGAGGGCGCCCAATTGTTCTCTTTCAGCCCTTAGTGCTTTCCTCTCTTTCGCTAGTGCCTCACGTTCCTGCCTTAAAGCTTCTATCTGGCTATCCAGGATCAACAATCGTCTACGGTATCCCTGGGTAAATTCATCCAGATCTAGAACCTCTACTAGCTGTTTGATGAGTGCGTCCACGTTTACCCCTTAGCTTCCAAATCCCCTGAGCCCAAGAATACGTCCTAACTTCCTAGCTGTATCAGCGGAAATTAGCACCTTCACGTACGCCTTCAAGATGGCCACAGTCAGCAAATAGCGCCTAGGATTAACCACTGTCTCGCCCATCTCTTATCCCTCCGCTTTCAAATTCTTGCGGCAACCCCTTAGCCTTTCGATTTCGTGCCAATTCTTGAGGAAACAACTCCTCAATCTCCACATCCAAAGCTTCGGCAATGAGCTTCTGCTGTGCTGCCGTCAGGGCTGGATAACCACGTTCAGCATAGGAAATCCGTGCTTGCGGCACTCCGGTCAACCAGCTTAGATGAAATTGACTCCACCCTCGCTCCAATCGCCTTAATCTAAGAGGATGCAACATTGATATCTCCAAAATACAGGTACAGAATTGCTCAAGGAAAACTACTCACCTGAATAAAGCATTAGGAAGAATATTTAAAATATGGACAAAAGGGGGCTATCTAAAATGTCCACACAGAGAAAAAAAGTGATTAGGGATTTGCGACTCTTTCGATTGATTTGATAATTTGGAGGGCTCTTCGGTAGGCTCTTTCTACTTGTTTTCTTCTTGCATCAATTACCTTATTCCAGCTTGGGTGACCTTCTACGCCATAGAGTTCTCTAGCAATCTGCATACAGCTTTTCTTTTCTTTTTCAAGCATCCTATATATTCTCCAAATCTCTGGGTTATGACGAAGGCCACCTTTTGGTTCTTTAGTGTATTGATCTAAAGTTAAAGCAAGTACACGCTTGATATAGCTTCTCGGATACGTTGTATCGATCATAAGTACAAGTTTGTCGTCGATATGGGTAATCAGCTCTGGATCAACGTCCGCTCGATCATCGCCCCAAGAGTAGGCCCGAAAATCTGTCCATGATTCTGGTGGAGATAAGAAACTAACCGGATTGGATACAAAACTAATTTCATATTCCTCTGCCGGTGAAGACGGATTTATTGGATAGACTAGTCCCCATTTCTCGCATAGTTTCTTACCAGCTTCAGATAACCTGACCTGATAGGTAAATCCCAACCCGATTCCCATATCCGGAACGTCACGATGTTCTTTAGTGTATCTTTGATAATCCTCGGCATACCTCTTGGAATGCTTGAAAGCCTGGACAATGTCCAACGGATCGAATTTGTCCGCTTTAGTTAAATAGCGAAATTTATCAGAGTGGAAGCATTGCCTACATTGAGGGCTACTTGATACAGGTTCGCATCTTTCTTCTGGAATGTCTTCTTCTAGTATTAGGCAGCGGATATTTCGTGAGTTCTCCATTCTACGCCACTCCCTTCTATGCCCCTTGAAAGGGATCTTGGGGCAGGCGGTCAAGGGGAACCGCTTTTCGGGGAGCTCCTCCCTAGCCCCAATCTGCATCTACCTTCTATCGTCTATTCATTTTCCCTTATCATTGCAGTCCATACATTAAGGATTCCAGGATTGCCGGATCCGCTTCCTTATCTGCTCAAATAATAAAAGCCGACCCCAAAAAAGAAGTCGGCTCGGATTTCTTTTCTTATGCTATTAAGGTTTGGGTTAGACTGAGAATCCCCGCCCAGCCACGGGAAAATATTATTTGTCATGTCCTAGATATTATAGTGAAATTGTTTCATGATGTCAAAACCACTTTCAAATCATGAAACATGGTCGAATTGGGTGCAGATATGAAAATGAGATCAAAACATTTTGGCAGGGTCCCAGATTTCACATATATAGCAGAGAGCTAAACATCTTACTTTAGTTGGATAACTACTATATGCGGTAGCAGGGTCTCAATAGGAGAAGCGTGGAGTATGATATATAAACTTCCAGGAGGTCGATGCGGACTTTAGATAGTGACGATTATTCCTGGTCTGAGGCTCGAATATCGGGCAGAACGAACAAGGGCGAATCACGCCCAGTCTACCACCGCCTGCCACCTCTTCTTCTTTTTCTTTGAAAAGAAGACTCGATCGTAATCGTTATAAATCCCAGTCTACGGTCTGCGATTTTTTCCCATTTTTCCGGTATTTCTACAGCGGAATCCTTGCCAAATACAGAACAACAAAAAACTTCATAATTCGCAATTCCTTGTTCGAAATTCGAAATTCGATAAAGGTTTGAATCGATTGAACCGTTTAAGTTAGCGTAAAAAAAATCCCCCTCCCTTATGAACAAGGGAGGGGGATACTATACAAGCTGGGTAGCATCCCCAGTCTTGTCCGCCGGGTTAATCTTCCATCCAATAGGTCCTTCCGGACTTTACCGCACCCGGGTTTGCCTGCTCGATGACCAGGATCGCCCCGGTGCTGGTCTGGACAAAAGCCTTGGTGCCTTCTTCTCGCCCGGTGTGCATGGCCGGAGAAACGGCAAGTCCCTTACCCAGAGACTGCTTTCTCAATACATCCTTACTGGAACCGTCACCAGGATCAGTCTCGTTACCCAAGCCAATGACGGAACGGCTAAAAGCGGTACCGGTCTTGTAGTAGGTGGCGTAGAAATAACTGTCACCTTCATTTTGACAGGCGTTGGGGTCGGGAGCATAAGTGGTGAAAGTCAAGATGTCGCCCAACAGTGCGGCCTGACCCAGGTTTCTTTCCCTGGCGGCTGAGAAGTGCAATTTCCAGCCGTTGGGGAAGATGTTAGTGCCCGGAGCCGGATCATTGTCACCAGGATATGGATCTTTCCCCATCTCTTCTTCCAGCGCCATAAAGGTATCCAAGGTGTTATTTTCCAAATCCTTTACGTCCGTGAAGACAGCCCCGTTGTAGTTTTTGATGTTTCCACTCTCGAAAACCACGGTGTTGCTCACATCCATGAGATAAGCGGACGAGATTTCCTCCCAGGTCATTTCGTTGTCAAGATCACTGTCGCCATCAGCGTCCTTATTTACATCCACCAGGTTATTTTCATGGCCGATCGTGTCTTCCCAGGGTTCCTTGATGCCGTAATAGGATTGCTGACTGCTGTCGGCTACGTCCGCCTGAGTAGCAAACCGACCAGTTCCGAAAAACACCCAGGTCCGTTTCTTCCAGTCCATGGCTACCGTGGGTGCGGTGGTTATCGGTTGACCGGCATCAAGCAAGATGGAGTCCGTGTCCCAGGAAGTTGGAGAAGTGGGAAGGATAGTGTTCTCCGGATCACTCAAGACGAGCCGCCGCAGCTTGCCTCCCAAAAAACCCGCTGAAGTATGGGAAACCGTGCCGAAATACATAGCATCTGTGGCGTAATCCAGATCCAGGTCCACGGTGATGAAATCCGATATTTGCGAGTTATCGTCAAAGCCGGCACCATCCTCAAAAGGACCGGCAGGTGATCCACCCGTTAAGGCACTGCCGCTGGGGTCTACAAGGGAGCCGCTGGCAACCAGCTCTTTCAGATCAACCATATAGATCCTGGCCTGCTGACTGCTCAACCCATGTTTCAGGTCTGAAATGGAGTTGATCACATCCGAAGGGCCTTTGGGCTCGTTACTATCCACATATCCGTCGTTGTCTAGGTCCACCCAGACTGTCTCATTGTGCTCAAACCAACCCAGAACGTTGCTGAGAGTTAAGATATCGTTTGTGCCGTCGTCGGCTACGATGGTAGCAAGGGTTCCTGAATTCTCACCTTTGAGTGTTTGCCCGGCTACCCAATTCCCTTGGGTGGGGGGTATATACTTGAGCCTGGCGCCGTTGGGCCCTGAACCCAGCACCAGGTACCAGTCGTTGGGGTCGGAACCGGTGTCCTTACTCTTTACCACTATGGCCCCCGGATAGCTGGTGGTAAAGCCCAGATCGTCGAAGGAGATCTCCGCCAACAGTTCAGGCACAATCTCCGGGTTAGTTATATCCAGGACTACGTAGGCGGACTTCATGATCTGATCGCCACTCTCATAGATGCCGTCGTGGTCCTTGTCCGTTCTGATCCTGCCGCCACCATAGCTCATGCCGCACACCAGAACAGTGCCCCATCCTCCGGGGTGCGTTCCCGTGGGGCCGTCATCCGCGAAGATCTTGGCGTCAAATATCTTCGGCTTGGCATCGACGTAGAAGACATGCTGGTAATTGGGATCAGTAAGCCAGTAGAGGTGAGGCAGCAGGTTAGAGGGCACGTACGCCCACATTTCCGCCCCGAGGTCATAGGCAGTCTCACTTCCCCCATCACTCGTCTTGGCGAATTCCCACCTGGAGTCGGCTGAGTCGAAATAGAAGAAACCTGCATTGAAAGCGTGCAGCATGCCGTCGTTTCCACCCGTATAGACGACCTTGCGTCTATTCCTGTACCTGAGCCAGAACTGCCGGTAGGAACCGTCAGCGTAGAGCAGGTCGTAGTTTTCTGCAGGTGTTCCCACCAGGGTGGCGGTTGAGCCAATGATGTCTCCGAGTCTGTAGGTGGTGTCATTCACACTATCGCCGTCGGAATCGTATCTCCGCATTCTCATGCCGGTCTGGTCCTTGCCACGGATGAAATCAATCTGTTTCGTGGCCTCAGTACTTCCAGCGAAGCCTCCGGGAGGGGAGGTGAAGGGCTCGAACAGGTGCAGGTATGGTGAGATTGCAACAAGGTTTGCATTTGGAGAAGAAGAAAATGCAATGACCTCACCACTGTCCGCCGCCATGTCGTTGTCGGCGTCAATAAAGGTGAAGATGTACCTGGCCTTATCCGAGGCGGTATAGGATTTATTCTGCAAGACCAAAGCGTCACTCAGTGAGTTGAGCCATTCGGCGGCGGACCACAGATACTTAATGGTATCCATGCCCTCTTCTGCAGGACTTTGCGCACTCTTTTCAGCCTGGGTAAGCTCACCGTCTCCATCGGTATCCGTGTATTTCTTCAGCACACCAGGGTTGAAGGCGTCGAATTCGATAATCTTGTCAGTAGCATTGTCCAGCGCCAGATTGGTGTTGGTATCCTCTCGTATCTGCCCGTAGGCATCCACCAGGAGAGCGTGCACATCACCCACCCAGGATACATTCTTGTACTTGGGATAGAAGATGGACTGATAGGTGGCGCCTTCACCAGAGCGCGATGCTGAGAGAACCGAGGCTGAGGTGCCCGCGGTGGCCCGCTCCAGGATGGCGAGGAACGCCCGGTTCAAATTCCTCTCCAGAAGCAAGGGGTTTTGCACGTAGAAATAGTTGTCCGGAGTGCCATCGTCGTTTTCGTCCCATTCGGCAGTCAGGTCCGGCATACCATTGGAGTTGTGATCCAGGAAGCTTCCCCATTTGGCGGCGTACCAGAGGGGATTTTTTAGAAGTTCTGCTCCGGCGGTAGCTCCCGGGGTAAAGACTCGTGAGGCCGCTGTGGGCAAAGCCGTATCGTCGTCCCAGTTCCCACCGGGATCTTCTCCCGGCGGGGTGTCCAGGAAGTAATCGTAGGTAATATCATCTGCTACGCTCGTGTCCGCGTCCCTCACCTCCAGGTAGGTGCCGTCCTTGGTGGTTCCCGAGATGATGTAGCCTAGGTGCTGGATGATACAGCCCGAGGCGTACACCCCGCCGTCCACGATAATCCTCACCATAGCCCCCTCTTCCGGGGTGGCCGCCGGGGTGATGCCGTCGGCTTTCAAGACAATGTAGGAATACCTGG
>Ga0316187_10005062_pt1 | contig 11404 bp, 8 predicted proteins | sample CroRivburrow1_MG_FD_204927 | JGI IMG/M metagenome (GOLD analysis project Ga0316187, IMG submission 204927) | Coastal sediment microbial communities from Maine, United States - Cross River worm burrow 1 | ecosystem: Environmental > Aquatic > Marine > Coastal > Sediment | place: USA: Maine...
AGGTCCCAAGGGTTCGGCTGTTCGCCGATTAAAGCGGTACGTGAGCTGGGTTTAGAACGTCGCGAGACAGTTCGGTCCCTATCTACCGTGGGCGTAGGACATTTGAAGAGATCTGTCCCTAGTACGAGAGGACCGGGATGGACGAACCTCTGGTGCACCAGTTGTCGTGCCAACGGCATAGCTGGGTAGCTAAGTTCGGAAAGGATAACCGCTGAAAGCATCTAAGCGGGAAGCCCACTCTGAGATGAGATGTCCCGGGTAGCAATACCCCTCAAGACCCCAGGGAGACTACCTGGTTGATAGGCGGGATGTGGAAGCGTGGCAACACGTGGAGCTAACCCGTACTAATCGGTCGTGAGGCTTGACCACACGTTTTACTTAACTGAAGTTTTTAGCGAAGATCTTGACGATGAGACTTGGAGACGGTTGTAGTTTTTTTCCGGTGGCCTTAGCGAGGGGGAAACGCCTGATCCCATTCCGAACTCAGCAGCTAAGCCCCTCAGCGCCGATGGTACTGCATCTCTGTGGTGTGGGAGAGTAGGTCGCCGCCGGGAAGTCTATTAAGGAGCGCCCCGCATTTGCGGGGCGTTTTCTTTTGCCATTCGTCGGACGAATGGCGGTCGCTCTCGCTTTGCTCGTGCGAGTTGACAGACGGTATCTCGAAACGCACATTTTGAAAGGCGACTCTCTGATAGGACCGACCCCTGCTTCGGGCCGGCGAGGGCGAAAGACGAAGGGCAGAGTCATGACAACTCTCATTGTTTTGCTGGCGGCCGGCCTGGGCATCTTTGCCGTCGGGTTCGTTTGGACGCTCGTTCTGAGGGGCCACACAACCAAACGTTCCGGCGCCGAGGTCGGGGTCGAGTACATGGAGGAGGAGATGGCTCGCCGGGACTTCCGCGCGGGCAAAACCTCGCTCGGTCGAAAGGCGTGGTCCTGAGGGAAGGCTTGGGCGGTGGACCGCGAGGCCGCTGTCTCCTACAAGGAGCTCAAGACCATGTGGCGCAAGGGTTCGTACGGCGCGGTGCTTCCCATGGGGTTGCTGCTGGGCGGATTTCTGACCACCATCATCATTGGAGGTGTTGTACTGGTCTTCGGCCTGGGCAACCCGATTCCCGGCCTGGTCGTCCTCGCCTTCGGAATCTACGGTGCGTGGCTGATCGGTTCCGGAATCCGCCGCGCCTGAATCACCCGACAATCCAACCACTCCGGCGAGTCGCCACCTCACGGGCAGAGCCGATCGCACTCCGTGGCGTGGAGTATCCACTCATCGATGCAGCTTTTGATTGCCTCGGTTGCGCGGTCGATCTCTTCGGTGCCGAATTTCCAGGAGCAGTACAGGTCGACGCAGTCAAGCGCATTGAAGAAGGTGACATTGCGGCCTGCAGCCATCATCATCAAGCAGGAGTCGAGCCCAGACTCATCTTCACACCTGCCGCCATAGACGTCCGGCGTGAACCGAAGGCAGTCCGTGAAATCTGAAGCTGCATCCTCGTAGCACCTCAGCCTGGCATCGGGGCACGCGCCTCGGTAGAGCTGCCAAGTGACGATGCCGCCCACCGTCTTATGGGTGATGTCGACGCCGGCGGGAGGCTTCTCCCTGGCGTCGAACTGACCGTCCAGTCTTTTCGGCCGTTGCTCGGTGTAACTGCCCTCGAAACGGACCGGTTCGATGACATCGGTCTCTTTGTTGATGGGCTCGGACACCGTCCGACCAGCGACGGACATGACGATTTGCCCGGTCTTGGCGGCGTTCGGGATCTCGAACCCTCCGACCTCGATCCAGTACTCCTTCGTGCTGGAGTCGACCACCAGAGTTAAATTGCACTGGCGGCCATCGAGGATGCTGTTGTCGGCCTCGATCTTCCAGACTTCGTTGGTGCTGACGGCGCCGTTTTTGCCCATGGTTGACGAGGTCTCGAGATAGTCGACCGACGCCCATTTCGATCGGTAGGTGACCCTGTTGGGAAGACGCTTGACGGCGTGAAAGACCGCTCGTAGGGACCACCGCTTTTCGTAGTGCATGGAAACCCGTTCGATCTGCTGGTGGAGCGGAGAATCGTTGGGAATTCCGGACTCCCACGCCAGTAGAATCACGCCTGACCAGGTGTCGGGAAGAGAATCGCTGCTGGCGGCCGGCAAGGGCGAAACCGACGCAACCAGCAGGACCAGTGCCAGCAGACTGCAGGTTACCCCGGGATATTGGCGCATCGTCAACCTCCCACCCGGTGCAGCTCCACCCTCCGGTTGAGGGTGCGCCCTTCCTCGGTTTCGTTGTCGCCCACCGGCTTGGTCTCTCCAAAGCCGGCGGTGGTCAGACGGTCGCCCGCGATGTCGTAGAGCAACAGGTAGGCCTTCACGGTGTCGGCCCGCCGGCGCGACAGCTCGAGGTTGTGCTCGTCCGAACCGGTGGAGTCGGTGTGGCCCTGGATCTCGATCGCGAGTTCTAGGTGGTTCTTGAGGAGCTTGACCACCTCCTCGAGGGTCTTGGCGGCGCCGACCTTGAGGTCGGCCTTGTCGGTGTCGAAGTGGATGCCGTAGACCGCGACGAAGCCGTCCGCCTCGAGACCGCTGTACATATCGTCCGCGGAGGTGAAATCGAGGTTGCGTTCGAGGGGCTTCTCGTCGATGATCTGCAGCAGGTAACGGCCATCGTACGCCATGACCCGCACGTAGCTGATGCCGCCGTCCGGTCGTGGGATGGTGAACTGAAGCTCGCCTCCGTAGTTGCGCATAATCGTCCCACCCGCCTCCTCGACGGCCGCGACGTAGTTGTCGACGATCTCGATCTTGGAAAAGCTTGTGTCGTCGCCGCCGCCGGGAGCCGGTTTGTGGTAGTCGAGCTCCCAGAACTTGCCCTTTTTGAAGAAGAGTTCGTCGCGCCCCTGGGCATCCTTGCGCCTGAAACGGAACTCATTGTAGTTCGAGACCTTCTGCTGGGCGGCGGGACGGGGGACGAACCCGTTGATAGGTTTGACGACCGGATGCTCAGGCTCGGCGGCGGCGCCGACCATCGAGATTGACAGGATGAAGGGAAGAGCCAGACGATACGATTTCATGGTGCCTCCTCGTCAATGCACTCGTGTCGATGATGCTGTGTCTGTACTTCCAATCTGTGGCGTTGGCCGGCGGTTGTCAATGTGGCGGGCGGTGCTCGAACCGGCTGGTCTTTTGGCCATCCTTTACATCTTTATTGGGACACTCCCCCCGAGCCACCCCACCTTGGAATCAGAACCGAGACACGCGAACCAAGGAGGAGGACATGCGCGGGAAAGTCATTGCGATCGTCTTTATCATCCTGGTGGTGACCGCTCTGGTATGGGCCGGCGGAACCGCGACCGAACAGACTTTCTACAGTGAGGCGCTCGGGGCTGATCGAACGATGCTCGTGTATCTCCCGGACGGCTACGCCACGTCGGGACTCCGCTATCCGGTGATCTACTTCATGCACGGCGCCGACGGGGGTGTCGGCTCGTGGTATCTCACGGATTTCGTGCCGGTCCTCGATGAGATGATTGCGGACGGTCTCATCAATCCGATGATCATCGTCGAGCCGGACTCGAAAACATGTCCTCCGCCCCTCCAGTGGCACCAGCAGGGCTTCCATGATCCGATCTTCCACTACCAAAGCAACTCCGCTCTCCTCGGAAACAACGAGGACTATCTCGCCGAAGATGTGGTTACTTGGATCGAGTGGAACTATCGGACCCTCGCAGATCGTGAACATCGACTCCTCATCGGCCGCTCCATGGGTGGTCACGCCGCGATCCGCCTGGCCCTGCGTCATCCCGAGGTCTTCGGCGGCGCCAGCATCGACGCCGGGTTCATGGCGATGATCGAAGGCTATATCCCGAGAAGTCTCATCTACCTCACCGTCCCGACCCCCGGCCCGCCCTATGCATTCGCACCGAACACCAACTTCTATGCGGCCCAGATCTTTGCGTTCTGCGCAGCGTTCACACCGAATATGAGTAACCCACCGTGGTATGTCGACTTCATCCTGGATGAGAATGGCGAGATTGACCCCAGCGTCGAGCAACGCCTGCTGGCCCAGTCTCCGCCGGCACTCGTTAATCAGTATGCCGGTTCGGAGTATCCTCTCGACCTCTTTCTCCGGATCGGTGATCTTGACGAGTACCGCGACACTTTCTGGCCGGTCGTCGACGCCCTCGAAGCCAACGACGTGCCTCACCTGGTGCGGGTCTTCGAAGGGGGCCACTACACCCATTCTGTCGCCGACAAGCTCTCGGTTCACCTCACCTACTTCATGCCGATCAAGGCCACTGCCGAGATCAGCCCGAGAATCGCCGACTCACGGCTCCATCCCCGACGCCTGCGAGTGGCGCTGGAGCTGCCCGGCGATCTCGACGCCGCCGACATCGACTGCTCCACCCTCGAGCTCATCGACCTCGACGGCCGGCGTCTCGACCATCCCATCGGCTGTTCCGCAGCCTGCGAGATCTCGGATGTCAACGGCAACGGCCGCGACGATCTCTCGTTGTGGTTGCCCTGCAACACCGTGGTACGAGCGGCTGTGGCTGGAGGCGCCGTAACCGGAGATCAGGTCGAGCTGACCGTGCGAGGCGAGCTCGAGGACGGGCGCTTCTTCAAGGCATCCGACACCGTGACGCTTGCGAGTGATCCCTACGCAGCCGGCGCGCTCGAGTGAGCGAGATCCGATCGACCTCTCGAGCGTCCGCGCCTCCCAGCCGGTGCGCTTGAACGCAATTCGCGAAGCGAATTGCCGCCCCTCGTTACAGAGTTCCCAGAAACCGCGAGCCTCGGAGTTCAGCAGGGCGTTCGGTGCCCTTCTGCGGTCGATCCTTCGCGGTTCGCGTGGAGATCTTGAAACCGAGTTCAAAGGAATCGCGTAGCAGAAAGAGGAGGAAATCATGAAAGGGAAAACCAGTGGGATCCTTCTAGCTTTCCTGGCGATAGCCGTGACCGCCACGGCAGGCGGCAGCGCGACGGTCGAGAGGTTCTACAGCGAGGCCCTCGGGCGCTACCGGTCAATGGTCGTATACCTGCCCGAGGGGTACCAGACCTCGGGCCTCGATTATCCTGTGATCTACCTCCTTCCCGGCGGGGATGGGGGCGTCGGTTCGTGGTACCTGACGGACTTCGCGCCCGTTCTCGACGACATGATCGCCGACGGGCTCATCGATCCGATGATCGTCGTCGAGCCCGACTCCAACAGGATATCGCCACCTCAGGAGTGGATCCGGCAGGGTTTCAACGACTGGATCTTCCACTATCACGCCAACTCCGAGCTTCTTGGTAACCATGAAGACTACCTGGTCGAAGACCTCGTTGACTGGGTCGACTGGAACTACCGAACCCTGGCCGATCGAGAGCATCGGCTGCTGATCGGCCGCTCCATCGGCGGTCACGGCGCCATCCGCCTCGCGCTACGCCACCCCGAGGTCTTCGGCGGCGCCAGCATCGACGCCGGGTTCATGGCGGTCCTCGAGGGTTACCTGCCGTCGCAGATCATCTATGTTCTGGCGCTGACCCCGGGTCCGCCCTACATCTACAGTCCGACAAACGACTCCTTCTCGGGGCGATTCTTTGCGTTCAGCGGCGCGTTCACACCCAACATGGAGAAGCCACCGTGGTACGTCGATTTCCTCCTCGATGAAGACGGCGAAATTGATGAGAGCGTCCGTCAGCGCATGCTGGCCCAGTCGCCACCGGCCTTGGTCGAGGAGTACGCGGGCTCCGAGTACCCGCTCGATCTCTTTCTCCGGGTCGGCGATCGAGACATCATGAGCAACACGTTTTGGCCGGTGGTCGACGCCCTCGAGGCGCAAGAAGTACCCCACCTCGTGCGGGTTTTCGAAGGTACGCACGACACCCCGTCCCGCCTCGACAAGCTGGCGGTCCACCTCACCTACTTCATGCCCATCAAGGCCACCGCCGAAATCAACCCGAGAATCGCCGACCCACGGCTCCATCCCCGACGCCTGCGAGTGGCGGTCGAGCTGCCCGGCGATCTCGACGTCGCCGACATCGACTGCACCACACTCGCTCTCATCGACATCGACGGTAACCGTCTCGACTGCCCGGTCGGCTGCTCAGCCGCCTGCGAGGTCTCGGATATCAATGGCAACGGCCGAGACGACCTGTCCGTCTGGCTCTCCTCTGATCGATTGTCGCGGGCGGCCGCGGCGAACGGAGCGGCGGCCGGCGACCAGATCGAGCTCACCATCCGAGGTGAGCTCACGGACGGAAGGTTCTTCCAGGCGACCGACAACGTAACGCTGGTTTCCGGGCCGACGACCGCCGGTGTCGACTGAACACGGTTCGAGCTCCGAAGCACCGCGCCCCGCCACCCCGGCGGGGCGCTCTTCACAAGTTGAATCCCTGCGACGAAACTGGCGCGTCCGACGCGCCACCGCAATTCGTCCGACGAATTGCCCTGCTATCCCTTCGGCCTCATGATCTCCTGGAACTCGGGATCGTCACGGATAGGATCGAACGCCATGTCGACGTGGAACGAACCCCAGCGATAGAAGCCTCTCGACACCGCCTGCTGCAGGAGTCGGATCGCCTCCTTGCGGTCGCCGAGCTGAGCGGCGATGGAGGCACGGAGATAGGAGGGTTGGCCCATGGTGAACGGCTCATTCACGTCGGCCAGCCGTTGAGATATCTCGATTGCGACCGCGCGATCACCGAGTCTCGCGGCCTCGATACCGGCAACTCCCTGAAAACTCCACCGATCGGGATCGGACGCAAGAAGCTCCTCCGCAATTCCACGGGCCTCTGAGTTCCGATCCAGGAGAGTGAGCGCGGCGATCAACGAGAGGCGCACCTTCGTCGTGAATTGCGAAGGCAGCTCAGTGCGTTCGAACCACTCGATGGCTCGTTCCGCCATTTCTCGAGACTCCTCGAGGTGGCCGTGAGCTCGAAGCTCCTCGGCGACGTCGACCAACATCGATCCCTGTCGTTCCGGTCCGTTTGACGGCTCGGTCAACGCCTCGGCGACAGCCGAACGGCACTCGTCGATCCGGCCGAGCGCGGCGAGCGCACTCGCCTCCGGTCCCCGATACCACGTCGTTCCGCTGAACCGTTGATGCTGATCCCACAGCTGTCGAAGCACCGCGAGCTCTTGCTCGTGTTGACCCAGTCTGTGATGAGCCGCGGCAGCATAGAAGTGAGCCTTCTTGAACTGATTTGAGGGCTGGGTGGGATCCCAGCGATAGTCTCGAAAGGCTTCTAGCGCGCCGCGTGGTCGATTTGCGAACATCGCCACCTTTGTTGCCTGGTGTCTGGCCATGTGGTCATCCGGGTATTCCGCCGAGTACTCCTGGAGGATCCCGAGGGTGCCGACCCAGCGGCCCTCCAATCCCCAGCGCCCGGCGTCCACGAGACGCTGCTGGCTTGACGTCAACCGTGCCCGGTTCTCCTCGAGGGCCAGCAACTGAGCGTCGGAAAGCTGCCACCACTGTGCCCCCCAGGAGGCAAAGGCGTTGTAGAGTCGAATGCGGTCAAACTCGGGGTCGATTTCGAGCGCGCGGTAGAAATGGTCCATTGCGGCCGGGTCGATGCCCGCGATCGGCAGTGCCGCGAGCATCTCGCGAAACGCCGCCGGATCAGGAATCCGATCGCCCGCACCGAAGCGAAGTGACGGATGCAGCGATTCCATTGTCGTGACAAAGACCCAGCCGCTCAGGGTGTCGATCATCCCTTCAACGTCGTCCCGAGAGCCCATGAGAGTCTCGAACGCGCGGATGACTCGGCCGGACCCCGCCTCTTCCAGCGTCGTATGCAACGCGACCTCATCTCCCGAGTCGTACATGGCGCCCGTCAGCACCAGCCCGGCCAACGTTGCGGCGGAGACCTCGCGCGCTGGTGAACGACGTGCTCTGCCATCCAACGGGAGAGTCTGGATGACGTTTGCCACCACTTCGGTGGGGACAACCTCGAGCTCTTCGATCCCGGTCAACTCGGTGACGATCCGTTCGGCGCACCTCAGACCCAGGGCATCCAGTGAGGGATCGTCGCTGCGGTTGACCGGCGGCACGACCGCAATGCGGTTGGGGTCGAGGGTGGGGGTCGCCACGCCCGGCGCCTCACCCACGATCCGGTTGCTGATCGCCCACCACGATGTGGTGGCGGCAATAATCAACACGGCGATGACGACGGGAAAGAACCACCTTGATTGGAGCCGCTGCCCAACCAACGTCACCGAACTCGGCGATGCCATCACCGGCGCCGACGGGCTCGAGCCCATGCTCTTGAGGCTGTAAGCGAGATCGGCCGCCGACTGGAAGCGCGCCTCGGGCCTCTTCTCGAGACAGCGGTGGACCGCGCGTTCGAGATCCACCGGCACCGCGGGGCCAGAAGAGGAGAGCTGCGGCGGCTCCTCTTTGAGGATTGCCGCCATGATCTCGACCCCGGTGTCACCCGTGAAAGCGCGCCGACCCGAAGCCATCTCATACAACACGCAGCCGAGAGAGAACACATCGGAGCGGCTGTCGGCGGGCCGACCGCGGAGCTGCTCCGGCGCCATGTAGCCCACCGTGCCGAGAACGGCGCCCTCCTCGGTGACGGTCGGACTGTTGTGGTCCACCTCGAGCTCTTCGCCGACGCTGGCGAGCCCGAAGTCGAGGATCTTGACCCGCCCATCAGCAGTGATGAAGAGGTTCTCGGGTTTGAGATCGCGGTGGACGATCCCGCGACCATGCGCGGCGGCAAGACCATCCGCCACCGCGGCGCCCATCTCGGCCACCTTCTGCCACGGGAGACCTGATGGAGGGATCGCGGCGCGCAAGCTGTCGCCCTCGAGGAGCTCGGTGACCACGTAGTCCAACCCGTTCGACGAGCCGACGTCGTAGATATCCAGTAGATTGGGGTGCGACAGCGCCGCCAGCGCCCGCGCTTCTCGACGAAATCGCTCGACCCGCCGCGGCTCCGACGCCACCGCCTCGGGCAGCACCTTGATCGCCACCTCGCGGTCGAGCTCGGTGTCCCGGGCCCGCCACACCTCGCCCATCCCACCGGCCCCGATGGGGCCGAGGATATCGTAGCGGCCGAGACGATCACCCTGCGTGAGGGTCATGATTGAGTGGTTCGCGCGTCTTTCTCATTATCGCAGAGTGAAAGGCGAGGCGCGAGTGAGAGTCGGGAAGTGAGGAAGTGAGGAAGTGAGGAAGTGAGGAAGTGAGAAGGTGAGAAGGCTCGAGGGTGCGGTTTGGTGGATCCTCGGCGCGCGAGCACCTTCTCTCAGCGAACGAAGTGACGCCTGACCCCTCACCAGCGAGCGTAGCGAGCGCTGACAGCGACCGGAGGGAGCGCTCACTTTCTGACTTCCTCACTCTTCACTCAGCGAATTCCCTCGGGGTCAACCGGCCCTCACCGGCCACCCCAACATATTGGTCAATAAACCTCCGTCTCCTGTGCGACCTTTTGGAGATCCTTTAGATCTCCTTTGGGTCACCGCCGACCGAGGTCCCCACATTGAAGGAAAGACATTTGTGGTACTGAACGGGTCCTGTCAACCAATGCGGGGTTTCGAACTCAACCAAGGAGGAGGAAAGCATGCGAACCAAGACTCTTCTAATGATCGCGGGATTGATCGGTTTTGGGCTGTCGGTTTCGGCGGCCACGATCCCGGTCACGACGACCAACCCGGCGATCGCGGCCGACGGTCAGTGCTCACTCATCGAGGCCATCGACAACGCCAACTCAGACGCCGCCACCCATGCCGACTGCCCAGCAGGTAGCGGCGCCGACACCATCGAGCTCGCGGGCTCGGCGACCTACGAGCTGGATGAGGTCAACGTCACCTACAATGGTTCCAATGGGCTACCTGTCATCAGCTCCTCGATCACGATCGAGGGGTTTATCTCGACCGTCCGGCGGGCCCCTGGTGCACCCTCATTCCGGATCATCTCGGTCAATTCGTCGGGTGTGCTCAGACTCGAGGACCTGACGCTCGAGAACGGCGCGGCAGGCGCCTATGTCGGTGGCGCGCTGCTCAATCTCGGCGGCCAGGTTACACTCATCCGAACCACGGTGACTGGGAACAGCGCTTCCGGCGCCGGCGGCATCTACAACAGCTCGGGAGGCATGGCGCTGATCGACAGCGAGGTCAGCTTCAACACCGGGACCGCCGGGATCGGCGGTGTGATGAATTTCGCCTCGAACGCGGACGCCGTCATGGTGATCGAACGGTCGCTTATCCACGGCAATCAGGCCATCGACAGCGGTGCGGGTGGCATTTACTCCTACTCTCCGGGGGCGTGGCTGGCTGAGCTCTACATCATCGAGTCCGTCATCTCCGACAACACCGCAACCAGCAGCGCCGGTGGGATTCGCTCCGAGTACTCGGACGTCACCATTGAGGACAGCACGATCAGCGCAAACCACGCCGGGGTCTTCTGCGCCGGTCTGTTCCTTGAAGGTGGCAGTGGAGACATCGATCGAACGACAATCAGCGGCAACGTCGTCGACAATACTGCCGACTATGGAACCGGGGGCGGGCTTTGCGTCTCCGACAACACAACGACGATCACCAACAGTACGATCAGCGGAAATTCGGTGCTCGGCCCCTCCAGCGGCCAGTTTTTCTCGGGTCGTGGCGGTGGACTCTCCGTTGTCGGTGGCGCGTACGGCATTCAGCCGACGGTGGACACTCTGGTCATCGTCGAGGACAGCACCATCTGCGACAACACGGCTGAGACAGTTGGCGGAGGCATCTCGGTCTATCGCTATGCCGGGACGATGGCTGTTGAAGTCGAGCTTCGAAACACCATCGTTGCCGAGAACCTCGAGGCGGATGGCGCGGTGCTCGGCAACTGCGTCGAAGAGTCGCCTGCGATCGTGTCATCCCTCGACTTCAACCTCGCGGACGATGTCACCTGCAACCTGGTTGGAACAGATGACCTTGTCGTGGCCGATGCCATGCTCGGTGTGCTGGCTGACAACGGCGGCCCGACCCTGACCCATCTGCCGTTGACGGGCAGCCCCGCCATCGACAGCGGTGACGACGCGCTGTGTCCGGACACTGACCAACGCGGTTATGTCCGTCCCTGGGACGGCGACGACGACGGCCAGGCCCACTGCGATCGCGGCGCGGTCGAACTCGGAGCGCCGTTCTTCGCCGACGGCTTCGAGACCGGCGACACCACCGGATGGTCAAGTTCGACACCCTGAAGTGGATCGTGAGATCCGATCAAAAAAATGAACATGAGCGCCCCGCGATCGAGCGGGGCGCTCCACCGCGCGACCTTGGGGCCTAGCCCCACCGCAATTCTTCCAACGAATTGCTGCTACTCAACCCAACGAACGAAGTGCTGTTGCAACGGTCGAAGCTCAGCGATCACCTCGAAGTCCCGGTCGCGGTGGAGAAGCAGTGTCCGGTTTTCGATGGCGACCTGAGCGATGCAGCAGTCGATGGGGC
>Ga0316187_10005063_pt1 | contig 11403 bp, 9 predicted proteins | sample CroRivburrow1_MG_FD_204927 | JGI IMG/M metagenome (GOLD analysis project Ga0316187, IMG submission 204927) | Coastal sediment microbial communities from Maine, United States - Cross River worm burrow 1 | ecosystem: Environmental > Aquatic > Marine > Coastal > Sediment | place: USA: Maine...
AGCTTCTCTCTCCATTCTTCGATCAGGTCGACCATGTCTGCCGGTGGATCGGTAATCTCGTAATTGGTCGGATCGCCTGAATCGTCCCACATCCAGGCCTTGCGGGTCAGCAAGTCAACGACGCCTGAGAAATTGTCCTCGATACCGATCGGCAGCACCATAACCAGCGGGTCTGCGCCGAGAACGTCCTTAATCTGTTTGACGACGCGGTAGAAATCAGCACCGATTCTGTCCAGCTTGTTGACGAAGATAATGCGGGCGACTTCTGAGTCGTTTGCATAACGCCAGTTCGTCTCCGACTGCGGCTCAACGCCACCAGAGCCACAGAAAACGCCGACGCCACCGTCCAGTACTTTCAGCGAACGATACACTTCGATCGTGAAGTCAACGTGCCCGGGCGTGTCGATGATATTCAGTCGGTGACCATCCCATTCGCAGCTGGTTGCAGCCGACTGAATAGTGATGCCACGTTCCTGTTCCTGATCCATGAAGTCCGTGGTTGCGGCGCCATCGTGCACCTCACCGATCTTGTGGATCTTGCCGGTGAGTTTCAGTATTCGTTCTGTGGTCGTGGTCTTGCCCGCATCAACGTGGGCAAAAATGCCAATATTTCTGTATACGCTTAAGTCTTTCATTATCTCTTCTCAAAGGGCGGATTCCGCCGCCAGACCGCTGTCAGGACCGTCGGGCGCGCATCATACCGGCGGATCAGGGTAGAAACCAGTGTAAACAGCGACAATTTTTGCCCAGCGGCAGCATGTAATCCCGTTTACCGGATAATAAAGGGACAAGGGGGAGAAAAATCGGCGTTATCAGTGGCTTGGTCAGATCCCGGGCCGAAGTTTTTCGCGGGCCATCTCGGCCTGCATGACGCTCATTTCCCAGCGGGTCTTACGCAGAAAGGCCATTCCGAAGAGAAAGCCGCCAACGCCCCCGGTGACGTGGGCCAGGACGTTGACCATTCCATGGTCGTCGCTGGTAATCAGCTGGTAGATATCGCCGCCGATAAAATAGAGAGCAAGCGCCCATACCGGCACTGCAATCTTGCCAATAAACACCAGGAACCAGTAGCCGCACAGCATTTGTCCGCGGGGTAGCAGGAACGCGAACAGGCCTATCATGCCCATGACCACGCCAGACAAACCCAGAGTCGTGAAATGCTGGCCCGCAGCGACTGCGGATATAGACGAGAAAAGGCCGGTGAAAATGCTGATCGCGGCAAAGGTCACCACGAACATGAACGGCCCGATCATGATCTCAACGGCCGCTGCAAATGCAGCAAAGAATATGACGTTGAATATGACATGCGCCCAGTCTGCATGGCCGAATGCCGACATGAACATCTGCAGCGGATTCCAGGAAGAGGTGTCGTACGCAACCCAGGCATCCGGACTTTCGGGGACCCGCGTGTGATAACGGTCCACTTCCTCTTGCAGCATGTTGCTCACGTACAAACGGGTCTCTTCCGGGTCAAATCCGGTTAATGGCCGGATATCGGCCACAAGCTCTCTGATCGCTGTCTGCTCGTTGTCCGAGATTGCGATACCGTGAACGATAGTAATGCACGCGTTATCGCTGTCCGGCGCTATTCGATCGAAAATCATTTTCTTGAGATGGCTGCGGTGCTCGCCGCAATGCGCGTAGATTGCTGATGTGTATTCCTCGCGATCAACCTGTTGCTTCGCGAATATTGCCAAGCAGACGACGCAGACTATGATTGTTAGCCAGGGTACGCGCGGCAGAGGGAAATTGGGTTTTAGCGGCAGGAACAGCATGCGGGAAAAACTAGCGCAAGTCAGGAATGCAATCACCGATCTGTGGCGGATTACCGGCGAAAGCCCGCTGCAACATTCAGCAATTGTGACGTGACGCACAAATGATAGAGTGTGTGCCAGCTACTGAAACGCGATGCCAACGGAGTTCGGAATGAATAAAAATCAAAATGACTCGCAGCAGATAGACTTTGTTGTTAGCAAAACGGACTTTAGCCGGCAGGCATTTCGCGAGACCGATGCGGGGTTAACGCTGAATGACGGGCAGGTGAGAATGGCTGTCGACAAATTTGCCCTGACGGCAAACAACATTACGTATGCGCTTGTCGGCGAGCTTGTCCAGTACTGGAATTTCTTCCCGTGCAGTGAGGAAGGATTCGGACGGGTGCCTGTCTGGGGCTTCGCAGACGTGATTGAATCCCGTTGCAGTGGCGTGGAAAAAGGTGAACGGATATACGGGTTCCTGCCAATTTCAACCGAGTTTGTCGCTTCGCCGGTATCGATATCGGACAGTGGTTTTGTCGATGGCATGAAACACCGGCAGTCGTTGCACCCGGTTTATAACCAGTACTCGAGAGTGAGTGGCGACCCCTCATACGTCGCGGCGCTCGAGGCGCAGCAAATGATCCTGCGGCCGTTGTTCATGACCTCATTTCTCATCGAGGACTTTCTGCGTGACAGCCAGTACTTTGGTGCGAGCCGGGTAATTTTGTCCAGTGCCTCAAGTAAGACCGCGATCGGAACTGCCTATCAGCTGGCGCACGCAGCAAACAGGCCGGCCGAATTGCTGGGCCTGACGTCTCAGGGCAATCGGGATTTTGTTAGCGGACTCGGATTGTACGACGCAGTTACCACGTACGACGACATAGAAGCCATGGACCCGTCGGTCAGTAGTGTTTTGGTGGACATGGCCGGCAATGGCGATGTTCTGCGTCGTCTCCATGCCCACGTCAATCACAATCTGAAATACAGTTGCCGTGTCGGGGCATCACACTGGGATGCGAATGAGGCGGTCGAGTTGGCAGGGCCAAAGCCTGAATGGTTTTTCGCACCGGCACAATTCCAGAAGCGGGCCGGAGAAATCGGTACTACGCAACTATTGCAGCAATTTGCATTGGCCTGGGGTGGTTTTGTCGGTTCGACTGGCGACTGGATGAATATCGTGGAACGACGGGGCGAGAACGCCATCCAGCAGACCTTTAACGAGTTGCTGGCAGGCACGGCGGCGCCCTCGAATGCGTTTATCCTTTCTTTTTAACCGGCAATAGAACAAAGACATGCGTTTTGGGTCAAAAAGGCTCAAAATATGCGGCTCGATCTATCGTCTGGAGAAGTATTGGTGTCATTCAGAGTTAAGCGGATATCCCTTATTTCCGTAATTGTTATTGGCGCGCTTGGTGCGGCTTTCGCTCTTTCAAAATTAAAGCCGCCGCCGCAGAAAGAGAGCGAGAACGAACTGGCGTTGCTGATTGACGTGCAGACGCTTGAATCCGGACGTTACAATTTCACAATTGAAAGTCAGGGCACGGTACGTCCATTGACCGAAACGATCCTGAGCGCCGAAGTGTCAGGGTCAATTATCAGCGTTTCTCCCAAGTTTATCGCCGGTGGCGTGTTTGCGGCTGGCGAAGAGTTGATGCGTATCGATCAGACCAACTATGTCGGTGCCGTCGAACAGGCGCAGGCATTGCTTAACCAGCGCCAGATTGAGTACGACGGGGCAAAGACGTTGCGCACGCAGGGCTATCGCGCTGAGGCTGAGTTTGCGGCGGCGGAAGCGGCGCTGGCTACGGCAAATGCAAATCTAATCCGCGCCAAGCGGGATTTCGATCGCACCCGAATCCGATTACCGTACGAGGGCATGGTGAGAAGTCGAAATGCGAATCTCGGGCAATTCGTAAATCCTGGTCAAGAGCTCGGCGTTGTATTTGCAACAGATATTGCCGAGGTTCGTTTGCCTTTGACGGATCGGGATCTGGCGTTCGTCGACTTGCCTGATGCGACCGAGATAACGGCGTCGGGTATTTCCGGCAACGGGCCGACCGTAACGTTAACCGCGACTCAACGTGGCCGATCTTCGTCCTGGACTGCGAAGATTGTTCGTAGCGAGGGCGTAGTGGACGAGCGCGCTCGTGTTACCTACGCAGTTGCAAGAATCTCAGATCCTTACCGATTGCATGGATCGTCAGATGACCTGAAGCCATTACCCATGGGTACGTTTGTAAGTGCCCAAATAGAAGGTGCCACTGTTGATGCGGCAGTTCGATTGCCCCGCTCAGCACTGAGACGAAATAATGAAGTCGTGTTTGTTGACGAAGATAATCGCCTTCGCATCCGACCTGTTCAGGTCATACGCGCCGATTCGACGTATGTCTATGTGGCCGGTGACGATCTTGCCGGTGAGCGAATCAGTCGATCTGTGATCGAATCTCCCGTCAATGGTGCAGAGGTCCGGACAACCGACGATCCACCAGAGGAGGCCGTCGAAGATACGGAACTCGCTTCGTCCGGCGACAACGGAGACTGATCGAAATGAAAGGTCCAGGTGTAACAAACGAAAAAGGTCTGATTGCCTGGTTCGCCAGCAATAATGTGGCGGCCAATCTGTTGATGTGGCTGATCATCACGGCGGGCATTTTTTCGGCAGTGTCGATTCGCAAGCAAACACAACCGGACTTCGAACTAAACAATGTCATTGTCGATGTTCCGTACCTGGGGGCGGCACCGCAGGAGGTCGAAGAAGGCGTCGTCATCAAGGTCGAAGAAGCTATCCAGGATATCGACGGAATCGTCAAAATTTCTTCCGTGGCACGGGAAGGCCGCGGGACAGTCACGGCCGAGGTTTCTATCAACGAAGATGTCAATGAGATTCTCAGCGATATCAAAACACGCGTAGACGCGATTTCAACGTTTCCGGGTTTGACTGAAAAACCGGTTATCTACAAGCAGGAAATTCCGATACATGTATTGTTCGTATCGCTGTACGGGGATCTCGACGAATTCACTCGCAAGGAACTGGCGGAGCAGGTTCGGGAAGACCTTATGGCGATACCCGAGGTCAACCAGGTCGAGTTCCTGGGCAACCGGGACTATGAAATCAGTGTGGAGGTGTCCGAGCACGTACTTCGACAGTACGGGCTGACGATGACCGAAATATCGGAGGCGATCAGGCGATCCGCCGTCGACTTGCCCGGGGGGACAATCAATACGAGTGGCGGCGATATTCTGCTACGAACGGAGGGGCAGGTATACACCGGGCAGGAATACGGCAACCTGGTATTGAGGACCTATCCGGATGGCACGCGTCTGAAGCTCTCAGATGTAGCAACTATAAACGACGGATTCATAGAAAGAAGTGGATTTGGCCGTTTCAACGGCAAACGATCCGCAATGTTGAGAATTCTCGCCGGCGGCGAGCAAAGCGAACTCGCGGCAGCGGCGGCGGTCAAGGCCTATATCCAGGAGAAGTCCACGTCGCTTCCCGATGGCGTATTCATGGATACGTGGATCGATCGCTCGCACTACCTGAAAGGCCGCCTGGATCTGATGTTGACCAACATGCTGCAAGGTGCATTGCTGGTGTTTCTGACATTGAGCCTGTTTCTTCGTTTGAAGGTCGCAGCGTGGGTCATTATCGGAATTCCGATTAGCTTTTTAGGTGCAATATCCTTGATGCCAATTGGTCCGATGCCGGTCACTATCAATATGATCAGTTTGTTCGGATTCATACTGGTGCTTGGCATCGTGGTCGATGATGCGATCATTATCGGGGAGAGCATATATACGAAAATCCGGTCTGACGGACATACGCTCGATAATGTCATCAGGGGTGCAAAAAGAGTGGCTACCCCGGCAACATTCGGCGTCCTGACAACGATCGCTGCGTTTGCGCCAATGCTGTTTGTGGGTGGTACGCCCGGTCCGTTTTTTGAAGCGATGTCGGTGGTTGTCATTCTGTGCCTGCTGTTCTCGCTCGTGGAGTCCAAGCTAATTCTGCCGGCTCACCTGGTGCACGCCAATATCCAGCCTGTCGACGAAAGCAAAATTTTCGCGCCGTACGGCAAGTTCCACATTCTTCGATGGCCGTCTAAATGGTTTCAGCGAGTACAGCGACACGTGCAACATGGCTTGCAGTCACTTATTCACAAGTATTACAAACCGCTGCTGGAAAGAGCGGTCGATCATCGCGGTGTGACGTTTGCACTATTCTTCGGCGTGCTCGTTTTGACATTCGGAGTAATGAAAAGCGGCATTGTTCGGAATGTCATGTTTCCGCAGGTACCCGGCGACTTTATTCGCATGGAACTGGCAATGCAGAATGGTACGCCGCCGGAGGTTCGAAACCTCGCCATTGCAAAGCTGGAATCGGCGATCTTGTCGATCAACGACGATTTTCATAAAGACTACCCGGACGAAGAAGATCCGGTCAGTCACGTTGGCGCATTTGGGCGTAGCGACAATACCGGCGTAATTTTTGTAGAGATTTCAAAAAATGAGGATCGTCGATTGCAGGGAACGGATATAACCAAATTGTGGCGAGAGAAGGCCGGAGAAATCGCAGGCGTCAAGGACCTGACATTTTCAGCAGGCCAAGGTTTTGGCGGGGGTCCACCGCTCAGTTTCAATTTAATCGGCAACAGTTTGACCACGCTGCAATCCGCAGCCGGTGAGTTGCAGGGAAAACTGCAGGAATACGATGGCGTATTCGACATTACCAATTCTCTGGATTCAGGCGGAGAAGAAATACGGCTCTCTATCAAGCCGGAGGCTGAGGCGCTCGGTTTAACGATGTCGTCTCTGGGGCGCCAGGTCCGGCAGGCATTTTATGGAGAGGAGGCGCAGCGGATTCAACGCGGTCGGGATGAGTTGAAAGTAATGGTTCGCTATCCGTTGGAGTACCGGCGTTCGATCGCCGATCTGGAAAATATGCGTATTCGCACGCCATCGGGTGACGAAGTGCCGTTTCAGTCCGTAGCCGAGGTTGAATTCGGGCAGTCTTATTCACAAATTCGTCGATTGAACCGCAGGCGAACGGTGACGATATCCGCTGATGTTGACCCGAACCTCGTTGAGCCCATGGAAGTGGTTAAGGAGATAACTGATGATTACATTCCGGGCTTGCTAGCCAGGTATTCCGGTGTTGAGTATTCGTTGGAGGGGGCGAGCCTCGAGGAGATTGAACTTGGACGCAACCTGACATACGCCTCTATTGCTGCCTTGTTCCTGATCTATGCTCTGATCGCGATCCCGCTGCATTCCTATTCACAGCCGCTGATCATTATGTCGGTCATTCCGTTTGGTCTGATCGGTGCAGTTATCGGGCATATCGTAATGGGGAAAGCGCTCAGCATGTTTTCGATATTTGGGCTTATCGCGTTGGCAGGTGTTGTAGTCAATGACAGCCTGATCATGGTGGACTTCATTAACAAAGCGAGGGCTGCGGGTACGAATATCAAGGACGCGGTGATTCAGTCAGGTACAATCAGATTCAGGGCGATCATCCTGACCTCACTCACAACCGCTATAGGCCTGATGCCGATCATGTTTGAAAAAAGCGTGCAGGCGCAGTACGTAACTCCGATGGCGATCTCCATGAGCTTTGGCATTATCTTCGCGACCGTGATTACGTTGTTCCTGATACCGGCTCTCTACATGTTGCTGACCGACTGGAGTTTTCGCTGGCAGCAATTCAAGTTGCTGGTCATGGGCAGGGAAGCGGAATACAACGCATTAACGAAGCCTGTCTAGGTATTGATGGTACGCTCAGCTTTTGCGCGACTATCAGCGCCTAAGAATAGCAATCCACCGCGCAATATTTAGCAAGCTCATCAGCGAGGCAGCGACGTACGTGTAAGCGGCCGCCTTCAGTATTTTCTGCGCATGCGGCAGGTCGGATTGTTTAAGGATCTGATGCTTCTGCAGCATTGGTAACGCACGCCCGAAGCTTGCATCGAATTCGGTGGGCAATGTGACCATATGCACCAGTGTGGAACTGGCCAACGTTAGCAGTCCACCTGCAAACATCAATATTCCGATGCCGGGAACGCGTGTTACAACACCAACAAAAGGGGCGACGATCAAAATCGCGGCGCCCAGCTTTTCGACTTTTTGCATTCCCCGAACCAGCAAACCACGAACACGGAGTGGTCCATAGGCATCCTTGTCTTGTACAGCATGGCCTACCTCGTGAGCGGCAACTGTGATTGCCGTCAAAGACCGACCATCAAATTTGTCGTCCGTTAAACGGACGGCTTTGTCGTTCGGGTCGTAATGATCGCCGGTTTCTGTTTTCTCGACTTTGACGTGCTGCAATCCGTTTTTGTCCAGAAGCAGGCGGGCAAGGTCGGCACCAGTTCCTGAATAGCGGTCTTCAGGTCTGGAATATTTGGCAAGCACGCGCTGCACCCAGATCCCGGGTCCGAAAACAATCGCCAGAATCGGCAAGGCAATAATGAGAAAGCGCATTCCCCCAGTTTAGCGGTCTGAGGGCTGCTGTACTATGATCGGGGAAATCATCCAAAGGATAGCGCATTGACGGCCGATCAGATCACTCTGTTTTCACTGATGTTTCTTGTCTTTGTATTCCTGATCTGGGGACGTTGGCGTTATGATCTCGTCGCCTTCGTCGCCTTACTGGCTGCGCTGTTGACCGGTGTGGTGCCGAAGGAACTTGCGTTTTCCGGTTTCGGGCACCCGGCTACCGTCATTATCGCACTGGTGTTGATTATCAGTCGTGGCCTTTCGAATTCGGGGGCGATCGAATTACTGGCGCGGCTTGTTATTTCCGGCGGCCGCAAACTGGCGGGTCATATTGCAGTCATGTCGTCGCTTGCTGCGGTGCTATCAGCCCTGATGAACAATGTGGCTGCCCTGGCATTGCTGATGCCGGTTGACCTTCAGGCCGCTGCCAAAGCGAAACGAAGCCCGTCACTCTCCCTGATGCCTTTGTCATTTGCTTCGATACTCGGCGGCATGATTACCTTGATAGGCACGCCACCCAACATAATAATTGCAGAGTTTCGCAACGATGCGCTCGGCGAGCCGTATCGCATGTTCGACTTTGCGCCGGTTGGTATTGCCGTAGCGGTCGTGGGCATCGCTTACGTCACCCTGGTCGGATGGCGCTTGTTGCCAAAATCTGCCCGCGAGATGGACAGCACAAAAGACCTGTTTGATCTGTCTGACTACATTGCCGAAATCAAGGTTTCAGAAGGATCGTCCGCGATCGGCGAGCGCGTCGCTGATTTGGACGGAGCAGCTGAAGAAAGTGACGTCGAAATTCTCGGCTTGATCCGAAGAGGCAGAAGAATGCCGGGCCTTGCCAGGAACGTTGAAGTCCGTGCCGGCGATATCCTGGTCGTTGAGGCAAACCCTGCGAATATTGAGGAGTTGCTGGGCAGGATGAAATTCGAGTACGTCGGTTCCGGGGTGGCACTGCTCAAAGAGGAGAACCTGACGCTTACCGAGATTGTGGTACCGGAGTCATCCCGCTTGAACGGCCGCTCGACTTCGTCGTTGCGGCTTCTTTATCGCTACGGTGTCGCTTTGGTCGGCGTATCACGACGCGGCGAGCGCTTTCGAGATCATGTCAGGCAGCTGACGATTCAGGCCGGCGATGTTTTGCTCTTGTTGGGTTCTGACGAACGATTGGTCGACGTGACAGCTCGACTCGGCCTGTTGCCACTGAAGAGCCGCGGATTGGAGGTATTGAAGCGCGACAAAGCGTGGGCGGCGGCGGCTGTTTTTGTCGCTGCAATCACTGCGGCCAGCATCGGGGCCGTTTATCTACCAATCGCCCTGGGATGTGTCGTCGCGCTTTATGTTCTGCTTGATATCGTGCCAATCCGACGCGTCTATGATTCGGTTGAATGGCCTGTCATCGTTCTCCTGGGCAGCATGATACCCATTGGTGGGGCGTTGCAGTCAACAGGCGGTACGGCACTCATTGCCGGCGGCATTGTGGATATTTCAGCCGGCTACTCTGCGGTTGTAGTCTTAACCTTGCTCATTGTTGTAACGATGACCCTCTCGGATGTTATGAACAACACGGCAACAGCCGTAATTGCCGCACCGATAGCCGTTGAAATAGCAAATCGGCTCAGCGTCAATCCGGATCCATTTTTAATGGGAGTGGCAGTAGCTGCCTCCTGTGCGTTTCTGACGCCGATCGGCCACAAAAATAATACGTTGATAATGGGGCCGGGCGGCTACCGATTCGGCGATTATTGGCGGATGGGCTTGCCGCTTGAAATCCTGGTCATCGTAATATCAGTGCCGGTCATTCTTTACGTCTGGCCGCTGTAATCAGGCTGGAATTATGTAATACGCCTGTCGCCATTTCCATGACGGGATGGTCACAAACTGACACAGCGGCAGATGCTGAATATTTAGCACTCCCTCAATAACTGATCAAAAAGTTCAGTTAATTCAGCTGCTTAAAAAATTTGCGAAATGTGCCGGTAGTTGGCACAGGCATTGCATTTGTTACAGCTAGACATGGAATGTTGACGATGTGTGATCAGCACATCAGGCACGGAGAAAGGAAGTGAATATGACCAGGCAAATTATTCAGGATTGGACGTCATCCCAGGTACATCTTAACTACGGGGCTGACAGGGATGTCAAATACACGATCTTCAAAGAAGGCGACAGGGTTTTTCAGGAAATCGCTGATATTGATGGGACGCTCGTACACACGCTCGAATTGCCGGAAGGGTTGGCTCTTGAGAAAAGCAGCTACGAGGTAATGCTGCGATACGTGTTGGCAGACGTCGTAAATTCCTGACGCGGGTTCCCGCACCGGTCACACGGAGACTTTGATCATGGAAATCAATTTACTGGATATTGCCTCACAAAAGACCTCTGATCCGAGGCAGCTCGAGGACCTGGATGAATTGCGGCGGTGTGCGCAGATCGTCGTCGAGGTCGAGCGTCGCCAGACGACAGATACTGCCGCCCACCAGGTCAACGATGCCGTGTTGGCTGAACTGGATGACGTTGAGGATGCGAAGGGCCGAGTGTTTGTTCTGCAGTCGCGATTCTGTCGCCGAGCGGATACGGCCAGCGAGGCTATTGAGTCCATTGTCGGCTTTGAACGCGAAGAACTGGATTTCCTGCATTTACTTTCCGATCTTTCTGGCCATGACGAGCAATCGCGATTACAGCCGTTGCTCCGCAGTAAGGAGGAACTGGTTGACGGTATGGAGCAGTTTATCGATACCTGGAAAAAATCGTCATGAGGCAGCCGGCCGCTAAATAGCTCACTTTCGAATAAATTTATTACAACTGGTAGAATTCAGGCCGCCCCTATCAGGAGAAGGTGAGAAATGGACAAGATGACGCTGGGCGCTGTCCTTTTTATTGTCGGAATAGCTGTCCTTATGCAGGCGCTGTTCGCGGACGGCATCGGGATTGGAAACAATCCTCATTTTGGCTGGAAGCAGGTGATTGGCTCTATCGCCGGAGCCATATTAACGGCCAGCGGACTGTTTTATATGATCAAAGGCAAGTAGTCAGAGTTGCTTCAGGTCTTCGGAAGATAATCGTGTGAAACGCCGCAGGTCACCGAAGGCTAGCAGCTCATTTATGACAAAAGGCGTATCTGTGAACGCGATGATTTTCCATTCCCCAT
>Ga0316187_10005068_pt1 | contig 11396 bp, 10 predicted proteins | sample CroRivburrow1_MG_FD_204927 | JGI IMG/M metagenome (GOLD analysis project Ga0316187, IMG submission 204927) | Coastal sediment microbial communities from Maine, United States - Cross River worm burrow 1 | ecosystem: Environmental > Aquatic > Marine > Coastal > Sediment | place: USA: Maine...
TAGTCGCCGGGGACATCCGGCGCCCGCATGGTCAGCGGGTTCCCCGACGAAACGTAGACGTATTTCTTCCAGGTTCCATCGGCAGCGGTCGCGGCAACCAGAGTGATGTAGTCCTGCGCCTGCGGTGTCCCGGTCCACCGGACATCGATGTTCGATCCCGCGACCACCTCGGCGGGAGCCTCGAGCTCCACCGCGAGACCTGCGGCAGGCAGCATGATCAACATTCCCCACAACACGAGAAACCATCGGCGCATGGGAACCCCCTTTTGTTGTCGACCGTTGAGCCATCTTAGCGCACGCAGCGACTGTCTGGGGGGGGGCCTACGAGGACTTCCACATCCGTGGATCGAACGAGAACGGCCCCTCCTCGCCGATTTTGATGACGGAAAAATCCGGGTGGGCCGGGTTGAGGACGAAGTTGTTCTCCACTGGAACGATGGCCGACGGCACTTTCAGGACGCAGGATTCTCCCGATCGGAGCCACTCCGAGCCCAGGGTCTTGGTCGTGTTCGGCGGCGGCTGCGCGCGCCAGTTCTTCGGCAGGTTCGGAGGTTCGGAGATGAGTTCCTCCAGGATCTCCACCGGGATGCTGACGAGCCCGAAGGCGGCCGTCGATCTCGGGCCGAGGTGGACAAAAAGCTCCAGGGCCGCGAGGGACAGGGTGCCGGAGACGTAGACGGCGGCATCGCCGGCGAGATTCCAGCGGCCTCCTGCGAGTCGCGCCCCAATCCCGGAGAAAGCGGTCGATGCGTGTTTCTCTTTGATCAGCCGCCAGCAGCGGATCACGAGATGACGCCGTACTCGATGCGCATGAGGAGCGCCTCCACCTCGCGGCTGCCCGCTTCGCTGGTCATCAACTCCATCGGAACCCGGTTGTCGAGACCGATCTGCGGGCTTCTGAGCCACTCGCGGGCGGCGTCGGGAGCTTCGAGCACATCGCTCGCCAGTTGATAGAGCCGGGCGAGCCGGTAGAGCCGGTCGCTGGCCTGGCTGCTGAGATGCCGACCCGGATCCCTGCGGAGGCGGTGGATGGTTTTCAGACTGATGCCCAGTGCATGACCGACCTCGGCGTCCGACAGGCCGACCTCCCGCTTGACCCGGTCCAACGAGTCCGTGGGAAGCCCGTGATCCACCGCGTCGGCCATGATCAGCTGGCTGCTGATGCTCCGACCCAGGACCTTTGGTCCTCCGAGAAGCTCCGCGACCTCGGCGACGCTCATTTCGGCCTCCATGTCATCTGACACAATCATAAGTGTCTCTTGTCCAGACGTCAAGGACGCAGATCAAGACCAGCGCAGTAAAAGTCCCCGAGCCCTCAAGGATCGGGGGCGGGGAATAAGGTCGATCAAATACCTAACGACTGACATCTAACGGCTCTTAGCTCTTAGCATTTAGCTATTAGCTCCATCGCAGGGTTGACTCTCTTGGGACGGCGTGTGATGAACCTAACACCCAATACCTAATACCTAAAACCTAATCCGCCACCGGCAAGATATAGGTCGGATCGTCGGTTGAACCGTCGACGATGGAGGCATACGCGGTCCAGTAGGCGGGCGATCCGCCGATGAGCTGCACCGAGATCCAACCGCCCTCGACCACGGTGGTGCCGATGCCCATGTCGTTGAGCAGATTGTTGATCTGGGTGAAGGCGGCGGCGGTGCCGTAGCCCTTGGTCGCCAGGATCGTGCCGTCGGGCGCGTGGAGCTGAACCCGGAAGGCGATGCTCCCGGCAGAGGTCTGGACGACCCCGAGATTGGTGCGGAACCGGCCCGGATCCGAGAGCAGCATGGGCAGGATCAGTTTGGGAGCGGAATCGGCGGTGTCGAGCAGAATTCCCGGGATGCCCTGACCAAAGGTCCCACCGTCGGCGGCGAGATTGTAGGTCCGGGTGGTGACCGGCATGCCCTCGCCGTCGACCGTGACGTAGAGCAGGCCGCTGGTGGGGTTGAGGCCGGCGAGGGGATCATCAATGGCGAGCGAGCCGCCGGGCGCGATGGTGTGCGGGCCGGAGAGGACCGATCCCGGCCACGATGCGCCCTTCTCGACAAAGAAGAGCCGCGCGTCGTGCGCCACGGTGGTGGGGTTGGTGACGACGATCTGGGTCTTCCAGTTGGAGGTGCCGACACCGGGTGTCGAGGCCGCGGCCGGGACGAGCCAGGTCTGGCTTCCCGAGGCACCCCCCGGGTTGCGTCCTTCGAGGGTCAGCGCACCGGTCGCCAGCGGGTCGAGCCAGTCGGAGAGGCGGCCGGACGATGTTCCATTGCCGGTCCAGTGGGCGTCCATCCGGCCGTAGATGTCGTATCCGGCGGTGTTGGTGCATGACGCGGTGCCGGCAGTGAGGGTGCCGACGCAAAGTTGGCTGGTCGGGTCGTAGATGCACGATCCCGAGGAACCACCCTCGGTGGTGCCCTGCTCCCACTGGCTGACGCGCCACTGGTAGCTGCCTGCGCCGTAGTAGTTCTCGGGAATGAGGGGGTCGTTGTTGAATGAGATTGCCTTTTCATCGCCCGACGGGTGGTGGATTCCGACGCTGCCCGGTGGGATGTCGCCGGTGGCGTCCCACCCCGAGTAATAGACGTTGAAGAGAGGATCGGGCGTCTCGTCGAGCAGAATCAGGGTAAAATCGGAACCGGTTTGCCACTCCCACAGCGAGACCAGGGTCGCGCCGCTCTGACTTTGCGTCAGGCTGCCGCCCGCCAAGAGGCCGCAGGTTGGGGATTCGTAGTTCCAGAAAGCGACCACGGATGTGGCCTGCGAAGCGGTTTCGACGCAGTGTTGGGCGGTGAGAAAGTACGGGGTGTTGTCCTCGGCGGTGTTGTTGACGAGCTGGCCGGTGCAGAGGAAGGACCCGGAGATGATGATTCGAGCGGTGGAGCGGATCTCGTCGCGCCATGGGTCGCCCTCGGGGCAGATGACATCGATGTTGCAGGTCCCCTGTTTGGTGGTGGAGGCTGTCGATACTTCGCCAAAACCGCGATAGCCGTGGTTGACCGAGGCGATCCGGAGATCGGTCTTGGCCCTGGTCCCCGGGGGAAGATGGAGCTCCGCAACGAGTTCATCACCAAGGACGACGGCGGTCCACAACCCGCCCTCGGCGTTCCGGTTGGCGCGGGTGTAGGGTCCCTGGACCATCGTTCCGTTGTTGTCATAGAGCCAGAGGCCGGCCCCCACCGGCAGCTCGAACCGGTCCAGACCGAGGTTGAGGCTGAGCGCGCCGGGCGAGGCGATCCGCAACCGCCAGAGCGAGCTCCCGTCGGAAAGCGTCTCCCATGAACCCGTGCTGTCGGGAGTGATGGCGGTCTCGATTGCGGCCGCGAAGCGGGTTGGAGTCGGTTGCGCGGATCGCTCCCGTTCGGCGTCTTCGGCGCGGTAGGCGGCGACATCGACCGTCGGCATCTCGATCACCGCAACCTCACTGATCGCCTTGGCCGGCTGCACGAGCCGCGGCGGCAGCCCGCGCCCGGCAACGGCCTCGGCGGCGGTGAAGGCGAGGGTCACGGTGATGATGATGACGAGCTTCGAGCACGGGTGCAGTCTCATGAATCGGGCCTTTCTCCGGCAGCCTCGACCGGAGGGTTTTGGTCGCTTCCAAGGGGACAACACACGAGGGGGCCGAAGCGTTCCCGCTTCAGTCCTCGATGGTGACCTTGATCATTTGTACGGGAGTCTTGGGGCGGTCGTTTGGGCCGGTCGGCGCGCCTTCGATGGCGCCGACCACATCCATTCCTTCGGTGATGCGGGCGAAGACCGGGTGCTTGGAGGGGCCGGAGCTGAACCAGTCGAGGTAGGGGTTGTGCACGGTGTTGATGAAGAACTGCGAGCCACCGCTGTTGGGTCGGCCGGTGTTGGCCATGGAGAGGGTGCCGGGCTCATTGGAGAAGCGGGCGCTGTCGGGGTGCTCGTCGGCGATGGTGCCATGCGGCGGACCGCCGGTGCCGGCGCGGCCGTCGGACGGATCCTTGCTGTAGGGGCAGCCGAACTGGACCATGAAGCTCGGAATCACCCGGTGGAAGTGGAGACCGTCGTAGAAGCCGCTCTTGGCGAGCTCGATGAAGTTTCCGGCTGTGATGGGCATGGTGTCGGAGAGGATCTCGGCTTTGAAGGTGCCGAGGGAAGTCTCGAATGTCGCGGTGGGATTGGCCATGGAAAGCTCCTTAGTTGAAAGTCGAGGATACCTTAGCACGCAATTCTCGTCGGGCCCTCTGTGGCCCGGACGAGAATTTCAGCGTTACACTGCTCCCATGAGAATCATGGTTCTCCAGGCGAGGTACAACGACGACCCCATGCTCGAGCACGAGCGGGAGTGCTTCGCTGCGGCGACGGGGTTAGACCGCGCGAGCTTCGACTGGCGCAACGTGGTCACCGGCGTCCCCCGGCTTGCCGAGGTGACGGCCTCCGACGCCCTGCTCATCGGCGGATCGGGCCACTTCTCGGTGACGGATCCGGCGGCGGACTTCTTGGTACCGCTCCTGGGCCTGCTCAGCGAGGTGGCCGAGGTCGGCCACCCAACCTTCGGATCGTGCTTCGGCTATCAGCTCCTGGTGGCGGCCCTCGGTGGCCGGGTGGCGCACGACGCCGAGTGCGGCGAGGTCGGCGCCTACGATGTCGACTTGACCAATGACGGAAGGGAAGATTCCCTCTTTTCGAGCCTTCCCGACCGGTTTGTCGCCCAGATGGGCCATCTCGACAGGGTGGTCGATCTGCCTGCAGGCGTTCGGAATCTGGTCCGCAGCGACCTCTGCCCGTACCAGGCGTTGCGGGTCGACGGTTCGCCCGTGTGGGCGACACAGTTCCACCCCGAACTCGACCAGGCGGCGAATCTCCACCGCTATCGCGCCTATATCGATCGCTACGATCCGTCGGGGGGCGAGGACGGATTCCGGTCCCTTCCCAGCCCGGAAACATCCCGGTTGCTCCCGCTCTTCCTGGACCTGGTGGCTGAGTCGTGATCGAACGAAGCGCCTCCCGGTCGATGCAGGTCCGATCTGCGGCAGCGCTGCTTCTTGTCGTGGTGACGGCCGTCCCGGCCCCTACCGCGAGCGGCGGCGCCGAGGAGTCTTCGTTTCTATGGCGAGTCTCGTCGGGCGACCGATCGGTCTATCTCCTGGGTTCGATTCACTTCATGAAGGAAGACGCCTATCCCCTGGGAGCATCCATCGAACGCGCCTTTGACCGCGCGGGGATGGTGGTCTTCGAAACCGACGTCGACGAGCTCGGCGGAGCGGCGGTCTCGCTGCTCTCCGCAGGCACGCTGGAGGGTGACGCGACCCTGGCCGACGTCGTGCCCGCGGAGCTCTATGACGAGGTGTCCCGGCGCCTCGAGGATCTCGGAATGGGCATCGGTGGTTTCTCGAAGATGAAGCCGTGGATGGTCGCGCTGAGCATGACCTCCTTCGAGCTGATGCGAGCCGACTATCTCGGTTCCCAGGGCATCGACGCCTATTTCAGTTCGAGGGCGAAGGCCGACGGCAAACCGCAACGCGGGTTGGAGTCCATCGAGTTCCAGGTCTCTCTCTTTGCCGAGATGTCGGAGGAAGAGAGCGCGGACTTTCTGCACTACACCCTGACGGAGCTGGACACGATGATCCCGCTTGTGGACGAGCTCGTGGCTGCTTGGAAGATCGGCAACTCGGCGAAGATCGAGGCGCTCCTGATCGACGGTTTTGAAGGCCACGAGGCGCTCTTTGATCGGCTGGTGACCGAACGCAACCTACGATGGCTGCCCCTGATCGAGGAGCTGTTCCAGGGAGATGTCGACGCCATGGTGGTGGTCGGGGCCCTCCACCTGGTGGGCGATCAGGGGTTGATCGAGCTGCTCAAGGCCAAGGGCTACAGGGTCGAGCAGCGATGACCGATCCCACCGAGCGCCGCGGTAGCAAACATCGTGGTCTACCGTCCCGGGTGATCCACGAGATCCGCCGCGGGTGGCGGAGGTTGAACCTGCGGTTCACCGGCAGCGGCCTCGCCACGGTCTACCACGACGCGTACGAGCACAGCCTGGCGGTGGTGCCACTGGACCCCGAACGGGCGACCAAGATTCTCGCCTTTCTCGCCGAGGAGGGGCTCTTCGAGTCCGAAGACCTCTTTGTGGCGAGGGCTCCCGCGCTTCGCACCATGCTGAACGTGCACGACCCGGACTACATCGAGTCGCTGCAACGGCACGACGTCGTCGAACGCATTTTCGGTGTTCCGCTGACCGATGAAGAGCTCGAGCGAGTGGTCGAGATGCAGCGATTCGGGGTTGGGGGAACCATCCAGGCGACGCGTCTCGCGCTGCAGAATCGCGGTGTCGCAGTCAATCTGGGTGGCGGCCAGCACCATGCCACCAGGAACGCCGGGATGGGGTTCTGCCTCTTCAACGACATCGCGGTGGCCGTGACCCGGCTGCGCAACGGGGGTTTTCGCGAACCGGTGTTGGTCGTCGACCTCGATATCCACGACGGCAACGGGACCAGGGCCATCTTCGCCCAGGATCCGTCGGTTCACACCTACTCCATCCACGGCGAGGACTGGGGAGACACCGCTGCGGTGGCATCGACCTCCATCGCCCTCGGCGCCGATGTCGGCGATGAGGTCTACCTCGGCACGCTTCTGAAGACCCTGCCCGAGGTCTTCGCCGAAACCAAACCGGGGTTGGTGATCTACCTCGCCGGCGCTGATCCCGCCGATGACGACGTTTTGGGCAACTGGCGGATCTCGCCTCGGGGAATGATGGTTCGCGATCAATTCGTCATCGAGATCGCACGACGGAAGAACCGCCGGATGCCCATCGCCATGGTGCTCGGAGGCGGCTATGGTCCGCGGTCGTGGAAGTACACCGCGCGTTTTCTCAGCTGGCTTATATGCGGCCGGGTCATCGAGCCGCCGGGCAACGAGGAGTTGACCCTGCGCAGGTTCCGGGAGATCAGGAACACCATCGATCCGAGCTCGCTGACCTCGGAGCCGGGCGACTTCAACTGGAAGCTGTCGGAAGAGGACCTCGCCGGAATTCTCCCGGGCGTTCCGCGTCAAACCCGATTCCTGTCCTACTTCTCGCGCCACGGGGTCGAGCTTCTGCTCGAGCGCTTCGGGATCCTCGATCAGATCAGAGTGCGCGGTTTCGAGAGCCCTACGGTCGATGTCGATCTGACGCATCCGGTGGGTCAGACGGTGCGGATCTTCGATGGGCCCGAGCGCCGAGAGCTCCTGATGGAGTTGCGTGTGAACCGCGACTCGCGAATGGTCCCCGACTGCGAGCTCTTGACCATCGAGTGGTTGCTGCTGCAGAACCCCAAGGCCGATTTCGGCCCCTATCGACGACCTCTGCCCGGCCAGAACCACCCGGGCCTGGGCATGCTCAAGGAGGTGTTCGGCTGGCTGGTGATGGTGGCGGAGGTGCTCGAGCTCGACGGCATCAGTTATGTGCCGTCCAATTTCCACGTCGCTGCCCAGAGCCGGCGGATGGTGGCCTTCATCGAGCCGAAGTACGAGGCGTGGATGCGCGCCCTGGAGGAACTCTTCCACGATGTCCCGCTCGCCGAGGCAAGTCGCATCGTCTCCGAGGGAGGGGTTGTGATCGAAGCCACCGGTGAGCCCATGATCTGGAAGGGCTACGCCATGGTCCTGCCGGTGTCGGATCGTCTCAAGGAGAAAGTGTCGGGCGAGGCCTATGATCGGGCGGTGGACGAGTTCGCTGAGACGGCACGGTTGCGTCTGGCGGAATGAGCGAGGAAATTCTGAGGCAATCCGCAACCGTGGTTCCTTCTTGAGTTAGAGTAATCGTTGGAGGCGACTGTGCGGACATGCTTTCAACACGCGCTGGTGATCGGGGCCTCATCGGGAATCGGCGAGGCCATTGCTCGTCGGCTTGCCGCCGGTGGAGCCCGGGTGGCGCTGGTGGCTCGAAGACGCGAAGAGCTCGAACGAGTGACCTCGGCGATCAACGCCGAGACGGGTGAAGACCGGGCGTTCTTCCGGGCCCACGATGTGCGCGAGACCGGTGGCGTGCCGGAGCTCTTTCAAGGCATCGCGCGCGATCTTGGAGGCCTCGACCTCGTGGTTTATGCCGCAGGCGTGATGTATCCGGTCGCATTCGACGAGTTCAGCCCGGACAAAGACATGGACATGCTCGATGTCAACCTCCGCGGTGCCGTGGCCTGGCTCGATCCCGCGGCCGAGCGGTTCAGCCGGCTCGGCCGCGGCACCATCGTCGGCGTCGGGTCCGTGGCCGGGGATCGTGGGCGGTCCGGGAACCCCGCCTACTGCACCTCCAAGGCGGGCCTCCACGCCTACCTCGAGGCCATCCGCAACCGGGTGGCGCGGGACGGGGTCCGGGTTGTGACCGTCAAACCCGGATTCGTCGACACGCCGATGACGCGAGGTCTGGACGGGCTCTTTTGGTTGATTTCGGCCGACCGTGCCGCCGAGATCATCCTCCGCAAGGCCGAACGCGGTGTGAGATGCGCCTATGTGCCGGCGCGCTGGCGCTGGGTCATGCTGGTCATCCGGTCGATTCCATCGTCCATCTTCCGCCGATTGAAGGTCTGACGTTGCTGGCTGGAGATCGTATCGCCTGGATCGAGGGCTGGGGCATGGCGGTGGGCGCCGCCGGCTATCGTTACCGGCCGGAGACGGTCGACCGGATCTCCGAGATCCTCGGTGCGGCTCGAACCGCCGGCGTGCCGGTGGTGGCCCGCGGTTCCGGCTGCAGCTATGGCGACGCCGCCCTGATTCCCGAAGGCCTGGTGCTGGACCTGTCGAAGATGCGACGGGTGGCGGCCTGGGACCCGGCGGACGGGATCGTCGATGTCGAGCCTGGTGTGACGGTGGAGCAACTCTGGCGCCACACCCTCGGCGACGGCTGGTGGCCGCCGGTCGTGACCGGCACCATGGAACCATCCATCGGCGGTTGCCTGTCGATGAATGTCCACGGTAAGAACAACTGGGTGCGTGGGACCATGGGCGATCACTGCCTGGAGCTCGATCTGCTGACCCCCGACGGTGGGCTTCGAACCCTCAGTCGCGAGACCGAGCCGGAGCTCTTCCACGCGGTCATCGGCGGTTTCGGTCAGCTCGGTCTGGTGACGCGGGCGCGACTTCAGCTCAAACGTGTCCACTCTGGACTCACCGAGGCCAAAGCGGTGGCCGCCCCCGATCTCGGAAGCCTCCTGCAGCGGCTCGACGATGCCAAGAATGACTGGGAGTACGTTGTCGGTTGGGTCGATGCCTTCCCGGGAGGCGGCAAGCTGGGACGAGGCCTGCTCCATTTTGCCCGTCATCTGGAGGCCGACGAAGATCCCGACCCCGCGGCGAGCCTGAATCCGGCGAATCAGGACCTGCCGGGTACGATCTTCGGGGTCGTGCCCAAGACGCAGATGTGGAGGATGCTCAAACCGTTCACCAACAATCCGGGGATGCGGGCGATCAACCTGGCCAAGTACCTCCATGGATCGGTGTTTGCCGATGGCGCGGTCTATCGTCAGTCCCTCGCCGCCTTTTCCTTCCTCCTCGACTACGTTCCCGACTGGAAGAAGATCTATCTTCCGGGCGGGCTGATCCAACATCAGAGCTTCGTGCCGGCGTCCGAGGCCGAGAGGGTCTTCTCTCGGCAGCTCGAGATCTGCCGGCGTCGGGGGATGCCCTCCTACCTCGGGGTGCTCAAACGCCACCGTCCCGACGATTTCCTCCTGACCCACGCGGTTGACGGGTTCTCTCTGGCCCTCGACTTCCCGGTGGTCGAGGGGAGACGGGACGAGCTCTGGGCCATGGTCCGCGAGCTGGCCGAGCCGGTGGTGGCCGCCGGTGGGCGGTTCTACCCGGCCAAGGATGCGGCGCTGCCGGGCGAACTCTACCGTGCGAGCTTCAGAAACGGAGAGATCGAGGCCTTCCGCGGGCTCAAGCGCAGGCTCGACCCGGATGGGCTCCTTCGATCCTCGTTGGCGACTCGACTCCTGGGAGACTGACGTGGGTCCGAGTACTCGAGCAGCGGTCCTGACGATTGCCGTCGCCGTCGTTGTGGGCGCCGCGTCGGATGTTGATCGGCTGCACTCCATCGCGGTCGGCAACGGTGGGTCTTCACACTCGCGGAAGGCCGACCAGGCGGTCAATCCGGCGTCGGTGGTCAAGGTCGGGACGAGCCTGTGGGCCCTCGATCGGCTGCGGGCCGGCCATCGCTATCGGACGGTCTTCGGCTTCATCGGCACCTGGGACAGGGGCACCGGCGTCCTCGATGGTGATCTGGTGGTTCGCGGCGGGGCCGACCCCGACTTCCAGTGGGAGAACGCCTATCTCATCGCACGAGAACTCATCCGGATGGGTCTTCACCGGGTCGAGGGCCGGGTCCGTGTCCAGGGCGATTTCTGGTTCGGTTGGGAGCACGGCGTCGAAACCAGAATTCTCGAGCCGAGGCAGAGGGGCGAACGCATGGGCCGCCGGCTCATCGCGACCCTCGATCCGGCGCGGTGGGATCGCTCTCACGAGAACACCTGGCTGGCCATGTGTCAGCGACGCGGGTGGGATGCCTCCGAGCGCCCCCTGGTCGAAGTGACCGGCGGCGTGCGGGTCAGCGATCTCGGTGAGGTGGTTCCCCTCCTCGTCCACCTCTCGAACCCGCTGCCCGATATCCTGCGGAGATTCAACGTCTACTCCAACAACGACATCGTCCGGATTGCGGACGGTCTGGGAGACATGGACGAGTTCGAGGCCTATGTCGCCGCCCGGCTGGGTCTGGAGACCGGACAGGTCGAGCTTGCCACCGCGTCGGGCGAACGCCGCAACCGGATGTCGGTGAGGCAGATGACGGCGCTCCTGCTCGAGCTGAGAAACGAGGCCGCCGAGCAGGGGTTGGAGCTCCACGAGCTGCTGCCCGTGATCGGGTGCGACCCGGGTGCCACCAGAAGGATGTTTCCTTCGCTGGCCGCGTCGCCGCTCACCGGAACCGTGATCTGCAAGACCGGGACCCTGACCAACACCGACGGCGGAGTGGCCGTCCTGGCCGGGACCTTCACCAGCCCTGACGGGGAAGCGGTGACGTTTGCGATTGCCGCACCCGGGGCGGGGGGACGGCTCAAGTACTGGCGGCAGCTCCAGCAGCGGTGGGTCATGAGCCTGATCGAGGAGCACGGTGGCGCGGTGCCGGTTCCCTGCGGCAAACCGCTGCCGTTTTCGGACACCTTCGCCGAGGTGGAGATCGTTCTCAGCGGCGGATAGCGCGTGGGGGTGGTAGGAGAAGTGAGCCGCCAAGGCGCGAAGGTCGCAAAGGCATCGCGGTTCAAGTCTGCGATGCCGCTACGCGACGCACCAGAAGGTCTTGCCCTCCTCGAGGCCGAGCTCGTTCAGTTTGGCCCGGATGAGCTCCCGCGCTCCTCGCGACGCCACCGCTGCGAGAACGGCGGCGTATTCACCGAGGTGGGTCGGGA
>Ga0316187_10005070_pt1 | contig 11396 bp, 8 predicted proteins | sample CroRivburrow1_MG_FD_204927 | JGI IMG/M metagenome (GOLD analysis project Ga0316187, IMG submission 204927) | Coastal sediment microbial communities from Maine, United States - Cross River worm burrow 1 | ecosystem: Environmental > Aquatic > Marine > Coastal > Sediment | place: USA: Maine...
GAAATCGGCGACCAGCACACCTGCCACCGCGTAGCGGGAAGCCGGGTTCGGGAACTTCCGGTAGGCCGCCCGATCCGGGATGGGGAAATCGATTCTGCTGAGAATCTCGCCTTCCTCCAGCGCCGTCTCGAACAGGTCCTGGAAATAATCGTCTGCAGCAATGGCTCGGGTCTGGGTGTGCAGGGTGGCACCCAGACCGATCACGGCAGCCGGATAGTCTGCCGCCGGATCGCTGTTGGCCACAGAACCACCGAGGGTGCCCATATTGCGCACCTGGGCATCGCCGATCATGCCAGCGAGCTCGGCCAGCACCGGCAACGCCTCGACAACTGCCGGGCTGCCGGCCACCTCCGCATGTCGGGTGAAGGCGCCAACGCTGACCGCGCCACCAGTCACTTCGATGCCTTTCATCGAATCGATGCCGGAGAGATCGATCACATCCGAGGGCGAGGCGAGTCGTTGCTTGAGCGTGGGAATTAACGTCTGACCACCGGAGAGGTAGAACCCATCGTCTGCTTCAGCGAAAAGCCGGGCAGCATCTTCGAGCGTTGCCGGCCTGTGATAGTTGAACTGATACATCGTGTTTCCCCCTCAGCCCTGCAGCGCTCGCCAGACTTTCTCTGGCGTCGCCGGCATGGATACCGTGTTGTCTCCCACCGCATCCGTGACCGCGTTCATGATCGCCGCCGGTGAGCCGATGGCGCCTGCCTCCCCGCAACCCTTCACCCCGAGCGGATTGTGAGTGCAGGGCGTGACGGTGGTGTCCACCGTGAAATCCGGCACGTCGTCGGCCCGGGGCATGCAGTAGTCCATGTAAGAGCCGGTCACCAGCTGACCGTACTCGTCGTAGATGCCGTGCTCGAGCAGGGCCTGACCCGCGCCCTGGGCGACGCCGCCGTGCACCTGACCGTCCACGATCATCGGATTGATGACGTGGCCGAAGTCGTCCACCGCCACGAAATTCACCAGCTTCACCACGCCGGTGGCTACATCCACCTCCACCTCGGCAATGTGCGTGCCTGCCGGATAGGTGAAATTTTCCGGATCGTAGAACGCCTTCTCGCTGAAGCCCGGTTCCAGATCCGTCGGGTAGTTGGTGGGCACGTAGGCCGCGAACGCGACCTCGCCGAAAGACAGAGACTGATTCGAGTCGCGCACCACGAAATCACCGTCTGCGAATTCCACCGCCTCCGGGTCTGCCTCCAGCATATGGGCGGCGATCTTCTTACCCTTGGCGATCAGCTTCTCCGCCGCGCCGATAAGCGCCGAGCCACCTACCGCCAGGGACCGGGAACCGTAAGTGCCGAGCCCGAACTCGACCCGGCCCGTATCGCCATGCACCACCTCCACATCCTCGAACGGGATGCCGAACTTGTCGGAGACCACCTGGGCGAAGGTCGTCTCGTGGCCCTGACCGTGACTGTGCGATCCGGTGAACACGGTGACGTTACCGGTCGGGTTGACCCGAATCTCGCCGCTCTCGTACAGACCCACACCGGCACCGAGCTGGATGGCAAGCTGAGAGGGGGCGAGCCCACAGGCTTCGATGTAGCAGGCAAAGCCAATGCCGCGCTTCTTCCCCTCCGCCTCGGACGCGGCACGCCGCGCCGCGAAACCGGCGTAGTCCACAAGCTCGAGCGCCTTGTCCAGGCTCGCCTCGTAATCCCCGATATCGTAGACGAGCGCAACCGGCGTCTCGTAGGGAAACTGATCCGGCTTGATCATGTTCAGCCGGCGCAGCTCGGCCGGGTCCTTGCCCAGTTCCCGCGCCGCGGTTTCGACGATCCGCTCCACCACATAGGTGGCCTCCGGACGTCCCGCGCCGCGGTAGGCATCCACCGGACAGGTGTTCGTGTACACCCCTTCCACTTCCACATGGATGTTCGGCGTGGCGTACTGACCTGCCAGCAGGGTGCCGTACAGATAGGTGGGCACCGAGGAGCCGAAGGTTGAGAGGTAGGCGCCCAGATTGGCCGTGGTCTTCACCTTCAGGGCCAGAAAGCGGCCGTCCGCATCCATGCCGAGCTCGGCATGCGTGAGATGATCCCGCCCGTGCGCATCGGCAAGAAAGGACTCGCTCCGATCCGCCGTCCATTTCACCGGCCGGCCCACTTTCCGAGCCGCCCAGATCACGGCGGTTTCTTCCGCGTAGACGAAGATCTTCGAGCCGAACCCACCGCCCACGTCCGGCGCCACCACCCGGAGTTTGTGTTCGGGGGCAACCTGCACGAAAGCCGACAGGATGAGCCGCTCGAGATGGGGATTCTGGCTGGTGGTGTAGAGCGTGTGATCCTCTGTTGCCGCGTCGTACACGCCGAGCGCTGCCCGCGGCTCCATGGCATTGGGGATCAGCCTGTTGTTGCTGAGGTCGACCCGGGTAACGTGCGCGGCCGCCGCAAGCGCCGCCTCCGTATCCGCTTTCTCGCCGAGCTCCCAGTCGTAGGCCAGGTTACCCGGCACGCCTTCGTGAATCTGATCGGCGCCGGTCGCACCGCCGAGATCCACCACGGCCTCCAGCTCATCGAAGTCTGCCATCACCAGCTCGGCCCCTTCCCGGGCCGCGGCCAGCGTCTCGGCGATGACGATGCCGTAAGGCTCGCCCACGTAGTTGACCACCGAGTGGGCAAGCGGCGGGTGCGGCGCCGAGACCATGTCCGAGCCGTCTTTCTGCTTCACCAGCCAGCCACAGGGAATATCTCCCAGGCCGTCTGCCGCCATGTCAGCCCCGGTGAGTACGGAAATCACCCCGTCTAAAGCCAGGGCGCCGCTTGCGTCTATCTCGCCGACCTTCGCCCTTGCATAAGGTGAGCGCAGGAATACCGCATAGGTCTGCCCGGGCTGATTGATGTCGTCCGTATAGCGGCCGTTTCCCGTAATGAACCGGACGTCTTCCTTGCGCCTTACGGAGGCGCCGATGCCAGTCTCGCTCATGACACCCTCCTCAAGCCGATTCGGCCGCGGTCAACACGGCCTTGACGATGTTCTGATAGCCCGTGCATCGGCAGAGGTTGCCTTCCAGGCCTTCGCGCACCGCCTGCCCGTCCAGCTCCGCCGCGTTCTCCACCAGATCGATGGCACGCATGATCATGCCTGGCGTGCAGAACCCGCACTGCAGGGCGTGACACTCGCGGAACGCCGCCTGCATGGGATGCAGCGCATCCGGCGTGCCGATGCCTTCGATGGTGGTCACCTCGGCCCCGTCCGCCTGCCCGGCAAGCACCGCGCAGGATTTGATGGCCGCGCCGTTCATGTGCACCGTGCAGGCGCCGCATTGCGAGGTGTCGCAGCCGACATGGGTACCCGTGAGCCCGAGATGCTCGCGGATAATGTCCACGAGCAGTGTGTTGTCCGGCACGTCGAGGGTTCGCGCCTCGCCGTTCACCGTCAGTGAGATCTCCATAGTTCTTCCTCCCGAAAGTTAGAAATCTACCAGGCGAAGATCATCGCCAGTATCAGAGCGACAATCACGACAATCCAGATGACGCCCTGGCCGCTGGATTCATAACGCGTCTCGCCTCCCGCTTCCTTCGCCGTCGACACCGGCGCTTCGCCACTCACCTCTTCGCCAAAGGCGGCGAAGAAATCGTCAGCCATCTTTCTGGCTGCACCGTCAATCAGGCGAGACCCGACCTGGGCAAGCTTGCCGCCTACGTTGCCTTTGACCTGATAGCGGAGCAGCGTGGCCTCGGTCGAGCCTTCATCTTCTGCAAGGTTGACTGTCGCGGTGCCCTTGCCGAAACCGGCCGCACCACCTTTGACGTTGGCATTCAGCGTGTAGGCAGAGGGTGGATTGACATCGGTCAGCTCCAGCACGGCCTGAAAGGTGGCGCTCACAGGACCGATCTTGGCTTTCACCTTTGCATCGAAGCGCTCGTCGCTGACCTTCTCCATCGACTGACAGCCGTCGATACAGCGGGCCAGGATTTCGGGATCATTGAGCCCCGCCCAGACTTCATCGAGCCCCGCCTGAATGCGGTACTCACCCGTTTGCTCCACGCAATTCCCCCGAATTCAGAAGGACAAATACAGGCGGGTAAGTTCGCATGATTACCAGGGAGGCGCAATCTCCGGCCGGGTAGGCACTCAGCGGGAAGCGATCACCCGGTACTCGGCGCGAACGCCTTCGGATCTGACGCGCTGCAGGTAAACGATCAGCTCCTCCAGCGGCAGGGGTTTCTCGAGCACATAGCCCTGTATGTAGTCACAGCCGAGCCGTTCCAGCAGGCTGACTTCCTGCCAGTGCTCGACGCCCTCCGCGACGACGCTGATCTCGAGCGCGGAAACCATCTCGATGATTTTCTCGGCCACCTTGCGGGCACCGGCGGATTCCCGGAGCGGCGCGATGAAGGATCGATCGATCTTGACCGTATCGAGCGGCAGGCTACGAAGCATGTTGAGGGAGGAGTAGCCCGTGCCGAAGTCATCGAGCGCAATGTGTACGCCGGCGGCGTGGAAAACCGCCAGCTCGGATTTAACGCGATCGGCGTCCTGAATGAACAGCGACTCGGTAATCTCGATCTCCACCTGGTCTGTGCGCAGATCCGCACTCTCCAGGAGCGCCAGAAACTGTCTGGCGAACCCCTGACGGACGAACTGTCGAGTGGAAATGTTGACCCCGATCCGACCGGGATCGATAGATGCGGCTTCACAGCGGGCCACACACACAGCAAGTTCGGAGATCAGCAGCTCCGTGAATCGATGAATGAGGCCCGTGTCTTCCGCCACAGGAATGAACTCGGTAGGCCCATAGATCAGGCTGTCACCTTCATTCCAACGCAGCAATCCCTCAAGCCCGCGCACTTCCATGCTCGAGAGCTCGAGCTTCGGCTGGTAGTGGAGCTTCAGGCAGCCATCGGCGAGCGCCTGCCGGAGGCCGCTCTCCACCCGGACCCGCTGCTCATTCTGATCGTTCAGCGAACTATCGAAAAACGAATAGGTACTGCCGCTCTGGGACTTGGCTTCATACATCGCCACATCCGCCTTCATCAGCAGTGAGCCCACATCGGCCCCATCGTCCGGGAACACGGATACTCCGACAGACACGTCTACTTCGTGGCGCCGCCCATCTATCTCCACCGGCTCGTTGACGGATGCGATCAACCGATGGCAGAGGTTTGTAAGCATCCCGTCCGTGTCGCTCTCTGCGGCGATGATCGCGAACTCGTCGCCGCCCAGGCGCGCTACCGTGTCGGTTCCCCGAACCTGGCGTTCCAGCCGGCCGGCAATCTGGCGCAGCAGTTCGTCCCCGGTCAGATGCCCTTCCGTATCGTTGATCTGCTTGAATCGGTCCAGATCCAGAAACAGTATGCCGCCGCGGAGGCCATCGCGTTCGGCCCGCCGCACGGCCTCGGCCACTCGATCGGAAAACGCCTGTCGATTCACCAGTCCGGTCAGCGCGTCGTAATTGGCTTGCCGGTAGAGCGATCGAGCTCGTGCCATATTGGTCAGCGCTACGGAGATACGATCGGCAAGCTCATCCATGGTCGCAAAATCGCCCTGATCCTCGGTTCCGTCGCGGACCAGCAGGAGTTCACCGCTAGCAGCACCATCCACACGCACCACGGATCCACGCCCGAATCGGATATCGAGAATTTCCGCCAGAGCTTCCCGATGATCTACATCGTTGCGATCGATTCCGGGCGGTGGGAGCAGGCAGAGCGTGGTCTTCTTGAGCTCTCCATTCACCAGCTCGTAGAGCCGCCCCTGCTTCCGGTGCTCCTTCCAGAGATAGGCATAGCAGGGACGGGCGTAGTAGGTGCTGCTCAACGACAGTGCCAGCGCCACGATCTCGTCGAGTTCTCCGCCTTCGAGGATCAGCCTGTCCATGTTCGCAAGGCCAGTCATCTTTTCGAACGATCGGTCCAGCCTTCGCGTCATCAGGTTGAAGGCATTCCCCAGCCGCTCGAACTCGTCGCCAGTTCGGATGGCCACCTCCGTGCCATATTCACCGTCCTGGATGGAGCGGGTCGCTGCTTCCAGTGCCGTGAGCGGCGCCATGCGCCGGCGGATCATGTAGATGAGCATCCAGGCTGCAAGCACCACAATCAGCAGCATGGCCAGCGGCATCAGCTGAGACACCAATGCCACGTGCCGCAGTGCGGATGCCGCGCTCTGCCGCATCACCACGCTCATCTGCACGTCGGTTTCGTAAACGCTTGCCAGCGGTAGCGTCCATTCCGTGTGTAGAATCCGGTCGCTACCCGCCTGGCTTATCTCGAGGCTGCCCTCGCAACGCCAGGATTTTGACTCGAAAAATACGCATCGTTCCACCCCGGCTGGCACGTGGCCAAGCCCTGAGAACAGGGCATCCATCAATAGGGTGCCGACAAGCAAGCCTTCTTCGCGGACAAGGGCAAGCTCGAGACCATTCTCGTCCCCGGACAGCAGGGACCGTTCGTTCGATCCATTGGCGGTCGCCACCCGCAGGTCGCCGATATACGACGATTCCCCCGGGCCAAGATCACCCAGCTCGAGCAAGCGCATCTGCCAGGCAGCGTGCTCCAGATGATCGAATAGACTCAAGGCGTAAGTCTTCGCGGACTCCCTGAGCTGGTCCTGGGCCAGCACCAGAGTCCGCTCTTCGATTTCACGCACCGCGAGCATCGAGGTGAGTATCACCGGCAGCAGCGCCATCAGCGTGACGAGGAGGATGATCCTGGATTCTACTTTCTTCCCTGACAGCCGGCGCATGGTGTTAAAACTCTTCGGCCACCCCGACGAATCCACCATCCGACGCTCGAACGACGTCATCCTGGCTCGGCCGGGCGGTCAGCGGCGGACGACTGGCGCCATCCGCTCCGAGGCTGTAGAGGTCATAGTCGCTGTTGATCGGCACGAGATTCCGGTCTTTGCGTAACAGGCCATTGAGACCGGGCTCATCGTTATCTCTGATCTGCAGGTACTGATAAGGCTGCCCCCAGGGATCGAGGGGCGCCCCATTGGGAAGGTCGGCAAGACTGGCCGGATAGTCGAAGTTGCTCGCCAGAAATTTCTCGATCTCCATATCGATCTGGCCGATGTCCGCCACCGCCTGGCCGACGCGCGCGCGCTCGGCGAATGCATTGTAGGCAGGGACAGCCATGGCGCTGAGAAGTGACAGCACCGCGAGGGCAATAAGAAGCTCGATAAGAGTGAAACCGCGCATTTCGCGCCAACCGGTTTATTTCGAGAGGTCAGTATATGAACGGGCCGGCGGCGCAGTGTGATGGCTTGTCAGATCTCTGCAGCAGCTTGAATTTCTGTGACCCGGTTCCCATCGGTTCAGATAGCGCTGGCCTTATGGAGTGTTGACTGACAAGATCCTTTGCGAAATAATGTATACAAGATTCCGGTAGCAGTTCCCTTAGCGGCATGCCGGCGTCAGTTAACGGACTACACAGCAACTGAAGAAAGCAACCGAAAGCAATCGCGAGGCTTGATATGGAAGATCAACCACCCGAACTGCTGATGCGCGGACTCCTCCGCGCCTATTACTGGATGGACGAGAGCCTCCAGAATGGGCTCCAGCAGGCCGGCTACGCTCCCCGCACCCGCACTCAGACGATGATTCTCATCAACATCTCCGACGGTATCACCCGTGCCGCGGAACTGGCGCGCGTGCTCGGTGTTTCCCGACAGGCAATCCAGCAGCAGATCAACGAGTTGGAAAAGGAAGAGCTGGTCACCCAGATTCCTGATCCGAACGACCGTCGCGCCAACCGGATCGTATTCAGCGAGAAAGGCTCCGAGCTGATCAACGCCGCGCTGGCCACCCTTCGCCAGTCTGAGCAGGCGCTGGCCATGCGGCTCGGCTACGAGACGGTGAGCAACCTGCGCCGCGGCCTGATGGCCGACTGGGGCACGGTGATGGGTGAAAAGCATCCACCTGGACGCAAGCGCACGCTCGCCAGCTGAGGCTTCTGCATCGATGGATCGGACGATCAGTCCAGATTCATCCGCTCGATGATCTCCGCCAGCTCTCCCGAGCGGCGGAGGTCGTCTATCTCTGCCTTGATCCTCTCCGCGTCTTCAGCATCTTCCGCACCGACGATGAACCGTCTCGGCTCGTCCCGCAGCACGGCATCGTCCGCCAGATCGAGATCGTTCACACGGATGATGCTCTTCAGCGTGTCCACATAGGCCTGCCCGCGCTCGGAATAGGCAATCAGCCCATCCGCAAGATCGAGTGATCGCAAGGCTTCGCCAGCAGCCCGTTTCTCTGCACGAAGCGCTCTGAAGGCGTCATAGGCAGGATGAGACATGATGTTGATGAAGTAACTGCGCACGCTGTCGAATGGCCAGTCGAAGGCGGCAATCCGGTGATCGCCCAGCTCCTCGCGCTGCTGCTCCGGCTTGAGACCTTCGCCGCCGAACGTCCACTGGCCGAACAGGGCGTTGCCCTCTGCGGCGAAACGCGACGTGCCGTAGCCACTTTCGTAGGCCGCCTGACCGAGGGCAAGGCCGGCCGGAATCACGTCGAGCTTATAGAGCATCTCCTCCAGCACGTCACCAAGCTCGGGATCTGTTGCGCCCAGCTCCGCGGCAGCTTCCCGGCCACGGATTCTCAGTATGGGCGCGAACTGCCGAATGTCTGCCAATGCGTCGGCGGATACGCTCCCCGTGCTTGCAAACTGTGCGGCAGCGGCTTCCACAGCCGCGCGACGATCGAGCACCAGATGGTTGGCGTGCAGAATCAAGGGCAGCAGGAAGCGGTAGAAAATCTCCTTTTTCTGGCTGACGGGCAGCATCGCCGACTCCTCGCGCCAGCGCAGTGATATGCCCGTCATCAGGACGTTGGGTGCCGAGAGCTGGGACTCCCGGTTCACCTCTCCCCACCATCCTTCTGCCGTCAGCCAGTCCCGCGTCTCCTCGAATCCGGAGAGAACGATCACCTCAGTATCGTCGGCCCGCGCGGGGGCACTGAGTGCGAGCCCGAGCGCGCCAGCCAGCATCGCCCACTGCCGCACGGACGCCATTCGTTGCAAATGTCTGATCACCCGGCATCTCCATTTAAATTCAATCGGGAGCATACCGATTCCACTGCACACCTCCTACAAATGCGGACATCGCATCAGGGGCATGTAACATCAACCCCTGAACAGGAGGGGAACTGATGTCCGAGACACTGGAAAAGAATGCCCGTCCCACCAACGCGGTGGTCATTCTGCTCGACAGCCTGAATCGCCACATGCTCGGTTGCTACGGCGGCAGCGAGTTCGAAACGCCGAATCTCGATGCATTCGCAGCCCGGGCCACGCGCTTCGACAATCACTTCGTCGGCTCCCTGCCCTGCATGCCAGCCCGGCACGACATTCTGGTCGGCGCTCTGGATTTTCTCTGGCGGCCCTGGGGATCCATCGAGCTCTGGGAAGAGCCGGTGACCGCGCCACTGCGGGAACGTGGTGTGACCACCATGCTGATCAGTGACCATCCGCATCTGTTCGAGACCGGCGGGGAGAACTACCACACCGAGTTCCGGGCCTGGGACTACGTGCGCGGGCACGAGAACGATCCCTGGAAGACCAGACCGGATCCGTCCTGGCTCGGCACGCCAGCGCTGCCGGCGGAGGAGGGTCGCGGCCAGTATTACCGTGAGTCACGCACCTGGTTCCGGGAGGAAGCCGACTATCCCGGCCCGAAGACCATGCAGGCGGCCTGTAACTGGCTCAACCTGCATGCGGGGGCTGAGGATGACGAACCTTTTCTGCTGTTCGTTGACGAGTTCGACCCGCACGAACCTTTCGATACCCCGGCGCCCTGGGCGAACAGATACGATCCAGGCTGGGACGAGTCGCTGATGATCTGGCCACCCTACTCCGTGAACACCGTCAGGAACGGCGTGCTGAGCGAACGCCAGGCCCGGCACGTGCGCGCCAACTACGGCTCAAAGCTCAGCATGATCGACCACTGGTTCGGCAAGGTAATGGCCACGCTCGATGCTCAGAACCTCTGGGAATCGACCGCGGTGATCGTCTGCACCGACCACGGCCACTATCTGGGCGAGCGGGACATCTTCGGCAAGCCGGGTGTGCCGCACTACGAGCCCATGGGTCACACACCGCTCATGATCAGCTGGCCTGGCGCTGCAGCACCCGAGTCGGTGAGCGCGCTGACGACCAACGTGGATATTCATGCGACGCTCTGCGATCTCTTCGGGGTGACGCCTGCGCACCGGACCCATGGCCGGTCTGTCATTCCGCTGCTGGAGGGCAGCGCCACGCAGATCCGGGACTGGGCCGTTGCCGGTGTCTACGGCCGCTGGGTGCATGTCCTCGATGGCGAGCGGAAGTATGCGCGCGGACCGGTGAGCGATGAAAACCTGCCGCTGTCCATGTGGTCGAACCGCTGGTCGACCATGCCCGTCCATCAGATGCCTTCTCTCAAACTGCCCATGCCGGACAAGGATGCGTTCCTCGACTTCATGCCCGGCTCCGAAATTCCGGTGATCCGGCAACAGTTCCGACCCGGCGACCTGCTGCCCTACTGGTGCCTCGGCCAGAAGTCGGACTGGCATTGCCTGTACAACCTGAAGAACGACCCGGCAGAGGAAGAGAACCTGCTCGGCACTAAGGACGAGGCCCGAATGCTCGATTTGCTGAGAACCGCCCTCACCGAGCTGGAAGCGCCGGACGAGCAGCTTGCCCGGCTCGGTATCGGCTGACAGGCGCAGCCGCTACCGGCTTTCGAAATCGACCAGCTCAGCAGCAAATGTGCCGGTGGCAACGAGTTGCGTGCGGCCGCCCACTTGAGGCGTCTCGCCGACTTTGAGGTAAAGGCGCGACGGCCGCAGCATTTCCACACCCTGATCCACGACCACGTCGAACTCATCCCGTTTGAGATCATACAGGTAGGCCGCGAAGGCCGTGTTCGCGCTGCCCGTGGCAGGATCTTCACGCACCCCGTTTGTGTCGAAAAACATCCGACTGGCGAAATCCGCATCCGGACCATAAGCCTCAGGGGTGAACACGAACACACACTGCACGCTCAGGCCTTCCTGCAGATACGCCTGATGCAGCTCGCCATCGAGTTTAGCCGCCCGCAACGACGCAAGATCCCGCACGCCGATCAGGATGAATCGGGGGCCCACCTCAGCAAATCTGATCGGGTAGTCGGGATCGAGGGCATCCACCTGCAGGTTGATCAGTTCCGCTGTTTTGGCGGGACCGAAAGTATCACCGAGCTGCACGGGTGGCGGCGTCATCCAACCAATGCCGTCCTCAAAGCTGACCGGCACGGTGCCGGCCTGCAGATTCAGTGAGATCGCGCCTTCACCCCCTGCGAGCACCCAGGCCGTGCCCACGGTCGGATGTCCGGCGAACGGTAACTCGCTGGCCGGTGTGAAGATGCGCACATCGGCCTCGCCCTCTCCTTCCCGGATGACGAAGGTGGTCTCCGAGAAATTCATCTCCCGGGCGATG
>Ga0316187_10005071_pt1 | contig 11395 bp, 6 predicted proteins | sample CroRivburrow1_MG_FD_204927 | JGI IMG/M metagenome (GOLD analysis project Ga0316187, IMG submission 204927) | Coastal sediment microbial communities from Maine, United States - Cross River worm burrow 1 | ecosystem: Environmental > Aquatic > Marine > Coastal > Sediment | place: USA: Maine...
GAATGGCTTGTACCATTTGCCGGAATTCCTCGATGGCATTCACTCTTGCGTAGCGATCGCACGGTGCGAAAAAAGAGATCGAGTTGTAACCCCAGAAATTACGCAAGCCTTTTTCAACGAGGTGGTATTCGTCGATGAAGGCATGCACGGGCATGAGCTCGAGCGACGTGATGCCGAGTGCCTTTAGATATTCGATCACTTGCCCATTGCGCATTCCGTCGAAGGTGCCGCGCTCGGCTTCAGTGACCGACGGGTGTCGCATCGTGTAGCCGCGAACATTGGCTTCGTAGAAGATCACGTCTTTCCACGGTATTTCCGGTCGATCAAACGGTGCCATGTCGTGATTCGCACAAACGATACCCTTAGGAATGAACGCGGCACTATCGACGGAATTGCGATCGAAGACTGCATCGTGCCACTTGAATTCGCCGGCAAGTGCCCGAGCGTAAGGATCGATCAGTAGCTTTGCGGGATTGCACCGCAAGCCGTCCTCTGGCGCGTACGGTCCGTGCACGCGATAACCATATCGCTGGCCCGATCGGCAGCCGGGGACGTAGCCGTGCCAGACCGAAGCGTCGTTTTCAGGCAGAAAAAAGCGGAGCGTCTCCGTACCTGATGCGTCGAAGAAACACAGCTCCACTCGTTCGGCGACGGACGAAAAAACAGCAAAGTTGCTGCCGTCCGCATCAACCGTGGCGCCGAGCGCAGCGGAGTTGCCGGCTTCGATCATTTGGGGTCGAGCTTAATGGGGTCGAGCTTCCAGATGTCATCGTTGTAGTTTTGTATTGTCCGGTCCGTCGAAAAACGACCAGACGATGCGGTGTTCAAAATGCTCATCCGCGTCCATCGATCGACATCCGTGTAAGTCTCGCCTGCCGCAACCTGCGCATCGATGAAGCTGCGAAAATCGGCGGCAGTAATCCAGGGATCCGCCGGTTCGCGTATTGACTGGATGACCGGATCGAGTACGCCGGGCTCGGAGCGATTGAAGTGCCCGCTCTCAAGTAAATGCACAACTCGTGAGAAATCCTCGTCGGCGTCGATGATGCCCTGCGGGTTGTATTGACCGTGAAGCTCGTCGACCTCTTCGACAGTCAGGCCGAACAGGAAGAAATTCTCTTCTCCGACGGCCTCGCGAATTTCCACGTTGGCGCCATCGAGTGTGCCGATCGTAACCGCGCCATTCATCATAAATTTCATGTTGCCGGTACCAGATGCCTCTTTGCCGGCAGTCGAAATCTGTTCGGACAAGTCCGCTGCAGGACAAATGATTTCCATGCCCGACACATTGTAGTCGGGATAAAAGACCAGTTTCAGGCGGTCATTCATCTGTGGGTTGCCATTGATGATGTCGGCAACATTATTGATGCACTTGATGACGTTTTTGGCCATCAGGTAACCTGGCGCGGCTTTGCCGCCAATGATGATCGCCCGCGGCACGACGTCGTTCCCGTCGCCCCGGCGAATCCGGTCGTAAAGGTGGATCGCGTGAAGCACATTCAGGAGCTGCCGCTTGTATTCATGGATGCGCTTGACCTGTACATCAAACAGCATGTCCGTTGTCAGTTTCAGTCCGGTCTTCTCTTCGATGTTTTTCGCAAGACGCACTTTGTTCGCCAGCTTCACCTGTCGCCAGTCCTTCCGGAACGACTTGTCATCCGCGTATTCGGTGAGTTTTCTGAGTTCGGTCAATTCCGTGATCCATTTTTCACCGATCTTGCTCGTAATCAGTTTGGCAAGATCCGGATTGCACGCCGCCAGCCAGCGACGTTGTGTTACGCCGTTGGTCTTGTTATTGAATTTCTCCGGCCAGAGTTCGGCAAAGTCACGGAACAGGCCCGCGGTTAACAGGCGAGAGTGCAGTTCAGCCACGCCATTAACCGAGAAGCTGCCGACGATCGCGAGGTAGGACATGCGGACCATGGGCTCCGAACCCTCCTCGATCAGGGACATGCGCTGAACGCGATCGTTATCTCCGGGCCAGCGCTGACGGACGTCTTCCAGAAAGCGGGTGTTAATTTCCAGGATGATGTCCAGGAGTCGCGGCAGTAGTCGGCGGAACATCGATACCGGCCAACGCTCGAGCGCCTCGGGTAACAAGGTGTGGTTCGTGTAAGCCATCGTCTTGCTCGTGATGTCCCAGGCCTCGTCCCAGCCCATGTCATATTCGTCGATCAGCAAACGCATCAGTTCGGCCACCGCGATGGCGGGATGAGTATCGTTCAGTTGCAGGCAGTTTTTCTCGGCAAACCTGTGAACGTCGTTGCCGTGGTGGTGCGTGAAGTACCGCAGCGTATCCTGCAAGCTGGACGAAACGAGAAAGTATTGTTGGCGCAGTCGTAGTTCGTGACCACTTTCAGTTGCTGTGTTCGGGTACAGCACCATCGTAATGTTTTCGGCCAGGTTTTTTGAGGCCACGGCATCGGTGTAACTGCCGGCATTAAACTCGTCGAGATCAAATTCGTCAGTCGCTGCAGCAGACCACAGTCGTAGTGTGTTGACGATGCCGTTCTGGTATCCCGGGATAGGAACGTCGTACGGGATGGCCAGGACGTCCTGGGTATCGGTCCACGAATACCGCGTCTTGCCCCTGACGTCCTTGAACGTCGTTGTTCTGCCACCGAATTTTATGGTCTGCCTGAATTCGTATCGCTCGACCTCCCAGGGGAAGCCTTCGCGCAACCATGGATCCGGCTCCTCGGCCTGGTAGCCGTTCTCGACTCGTTGGTGGAACATGCCGTACTGATAGCGAATTCCATAGCCAACGACGGGCAGCGACAATGTTGCGCAGCTGTCGAGGAAGCACGCGGCGAGCCTGCCGAGGCCGCCGTTGCCGAGACCGGCGTCGCGCTCGCGATCGTAAACGTCTTCGAGATCGAGGCCGATGCGATGCAGGGCCGTAGCCGTCTCGTCTTCGATGCCGAGATTCAGCAAGGCATTCCTGAGTAGCCGGCCCATGAGAAATTCGAGCGACAGGTAACTGACCCTCCGATTGTCATCGCGTTCGATCGCTGTGCGCGAATGTCCCCAGCGCTCCATCAGCCGGTCGCGTGCTGCATAGACCACGGACTGGTAAAGGAACGGCGACTTCGTGCGAATCGTGCGACGTCCGAGCATGCGCCCAAAATAATGTGTGAAGTCCTTGAGTATGGCGTCGGACGTCATTGCCAGGTCTGGTGGCTGCAGCAATTCGATCTCATCCATTTCTGCCGTTTTCTCGGAACGTGCGGGCATCGTTGTTTCTCCGTTAGCCGTCGCTGTCGCGCGGCTTGATTATCAGGGTTGCAAGTGCGGGAATCGTCAATGACAGGGAGAAGGGTTTGCCCTGGTATTCGACGTTTTCCGGCGAAAGAGTGCCATTCTCAATTCCGCTACCGCCGTATTCTTTGGCATCTGAATTAATGAGCTCGTCGTACTGTCGGCTCTCGTCGATACCAACGCGGTAATCGTAACGGACGACGGGTGTAAAGTTTGTGATGCAGATAACGTTGTTGCCGCTTTTATCGCGGCGGAACCACGAGAACATGCTGTTGTCCTGGTCGTTCCAGTCGATCCATTCGAAACCGTCTGCCGAGAAATCAATTTCATACAATGCAGGGGTAGCGCGATAGATGACGTTGAGGTCCCGGATCAGTTTTTGCACACCGCTGTGCACCGGGTAGTCGAGCAAGTGCCAGTCTAGCGAGCGGTCGTGGTTCCATTCGTCGTACTGCGCGAGTTCGGCGCCCATGAACAACAGCTTCTTGCCCGGGTGCGCAAACATATTGGTGTAGTAGGCACGAAGGTTGGCGAAGCGCTGCCACTCATCGCCGGGCATTCGGCCCAGTATCGAATGTTTGCCGTGCACGACTTCGTCGTGCGACAACGGCAGGACGAAATTCTCCGTGAACGCATACACCAGGCCGAACGTCATCTTGTCGTGATGAAACTTGCGGTGAATGGGGTCCTCGCCCATGTACGACAAGGTGTCATTCATCCAGCCCATATTCCACTTGTAAGTGAAACCAAGACCGTCGTGGTCGACCGGTCGTGACACACCCGGCCAGGCGGTGGACTCCTCGGCATACGAGGTTGCACCGTGCGCGTGTAATTCCGTATTGAGTCGGCGCAGGAATGCGACTGCCTCAAGATTTTCATTGCCGCCGAATTCGTTCGGCACCCATTCGCCTTCTTCGCGGGAGTAATCGAGATACAGCATGGATGCAACCGCATCGACGCGGATCGCATCAATGTGAAATTCATCGACCCAGTACAGCGCGCTGCCAACCAGGTAATTGACGACCTCGCGCCGCCCGAAGTTGAAGATCAACGTGCCCCAGTCCGCATGCTCGCCTTTACGCGGGTCCTCATGCTCGTACAAAGCGGTGCCGTCAAAACGACGCAGGCCGTGCTCATCCTGCGGGAAATGTGCCGGTACCCAATCCAGGATCAGGGCGATACCGGCCGCGTGACAGCGGTCGACGAAGTAACGGAAGTCGTCTGGCTCACCGAATCGCTGGGTCGGTGCAAACATGCCGATGGGCTGATAACCCCAGGAGCCGTCGAACGGGTGTTCGGAAACAGGCAACAATTCCATATGAGTGAAACCCATGTCCTTTACGTATTCGACGAGCTCGTCCGCCAGCTCGCGATAACTAAGGCTACGGTCATGATCTGCTGCCTTGCGCCGCCATGATCCAAGATGCACTTCGTAAATGCTGACCGGCTCGTCGAGGCTCGGCTGGGCGCTTCGTTTGCTGGTCCAGGCCGTGTCCTTCCATCGATAGCGACTGTCATAGACGATCGACGCGTTGCCGGGTGGCGGCTCATGGTAGTTGCTATACGGATCCATTTTCAGCGGTAACAGCTTGCCGTCCTGGTCCAGCATCTCGTACTTGTAGCGGGCTCCGGAAGTGACGCCGGGCAGGAAGATCTCCCAGATTCCGTTGCCCGCATGCAGTCGCATGCTGTGTCGTCGTCCGTCCCATTCATTAAAGTCGCCCACGACGCTGACTCGGGACGCATTCGGCGCCCACACGGCGAAGCGCGTGCCGGTCACACCCAAAAGTTTTTGCGGATGCGAGCCGAGTTTCATGTAGATCTGTTTGTCGGATCCTTCTCCAAGAAGGTACAGGTCGAGATCGCCGAGTGATGGCGGGAAGCGATAGGGATCTTCGATGTCCTCTGCTTGCCCGTTACTCGTAATGCGCAGCCGATAGCGTCGAACACGCGGCGGCATTGGTGCGACAAACATCCCGTCGGCATGGATGCGCTGCATTTTCGCGATAGGTTTACCTTTTGCATCGATAACTTCGACCGCGCTGGCCTGCGGCTGCAGCGTTCGGACCACCCGGTCTTTTCCAGTCCCGTGTAAGCCAAGCAGGCTAAAGGGGTCGTGATGTTTTCCGGCAATCAGCGCAGCTAACGCATCGCGATCCTGGTCGTTATCAATTGCTGGCATACAGTTTCTCAATGGTTTGCAGCGCGGACTCAGACCAGCTGAAGCGCATCGATTTTGCACGAGCGCCAATACTGTGCCAGCGATCCTGTTCATCGGTTCTGATGGCCAGTGCACGACGAACAGATGCAACGAAGTTCTCAGCTTGTTTGCGCGTAGATTCGCCGTCGAACACAAAGCCCGTGCGTCCGTCCTCAACGGTGTCCCTGAGCCCACCGACGCCGTGCACGACGCAAGGCTGGGCTGAACGCATGGCCAGCATCTGGCTAATTCCGCAAGGTTCGAAACTGGACGGCATCAGGAACAGGTCGCCCGAGCGGTACAACGGAGCAGCCAGCGTTTCCGAATAGCCGCACAAAAACAAGAGATTTGCTTCACGTTCGGCAATTTCCGCCATGCGAATTTCGAAACGTGATTCGCCACTACCAAGGACAATGACAATGCCTTCGTTGCCCAGATCAGCCAGCACGTGTTCGAGCGCCGTGCGGCCGTCGGCCATCTTCTCAAACAACAAGCTGGCCTTCTGGCTTACCAGGCGGCCGACACTGGTCAGGATATGTTTGGGGCGCCGTTTTGGCAACGATGCCAGTCGCTGCTTAGCGATTGCGTGAATTGGTGAAGCGGGATCTTCTTCCAACCAGGCATCGACCTGTTCGGTCACCATGGCAACAATGCGCTGCCAGCCGAGGTTGCGAGTTGCCGGTCGATTGTACTCGCAGCCGTTCAATATGCCGACGAGTCGTCCATTCGCATCGGCCGCCTCGAGTTCCCCCTCCAAGCCCTCGCCGCCGATGAATCCCAGCGCGTCGTTGCTGGGCCGGCAGATCTCGGCTGCATAGGTTGGAGACACGGTGCTGATTTTGTCAGCGAGGCGGATTGCTGCTGCCATCGGGTTGTAGCAATGTGCGAGCTCCGGGTCGCGGACCTGCTGAAGATCGTATTGCAGGTCCGGGAACCAGGTTGCGAGCGAGGAAGGGTCGCCGCTGATCGGCCGAGTGCCCTGGTAGGACAGGTTGTGTATTGTGAACACGGTTCGCACGTCCTGCAGACGTTTGAGTTCGTTCGCAAAGCTGCGCAATACGCAATAGCTTGCCGCGTGCCAGTCGTGCAGATGCACGACATCAGGCAGGTCCGGAAGCGCATTTATCCACGTTGCTGCTGCCGCGGAAAAGAAGGCGAATTTCCCTGCATCGGTTGCAAACGGCCGCTCCGGCGCATCGTTGCTGTAGATATGACCTGGACCATTTGGCGAGAACAGCGCGTGTTCGAAAGCAATGTTGCGTACCTTCGGATCGGATCCGGGTATTTCGAACGCTTCTACTGTGTGTTGTTCGCCCGCGAACGGCAGGTCGATACTGCCCAGTCGGGCGGCGCCCGGAAGTTCATGAAACATGCCGTAGGATGGCGTCAGGACAGTCGCCCGCCACCCCACGTTTACCAGCGCCGACGGCAGTTCGCGCACGACATCACCGACGCCACCGACTTTACCGCCGCGCAGTGCACCGTTCTCGGCTGCCAGGAATATGACGTGCTGTTTTGGGATGTCCGAAGGCCTTTATTCTTATAGCGAGTAAATGCGTGTCTATCGCGTGTAATGCAGATGTTGCCCAAGCATATCCGGGGTCACGAGTGTCAACCCGGAGCGGGTGACGCGGAAGCCTTGCGCCCGGTCCGCATCGTGATCCTCTCCGATGACCGTGCCATCCTCGAGCTTCGCGCCGCGATCGATGATTGCCCGGCTAATGCGGCAGTTTCGGCCGATTTCGACATCGGGCAGTACAACGGACTCGTCGATTAAACTGTAGGACCTCGCGGTTACCCCCGAGAACAACAGCGAGTTCGTTACCCGGGCGCCGGATACCACGCAACCACCGGAAACCATGGACTTGATCGCTTCGCCACGCCGGTCCGGTTCATCGAAAACGAACTTGGCGGGCGGTTGCTGTGCCTGGTGCGTGAAAATCGGCCAGCTCTTGTCATACAGGTTGAGCTGCGGCGAAACGGACACGAGCTCCATATTCGCTTCCCAGAATGCCTGCAAGGTACCGACGTCCCGCCAGTACGACTGCTCTCCTGTAGCCGGATCTACAAATGAATAGGCCTGCACATGATAGTCATCGATGATCGACGGAATAATATTCTTGCCGAAATCATGCTGCGTGCCGGGCGTATCGGCATCCTTGATAACCTGCTCGAACAGGAAGCCGGTATTGAAAACGTAATTGCCCATGGATGCGAGGCACATGTCCGGCTTGCCCGGGATCGGATTCGGATGTTCGGGCTTTTCGTCGAAGGCAATTATTCGCCCGGACTCATCGACAGTCATGACTCCGAACTCGCCAGCGGCCTCAGTTATCGGCATCTCGATGCAGCAAACCGTCATATCGGCCTCGGTTGCCGCGTGCGCTGCGAGAAGTGGACCGTAGTCCATCTTGTAAACATGATCGCCCGCGAGGATCAGTACGAATTTCGGCTCCTCCGAGCGAATAATGTCCAGGTTCTGGTACACGGCATCCGCGGTACCGCGATACCACTCGCCACCCACACGCTGCGACGCCGGCAGTATTTCGACGAATTCCTTGTTGCCGGCACCGGCCTGGAACCAGGACCAGCCACGAACGAGATGCCGGATCAGGGAGTGCGCTTTGTATTGCGTCAGGACACCGATGCGCCGAATGCCGGAATTCAGGCAGTTTGACAGTGGGAAGTCGATGATGCGAAATTTTCCGCCGAAATAGAGCGCAGGTTTGGCGCGCCAGGTGGTCAGCTCGTGCAAGCGAGATCCCCGGCCGCCGGCCAGCACCAGCGCAACTGTTTCGCGTGTCAGCCGACTGACAAAACGTGCATCGGCGGTGATCGGTTGGTCGGTCATGCGTCACTCCCATTTGTGACGTCATTGCAAAGGATTTAAGGACGAAGCAATGACCGGCCTAGATTGCTTCACTGCGCCCGCAATGACAACAATCTGCAGTGAATTCGTGCTTCAGTCTTGAGGCGTTCGCCCCGATGCGTGTACGAGTGCTGCAACGCTCTCGCAAAAGTCGCTGGACAGCTCCGTGTCATTGACGCGCCAGCGCCAGTTGTTGCCGGGTGTGCCCGGGATGTTGAAGCGCGAACCGGAACCGAGGCCCAGGTAATCCTGCAACGGTGCGATCGCGAGCCGCGCATTGGTCGATAACGCCGCCTTGATCATGTCGATATGGATGGTATCCCGCGTGCCGCCAGTGATCTGCAACGCCGCTTGCTGGGTCTCCGTGATCTGTTGGTCGGTACGAATGTCGTTGTCGCTGCCCCTGAACCAGCCGACCGTCGTGTCATTGTCATGCGTCCCGGTATAGCAGACGCTGTTTTCTGTCACCCGGTCCAGCCTGAAGTTCTGGTCGGCGACAGCAAACTGCAGTACGACCATGCCCGGGATGTTGTGCCGCTCCCTGAGTGCTTCAACTTCGGGCGTAATGACGCCGAGATTCTCGGCAACGATCGGCAATGTACCCATCGCGTTTCGCAAGGCAATGAAGATGGCGTCACCGGGCCCGGGTTCCCAGGACCCGTTCCTGGCGGTCGCAGATGTTGCAGGCACCGACCAATAGGACTCAAAGCCCCTGAAATGATCGATGCGAACCATGTCCGCCAGCGCGGCCGACGCGCTCAGGCGCTCAACCCACCAGCGATAGTTGCTGCGATCATGCACGTTCCAGTCATAGAGTGGGTTGCCCCAAAGCTGGCCGTCTTCCGAAAAATAGTCGGGCGGTACGCCTGCAACGGCTTCGGGTCGGCCATCCTCATCCATTTTCAGCATCTCGGGATGTGCCCATGCGTCGGCGCTGTCGAGTGCGATACCGATGGGTAAGTCCCCGAAAAGGCGTATGCCCCTGTTATTCGCATAGGTTCGTAGTTGCTTCCACTGGTGAAAGAACAGGAACTGGATGACCTTGATATCGGCGATCTGCGTATCGGCCGAGACCTCAAGCTCTCGCATGGTCTGCTCGTCACGATGACGATAATTCGATGGCCATTCCAGCCAGGGCTGCTCGCCGTGTTGGGTTTTCAGGACTCGATACAACGCGTAGTCGTGCAGCCACAGGCTGTTATTGGCTGCAACAAACTCGTCGCAGGCGGCCTTGAGGTTGAGCGTTGCCCGCTCTTCGAAGCGGCTCGATGCGAGGCGCAACAGCCGGTTCTTGATGGGAATCAGGGCCCCGTAGTCGACGAAGTCGTCCGGCAGAGCCTCCAGCTCACCTGCTTCGTCCGGCTCCAGCAACTCTTTCGCGATCAGGTCTCGAATGTCGATGAGGAGCTCATTGCCGGCAAATGTCGACAGGGATTGATAAGGCGAATCACCGTAAGCCGTTGGGCCTGTGGGCAAAAACTGCCACACGCCCAACTGCATGCTCCGCATTTTGTCGACGAATTCAAACGCGCTCGGCCCGATCTCGCCGATACCGTAAGGGCCTGGCAAAGAGGTGATGTGCAGGCAGACGCCGGCTTGCCTGCGACGTGGCAATACCTCTGTTGTGTTCACACTTGTCATAGACATCCTGCCCCAATACAAAGGGCTAGACGACCCGGTTTCGCCTGTCGCCGTTGGCGAAAGCGGCATAGTTAGCCGCCAGCTCGTCAATGGCCGCCTGCCTTGCCTCACGGGTTGCCCAGGCGATGTGCGGGGTGATGATCAGGTTGTTGCCGGTATAGTCGAGCAGGGGATTGCCGTCCACCGGTGGTTCCTGTGGCAGTACATCGATTGCCGCGGCGCCGATGGTGCCACTGCTCAAAGCAGATGCCAGTGCCGCAGAATCTACCAGCCCGCCTCTTGCTGTGTTGATCAGGATGGCGTCGGGCTTCATGAGATTCAGCGCAGCCGCATCGATCAGGTGGCGCGTCCCGGCCGTCAATGGACAATGCAATGTCAGTGCATCCGCATTGCGCAAAACGTCTTCGAAATCATGTCGGTCATCGTCTGGTCTTGCCCTTGCACCGATTCTTCGGGAAACAATCACGTTCATGCCCATTTGCCGCGCCAGTTTTGCGACGCCTTTTCCAAGCTCACCGTAACCGACGATGCCCAGCGTCATCGCGGAAATCTGTCGCACCGGGTAGTCTAGTTTGCAAAAGTTTTCTGCTTTGGCCCAATCGCCAGCCATGACCAACCGATGAAATGGATGAATGCTGTGGGCCAGGTTGAGTAACGTGCCGATGACGTGCTCTACGACCGACTGGGTGCAATAGCCCACCAGGTTACACACGGCAATGCCGTGTTCTTTCGCGTAATCGACATCGACATTATCGGTACCTGTTGCGGTAATACCGACGAACTTAAGCGACGCAGCCGACTGCAAGATTTCAGCATCAAGCTGCACCTTGTTACATAGAACAACTTCAGCGTCCCGAATGCGGTTGCTGCGTTCGCCTGGCTGCGTGCTGTCGAAGACTTCGAGCCCAGGCAGCAGCGTGTTCAGAGATGACAGGTCGAGATCGCCCGCATCCACGGTGGCGTAGTCAAGAAAAACAGACTTCATAAACAGATCAGGTATTCTTCCCTTGGGGAACAAGACCATGACTGATGAATTCTGGAAACGCAAATCACTGAGCGACATGTCGCAAGACGAATGGGAGTCGCTGTGTGATGGCTGTGCATTGTGTTGCCTGCAGAAATTGCAGGACGAAGAAACCGGCGATATTTACTACACGGACATCGCCTGCAAGTTGTTGGACGTCGATACCTGTCGCTGCACGAATTATGCTGCGCGAGCTCGCCTGGTAAAGAGCTGCCTGGTGTTGACCACCGACGACCCTGAAACCTTCGAATGGCTTCCCGGGAGTTGCGCATACCGGCGCTTGTCGGAAGGCAAGGACCTGCCTGAATGGCACCCACTGCTGACGGGCGATCCGGAGTCCGTGCACGATGCGGGTGTATCCGTCAGGGGCAAGGCCGTTTCCGAAACAGAAGAATCAGAACAC
>Ga0316187_10005076_pt1 | contig 11390 bp, 11 predicted proteins | sample CroRivburrow1_MG_FD_204927 | JGI IMG/M metagenome (GOLD analysis project Ga0316187, IMG submission 204927) | Coastal sediment microbial communities from Maine, United States - Cross River worm burrow 1 | ecosystem: Environmental > Aquatic > Marine > Coastal > Sediment | place: USA: Maine...
GACTCCCGAAGGACACAAAGCTGCTCGAACGCCTGCTCACCAAAGAGCTCCCACCGGACGACCTCGGCCCCTTCGACCTCATCCTCGCCTGGGATCTTCTGAACTACCTGAGCGGCGAGCAGGTGGCAAGCCTCGGTCGCCAGTTGGCTCGCCTCTGCCGACCCGACAGTCTCATCTTCGCCCTCATCACGAATTCCAAGGAGATGCCCAGCCAGCCGATCGGTTTCCGTATCATCGACACGGACACCCTCTCCTACACCATCGACTCAGAGATCGGGCGTCCGTCACCCCTCTTCAAGGAACCCGACCTGAAACGCTGGCTCGCCGATTTCGAGGTCGAGACTTCGTTTCTCCTGCGCAACGGGTTCCAGGAATACGTCTTCCGCCACCCCTAGAGGACTACCGGCGAGTGAGCACCGTATCTTCAGCTCGATTTCCGATCGAGCGACACACTCTGGCCAACGGCCTGCAAGTGGTCCTGCAGCCCGACACCAGCCTACCGCTGGTGGCCATCAACCTCTGGTATCACGTCGGCTCGAAGAACGAGGTCCCTGGCAAGACAGGCTTGGCACACCTCTTCGAGCACATGCTGTTCCAGGGCAGCCAGCATGTCGGCAAGAACGACCACTTTCGCCTCGTGCAGCAGGTTGGCGGTGTCGCCAACGGCTCCACCTGGTTCGATCGCACGAACTACTACGAGACTCTGCCGGCTCACTGCCTGAGCTTGGGGCTGTGGCTCGAGTCCGACCGAATGGGCTTCTTTCTGCCGGCCCTCGACAGCGAGAAGCTCGAGAATCAGCGCGAAGTCGTGATGAACGAGCGTCGCCAAAGGGTCGACAATCAACCCTACGGTCGGGCTTTCGAGCGCCTGAACGAGACGCTCTTCCCCGCCAGCCATCCCTATCATTGGCCGGTGATCGGCTACATGGACGACATCGCTGCCGCTGAACAAGAGGATGTGGAGGCCTTTTTCCGCACCTTCTACACACCCGACAACGCGGTGCTGACTCTGGCCGGTCACTTCGACCCAGACGAAGCCCTGCGGCTCGTCGAGACCTACTTTGGCCCGATTCCCAGAGGATTGGCGCGTCCCGAAGTCGACGCCACACTGCCAGACGAGATGCTCGGGCAGGTTGTGACCCTCGACGACGACATCCAGTTGCCGAGGGTGTATATGGCGTTCAGACTGCCTACCTTCGGGGAACCAGAATGGTACTCCGCCGACCTCCTGAGTGCAGCCTTGACGGGCGGCAAGACCAGTCCCCTCTACCGGCAACTGGTCTACGAGCGTCAGATTGCACAGGATGTCAGCGCCTTCGTCTTGCCAACGGAGTTGGCCGCCAGTTTCGTTGTCGTGGCAACCGGTCGTCCAGACACCGATCTCGCAGAGCTGGAAGAGATCGTCCACGGCGCCATCGAGACGGTCGCCAGCGGCAAGCTCCGCAGCGCTGACCTGGCAAGGGCACGCAACAAGCTCGTCACTTCGTTCAGTGACCAACTCCAGGCACTCGACGACCGGGCCGACCTGCTGTCGCTGTTCACCACCTATTTCGACGAGCCGCAGCGCATCACGAGCGAGATTGAACGCTATCTCGGCCAAAGTGCCGAGGATCTGGCCTCGGTGGCCCGAGATCGCCTGACCCCGGAAAAGGCCGTCACCATTCGGGTGATACCCCGATAGCCTGAGGAGGCTGGGCGTGGACAACGTCAAAAACGAGATTCGCACCAAGGCTCCCGCACCGGGCGGCGTCGTCCCTTTCACTTTCCCGCATTTCGATCATTTCCAACTGCCGTCCGGCCTCGAGGTCTATCTGGCCTCGATCGACCGCGGTCCGCTGGTAAGCCTGCACCTGGCCTGCCCAGCTGGAGCCTGGCACGATTCGCCTGCAAAGGCGGGGCGAGCCACCCTGGTGGCCGAGCTTCTCGATGAAGGAACCGAGGACTACTCCGCCATGGAGATCGCCGCGAGAGTCGACCGCCTGGGGGGCTTTCTGTTCAGCCAGGCCGACTGGAACACCAGCTGGCTCTCGATCAGCCTGCTGTCACAGCATCTGGCGGCAGGCCTCGAACTGCTGGCTCATATCGTCGATAAAGCCACTTTCCCGGCAGGCGAGATCGAACGACTTCGCCAGCAGAGACTGGCAAATCTGCAAACGAGGGCGTCGCAGCCCTCCGCGCTGGCAACCGACGCCGTGGCTGGGGCCCTCTATCCGGGGACGGCCTACGGGCAGTCTCCGCTTGGCACCTCCGATTCGGTGCAGGCTCTCGACCGCAACTCTCTTCTCAGCTTCTATCAACAGCATCTCAACCCGCAAGGCTCCTCACTGATCCTGACGGGAGATCTCGACCTGGTGGCCGCGAAAGCAGCTATCGAGAACGCTTTCGGCGGCTGGGTCGGAGGCGAGCCGCGGGCCGCGGCACCAATTCAAGGCCGTGATCGGGAGGAGACGAGAGTCATTGTCGTGGACAGAGCGGAAGCCGCTCAGACAACACTGCGAATCGCCCACCCTTCCGTCCCACGTACCCATTCCGACTTCGGATCACTGCAGGTCTTGAACAGCCTTCTGGGCGGCAAGTTCACGAGTCGCATCAACCTCATCCTGCGTGAAGAATTGGGCATAACCTACGGCGCCAGCAGCAGCTTCTCCTCCCGCCTCGGACCCGGTCCGTTTCAAGTCGCGGCCGACGTCGAAACGGCGGGAGTCGGGATCGGCACCGAGAAGATCCTTGCAGAGCTGCACCGACTGCAAGACGAAAGCGTCGGCGAAGAGGAGCTGCAGGACACCAAGACCTACCTTTTGGGAGTCTTCCCCTATTCCCTGCAACGGATCGACGGCCTCGCCAGTCGCTTGGCCGACCTCGGGGTCGCGTCTCTTCCCGACGACTACTTCGATCGACAACTCGAGATCGTCCGCAATCTCGAGCCGACGGCTATCCAATCACTGGCAAGGAAGCACCTGCGACCGACTCGGATGACGATCGTGGCGGTTGGCCCGGCGGACAAGCTAGAACCCCAGCTCGAGGGCTTCGGCCCAATCTCCGTCGTGGCGCCACAGGAGGTGCTGGAAGCCGGCAACGTTCCCACCTGAGTGGTGCTTGGGACGGCTCTCGATTTCCTCTCCAGCGCACAGCGCGTCGGGGACTCAAACCAAGTCGTTGAAGTCGAATTCAAAGACCCCTTAAGTCCTTTTTTTTCCGTAAGTTACGAGGCCATCAAAGTCGCCATCAGAGCGCCGCTGCTGTGCTATAGTTACGGCTCATTTTGTTGGCTCGATAGGAGGTTCAAAGCATGCAGGTCGAGAGTCCAGACATGATCAGAAACGTCGCTGTTACCGGCCACAGTGATACCGGTAAAACGACTCTGGCCAGCGCCCTGCTCTACGCCGGCGGTGTCGTCAATCGACTCAACAAGGTCGAGGACGGGAACACCATCACCGACTTCGATTCCGAAGAGATCGACCGCGGCATCTCCATCGGCCTGGCCATCTGTTTCACCCCTTGGCAGCAGCACAAGATCAACCTTCTCGATTGTCCTGGATATGGCATCTTCTTCGATGAGACGCGTAGTGCCATGCGCGCTGCCGACGCGACCCTGCTGTGCATCAACGCCGCCTCGGGCGTCGAGGTTACGAGCGAGAAGGTCTGGGAGTATGCCACCCAGATTGGCCAACCGGTGATGCTTCATCTCACCAAGATGGATCGAGATCGCGCCGAGCTCAAGAGCGCTGTAGAGCAGATGCGGAAGGCCTTTGGTCGGGAGGTGATTCCGATTCAGGTGCCGATTGGCCTCTCCCAGGACTTCGAGGGGGTCATCGATCTGATCAGCGACAGAGCCATGATCTTCACCAACGATGGAGACGGCAAGGGCAAGACAACAGACATTCCCGAAGCCGCGCAGGAGGACTTCAACCAGTGGAAGAATGCTCTGGTCGAGGCTGTCGCGGAGACCGATGACGCCCTGCTCGAGAAGTTCTTTGAAGCGGGCGAGCTGTCCGCAGACGAGCTCAAAGAAGGCCTGCGTCGGGCTGTACAGGAGCGCAAGCTCTTCCCAGTCACGTTGAGCTCTTCGCTACATGGAATTGGCCCTGCCACACTGCTCGACTCCATCGTCGAGACTCTGCCGTCACCCATTGATCGGGGTAGCTTTCCAGCGGTCGATTTCGGCGGCGAGGAGCAGGACCTGGCTTGTGACCCGGACGGCAAGGTAGCCACTCTGGTATTCAAGACGCTGAGCGACCCATTCACTGGCAAGGTCTCCTTGCTGCGAGTGGTCTCGGGCAGACTCGCGTCCGATACCCCGTATTGGAATTTCCAGCAGGAGATGGACGAGAAGGTCGGACATCTCATGGTCATGCAGGGCAAGACAGGTAGCGCCGTGCCAGGCCTGGTGACCGGCGACATCGGCGGTGTCGCAAAACTCAAGCACGCCCATACCGGAAACACGCTGTGTGAGAAGGCCTCGCCCGTCAGGCTGGCCTGGCTAGCCCCACGAGAGGATGCGATCGCTTTTGCCATCGAGCCGAAATCGAAGGGTGACGAAGAGAAGATCAGTGAGTCGCTGGCCCGCCTGCAGGAGGAAGATCCCAGGCTACACAGCCGGCGCAATGCCGAGACCGGAGAATTCCTATTGGCGGGAAGTGGCCAGCTCCACGTCGAGATCGCCGTGGCGAAGCTCAAGAAGCGATTCAACGTGGAAGTGATTCTGCACCCTCCGAAGGTGCCCTACCGCGAGACCATTCGAAAGTCGGCGCCCGGGCATGGCCGACACAAGAAGCAGACCGGTGGACGCGGTCAATTCGCTGATTGCAGGATCACCATCGAACCGACGACCGGCGACGAGGAGTTCGAGTTCATCGACGAGATCTTTGGTGGCTCGATTCCCCAAGGCTACCGGCCAGCTGTGGAGAAGGGTATCCATGAGGCGGCGCACCGGGGGTATCTGGCCGGGTACCCCGTGGTCGGCTTCAAAGTGCGGCTTCAAGATGGCCAATATCACGATGTCGACTCCTCCGAGATGGCATTCAAGATCGCCGGATCACTGGCCTTCAAGGACGCCATGGCCAAGGCGGGTCCCACCCTCCTCGAGCCCATCATGAAGGTCGAGATCACGACCACCGAGGAGTTCATGGGCGACATCATGAGCGACCTGTCGCAGAGGCGCGGTCGCCCGCAAGGCATGGACAGCAAAAACGGCTCGCAGGTCGTCAGCGCCACAGTGCCGCTATCCGAGATGTTGGACTACTCCCCAGCGTTGCGGTCCATGACCCAGGGACGTTCCAGTTTTCACATGGAGATGTTCCACTACGAAGAGGTCCCCCGGCAGATCCAGGAGAAGATCATCGCCGCAGCGCAGAAGGAGAAGGAAGAGGACCATCATCACTAGTTTCACTTCCTCCAGGCTGCAGAAGAAAAACGACCGGCCGTGATGGCCGGTCGTTTTTCTTGTCTGGCTGCCGAAACAACCAATCGTAGCTCGTGTGTGGGCCCGCTAGTCGTCCGACTTCGCCTTAGCCTTCTTGGTTGCCTTCTTGCTCTTCTTGTCCGTTGCGGTCTCGGCCTCACCGCGGTCGACGAACTCGAGATAAGCCATCTCAGCGCCATCGCCCTTGCGCGGCCCGAGCTTGATAATACGCGTGTAGCCACCCGGCCGCTCGTGATATCGAGGAGCGATCTCGTCGAACAGCTTCTTGACCAGCTCCCGGTCACTGATCAGCCGGTTGACCTGGCGCCGCGCATGAAGAGTGTCGCGCTTACCTTGCGTGACGACCTTCTCGGCCAGGGGGCGAAGCTCCTTGGCTTTTTGCAGCGTCGTCCGGATGCGCTCCGCCTTCACCAGCGAGCTCAACTGGTTGCGAAAGAGAGCCTTGCGGTGGGCGGGAGACCGCCCCAGTTTTCTACCCTTGACTTGATGACGCATTGACGACTCCTTGCTCGAGGCCTTTAGAAAGGCGCTCGGACTGACTCCTCGGGAACGTCCATTCCCAGCCGCAGACCGAGACTGGTCAGAATATCCTGCACCTCCTCGAGCGACTTGCGACCGAAGTTCTTGGTCTCGAGCATGTCTTTCTCGGACCTGCGTACCAGGTCGCGCAAGGTGTAGATACTGGCATTCTTCAAACAATTGGCGGACCGCACCGACAGGTCCAACTCGTCAATCGACTTCGACAGAATCGCATCGATACCGGAGAATTCATCGGCGTCACTGGTCGCCACTTCCTCGACCATGCTCTCTTCGGAGTCGACGAAAATCGTCAAGTGATCCTTGAGCAGAGTGGCCCCAAGCGATACCGCCTCTTCGGGCTTCACCGTGCCATTCGTCCACAATTCCATGACGAGGCGCTCGTAGTCTGTGGCGCGCCCGACACGGGCGGCCTCGACCTTGTAGGTGACGCGCTTGACCGGAGAGTGCACGGAATCCACCGGAATCCAGCCAATTCCCAGACTCTCGTCGAAGTTCTTCTCGGCGCTGACATAACCCCGACCGAGAACGACCTGAGCCTGTAGCTTGAGCTTGCCCTCTTCGTTCAAAGTCGCGATGTGCGTATCGGGATCGCAGATCTCGACCTGCGGGTCACCGGTCAACTGACCAGCGGTGATTTCTCCAGGCCCACTCACATCCAAACTGAGAAACTTCGGGCCCTCGGAATGCATCAGGATCGGAATCTCTTTGAGATTCAAGATGATGTCTGTGACGTCCTCGACCACGCCTGGCATGGAGGAAAACTCGTGCAACACTCCCTCGATCTGGACCGACGTAATGGCGGCACCTTCGACCGAGGAGAGGAGTGATCGACGCAGCGCATTGCCCACCGTCGTCGCGAAGCCTCTTTCGAAAGGCTGCGCGATGAACTTGCCATACGTCGGCGACAGCGTTTCGCCATCGACTTCAATTCGTTTGGGGCGTTGGAAACCCTTCCAAAGCATAAGACGACTCCTTGTTCGAGACGTTTCCTGGATCGCTCAGAAGCCAGCCACTATCGACTGTACAGCTCGACGATCAACTGCTCCTCAACGGGCAGCTTGATGTCGTCGCGAGTCGGCAGAGCAATGGCCTTGCCGACAAAATTCTCTGGGTCCAGCTCGAGCCAACTCGGAATGCCCCGCCCTCTGGCGGTCTCCACGCTGACTCGAATGATTTCGTTCTTGCGGCTGTTTTCCTTGACCCCGACCTGCTGGCCGGCCTTGACCTGATACGAAGGGATGGTCGTCTTGCGACCGTCGACCTCGATGTGGCCATGGCGCACCAGTTGCCGGGCCTGGGATCTCGATGAAGCGAAGCCCAGGCTATAGACCACGTTGTCCAGGCGCCGTTCGAGACTGATCAAGAGGTTGTCGCCCGTGACCCCCTTCTTGCCAGCAGCAGCTGCGAAGTAGTTCCGGAACTGCTTTTCGAACACTCCGTAGATTCGCTTGACCTTCTGTTTCTCCCGCAGCTGCGGGCCGTAGCCAGAAGGCCGCCGTCCGCGGCGCTGGCCGTGCTGACCTGGCGGATAGGCTCGCCGCTCAATAGCACACTTCTCTTTGAAGCAGCGATCACCCTTGAGGAACAATTTCATCCGCTCCCGACGACACAGTCGGCAAACGGGTCCCGTATATCGTGCCACTTTATCCTTCTCCTTCCCGCGCTCGAATCAGCCGGCCCTGGCTCATCTCGACACCACTCGCGTCGAATGCAACCAGTACCCCTGGAATCCAATGACTAGTTTCCTGACTTTTTCTCATGAGTTTTAGACTCTTCTCCGCTTCCGCGGCCGACAACCGTTGTGCGGAATCGGAGTGACGTCTCGGATGGACTTCACCGTCAATCCAGCCGATCCCAGAGCGCGAATCGCAGACTCGCGACCGCCACCTGGCCCGTTGACCTCGACGTCGATCGTTCTCATGCCCACGTCCCGAGCATTCTGAGCGGCGTTCTGACCTGCGACCTGGGCAGCGAAAGGAGTTCCCTTCCGCGAGCCCTTGAACCCGATTCGACCGGCCGAAGACCAGCTCACCACATTGCCTTCAGGGTCGGAGATCGTGATCAACGTGTTGTTGAACGTCGCCTTGATATGGGCTACACCGTGAGGAACAATCCTCTTTTCCTTCTTCCTCCGGTCCTTGCCTCCGCTGTGCGCTTTCGCCATCCTTCACCTCAATTTCTATTTCTTGACCTGCTTCTTGCCCGCGACGGCTCCACGCTTCGGCCCCTTTCGGGTACGCGCATTGGTGTGCGTTCTCTGTCCTCGCAAGGGAAGATTCCTTCGATGACGAACTCCCCTGTAGGAACCGATCTCGATGAGACGCCGGATGTTCTGTCCGACCTCTTTTCGCAGATCTCCCTCAACGCGCCCCTCATCCTGAATCACCTGTCGGATGCGGCGAGCCTCTTCTTCCGTCAGATCCTTGACCTTGACTGTCGCTTCGACCTCGGCTGTCTCGAGGATCTTGCGAGACCGAGTCCGTCCGATACCGTAGATATAGGTCAGACCGACCCAGACCTGTTTGCTCGGAGGCAGATCGACTCCTGCTATTCGCGCCATGGCTACACCTTACCCTTGTCGTTGCTTGTGTTTGGGGTTCTCACAGATCACCCTAACGACACCGTGGCGCCTGATGATCTTGCACTTTGGACACATTCGCTTGACTGACGAACGTACTTTCATAACGACTTCCTCGATTACCTCAATCTATAGACGATACGGCCGCGGCTGAGATCGTACGGAGACAACTCCACACGGACTCTGTCGCCCGGCAAAATGCGGATGAAGTGTTTCCGCATCTTTCCGGAGACGTGTGCCAATACTTGGTGGCCATTCTCGAGCTCGACACGAAACATGGCGTTTGGCAGAGGCTCAACCACCACAGCTTCGACTTCGATCGCTTCTTCTTTGGCCAAATCTTCTCCTTGGGCTTCAGTCGAACAGCCGTCAAGCAACCGCAGCCACGCTGCGGCCTAGAACTTTTTGCCCCGTCTCGGTCACTGCAACCGAAAACTCGTAGTGCGCCGACAGGGCACCGTCGGTGGTGCGGGCGGTCCAACCATCGGCGTCTACCTTGACGCCGGGCTGGCCCGCATTGACCATGGGCTCGATTGCCAGGACCATCCCGGGCTCGAGCATGGGTCCCCGCCCGGGTTGGCCGAAATTGGGCACCTGCGGATCCTCGTGCAGCGCAGCACCGATTCCATGCCCAACGAATTCTCTGACCACCGAGAAGCCGAATTTCTCGACATGGCTCTGAACCGTGTGCCCGATGTCCGACAACCGCTTGCCTGGCTCGATCACCTGGATCGCGAGATCGAGCGACTCCCGAGTCACCTCCATCAACTGCCAGGCCTGGGAGCTGATCTCACCCACAGCATAGGTGCGAGCAGCGTCGCCATAGTAACCCTTGTACAGCACCCCACAATCGACACCGATGATGTCCCCCTGCTCCAGTGGCGTCTCGTTCGGGATGCCGTGCACGATGACGTCGTTGATCGAGGTGCACAGAGTGGCTGGGAACCCGCGGTAGTTCAGGAAGGCGGGGACCCCTCCAGCCTGGCGGATGAACTCCTCCGCGAAGCCATCGAGTTCGGCAGTGGTCGCACCAGGGACGATCAAGTCGGTGATTCCATCCAGAACCCGATGGACGATGCGATTGGCCTCGTCCATAAGCTCGATCTCACCGCTGGTCTTCAGGACCATTACGCATCCACCTTCCGGCCCAGGGCCTCCAGCAGGACCGCTGCGACCTCTTCGATCAGACGATCGCCTTCGATAGGAATCAGCTGACCACGCTGTTCGTAATACTCGACCAGCGGCTGTGTCTGTCGGCGGTAGACCAAAAGTCGCTGCCGGATGACATCTTCCTTGTCATCGGCACGTTTTCGGCCCAGAATTCGCTCGATCAAGACGGTCTCCGGCACCTTGAGGTAGAGCACACCATCCAGCTCCGACTCCATGTCGGTCAAGATCTCTGCCAGCAGATCGGCCTGCGCCAGTGTGCGTGGGTAGCCATCCAGGATGAACCCACCCTTCGCATCTTCGTTGGCAAGGCGCTCTCTGACGACTTCCCCCATTGTGGCGTCGTCGACCAGATCTCCCGAGCTCATGACTTGCCTGACCTTCTCTCCGAGGGTCGTCCCTGCTTCCACGGCCTGGCGCAGCATCTCGCCAGTGGAAATGGCAGGGATGGCCAGCTCTTCGGCCAGAAGGGCCGCCTGGGTCCCTTTGCCCGAGCCGGGAGCTCCAAGAAGTATGAGTCGCATCACAGGTCTGTTCCGAGATCGTCCGGGATTGCCCTATCCCTTGCGGCCTCGGATCCTCCCTCGTTTCATGAATCCTTCGTAATTGCGCATCACCAATTGACTCTCGACCTGCTGGACCGTGTCCATGGCGACACCGACAACGATCAGCAGGGATGTGCCACCGAAGTAGAACTGAATCCCCATTCCCTGGGTGAACCAGGCGGGCATCACCGCGTCGAGGGTGGCGCCGATAAACGGCAGTCCCTCGACCTTCATACCGCTGAGCAGGAACTCCGGCAGGATGGAGACGGCTGCCAGGTAGACGGCACCCACCAATGTCAGCCGCGTGAGGATGCGGTCGATGTACTCGGCGGTTCGCCTGCCCGAGCGAATACCTGGAATGAAGCCACCATACTTGCGGAGATTTTCAGCCGTATCCGCTGGGTTGAAGATGATCGACACGTAGAAGTAGCTGAAGAAGATGATCGCGCTGGCGTAGAGCAGGTAATAGATCGGTTGCCCCCAGGAGATCGCGTCGGCGATGCTCCGCAACCACTCATTCTGGAACATGCCAGCGATCGTCGTCGGAATCATCACCACTGAACTGGCGAAGATGACTGGAATCACACCGCCGGTGTTGACCCGCAGAGGCAGATAGGTATTTTGCCCACCGTAGATCCTGCGCCCCACCACTCGCTTGGCATATTGCACGGGTATTCGACGTTGGGCACGCTCCATGTAGACGATGAAGGCCACCACCCCAAACATGAAGACGATCAGAATCAGCATCTTGAGCACCGATGTGGTACCGCTTTGGAGACTGCTGATCGTCTGAACGATGGCGCCGGGAAGACCGACCACGATGCCCGCGAAGATGATCAAGGAGATACCGTTGCCCACACCCCGTTCGGTGATCTGCTCTCCCAGCCACATCACGAAGGCACATCCGGTGGTCAGGGTGAGCATAGTGATCACTCGAAAACCCCAACCTGGATGAGGCACCAGCGATGCACCACCCGGCGTGGTGGTCTTTTCCAGCCACAGGCTGATACCCGCCGACTGGATCAGTGAAATGCCCATCGTCAGGTAGCGCGTGTACTGGGTGATCTTGCGCCGACCTAGCTCGCCCTCTTTGGAGAGCTTCTCCAGGTACGGCCACACGACCGTCAACAGCTGCAAG
>Ga0316187_10005077_pt1 | contig 11390 bp, 13 predicted proteins | sample CroRivburrow1_MG_FD_204927 | JGI IMG/M metagenome (GOLD analysis project Ga0316187, IMG submission 204927) | Coastal sediment microbial communities from Maine, United States - Cross River worm burrow 1 | ecosystem: Environmental > Aquatic > Marine > Coastal > Sediment | place: USA: Maine...
ACAGCGTGTGGCGTGGGCAGCACCATCCAGCCCGGTCTTTCGGCGCGTCTTGCCGGCTCGAGCTGGGCGTCTGATCCTGGGATCGAGCCCCGGTCAGGCCAGTAGCTCGACCTCCACGAATGAGAACTCGTGAGCGCTCTCATTGATGACGTTGTGTTCGACTCCGGCAGAGCGGTTGTAGGAGACCCCAGCGGCGAGTTCCGCAACCGCGACCGACCCGTCAGGCGTCTCAATGGTGAGCGCCCCGGAGGTCAACGGAACAACGACGTAATCGTGCTGATGCACATGTCGGGTGGTCTCCGCTCCCGGAGCGAAATCCCACCGAATGACCCGCACGGAACCGTTATCGATCTGGGGCGTGGGAATCGCTTTTGGCCTGGTCACTTCTACCGAACCTTTCGTAGGACGGGGTTTGCCGACGCAACTTCATGTTCGCCGGGAGCCGCTGTAAAGGCAGCCGACGCACCGACCGCCACCGGTCGGTGGCCTGCGACGCTCGGGAGGGCCTTGTCAGAACCTGCCCGAGTTGACCAAATGGCGCCCCGGCAGGATCTCCTCCATGACATCCCAGTGCTCCACGATCCGGCCGCCGGCGACCCGGGAGGAATCGATCACGGCTATCGCGGTACCGGCGAGAACGGCCTTCGACCGCACAGCTACGAAGCTACCGCATCCCACCACCTTGTGTATCTCTTCGTAGATCATGGGCAGGCCCGTATGGCGTCAAGCCACTCGGCGACGGCAACAGTATGCGAGTGAGGCAGCAGTTCGCTCTCTATCCGCCCTGCCCGAACGCAGCGCTCGACCTCGTCGACCTCATGGCGGAATCCGTGACCATCCTCGGCCACGTCGATCACGGTGGGCTCCCGGCCCGTTTGATGCACCGTCAGCATCCGGCTGTGCTGGAGCGGTGGGCTGATAGCGATAGAGCCCGCCGGACCGGCGATTAGCCCCGCGCTCGGCGCAGTGTTGATGAATGAGGCGCTCAGAACCGCCACACTGTCGTTGGCGTGGCGAGAGAGCACTCGAGTCTCGAGATCCACCCCGGTCGGTCCGATGGTGGCCTGGCTTGTTGTCTCCAGTGGACGGCCGAGCAGAAACAGTGCGAGGTTGAGTGGGTAGACGCCGATGTCGGCCATTGCTCCGCCGCCAAGGTCCGCATTCATCCAGCGGCGTCGACGATCGGTGTCTGCAAGGTGGGAGAAGTTGGCTTGCACGTATCCGACTGGTCCGACGGTATCGTCCGCGATGATTTGCTCGAGAGCTGTGAAGAAGGGCTGGAATCGCATCCACATCGCTTCCATGAGAAACACGTTCGCCCCCTTGCTCGCTCGGACGAGTTCCCGCGCCTCTTGCATGTTGCGTCCAAGGGGCTTCTCACAAAGAACGGCCTTGCCGTGTTCGATGCAGCTCAGAACGTTGGCGTAGTGGCGGTCGTTGGTGGTGGCGACATAGACGACGTCGACATCTTCGGCCGCCGCCACAGCTTCGTGCGACGGGAGAACCCGACACGATCGGAGTTCCCCAGCGAGCTCGGAGGCCGGCCCGCCGCGAGAGGAGCCGACGGCTGTGACTTCCCGGTCGGTCGAGTCGAGGACGCCGGCCATTGTTCGCGCGATCCCGCCGGTTCCCATGATGCCCCACCGCAGCGCCGTCATCGCCGGTATCCGGTATCGCGCGAGAGCATCATCGTGCGCCGTCTCCGCGTAGGGCCGCGAGCATCTCTCGTGTTGCGTACTGCATTCGCGTCGGCGTCTCCCCTGCCAGCAGCAGCTCGAGGTCATCGACGACCATGCGTCCGATCTCGAGGAGAGCTTCGGGGATCGCCCCGGCCTTGTGGGCACTGAGGACTGCTCCCTTCGCCCGGCGGAGGGGATGGCCTGCCTCCAACGGCTCTTGGGGGAACACATCAGTGGCTACACGAAATCGCCCTGCCAGGACGAGTTCGGTCATTGCGTCGAAGTCAACGAGGTGGGCCCGGCTGACCACTACCAGAATCTTCTCCGGCGTCAGCATCTCCATCAGCTCTCGGGAAACAAGCCCGGCGTTTTCTGCCGTCGGCACGGCGAGGACAAAGATGATGTCGCTCTCGGAGAACAGAGCTTGGAGACCGGCCGGCTTCAAGCCGCGTTCGCCGAGCTTGGTTGGGCCCAACCACGGGTCGTATGCCAGGAACTCAACGCCGAAGGGCAAGAGCAGCTGTTGCAGGGCTCTTGACAGGCCCCCGGCACCCACGAAGCCGATCTTCTTCCCGAAATGTGTAGTGGCGCCGATGTTCCCATCATGGAGCCATCGCTCGTGTCCGGTTCGGAATCCGGCATCGCCCTCCACTATCAGACGGCCGGCGGCGAGACTGAGGGCCAGGGCGTGTTCGGCGACTGCGGAAGCGAACGCCGGCGCACATCCGCCGATGGTCATTCCGCGCTCGAAGCACTCGTCGTAGTCGAGGTCGGGATGATCGTGGGTACCGGCGACTTCGAAGACCTGCCGCAGCGATGGTCCGGCCTGCACGATCGCGTCGGTCCCGTAGTGCCAGGTACCGAAGATGACCGCGGTGGCCTCCTGTGTCGCCTCGTGGAAGAGCTGCTGGGGCATGGGTCCGTTGCGACCCCACTGCACGTCAACGAGTCCGTGGAGCCGCTCCAAAGTGGTGAGATCGAATATCTCCGTCATCTCACGGAACGATGGGGCAACAATGGCTTTCGGCTTCATCTCACCCGTCCCGGCGCGGCATGCCGGTCACGGGGGGTCAATCTTCAGACTCGGGCCCTGATCCCATTCGATCGGTATCGGATCGGACAGGGTGCCGCCGAATCCGCCGCCGGCCACAGCGTTGCCCCAGGCCAGTGCGATCCAGTCGATCGGGCTCGTCTGAACTAACTTGCACCCATACCAGGAGCCCATTCGGTCGGCGAGCAGGACACCATGGCTGTCCCAGGTGAATGGCCCAGTTGGGCTGGAGGAACTCAGGTAGTGGGTTCCGGTGAGCATTGCGTCCGGCCCGATCAGGGAGGAAGGCTCAGCGTTTCCCGGCGTGGAGAAGATCAGGTACCACCGGCCTCGCTCCCCCACCAATTGGGGTATCTCCATATGGCCGTACACCCCGGGCGGTGTCACCGGCGCCAGCACATGCCAGTCTCGAAGATCGTTGGAGACTGCGTGTGCGACGACACCGCGCTCTCCGCTTGGTCCGGTCTGGATTCGGGAGGTGAGGTATACGTGGAACCTGCCGTCGGCCGGATCGATGAACAACCACGGATCTCGCCATGCCTGGTCGTGCCACACAGCCAAATCGAGCTTCTCATATTGCGCGGCATCGAGTTGAAGGACCGGATTCGCCGGATCTTTGGACCACTGGATCAGATCGTCGGACCAAGCCAGCCCGACGCGTTGGATCAGCCCACACTCGGCGTGGCAGGTACCTGTGTAGAGCATCGCCCATCGATCGTCGCCGCGTATGACCGATCCGGTCCACGTTGTGTAGTCGTCCCATTGCCCGGGCTCTCCCGGTAAGAGCGCGCCAGGAAGAACCTCCCAGTGTGTGAGATCCGTGGAGACGGCGTGGCCGATCGTGGCATTCCAGTGTCGCTGCTCCGGATCGTCGAGGGACCGGGGCGCCTGCAAGTAGAACAGGTGATAGTCCTCGCCATCGGCGATCATCCAGAAGTCCCATAGCCATTGATTGGCCAGGCGAAGCGCCATCAGGTCGCCTTTGTGGCTCGTCCGCGCCTCCTGAGGCTCATCCCTTCACTCCAGAGGAGGCGATCCCCTGAATGAAGTACCGCTGGAAGATCAGGAAGATGATCAGCAGCGGCAACGTCATCAGTGCGGCAAATGCCATGATGTCTCCCCATTGCACCGGCGGGGTGGTTTTGAACACCCCTATGCCAACTGGGAGGGGACGCACGTTGACGCCGCGGGTCACCATCACGGGCCAGAGGTACTGACCCCAGGAGAACAGAAAGCCGAGGATGGCCATCGTCGCGTAGGCCGGTTTCGCCAGCGGAGCTACGACCGACACGAACGTGCGCACCGGTCCCGCCCCGTCGACGCGCGCCGCCTCCTCGAGAGAGACGGGCACGTTCAAAAAGAAGGTGTAGAAAAGGTAGATGAACAACGGGTTGGCGATGAACGGCAGAATCTGCACGTGGTAGGTGTCGAGCCAGCCGAGTTCCGCCGTGATGAACAACAGCGGCACGGCGAGCGCCTCGAACGGGATGATTATCAGCGCGACGATCGTCGCGATGAGCGCGAACCTTCCCCGGAAGCGGAGTCGAGCCAGCGCGTAACCGAAGAGGCTGTTGACGATGAGGCCCAGCCCGACGATGAAGCCGGAGATGATTGTCGAGTTGAGGAACACCCGCCAGACACTGGCCCGGCTGGATGCGCTCCTTATGTTCTCGAGACCGACGAAGGAATCCGCATCCGGGATGAAGGCCTTTATCGAATCGCTGTCGGAGAGAACCGAGGCGTCCTGCTTGAACGCGGCCACAAACATGAACACCAACGGGAACAGAAAGAACGCCGCCAGGAGCACCATGAGGATGTACTGGACTATGAGGTTGATCCGGCGTCTCCGCTCCATGGACTCCAGCTTGGGCTGCGTAGGTGAGGTCTGAATGGCGGTCATGTGACTTCCCCCTCCTCCCGAATGAACCGACGCTGAACGAGAGTCAGGGAGAGCACAATCACAAAAAAGACGATGGCAATGGAGGCACCACGTCCGATTGCCTGGGCGCCAAAGCCGGTTTCGACGAGGTCGAGCATCATGGTTCGGGTCGAATCCAGGGGTCCCCCCGGTACCCGGGGCATTATGTAGACCTGATCGAACAGGCGGAAGGCCAGGATCATGGTCACCGTTACGACGAAGATCAGCCCGTTGCGTATCCCCGGTAGCGTGACATTGCGGAATTGCTGCCACCGACTCGCCCCGTCGATGGAAGCCGCTTCATATAGAACCTCTGGGACATCCTGCAGCGCGGCGAGGAGTATCACCATTTGGAAGCCGACGCCTTGCCAAATCCCCACCAACATCATGGCGGGCAGGGCCCATGTCGTTGAGTTGAGCCAATCGACGGTGAAGTTACCGAAGGTGACGGTCTCCATGATGGCATTGATCAGGCCGTTGGCGTTGAAGAGCAGGCTCCAGATGACGGCGGCCGCCGCCATCACGGTGACCACAGGTAGGAAGAAGACCGTCCTGAAGAAGACCCGGCCCGGGATCTTGCGGTTCACGAGGATGGCCAGCCACAGCGCGAAGGCGGTCTGCACCGGCACAACGACCGCCACAAACCAGACGTTATTGAAGAAACCCTTCCAGAAGTTTGCACTGGAAAGCGTATCTATGTAGTTGTCCAGCCCGACGAATCGAGTTGGCAGCGGTGAGATCAGCCGCTGATTTGTAAAGGAAAGGATGAAGGCGAGAAGGAATGGGGCGACGGTGAATGCAAGCAGCAGAATCAGTGCAGGCGAGCTGAAGGCCCAGGCCACCTTCGATTCCGCTTTCGCCGTCGTCGACTCTTGGCGTTTGCCACGCCTGGAATTTCGTCGCCCTTCCTCGGTTGCCGTGGTCACGCTATCTCCTCCCGATGGCCCTACTAGAGCAGCTGTGAGCCGGGGAGGGAAGGAGACCGGTCTCCTTCCCTCCCCGTGTATTGCCTATTCGGGCTCTGGATAGCCTTCATTGGCATCGATGTCTGCATCGATGGTGGCCACGGCCTCATCCAATGCTGTCTTGACGTCCTTACCCTGCATGATGTCATCGAGGGTTGCGGTAAACGTCTGGGTCATCGTCGGATAGGCCGGCGTCAGTGCCCGTGGCTGGGCAATGTCGGGCGCTCCTTCGAGCTGAGTGACATACAGTTCCAGCGGACCACCCGGGGCATGATTGGGTGACTTGGCGATGGCCGACTTGGTGCCGGGCACCGCGCCGTTGGCGCCGGTGATTGCCAGCACGACGTCGTCTGAGACCATGAAGTCGATGACTGCCATCGCAGCATCGGCGTCCGCCGCCCCGTTGGCGATCGCCCAAGCCCAGGATCCCATTCCGGTGCGGGTCCCGTCCCCGAAGTCCGGAAGGGGCAACAGCACGAGATCGTCGCCGGCGGCTTCGCTGTAGGCGCTGAACATCCAGTGGCCTACCCATGAGATGGGCGACCGCTTCTCGAGGAAGTTCGAGTCATCGGCAGCCTGCATGTCGATGAGACCGTCGTTGACCCAGCTCTGGAAGAGCGTGAGAACCTCAACGGCCTCGTCGCTGTTGAGCGCGCCGTCCGCCGAGTCGTAGCTACCGCGGTCGATCAGGCTGGCGCCAGCCGACCACAGCATGGGTGCAAAGGCGTATGCGAACCATTCGCCCTGCGACCCATACCAAGGCTTGATGTCGAGCGGGAACTCGTATCCAGCAGCCTTGAGGTCGCGCAGGACCTGCTCAAACTCCTCTGCGGTCCAGGCATCATCGGGGTCGGTTGGGATCGTCGCGCCGACCTCTTGGAGGGCGGAGCGCCAGGCCCACAGTCCTAGACCTGAGTCAAAGGTACCCACACCCCAGAGGTTGTCTGCATAGGTGCCCTGCTCAATCAACGACGGCAGCAGGTTGTCCTTGGTCTCATCGGATATACATTCTTCCATCGCCAGAATGCTTCCGGCCCAGGCGAAGTTGGCCATCGTCGGGCCGTCGAATTCGATGATGTCGGGTAGATCGTTGGCCGCCGCGGCGGCCTTGACAGCGTCCGTGTAGCCAGACTCAGGAATCGATACGACTTCGACTGTGATGCCGAGACCCGGTCCCGTGGTCGTGTTGAAGGATTGCATTGCGGCGTCGAGTTCAGTGAACTCCGAACCCTCATGCATCCAAACCTCTACGGTCGAACCGCTTGGGATCTCACCGTCGCAATCAGCGGCGGCATCCAAGCTGCCGCCTCCACAGGCGCCGGCGACCAATGCCAGAGCGGCAATCAGTACGACTAGATATCTTGCCTTCACTTTCCCTCCAATTCTCGGTTTGCCAAGCCAATTCCATTCAGCTCCGCGGGGGTGCGGTGCTAGTGCGCACTATCACCTCCAACTCGAGCTCCATCCGGCTCGGAGAACAGTCTGGGTTTTCCATGTGCTCGACGACCAGGCTTGCTGCGACGAGGCCCGACTCGTACAGCGGCTGGCGTACTGTTGTGAGCCCGAGGTACTGCGCGGCTTCAATGTCATCGAACCCGATCACGGAGAGGTCCTCCGGCACACGAATCCCCGCGTCTCGAGCAGCTTCCAATACTCCAAAAGCTTGAGTATCCGATGAGGCGAATACCGCCGTTGGTCGTGTCGGGAGCGCCAGAAGCTCAGCCGCGAGCCGTTTGCCGGCATTTCGGCCGTGTTCGCCGACGCTCACGTAGCGGCCGTCATCGTCGAGTGTCGCTTCCGTGAGGGCAGCTTGATAGCCCTTCTGGCGCATCGTGCTCGAGTTAAAACCGAACCGGCGATCTTCGGTATCGCCGACGAAAGCGATCCGCTCATGGCCGAGCGCGATGAGATGGCGGGTGGCAAGTATGCCCCCGGCGTGGTTGTTGATGAAGACGGAGGAGAATCTATCGACCTCAACGTCGACGAACACTGGGCAGATTCCGGCGTCTCTGAATCGTTCGAGCTCGCCGGGGTCCGGCAGCAGAGAAACGATGACGGCGCCCTCGGGGCGATAGCTCGAGGCGAGCATCGCGAGATGCTCGCTCTTGTGGTGAGGAGCTTCGACGTCAAAGATGCCGACCGGCAGATCGATATCGCGAAACCCGTGCACCATCCCTTGGACGCGCGCCACAGTCGACGGGTGGGTCACAAATGGCACAACGATGGAAATGGTATGCAGCCTGCCGCGGGGGAGGCCGCGCGCTGCCGGACTCGGCCGGTACCGAAGCTCCGCCATGGCGGTCAATACCCGGTCGCGTGTCTGGGGGCGCACTTGGCCCTTGTTGTTCATGACACGCGAGACCGTCGTTACGGCAACGCCAGCCCGCTTCGCGACATCAACGATTGTGGCCATGCAGCGTTCGCCACCTCACCACCTGGAAACGTTTCCAGGAAACGTTTCCAGGTTAGGGGAACCGGCACGAGTCAGTCAAGGAACTCACTCGAGAGACGTCTCGGACCTGTTGGAGATCCTCTCCAACAGGGTCTCCGCGCGAAATCGATGGCGACTTCCACGGTGACCCCGCCGACGGTGCGGGTTTGCAGTGCCCGATTCCGGTGAAAGCGCCCGAGCCCGCCCATCGAGATAGGGCGAACGTGGCGGCGTCACAGTTGTGCGGTGAGCTCAATCTCGACGCTGGCGCCAAGCGGTAGATCCGCCACACCGACAGTCGTGCGGGCGGGGTACGGCTCGGTGAAGTGTTCGGCGTACGCCGCGTTCATCTCGTCGAAGTCGTTCATGTCGGTGAGGTAGACGCCGACCCTGATGACTGCCGACGAGTCGACACCGGCGGCTTCCAACACATTGAAGAGGTTGGCGAAGCATTGCCGCGTCTGGGCGGCAACGCTCCCGACCACGAGCTCCCCCGACTGCGGGTCGATCGGCGTCTGGCCCGAGCAGTAGAGGGTGCCGTTGCCGACGACGGCCGGGCTGTACGGCCCAACTGATGGGGCGCCTTGTGGCGATATGGATTGGCGCATACGACTCCTTCGATGGGCTTCTTGGTCTCCGGGCGTAATGGGTGGGCGGTCAGTCCCAAAGGGTCGGGTGCAGGGTGACACTCTGGGGAACAGGATCTTCCCCGGGTGAGGGTGGGCCGACGAGGCGTTCAATGAGCGCTCCCCAATCGAAGGTTTCGGTCACCTCCGATGCACGGATCGTGACGATGCGATCGTCTTGGACGTAACTCGGAAGGATGTTATCGAGAATCGCTTCGATTTCGTCTCGGAACTCGTTGTTGACACTGCGGACACCGTCAACCGTAAGCGGAACATCCGGTAGCAGCCTCACAAAAAGGTCATACGTTGCCGACCACCTCCGCACCAGCGGTTCAACTTCGAAGGGGTCCACTCCCCCGGTTGCGCGCAGGAAGTAGGCGAAGTTGTCTACGACGGCGCGATCTGTGATCAAGACGTCGGCCCCGTTGCGCAGCTCGAGCTCTTGCTGAATCTGAGCCATGATCACCCACAGTTGGGCCTCGGGGGTTGCTCCTTCGTTGAGGCCGAGCGGATTGAAGCGGATGACCTCGCGACCGACTTCAACACTGCGCCCGCTGCGGCCCACGGCTCCGGCGAACGAATGGACCGCGTTGGTCTTGCGAACCGAATGCGAACCAATGAACGCGATCTTCAATGCGGCGGTCGTTCTCATAGGCTGCTCCAGCTCCGGTCGCGTGCACGCTACCGGGAAACGCGCCGCGAGGCCGTTCGGCTCTGGTCGGTGGCCGGCGAACCTGCCAACGTAGGCTCCCTCATGAGGCTGTTGCGGATAGGCCACCACACCTTGCTCGTTGTGACATTGACGACCGTCATGTCGGCTTGCTCTCAAGCCGACCCGGGCCGGTCACCGGCCGCTCCATCGAGCAGCGTTGCAGCACTCATTTCGACCTCCTCCTCGACGCCCCTCTCCCCCACTTCCACCCTTGCCAGCACGGTTCTTGTGCCCGCGACGACCTCGGAAGAAGCCGGTTCGGTCAGCGTTCCCAAAATCGCGGCTCCGGTCATTGATGGAGTACTGGAATTCGACGAATGGGATGGTGCCGCAGTGTTCCCGATGTCCGATGGCGCGTCGATATCGCTGATGTACAGCGACGGGTCGCTCTACCTGGCCGTGGCAGGAGACGAAATCGGTTCGGTCAATGTGCTGATCGGGTCTGAGGACGACGTTTGGATACTCCATTCCTCGGCAGCCCTGGGATCGGCTCTCTATGAGAAGGGAACCGAGCGGTGGGAACTCGTCCACGGATTTAGCTGGTGCTGTCGGAGCCGCCGCGATGACGAGGCTCGTCTCGTGCTCCTAGAGGAGGAAGGGTGGCAGGCGAACATCGGATTCACCGGTGACCCCGGCACCGTGGAATACCAGATCGCCGTGCCATGGCAGGGAGCCTCGCTCGCGGTGTCATCGATCAGAGACCAGGAGGACATGGGATTCTGGCCGGCCGACCTGACGGAGGAAGCCCGGTTGGAGCTGGTGGGCGTGCCGCCCGAAGTCCGCGCCTACGACATCGCCTTGTGGCCCGTCCTTACCCCGGCTGGCGGCTAGCTGCGGCGACCTGGCGCCGGTTGCGGATCGACCGCCATCGCTAAGCGAGGGCCGCGGATGTCGAGGCAGCTGGCGTATCCGGGTCACTCATACCAAGGATCACCCGCGTGTAGTCCCAGTCGGCAACGGTGACGACCAGTACTCGCTTCTGTCGCATCACCGCCCAGAACTCCCGGTGCGGGGCTCGGCCATATGAGCCGTAGCGGATCAATCGGGGAATGTGAGTCCCAGGAGCCCGCAGCCACGTGCCGTCGCCCGGTGGGATATCCTCGCGATCCATGGCGGCGGCGCCGTCGACGAGGTGAAGCGGTATCTCGAGCCGACGCTTGACCGCCAGCACCCGCCCGATCGGGCCCAGCCGCACCAGCAGCATCTGCGATTCAACCCTTACTCCAATAACCATGGTGGTGGTTCCCATCTGTGGCCATCGGGCCAACGACGCCCCCCCTCGAACTCTAGGTGCCCGGCAGCGGGACTAGGAGCCAGCGGCGTGAAGCGGGAGAGTCGTTGTCGCCGCAAGTGGCATCGGGTGATGGGGCCGCGGCGGCGACCCGAAGCCGTGGGATTCAGAAACGCGGCGAGCGCAGACGGCGTCTCTAGCCGTGCGCCAGCTCGGCCTGACGCCGGGCCACCTCGGCATAATCGCGGCTGAGCGGCAGGGCATGGTGGCCCTCTTCTACCAGGAGCAACTCGGAACCGGCGATCAGGTCGGCGGCGTTAGTCGCATGCTCGACGGGAACGATTCCTTCACTGGCGCCGTGGGCGATGAGGGTTGGCGAGGCGATGTCCGCAAATGGAAGGGGCGCCAGCTCGGCTTCGTTGGCCTTGTCGTTGGCCCACCCCGCCGCCCGGTACTTCGGTGGAGCGGTGCAGGCTGAAATCTCCTGCATCCTGTCGAGCCGGGCGGGATCGGAGTTGATCCAATGGACTGCCGCTCTTCTCTGTTCCGAATTCAACCCGGCGGACATGCCGTCAACGCTGAGCTTCGCGACCAGCTCCGGCTTCCGCTGGGCGATCTGGCCAGTGAGCCACACGAGGGGTCGCGACTCGATGGCGGCCCGTTGCAGGGCGTTGATCGGAGGCGAGAAAGGCAGAAGGATCGCGGACTCGAGGATGAGAGCAGAAGTCCGGTCGGCGTAGCGCGCGGCGAACTGCACGGCAGAGGGACCGCCGGAAG
>Ga0316187_10005078_pt1 | contig 11389 bp, 9 predicted proteins | sample CroRivburrow1_MG_FD_204927 | JGI IMG/M metagenome (GOLD analysis project Ga0316187, IMG submission 204927) | Coastal sediment microbial communities from Maine, United States - Cross River worm burrow 1 | ecosystem: Environmental > Aquatic > Marine > Coastal > Sediment | place: USA: Maine...
CGTGCCGAGATTGGCGATTCCGTGAGTCTTGATCGCGGGCCAATTCGAAACACAGCCGAGCAACGCGATCGCGACCATTAAGGACCAGAGCCAGAAAAACGGCATGTTGACGAACGGCGCCGCCAACCACTTGATCCGCTTGAGCTGCTCGCTTGGATTACCCATCGGGACGCGAAACGCAAACGGGTTGACCATTGCCTTGCGCTTTTTTTGCAGACGCTCTTCGCGCCGGCGTACCAGAGTTGCGGCGTCGGGCGCGGACTCGTAAGCGAAAATCCCCTGCTCGTCCAGGTGAATCAGCAACTTGACAACGTCATCCTGGGTCGGCGCGTCATCCCCGAGGCGCTCAATCAGGTCATCCCATATCTCCTGTACGGTATGTTCGCCATCACAACGGCCGATAAACTCATAGGCCTGTTGACTGGCTCGATGCTGCTGCCCGGTTGCCTCGTTGACAAGCACGTGCCAGTCGCAATCACGGTAGCGCATACGGCGCACTGTGACGTCGCGCCGGAAATGCGGGCACCTGTTCGCAACGCGATACCAGAGCGGGCTGAACAGTGATTCACGCATGCTCATAACCCGAGTGACCACGCGGCAATTCGCATCCAGTCAACCAGACGATGCGTCATGACCCAGGCAATCGATCGTTGGTCCACAACAATCCGCGCTACGCCCTGAAGCCCCGGGCGCATCATGCCAAGAGACTCCTTGAGTTCACCCTCGACTTCGAAGTAATTGCGCCCATCGCGCGCTTCGGCGACTGGCGATATACGGTGCACCTTGAATTGGAAATTACGATCCGGCATGGCACCGAGCGCAAGGTATCCCGTCTGATCCAGCGATATATCCGCGATATCGCGTTCATCGATTTCAAGAATCAGGCGAAACTCATTTACCGGGGCGACGGTGACCAATGTGTCTCCCCGTCGGACCGGGGCGCCAAGGGTCTGACTGAGATCGCCCATAATGACAACACCGTCAAACGGGGCAACAATGCTGGCACGCGCGATTTGCTCTTCCACAAGGCCAAGTTTTGCCCGCGCCTCTTCGGCAAATGACTGGCTGATGACAAACTCACTGCGATCTCCGCGTGCGAGTGCAGCTGGTGCGGCATTCTCATGCTGCGACAATTCGCTTTCCCATTTACGCCGCTCAAGCTCCAGCTCCTGGCGAGCAAGCTCAACCAGTACCTGCCCCGCACTGACCGTGTCGCCCGGTCGAACATACGCAGATTCAAGATATCCGTCAGATGGTGCCACCAGAGCCCTCTGGACAGCGCCTTCAAGTCGTGCGGGTGCACCAATACGGTAATCCGTGCTGACGACCGCCGAGGCGCCGACGACGAGTAGCGCTCCGATCGCTACGCATTTCGCGACGACATGCCCGGGCCCCACTGCTTTCCTGGCCACGTTGGCGATCGCCCGCCTGAAACGCCAGTGCCATGAGCGTTCATTCTCACGCTTGAGCAGAAGAATCGGACCGACAATCGCCATGATTTGCTCGTAGTCGGCGATCTCCTGCTTCGTGAAGGGCGCATCACCACCACGTTCGAAAGTGACCGAACCGACTGCTCGTCCGTCATCTACGATCGGTACGGTGCACACAGCACAACTGCGGCGTTTCGCGAGTTCTGCATGTGCTACGTTGATTCTGGGGCGATCACCCTCAATGCCTGGATAGGCGACCGTCGCGCTCTGGTCGAGGGCCTCGTCCATGGCGATCGAGATCAGTTTGAAGATTCGGGCGCCCTGCTCAAAGTCTGCGAAACTCGAAATTGCCTCGACACGTGAATACGTGCGATCACGGAAACCGATGGCAGCATGATCAAGTTTCAAAACGGTTGCCAACTCAGTCGCCAGCGCAGTTGCCGCTTCCCGGAAACTCCGATGCGTCAGCAGCGGTTCCTGAAACTCGAGCAAGCGGGCCGCATCAGCTACCGCACGCTGTACGACGGCGTCGGAGAGCCCAGATGCGAGGGCAGCCGTGGCCTTGTCAAGTTCGGCCATCATCGACTCGTTAGAGTCCTGTCGCCGCCCGCTGAGTTCGAGCGCTACCGCGCCAATGGACTCCTCACCCATTTTCAAGGGAACGGATATCACCCGGGACTCGGTTTCGCTTTGAGGATCAGTGCTCTCGCTTTGACGAAGCGCTGGTGTCCGGGTCTTGAGGGCTTCACTGGCAACCGCGCGAAGCGTTTCGGCCTGGGGTGCATCGGCGCCGGTTGTCGCCACAACAGCCGGATCAACCCCGGTCGAATCAGTCAGCAGTACAACGCCAGCGGATACACCACTCGATTCCTGGCAGTACTCGTCAAGCCATTGCTGTATCGGCGTTGCTGACATTTCCACATGAGCAATTGTTGTTCAGATGCAGCTCTATACCGCACATTGCGTGCCCGATTACATTGCTTCAAAAACTTAAGATAGAACCGATTACGGTAGACCATGACAGGTCTCCGGAATGGAAATTGCACTTCGCTGAGACATGTTGAAAAAACCGCCTTGCAGGTGACATGTGCCATTCGACACACAGCGTTTGCAGGAATGCGTAAACGGTCAAGATCAGCCCATAGGGGGCCTTTTTTCCGTGTTAATCAATCCAGTGCCGGCTGGAGTTCGTCGCTGACCAAGCATCGGCGGCGCACCGCAACAGCCTGGTAAAAACCAGCGGTCACCGCTTTGCATCACTTTCTCGACAATCAGGTCCTGCAGAAGAATTTCGGGCCATCTCAGCCCCAGGCAAACAACGCGCAATGCGTCCGAATGCGCTGTATTGCCGCTTCGCGCCTACCCGAGGGAAAGTTATCTGAAGACGGTCCAGCGGTGTCAAACCGGAAGGGCAACTTCGCTGCGCAGCGCGGTAACGTGATCGTCGCTACGCTAGCCGTGCTGGTGCCGTTAACTGCACTCTTTCTTGCACTACTGCCCGAGATCGAAAGTCTGGTCAACCAGTATCCCCGGGACGATCTCGCCCACCATGCACAAGCGATTGGTGCACAGACAGTTCAACGCCTGACTGCCGCCGATCATCTGCTCCGCGTCGTGAGCTCCGATGTCGTGCAAACCGACAAGGTGAACGCAATATCGACATCTACGAGGCTGGATGCATTCACCAATGTCGCGTTGTTGCAGCCAGACAATGCGCCCATTGTCCTCAAAGGGAATACGCCAACCCTGGGTAGACTTGACGCGACCACACTGGCGCACCTTTCCCGCGGACGGACTGCGCTGATAACGGATCATGAGGGGACAAATCCGGGACCAGCGCTACTGCGCGCAGTCAAACTGCCGGCTCGCGAACGACCGGGCTTGTTGTTCGCTGAACTATCATCAGAGTACCTCTGGCGCGCCGCTGACCCGGCCATCCGGCACTACCGCTTCTGCATTGCCGACGCCACCAACAGGCCCGTCTTCTGCGAACAAGCATCATCTCCGGAGCTGGCCGTTGCCGGTTACGGGATGACTGCGTTAGCGGCGAGTAGTGATTCGCCCAAAACGCAAGCCGCGGAATCATCACGCGTCGATCTCTCCCAATCGTTTGCTGCCGACCACTGGATCGTCTCGGTCTCCCGTCAGCAAGCGGCCTCGTCTGTGACGACGGGACGGTCGGCGATCACTTACATGATTTCGGGAATGGTTGCCATGATCATGTCATTGGCCATCGCCTGGAGACTCAAACGCCGTCGAACGGTTTCGCCCGGCGCAGGGTCGCCAATCGGTCAATCCGAACCACGGCAAGGTACGGGGAAACCGGCAAAACCCGGCAAGGGCGGCGCCGCTAAAGAAACTGGCGATTCGCAAACACCCGATGAAACCGCCCGTGCATTGCTCCTCTTCTCGGAAATCGACCGCGCAATCCTGTCAGGCGCGACGTTTGAGCGCATTGTCGACTCCATACTGGATCGAATCCCGGAAGTACTCCCGGGCGACGCAGCTGCCCTGGCCGTACTTGATCGCGAAAAACCGGCCCTTTGCAAATTGATGCTCGTCGGACATGACAAGGAACGCCGGGAATTCCCACTTGAACAGGCGCTCGACGCACGCTCTACCGGAATGCTCGCCTCGATTCCCGACGGTGACTGGTTTGACGCCGTCTCTGAAGACGCACTGCTGGCCCCTTTGCACGCCATCGGGATGAACCGTTGCCTGCTGGTCCCCATTTTTCGCGACGGTGTACCGGCGGGAGCTCTTGTGATCGCGATGGGATCCACCCGGATTCTCGGCAAACGCGAGCATGAACTTGCGTGTGCTATTGCAAACCGGCTCGGTGTTGCGTACACGACAACCGCCCGCGGCCAGGAGTTGCTGTTCCATTCCCTGTACGATTCGACCACGGAATTACCCAATCGAAAGTTCTTCGAAAACAGACTCGAGGAAGAAATCTCGAGAGCGCGGCGCGAGTCGAATCCACTGGCGCTTATGTTGGTTGATCTGGACAAGTTCAAGGAAGTCAACGACAGCTACGGGCATGAAGCCGGTGATGTTCTGCTTGAACAAGCATCTGCCAGACTGAAAACCTGTCTTCGGACGGAAGATCTGGTGGCACGGATCGGCAGTGACGAATTTGCGATTTTGCTGCCGTCCATCTCACAAGGCAGGGACATCGCCAGCGTAGCCAAAAAACTGATCGACACATTGTCGGCAGCGTATTTGATCCAGGGCCGCGGCCATCACTTGACCGCATCGATCGGTGTTGCAGTTTTCCCGAAGGATGGAAAGAGTGGCAGGGCACTGTTGAGCGGTGCCGACTTCGCAATGAATGACGCCAAGCGAAGGGGCGGTGCGATCTACTCGTCGTACGAGTCGCAGAGCAACGAACAGGCGCAGGATCGAACAGCCCTGACAAACGACCTTAGGCAAGCAATTGCGAAACAGGAACTGGTCTTGTATTTTCAACCCCAGATCGATTTGGCACGCTGTGAAATCGTAGGCGTTGAGGCGCTGTTGCGTTGGCAACATCCCACACGCGGGTTGATCATGCCAACCGAATTTATCAGCATAGCGGAACAAAGTGACCTCATCGAGCAGATCGGAGACTTTGTCAGACTCGAGGCCAGTAAGCAATTTCGTGTGTGGGAATCCGATGGGAACGCGCCAATGCGGATTTCGATCAACGTATCCAGCCGCGAACTGAGAAGCCCGACTTTCCTTGAGAAAATCGAGAACACGCTGGAGACGACCGGGTTACGGCCCTTTTCTCTTGAACTTGAAATCACCGAGAGCCTGCTGCTGGAGCATTCGGACCACGTCGTTTCAGTACTCAAGGCGCTCAACGATCGCGGAGTGCGAATCGCCATCGATGATTTCGGTACGGGCTACTCGTCCATGGCTTACCTGAAAAAGATTCCCTTCCACGTACTGAAAATCGATCGCTTCTTTGTCAAGGACATTGGCACTGCGGACGGCTCGGACTCCATCGTAAATGCCATCATTGGCGTCGCTCAGGGACTGGGGAAGGAAATCGTGTCAGAGGGCATCGAGACCGAAGAACAGCGCGTATTCCTTGCCGAGAACGGCTGCGATCTGGCACAGGGTTTCTTGTGGAGCCCCCCGCTACCCGCCGACGAGTTTGTAGCCTTTAAGCGTAACTGGAACGATTCAGGACGAAAAGCCAAGGCCGCGAAGTAAGCTCAATTATCACCATCCTGCCCTGCATCGCCCAACAAGGTCGCTATGGAAGGCGACACCACGGTTGGACAATTACGCTCCACACCCCAGTCAGAAAAAGTCTACCATTCCAGCATTAATCCGTTGGGAGCAACCACGCCGGTTGACTTGGTCATGGCACCCGAAAAAACACCGAACGGAGCCGGGCAGAAGTCCGTGCAGCGGCAACTGTCGCTCCGCGCACTGACGCCCGCATTGGGCGCTGAAGTTCTGGATGTCGACCTTTCGCAAGACATTGACGATGCGCTATTCGTGCAAATTTATCAGGCATTCCTTCGCCACCAGGTGCTGCTGTTCAGCCCGCAGGACTTGTCGCCCGCAGGTCAGGTGGCGTTCGCCCGACATTTCGGAGCAGTCCAGATTCACGTAATGAATCAGTATCATGCGGACGATTATCCCGAGCTATACCGACTGTCTAATGTCGACAAGGATGGCAAGCCCAATGGGCGTCATCCGGACAAGGGCACCATGGCGTGGCATACAGACGGATCATGGCGTCCGCTAACCGGTCAGGCGACCATCATTTACGGCGAGACCGTCCCGAAGTCGGGTGGCGAAACTCATTTTTGTGACATGTATGGCGCCTGGGAACGGCTCAGCCCGAACTGGAAAGCGCGCATCGAAGGCAAGCGTGCGGTGCACAATCTCGATTTCTCGCGCAATCGCAGGCACGGTGATCAACCCATGACCGAACAACAACGAAAGGCAACACCCCCGGTTGATCATCCCATTGTGCGAACGCACCCGGAAACCGGGCGAAAGTGCGTTTTTCTTGGTGATCATGCGGAATACGTCGTTGGCATGCCCTACGCGGAAGGCCGCGCGTGGATCGAAGAACTGAATTCGGCAATCGTGCACGCCGATTTGACCTACAAGCATCGGTGGCAACCAAAGGAACTGATGGTATGGGACAACCGCTGCTTGATGCACAAGGCCACGCCATATGATGTTGCCACCCAGTCACGAATCATTCGCCGCTGCACGGTGCTGGGTGAAACACCGCCTCACTAAACGTGGCAGGCCTGTTACTTTGCTGGAACGCAATCAGAATCAGAGCCGCCGGCGACGGGGCAAAAGGGGAAACGAATGAAAATCGGCGTGAAGTTGCTTGCTCTGCAATGGCTGGTGCTCGCTCTGTGTTCTACGGCAGCAGCGGCCCAGGCGCTACCCGCTGGCCAGCCGGCGTCAGTCGGCTTTTCGGCGGACCGTCTTCAGAACATCAGCAAGGTATTTGGTGATCACGTTGGCAACGGGCACATTGCTGGTGCCGTTTTTATGGTCGCACGCGATGGCAAGCTGGCATATTCGGACGCAGTGGGTTTTCGTGATCCGGTAAAACGCAAACCGATGACAATGGATGCGATTTTCCGGATCTACTCGATGTCGAAGCCTCTCGTGTCCGTGGCTGCAATGATGCTGGTTGAAGATGGCGCCATGCAATTGACCGATCCGGTAACGAAATTTCTGCCATCGCTGAAGAACCTGAATGTCAGTGTTGCGAATATTGACGCCGCGTCGGGAAACACTACATACACGCTGGTTCCGGCAGCACGCGAGATGACGGTGCAGGACCTGTTGCGCCATACCGCGGGACTTGCATACGGAGAAATTACCGCCAACGTGCCCGTGAAGGAAGCTTATGCAAAGGGCGGGCTGTATAGCACAACGACCAATTTCGACATTCGTGGCCTGACGCCACCACAACAAATTGATACTTTTTCGCAGGCACCGCTCGCGCACCAGCCGGGAACAGTGTGGGAGTACAGTCTGGCGAGTGACCTGCTGGGCCGTGTCATAGAGGCGGCTTCGGGGCAACGCCTTGCTGATTTTCTTGAGAAACGCCTGTTCAAACCGCTCAACATGCCGGACTCGGGGTTCCGCGTTCCGCCACAGGATCTCGACCGGGTTGCGGAGCCGTTACCGACGGACGCAAGTGGAAACAAGACCACGCAGCTCATTGACGTCGCTGTTGAACCGGCCAACGACTCCGGCGGAGCAGGCGGCGTATCCACTGCAGCGGACTACCTGCGCTTCTCACAGATGCTGCTCAATGGCGGCGAACTTGGCGGCAAGCGGGTGATGAGCCGCAGCAGCGTCGCACTGATGGCGTCCGACCATATCGGCACACGAATCCAGGCAGTGCTGACACCGGGCGAACTGTTACTTGGAACGCCGGGTTACACGTTTGGGCTCGGGTTCGCCGTTCGCGAGGAACAGGGTATCGCCGGCGTCCCCGGATCTCGCGGTGAGTTTATGTGGGGTGGTTACGCAGGCACCTTTTTCTGGATCGACCCCGAAGAGCGCATCGTTGCAGTCCTGATGAGCCAGGCGCCCGGGCCCATGCGCGCCTACTATCGCAAATTGTTCAAGCAGCTTGTCTATGCTTCGATCATCGACTGAATAGCCCGGACCTCGGGCTGCCTGTTCGGGTCGTCAGGCAGATAACCGGGGATCAGTCTTGATGCCGGGACCACGAAACGCTCTGGATAGGCGACAATCGCGCTTGTTTTGATCTAACCCACTGTCGGAGCTTTCGGCATAACGGAGACACTTCATGGATTTGCACGAAATCTTTTCACACCTTCGCCAGTTCGACACGCCCACCATCAGCAATGCCCTTGAAATTGCCCGCGGCTCCCGCGAAATTTCCGGGTTCACTCAACGCTCGTTCCTGACGGCTTCGTCGCGCCTGCCGGCTATTGTCGGATTCGCGCGTACCGCGAAGATTCGCTGCTCGACGCCATACGATCCGGCGCAGCGCCGGCGTAACCAGATCGCCTACTACGACTATGTTTCTAAGGGTGAAAAACCCTCTCTTGCCATCATTCAGGACATTGACGAACGACCGGGGCTGGGAGCTTTCTGGGGCGAGGTCAACACCCACATTCATTGGGGGCTTGGCTGCGCCGGCACCGTGACCAACGGGTCAATGCGCGACCTGGATGCGATGCACCCCGAGTTCCAGTGCCTTGCCGGGTCGCTTTCACCCAGCCATGCCTGGGTCCAGGTCGTGGAGTTCGGCAAAACGGTGGATGTGTTCGGCATGTCTGTCAATCCGGACGATATCGTACATGCGGACCAGCATGGCGCCGTCGTGATTCCGCCCCGGTACCTGGAGCACTTGCCGGCAGCGATCGATCTGATGGCGCGCCGCGAGAAAGTGCTGCTGGATGCGGCAAAGCGGCCTGATTTCAGCATGTCCGTACTAAAGGAAGCTTTCGCAGAATCAGAAAAAGTGGAGTAGGGACCGGCTTGACGGACTGCTGGGTCAGGTGGCTACCTCCAACGCAAAAACGGACACCCGAAGGTGTCCGTCTCACCAATCAATGCAGTACCTGTACCGTCAGTGCTCCGCGCCACGCAATATGAGATAGATCTCGTCTTTCAACAACAACCGCCTTTTTTTCATCTCTTCAAATTCGAAGTCCTGAAACGGTTTGTCGTTTTCCTCTATATCTACAATTTCCGAGTTAAGCTGTTCATATTCGGCAACCAGTTGCGCAAGATGCGTGTCGTGTGACCGCATTTTCTTCAGGGTTTGTCTGTACTCGGGAAACTCGTGTTCAACGTCGTGTGGCTGTATGTACATCGGCACTGTCCTCCGTCGTCATATTCGGCTGCAGGACGCAACCGCATAACGAGGATACGCCGGAGCCAAATCAATCACCAGCGCCTTTTTACAATTTGCCATCGCAACAACGAAAAACCTTGTGATGGTCACACGTTAGAGAATGATTTTTGCAGCGCAACAAGCATCTCTTATTTCTGCAGCAATGTTAGGCAATGCAAGCGTATGACAAGGCCATTGCCATAGGTCAGGGCCAGGACACACATCGCAGGTCTGCACTGTTGAACCGGCACAAGATCCCGAGAAGCGCAATTCACACATGGAGGCAGCATGAACAGCATCAATAATCCGGCACGCGAGCGACTCGTTCGCGATGAACTGGCCATTGGAGTGGGGGTTCGCTCAGTCCGCGGCATTGAGGTAGCGACCATCATGAAAACCGCCGGGTTCGACTGGCTGTTTATTGATCTTGAGCACGGCGCCGCATCGGTCGAAACAGCTGGGTCGATCTGCGTAGCCGCGCTTTCCGCCGGCATTGCTCCGCTGGTCCGGGTTCCGCACGGAGATCTCAATCTCGGCACACGTTGTCTTGATGCCGGCGCACTCGGCATTGTGATGCCCCACGTCGATACCGTCGACGAGGCAAGGGCAATCGTCGATGCCTACCGCTTCGCCCCGCAAGGCCACCGTTCAATAGCGGGAAACTATGCACAACTCGGATTTGCCCCCAGTTCAGCCGCGGATGTGGTGAGCATGTTCAATGAGGCGACGCTGGTGGTTGCGATGATGGAAACACCGCGTGCTATCGAGAATGTTGACGAGATTGCCGCGATCGAAGGAATTGACGTTTTATTAATGGGAACCAACGACCTGTGTCTTGAAATGGGGATCCCCGGGCAAATTGACCATCCGCGCGTCGGAGAAGCAATCGATCGCATCGTATCCGCATGCCGGAAACATGGAAAGTGGGCGGGGCTTGGCGGGGTTTATACGAAAGAGCTGCTCCAGACATACATCGCGCGTGGAATGCGGATGATTCTGGCGGGCAACGATATCAGCTTGCTGATGAATGCATCGCGTGATCAGGCGCAGTTTGTCCGGGCCTGCAAGTAAGGATTGCAGCCCTGATCGCTTGATCGAAAAACATTCGGGGAAAAACAGAAAGCATGAACAAGGTATTCGTTCACGATCAACTGATCCGGTTCTCGCATTGCGATCCCGCGGCGATCGTCTATTTCCCCCGTTTCTTCGATCTCGCACATGCAACAATGGAGGACTGGTTCGCTAACGCGGTAGGCTTCCCGTTACCCGATTTGATCGTAAAGCGCCGCGTCGGCACGCCGACGGTCAGCATTCATTGCGATTTCAGCAAGCCGTTGCGCATGGGTGACACACTGCGCTTCGAATTACGCGTGACCAAGTTGGGTAATGCATCTGCGAATTTCGAATACCGGGGCATGAAAGACGGCTCCGAGCATCTGCGCATTACGCAGACAGTAGTTTTCATGAATCTGGACGCGGCGCGGGCGGTTCCAATTCCAGAAGATGTCCGATCGGCTATCGAGCCATTTCTGGCAACGGCAGCAAATACCCCTCTATGAGCGTCCATCTGATGAGCGCTCTCGTGCGTATCATCTTGCCAGATTTAAATTCAGTCAAACACCGTACATATTCAAACAGGAAGCGTCACATGATCCCAGTCTGGAAGTTTGCCCTCTTTGCCCCGGCTTTAGCCATTTCCGCCATGGCCAACGCTGACGAATTCAATGGCTACGACGCAATGTCGCTCTCGCAGGGCAAGCAAGTGGAAACCGACTGTTCGATCAACTGGAAGAACCCCAAAGACGGCAAGGTCTACTGCTTCGCCAACGCGCGCAACCAGTTTATGTTCAAACAAAACACCAAGACCTTCGTGCCGCGCGCCCAGAAGGTGTTCGAAGAGAAATAGCTAGGGTACGGGACGAGACGAGGCCGGATCAGTAAAACGCGGCAAGACACGCTTTACACGCCCAACACCCGGGGCACTGACAACAGGCAACAATATGGTGCGGTCCGCATTCCGGCAAACAAGTCCGGCGGCGACTTGTGTCAACCAGCCTTTGTGGCACCAGCCTTTGCAGCTGCGTTCTCCGCCAGGAGAATCCCGTCTGGC
>Ga0316187_10005080_pt1 | contig 11387 bp, 12 predicted proteins | sample CroRivburrow1_MG_FD_204927 | JGI IMG/M metagenome (GOLD analysis project Ga0316187, IMG submission 204927) | Coastal sediment microbial communities from Maine, United States - Cross River worm burrow 1 | ecosystem: Environmental > Aquatic > Marine > Coastal > Sediment | place: USA: Maine...
ACCAAAGACTCGACTGCAACCGGTGCCGAGAGAACCCTGGCAAGCATATTGATAAAAATGAAACATAAACCAAAAAATGCGGATATCGCGGTGTTGCGTCACATCACCAAGTAGTCTTCTATCATATAGCTTTAAGGAAAAAACAGGGGCAACATATTTCAAATTAAGAAATACAATAAAGTATCATCCCTTCGATTACACTGCCAGCAAATATGGATTGGGTTTTGTAATTAATATTTAAATAAATTAAGAGGTGGAAGATGAGAATTATTTTGCTTGCTACATTTCTAATGTCTCTATTATTCAACAATCTGGCTTTAGCATCAGAGAGTAACGCTTCCAATTTAATTGCACTTGATGAAAATACTTTCGTAAAGATTTCCAAGTCAAACGACGTCTCGGAGACCATTCAACTTTTTAAAATTAAAGGAAATCAGATTAATCTGGTTGATGCAATACAGATAGAGGAAAAGAAAGTTAATTTCAAATCATTATATGAATACAAAAAGTTGAGCATTGATAAAATTGAACAGAAGTGACGGTGATGCGCACTTTCAAAAACAAAAACCGGTAAAGTCGTAAGGCACTACAGGTTTTTCGTTGCGGCTGGGCTCCGCCTTATTCGGTGATTGGAATCAACGACAGCTCCACGCGACGATTCATGGAGCGGCCTTCTGTAGTTTTGTTACTGGCAATCGGGTTACTCTCTCCAAAGCCAATGGTGTCAAAACGTGCAGAAAGCACGCCTTTGTTCTTTAGATAGCTGGCAACTGCATTAGCCCGATCCTCGGAAAGTTGCTGGTTATAACTGGCGGAGCCGGTGCTATCGGTATAACCGCTAACAACAATCATGGTCTTTTTATACTCTTCAAGCACCAGAAACACGGAGTCCAGAACCTGATAAAAATCAGGACGCAAGCCACGGCCATCGCTCGGAAAGGTAATGTTGCCCGGCATAATCAAATTGATATTGTCACCATCGCGCTGGACGCTGACTCCGGAGTCGCGCAACTGTTTTCTCAGCTTTGCTTCCTGGGTATCCATGTAGTAGCCCACACCGCCTCCAGCAATAGCACCGACACCCGCGGCTTTTAGCATCGCTTGCTGACGATCGGAGACACTTTTGTCTTTGTTGGTAAGGTAGGCGACCACTGCCCCCAAGCCTGCACCAATACCTGCGCCCTTAGCTGTGCCGGAAACTTTTTTCTCGCCAGTATAAGCATCAAAGGTAGTGCAACCACTGCTAACCCCGATCAAAGTGATAGCAAATAAGGGAACGAGAATTTTTTTCATTGTTGATTACCTGTGTGCTTGGTTCGTAGAAAATGGGAACGATGGCCAGAAGTATTCGTGAACAGACCTTGCTTTCACCAACCTACGACTCATGGCACCGTAGTCGAATTATTTATTCTTCGACTTACGGCGTCAAGGTAAAGTCCTGCACTGCATTTCCTGTAGAAACATCCACATTGAACGGGGAAGATGCCTGGTAACCACTCGCAGACGCTTCCAAGGTGTAGGTGCCGACAACACCAACTTGTGCTGCAAGCACAATCGGCAGTGAAGCCGAATATTGACCGAGCCAAGGCGCATCAACTGGCAAGGTCATCGTGTAAGTGCCCGTCATATCATCTGCGGCCACTGACCTTACTGTTATGATCGGTGCAGCACCCAAGGTTTGCTTTGCTGACACATAGGCAACTTCTGTCGCACTGACTGGATTCAATGTTGCTGTGCCACTGACTGTATTACTGCTTGCAGTCACTTGCAAGGCGAGCGGCGCACCACTATTGCTAATGAGAATTTCGCTGGTTATGGTGGTGATCGGCACAGCACTTACAACCGCTGTAGCATGACCGTCTGCAGTAAGTACGACATCGTAGTCTCCAAGAGGAAGACGAGTAAGGTAGAACTCTCCGCTGGGCTTGGGTGCCGTAGATTTAACCACTTCACCATTTTGCTGAGCCGTGACTAGGACATCGCTACCCAACAATCCGGTGTCGACAAAACCGCGAATTCCGTTCAATGCAGTAGGAACGAGCTTGATCACTGGTTTCAGCCCATAGCTTCCGTTACCATGCTTCACAATGGATTTACAGGCATTGAAATCCATCACTAGATCAATACGTTGGTCTGCTATAACATCGAACTCGGCATTCAATTTGATACCACTCTGCGCCGCACTTGGTGTGTCGAGTGGAATTTCAGTAGTTGTGCCTGTCAGGATTACCGAGTTGTCAGTAGGCAGTCTGTTATCCAGCACTAAGCGCAGTTGCGAGTAACGGCCTGATGGCAGCGATGTCTCACCGAGATTCTCGAGCGCGCCGTTGTTCAGATCCAATAAGTTGATTTTTCGTGTAGGGTTCAGCGTAATATCTGCCCACCCACTTGTTAAATTTTGTTGGTGTACCCGCACTTTGGAGACGGTGACATACACAGCGTCAAAACCGCACGCTGGTGCATCTGTCAGGGAAATACCTAGCGTACCCGTACCACCCTCTTCAGTACCGCCGCCACATGCAGCAAGTAGTCCCGCTACCAGCAAGGCCAAAATCCATGCATGCAACTTTAAATATATATAACTGCATGACTTTTTCATGCGGATACTCCTTGTGCGCGTAAGGACAAACTACCAAACTAAAATTAGTTATCTATTAGTTAGCAAAAGTCTATAGCCGAAAAGCCATTATATATAGTAAAAATGGAACCGTTCCGGTCGTTTAGCTGAAAATGTCCAATTGACGATTTACGCATATCTGAGAAACTGATTACTGCTTTACCGAAAACGCTCCATTTATTATGCAAGCAGGTATCGCTTACAACCTTACTACACTCCTTTGATATGCTTCCCCGCCACCAATCCTGTTGTCTTTGCCCATCATTTACCTGCCATTATGAAAAAAACATTGTTCCAGTCAGTATTACAACAACATGTACCCACACTTCTACTGCTTTCGTCTACTTTGCTAACAATCCCTTGTTTGGCGCAGGCAGAAGAGAACCATGACATGAAACATGGTCAGCACAGCCAACACCAGCAAAATAATATTCAGCCCGAACACATACACCATGTACATGAGACTGGAAGCTGGATGTTCGAATATCGCTTTATGCGCATGGAAATGGATGAACTTCTTGCTGGTGACAGCAATGTATCGGTCGCTGATGTAGCCAAGGCAGGTAGCCCTTATACCAATGCCGCTGGCGGCAACTATGTGATGGCCCCGACAGCTATGAGGATGGACATGCATATGTTGATGGGCATGTACTCACAAAGTGACAAATTCAGCTGGATGTTGATGTTGAATTATGTTGATAACAAGATGGATATGATTACGATGAGCGGTGCTAGACCGACCATGGAATCCTCAGGCATAGGGGATGTGAGGATTGGTGCCATGTATAAACTACATGATGAGGATTCTTCCCGGTTTCTTGCAAACATGGAACTTTCCCTTCCTACAGGCAGTATCAAAGAAACAAACAATCAGGGCACGTTGCCCTACGCCATGCAGCCAGGCAGCGGAACCTACGACCTGATACCCAGCATCACATTCCATAACGATTATGGAGATTGGGGATGGGGCATTCAGGGAAGTTATACCCACAGGTTAAGCAATAATAGCCAGAACTATGCATTGGGAAATCGGACTGATGGTCAAATCTGGATGAAGGCAAATCCACAGAAAAATACTTCAATAACCGGGCGAATCGCATTCTTTGATTGGCAAAGCATTAACGGAAACTCCGATGCGATCACCAACATGCAGCGCAATATGTCCCCTACATTTGATACAACAAACTCTGGAGGAAGTCGTTGGGACGCATCCATTGGTGCTAGTTATATGTTTGAAAATGGACACATGATCGGTATCGAATATGGTGTGCCTATCCAACAAAAACTGAATGGACTGCAAATGAAAGTGAAACAGATATACAGTATTTCCTGGCAATATATGTTCTGAGCAGTTGTCTGAAATTAAGTCTTGCTATCTTTAGCCCGGCTTACCAAACAAGTCGATTTTAACTCACTCAATTTTAAGAAACGGGATGAGGGAAGCGAATTGCACCCATTCCCTGTAAAATCAGCGCTTCAAATTAATCTACAGGCAATACTCACCATGCGTGTTTCGCAATTTTTTATTTCTACTCTTAAAGAAGCCCCATCTGAAGCGGAGCTACCCAGCCATAAATTGATGCTGCGTGCTGGTTATATCAAGAAACTGGCTAGCGGCTTGTATACCTGGATGCCACTTGGCCTGCGGGTATTGCGTAAGGTGGAGAGTGTGGTGCGCGAAGAGATGGAGAACTGCGGTGGAATTGAGCTACTGATGCCAGCGGTGCAACCTGCCGAATTGTGGGAAGAAACAGGACGCTGGGATGTGTTTGGTCCACAGATGCTCAAAATTAAGGACAGGCACGATAATCAATTCTGCTTCGGCCCAACTCATGAGGAGGTGATTACCGATATCGCACGCCGTGAGATACGCAGCTATCGCCAATTACCGATCAACTTTTATCAGATTCAAACCAAATTCCGTGATGAAGTGCGACCTCGTTTCGGCGTGATGCGCGCACGTGAGTTTCTAATGAAGGATGCTTATTCCTTCCACGCGGACCTGGCCAGCCTAGAGCAAACCTACCGCGTGATGTATGCCACTTATAGTCGCATTTTTGAACGCCTGGGACTTAAATATCGTGCTGTTGCTGCAGATACCGGTGCAATCGGTGGCAGTGGCTCACACGAGTTTCATGTGCTGGCTGATGCGGGTGAAGACGCGCTGGCATACTGTCCTGATTCTGATTACGCCACAAATGTAGAGTTGGCGGAGGCCGTTGCACCCACTACTGAACGTGCAGCCGCAACTGAGGCCATGCATGATGTTGATACACCCAAGCAGACAACCTGTGAACAGGTAGCAGAACTGCTGGGTATTTCTTTGCAGCACACGGTCAAACTTATCGCATTGATCGCTGATGACAAATTGCATATCCTGCTGATACGCGGTGACCACAAATTAAATGAATTCAAGGTCAACAAGTTGCCCGGACTTGCCGAGTTTCGCTTCGCCAGTGATGAGGAAATTCGCGCCAGCTTTAATTGCCCACCAGGTTTCCTTGGCCCTGTTGGTATTGACCGGTCAAAATTTCATCTCATAGCTGACCATAGTGTGGCTATCATGAGCAACTTCGTAGTGGGCGCTAACCGACCCAAGTTCCACACTGCCGGAGTGAACTGGGGACGTGATTTGCCTGAACCTGATCTGGTCGCCGACATCCGTAACGTGGAGACAGGTGATCCTTCACCGGATGGCAAGGGCACGCTGGAAATCTGCCGTGGTATTGAGGTCGGCCACATCTTCCAGCTACGCACCAAATACACCGAAGCGCTCAAAGCGACCTATCTTGATGCGCAAGGTAAATCACAGCTTGTCGAGATGGGTTGCTACGGTATAGGCGTGTCACGCATTGTTGCTGCTGCCATAGAACAGAATTTTGATACGCGCGGCATCGTGCTGCCAACTGCTATGGCACCCTTCAAACTTGTGATCGTGCCGATAGGTATGGCCAAGAGCGACACGGTACGCAAGGCAGCTGAAGAGCTTTATACAACATTACAAGAATCCGGTATTGAGGTATTACTTGATGATCGTGACGAACGCCCCGGCGTGATGTTTGCCGACATGGAGTTGATCGGTATCCCGCATCGTATTGTCATTGGTGAGCGAGGATTGAAGGACGGGATGTTGGAATATCAAGGCCGTCAGGACGCTACTGCACAAGCGATTCCCTTGCAAAATGCCCCAGAATTCTTAAAATCCAAGCTATGCAGCTAAAAATACAGGCATATTCACTTTATCGGGTCATGCTGGCGAGCCTTGCTGGCGCACTGTTCTTGTCAAATACATATGCAGGACAGACGTATACACCACTTTCTGCCAGCGTTCGAGCAGTGTTGCATCACAGCATATCTGACCTGAACGAACCTAAACTTGCCTTTCCTTCGGAACATGAGGCAAATATCTGGTTGCAGGATATGTCAAGACGCTTAAAAAAGCGCCTTCCCGACGATGAATACCGTATGGATTTTCTCAAGACCGTACATTACGAAGCTAGACGAGCGGGGCTTGACCCGCAACTTGTCCTTGGAGTGATTGAGGTGGAGAGCGGTTTCAAAAAATACGCTGTATCTCGTATGGGTGCACGCGGATATATGCAGGTGATGCCATTTTGGGTGGAAGAAATCGGCACTGATGATCACAACCTGTTCGACTCTCGTACTAACCTGCGCTACGGTTGCACCATTCTGCGCCACTATCTTGATATTGAGCGAGGCAACTTATTCCGCGCCTTGGGTCGTTACAATGGCAGTCTTGGCAAAGCGAAATATCCCAATTTGGTTCATGCTGCGTGGCGCAAAAACTGGGCCTTGCGCAAAGCAAGCAGCAAAAAAACGCCAACTAGTTAAGCTTGTTGTTAATGTAAGTCTCGATGACTTCTCGTGTCACTGCACCCGCTTGGTAACTTACCTGTTTCCCCTCAGGGTTGTACAGATAGCTGGCTGGCAATACGTCCACCACGCCAATTTGCTTTGCCATTTTAAAATCACCCAATATCACCGGGTAGTTAATGCCATGTTTCTTGGCAAAAACTGCAACTTTGTCTGGCGAACCTGATTGCAAGGCTACCCCAATCACCACCAAATCCTTGTCCTTGTGCGCACTATGCAAACTAGCCAGCTCTGGTATCTCTTTCACGCATGGAGAACACCAGGTCGCCCAGAAATTCACCACTACCCATTTGCCACGATAATCCACCAAGCGATGCACCTTGCCTTGCGTATCCTCCAGTGCAAAATCTGCTGCATACCCAAGCGAGGAGAAGGCTAGCAATAATAGCAGCGCAATTCTGCACATTGCTTTTGTCATTTTTGGAGGACGTGCTGCATATCCCTAGTGGCCATGATTCTCTTTTACTTTGCCTTCTTCACCACTCTCTTCTTTGGGAGAATGTTCAGAAGCGTGAGTCAAGTACAGCGCCAATGAGATCAGCGAAATGCTTGCACCAAGGTATACCAAGTCCAGCGGGGTACTCATTTTCATATTTAGCGCTTCTTCAAACAAAGTCACGATCAGAATCATCAGTATTACTTTTGCCAAGCGTGACTTGAGATCATCCAAATCATTGATAACCAATATCTTGCTGGATGATTTGCTGCCATGTGCTTGATCGATGTCACTGATAAACAGCTCATATAAACCTAGAGAAAAGATCAACAACACGATAGCCAATAGATAACCATCCACTACTTCCACAATATGAGACACGGTGCTGTCATGTAATGCCTTGCGCGCCTCTTCAGTCAGGCTGGAATCAGCATAATGTAATGCATGTTGAAACAAATACACCACATCCACGGTGGCCATATAAAAAATGGCAAATCCAGCCAACAAACTGCCGATTACTGCAACAATGATCACAAAACGGCTATTCCACAACACACCCGCAAATATTTTTTCGATTAGATTCATACTGCACTCCAAATAATAATGCCGCGCATTAAAGCGCACTTCCGAATAATCGGCAACCTGCGCATAGATAAATACACAGACTTATAATGTACGCTTGACATGCTCAACTACGCGTAAATAACTTCTGCAAACTAAGGCTCGTACTTTTTTCAAGCTCGCCAACCCAAGAAGAGAGCCATTTCTGTAGTGGCTCATCGCTTTGTTCAGCAATTAATGAACCATTATCCAACACGAATAATCGCACAACTTCGCTGGTACTAATGTTGTTAGTATCGCGCGCAAGCAACCAGCCTTGCCCTTCAGCTTTACGCACCATGTCGGCACTAGCCAGTTTTTCAAGTATCTTTTCCAGTTTGTCATACCCGATGCGCAGCGACTTGGACATTTTCGGAAAAGTGTTCACTTTCCCCAGTTGGAAACTTTCTGCCATAGCCTTTAATACCCTTAGAGCATCCAACAGCTGCGTGGTTGATGAAAACTGCCTAGCAGCAGGCGTTCGCCAATGCGATAACGATGCTGCAATCACAGCGCCAAGAAGGATAGTCAACCAGGACAAGTAAATCCACATCAGAAAGATCGGCACAGTTGCAAATGCACCATACACCAGCTTATAGCTGGGAAAATGGCTGATGTAATACCCAAATATCCGGTTCATGGTCTCAAACAATACGGCAGCCACCAATGCACCTATTAATGCGTGACTCCGTGGCACATAACGGTTCGGCACAAGCCGAAACAACAGCGCGAATGCCAAAGTTGTAAATAATACCGGCAAAATTTTCAGTGCACCAACGCCAAACAATGGAATGTGTTTGGCATAGCCCATTGATAAACTGACCAACCATGAGGTCAACGATAGACTCGCACCAATCAGCAGTGGCGCAAGGGTAAGTACAGCCCAATAGACTACTAACCGTTTAACCAATGGTCTGGGTCTGGCCACCCGCCAAATGACATTGAACGTGTGATCTATAGTCATCATCATCGATAAGGCTGTCAGCGTCAGAATAATGATTCCGACCGTAGTCAGTCGGGCAGCACTGTCGGCAAATTGCTGCACATATCCCGCAATCACCGCCCCGGCGGTTTCAGGCATCAAATTATTCAACAGATAGGTTTTGATATGAACTGAAAAATCTTGAAATACCGGAAAAGCCGAAAACATTGTCAAGGCGATAGTGATTATCGGAACCAGCGACAACAATGTAGTAAACGTCAAACTCGCAGCGGTTTGAGTGCATCGGTCCTGTGCGAAGCGCTGCCCTATGAACCGAATCAATACTCGTACATCTTGCAAATTATTCAGCATAATCTGATAGTTTCCCTATAATTAGCCTATGTCCACCAACAATGAAATTCTTATACTTTATTACAGCCAACATGGCGCGACACGGCAAATGGCGCAACTTGTTGCCCGCGGCGTAGAACTAGTAGACGGTGTAGGTTCACGTTTGCGCACTGTACCCAAAATTTCTACAACTTGCGAGAAAACCGACCCGGACATTCCTGAAAGTGGTGCTCCTTATGTCGAATTGCATGATCTTGAAGAATGCATCGGCTTGGCACTGGGTAGTCCGACACGTTTTGGCAATATGGCATCTGCAATGAAGTACTTTTGGGATGGAACCAGTGGGCTATGGATGATGCATACGCTAGCTGGGAAGCCTGCTGCACTATTCACCTCCACCAGTAGCATGCACGGCGGCCAGGAAAGTACTTTACTCTCGATGATGCTGCCTTTGCTACATCACGGTATGCTCATCGTCGGCCTACCTTATTCCGAAGCCGAACTCAGCACTACACAAGAAGGTGGGACACCTTATGGTGCTAGTCATGTCGCCGGACTCGCAAATGACAAACAGATTAGCGAAACTGAAAGAAAATTGTGTATAGCCTTGGGTAAACGTTTGGCAACAAACGCCCTAAAACTTTCAACATGAGGAGTATATGAACAACGCACGTGAAGCCAGACTGATGTTGCGCGCCCATCGCTACGGCGTATTAAGTACCTTATCAAAGAAATTTGACGGCTTTCCATTCGGTTCAATCACTCCATATCTGGTCGATCACGATGGTAGCTTGCTGATTCTGATTAGCACACTTGCCGAACATACCAAAAACATCTTGCAGAACCCTCGTGTCAGCCTGATCACTCATAACCAACTTGATTCACATATCCAAACCCAAGGGCGCGTCACTGTTGTTGGAAATGCTGAACTAGAGTCTGACCGCGAAAAGGCAGGGTATCGATATCTACACTATTTCCCGGAAGCACAGAGCTACTTCACAATGCACGACTTCTCCTTCTACCGCATTCGCCCTATTGCCATCCGTTACATAGGCGGGTTTGGCCGCATTCACTGGGTAGAAATGGAAAACTATGCAGCTCAGCCTTACCCCTTAATTGAGCAGGAGCCAGGCGTAATCGAGCACATGAATGCAGATCATCGAGACACGATGCGAAACTATTGCAAACATTACCACCAATTTACTGCGCTGGATGTAACCATGCTGGGTATAGACCAGGACGGCTTCGATGTGCGCGCTGATGACAGGATGTTACGTTTTGATTTTGAACAACTGGTAGCTGATGCTGAACAGGCGCGATCCGCATTGGTTGAAATGGCACGTACTGCCAAACCATAACTAGTCAATACACCTTCACCTATACTGCACAAACAATAATAAATCACCAAGCTATCGAGGAACGACAGCTTAGTAATTGTTTTGGCCTTGAACATCCATGATTTATTAGAAACGGAAGCCTAGCTTCGCACTATAGGATTGAGCCTCTCCGGTTTTGTCATATTCAAGCGCGAAATTAGCCAACCCAAAATTAAGATTGCCTCCCGCAAAGACCTTGGATTGCTGGAACGACTCTTTACTTAAACCTGGCACTCCATTAGGTGTGCTATCTACCCAGACAGTACCTACACCAGCATATGGTGTAAACATTGCGAAGCCCTTGGAGATGGAAATATCCAACCCTTTGGTGCTGAGTGAGAGTTCGTCCACCCCGGACAGCTTGCTAATCGAACCACGAATTGCAACCGCTGGAGTCGCCACACCACCTTCAAGTATTGCATAGCGCAATTCCCCTCCATACAACTTGATATTGGTGGTTGGTATACTGGAATAAAAGGCACCAACATCTATATTAAACGGCAAGCCTTTATGAAGATGTAGCTTAGGCACTGGTAAAGAATTTAGTGAATCTCCACTAACTTGTTGCCATATTGATGAGCTTTTCAGTTCAGTCGATGACACCTCCAATGCCAAGTCAAATCCTGTAACACCCAGTGGCTCAGCAGGTATAACAGCCTTGTAACTTAATGCTGAGCCTAAATCTTCGGAGAATAGTTTAAATTCTGCCTGCGTAAGTCCTGCAGCTGTCAGATCCATATTTGCAGCCAAAACGGGTTGTGTAAAACAACACAATACAGACATCAACAATAAGTTCTTCTTCATAACAGATAGCCTTTCTATGGTGTACATAAAAATATTCGTAACAAAAATTATACCTTGGTCAGCTTAGCGCAATTATTGTCGTTGTACCCAACCGCTTGTCGGAGACGAACGGTATACCCACATACTCCAAAAATATCTGAGAGAACTTGCCTCCAAAACCTACACTTGCGGATGAGCGCGCTCATTCTTAGTATGCAGTTTATTCAGCGCATTCAGGTATGCCTTGGCAGAAGCTGCCACGATGTCAGTATCTGCTCCCTGTCCATTCACAATGCGACCACCTTTGGATAAACGCACAGTCACTTCACCCTGTGCATCAGTACCGCTAGTGATGTTATTAACAGAATACAATTGCAGTTGGGTACCACTCTTGGCGATCTTTTCGAT
>Ga0316187_10005081_pt1 | contig 11384 bp, 8 predicted proteins | sample CroRivburrow1_MG_FD_204927 | JGI IMG/M metagenome (GOLD analysis project Ga0316187, IMG submission 204927) | Coastal sediment microbial communities from Maine, United States - Cross River worm burrow 1 | ecosystem: Environmental > Aquatic > Marine > Coastal > Sediment | place: USA: Maine...
CACGTTTATCTTCTTCCGAAGTTTTCATCAGGTCCATGCCATCGAACATGATAGACCCGCTGGTCAGGCGACATCCGGGACGGGCGAATCCCATTGCCGCCAGGCCCAGGGTCGATTTACCGGCACCGGATTCGCCGATCAAGCCCATGATTTCGCCGCGCTTGAGGGTCACGTCGACGCCCTTGACGATTTCATGCCAGCGATCATCGCTGTAACCGTCGATTACAATGTCCCGCATATCGAGCAGAATATCGCCTTTTTGTCCGCTTCTTTCGTTAGTCATAACTATTAATCCTTCAACCCGCTGGATTTATGCAGGAACCAGTCGACCACGAAATTGACCGCCACGGTAAGTAACGCGATTGCTGCAGCCGGTAACATCGGCGTCATCGCCGCGGTGAAATCATATTCGGCGAACTGGATCAGGCCCGCGGTTTCGCGCACCATCGAACCCCAGTCGGCGGTCGGTGGTTGAATACCGACACCGAGAAAGGACAGTGCCGCGATAGTCAGGAACACAAAGCAGAAGCGCAGGCCGAATTCAGCCACCAGGGGTGGCATGATGTTGGGTAGAATCTCCCGGTAGAGTATCCAGAACAATTTCTCGCCACGCAGTTTGGCGGCTTCGACGTAATCCATTACAACGACGTTTAGCGACACCGCCCGTGCGATACGGAATACGCGGGTAGAATCGAGTACCGCGATGATAATGATCAGGTTGAGGGTATTCGCACCGAACATCGATAGTAGAATCAATGCAAAGATCAGGCTTGGGATCGCCATCAAAACATCCACTGAACGACTCAGCAGGTTGTCGAGCCAGCTGTTGTTATTGATCGCCGCAGTAATCCCGAGGCCGCCGCCAATGACGAAGGCGAACAGCGTCGTCACGAATGCGATTCCGACCGTGTTGCGGGCACCGTAGATGAGGCGGGATAGGACATCGCGACCCAGTTGGTCGGTGCCGAACATGAATTCATCGCTCCACGGGGCATAGGACATCGGGAAAATCTCCGCTTCGCCAAATGGCGCCAGCAGGGGAGCGAATAGCGCAAAAAATATATAAGTCGTGATGACTGTCAGGCCGAATATAGCCGTAGGTGGCGCGGTTTTTAAACCTCGCCAGACGTTTTCAAACGTTGTCCGGCGTGCCTTGATCATGCCGACTTCCGCGGCAGCTGAGTATCCCTGGTCGGCCAGTTCGGCCGCGGTGCTGGGATTCATGTCGTCTTCGTTATTCATCGTGGATGCAACAGCCGTGGATTAGTGATTATCGAGATTACGTCGGCGAACAGGTTGAGCAGGATATAGGTTGCCGCAAAGATCATCGCGCAGCCCTGCACAACCGGTACGTCCCGGGTAGTAACCGCATCGACCATGAGCTGGCCGACACCGGGGTATACAAATACCACCTCGACGACGACCACGCCTACCACCAGGTAAGCCAGGTTGAAGGCAATTACCGTAACAATCGGCGCCCAGGCGTTGGGTAAGGCATGGCGTAAAATGATTTCCGATTTGGAGGCGCCTTTGAGTTCCGCCATTTCGATATAGGGGCTCGCCATCAGGTTAATAATCGCCGCTCGCGTCATGCGCATCATGTGGGCGACGATAACCAGTGTCAGCGTCAACGCGGGCAGGGCGGTCAAATAGACCCGCTCCCAAAAGTCCGCATCCGGACTGATATTGGCGAGCGACGGGAATATCTTGGTAAACGAAGACAGACCCAGAATCAACAGATAGGCAACGAAAAATTCGGGAAACGAAATCGTGGTCAAGGTCAGTGCATTAACAGCGCGGTCATAAAAGGAATTTCGGTAAAGCGCCGCGGTAATGCCGAGAAACAGCGCCAGCGGTACCGAGATGATGGCCGCCATCGATGCCAGGAACAGCGTGTTGGCGAGCCTTGGTGCCAGTAATTCGATCACCGGCCGCGAGCGGTCAGAACCTCCCGACGAACCGCGACCCGAGAAGGAGTTGCCCATATCGCCGGTCAGGATGCCGCCCAGCCAGTCGAAATAACGTTCGTGGATCGGCAGATCGAGACCGAGCTCCTTGCGAAATGCAGCAACGGTTTCCGGCAGGGCTGCCTGTCCGAGCACCGCTTCGCCAAAGTCACCCGGCAGGAATTCGATCGAGCTGAACAAGATCAATGAGACTACAAAGAGCGTGACCAAACCAAGGCCAAGTCTTTGCAGTATGGTGCGGACTACTGGATGCACTGTGCTCCCCCCTCCAACTAACTTTTCTTTTCAATCAACCGTAATTGAATAGTTGACTAAATATTATTGGTATAAGGGTAATGGGCCGTAGCCCATTACCCCCTTTTCTTATTGCTTTATGCGAACCACCAGCGTTCGATAGCCTTGGAACCGTCGTATTCCCAGTTGCCTGCGACCTGCTCATCGTGAGCCACCTTCTTGCTGACCGCGTGAATGTGGTTGGCGAACATCGGGATCAGGGCGCCACCGTCATCGCTGACCAGGCTCTGGCACTCATAGTACATTTCGCGACGCTTATTAGTATCCAGCTCAGAGCGGGCCGCAACCACCAGTTTGTTGAATTTATCCGCAGCCGGGCCGGTTCTCCAGTCGGTGTCGTTCCAGTTACCCTCGGCCACGTAAGCCGCGGTAAACATCCAGTCCTCGGTCGGACGCCCACCCCAGTAACAGGCACACCAGGCTTTCTTGTTCCATACATTCGACCAGTAGCCGTCCTTGGGCTCGCGTACGACGTTAACGTTGAGCCCAGCCTTGCTGGCTGAATCCTTGATCAGCAGCGCGGCATCGACCGCACCGGAGAAGGCGGCTTCGGAAGTACCGAGATCGAGCTTAACGCCCTCCATACCCGCCTTCTTGAGGTGAAATCTGGCCTTGTCAGGGTCGTAGGTACGCTGTGCCATTTCACCGTTGTGATAGGGATTTGACAGCGATATCGGATGATCGTTGCCTATCGCGCCATGACCCAGCAGAATCTTGTTCAACAGTGCTTCGCGATCCACTGACAGCTTAACCGCCATGCGCAGGTCATAGTTGTCGAATGGCGCCTGCGTAACGCGCATCGGAAAGGTGTAATGCAAGGTGCCGGTGACCTCGAGAATACCGAGGCTCGGGTTGCGGCCGAGCAGGTGAACCGTTTTCGGGTCGACGCGGTTGATGGCATGCACTTCCTGGTTCATGACTGCGTTCTGGCGTGCGGTGGTGTCGACCAGCGAAATGATTTCGACCTCGTCGAAATGGGCGCGACCAGCCTTGAAATAATTCGGGTTGTGCTTGAAAGTGGCGCGCACGCCCGGCTCGAAACGATCGATGATATAGCCACCGGTACCGAAGCCGGCCTGCCAGTCCGCCTTGCCTTCGAAATCGGGCAAGATCGCAAAGTGGTAGTCGCTCAGGATGACCGGGAAGTCAGCGTTACCGGCACTCAGCGTGAAGGTTACTTCGTGGGTACCGGTTTTCTTCATATCGGTTATCGGGTCGAGTAGTGACTTGCCCGCCGACTTCGAATCTTCGCCACGGTGATGATTCAGCGACGCGATAACGTCGTCGGCAGTCATCGATTTACCGTTATGGAATTCGACGCCCTTGCGTAGTTTGATGACCCATACGGTGGCATCTTTGTTGGCATCAAAGGATTCCGCCAGCTCTGGCACCAGTTTCCCGGTGTTGTCGGTTTCGAACAGGTGGTTGGCGTATGCGAATACGGTATTCGTCATAAATCCGTTTTCATGGCTGCCGGGGTCGAGCGAATCGGTCGTCGAGCCATGTGCGCTGCCCATCACGAACCTGCCACCACGCTTGGGCATGGCCGCGTGTACAGATTGAGTCAACAGGCTGGCTGCAAACGGAGCAGCCAGACCCAGTGCGCCGGCACGTCGGATAAATTCACGTCGATCGAGTTTGCCTTCTTTCGCCGCTTTTTCGAGATCTTTGATGTCCACCATTTGTGTTGATACCTCAGGTTTGGTTGTGGTTAGCGATATATGTTATTTGTTGTCGGGATGATTTCTGTTATGTGCTTTTTAAAATAGCCTGTTATATAACCTCATCGTGCGTCTGTTGTAACACGAATCGACCGACAATATCAACGAAATGGCCGAGTCTCACCCCGATTGGGAACCGCTAAACATTAGCCGATTTCACGTTTTCGCCGCTCCATATAATCTCTCAGGGCTTCGTCTATGGCAGGATCGATATCCGGCTGCTGGTACTCCTGCAACAACTGCTTCCATATCTGGTTGGCGCGTTGCTCGGCATTGATCGAACCCGCTTCCAGCCAGGTTTCGTGGTTGTCCCAGTTGGAAAGTATTGGCGCGTAGAAAGCACTTTCATATCTCGCCATCGTATGTGGGCTACCGAAGAAGTGCCCTCCGGGACCGACTTCAGCGATCGCTTCCAGGGCGATGGTTTCCTTGCTCACTTCGAAGGGTTCGAGACTCGCGGCTACCATTTGTAAAATTTCGGCATCGATAATCAATTTCTCCAGTGACGCGGTCAAACCGCCGTGCAGCCATCCGGCGGCATGTTTGATCAAATTGGCCTGTCCGCTAATCGCACCCCATAAGGATAAACAACTTTCATAGGCGGATTGAGCATCCGGGCTGTTTGCGGCGTTGACATTACTCGAGCGAAAGGGCACCCCGAGGCGTCGCGCCAGTTGACCGGAAGCCTGGGCAGCCTGCAGGTATTCGGGCGTACCAAAAGCAGGTGAACCGGTTTTCATATCGACGTTTGAAGTAAACCCACCATATAGAACCGGGCTGCCGGGTCGAACGATCTGGGTAAGGGCGATGCCGGCCATGGCTTCGGCATGCTGCAGGGCCAGGGCTCCGGCCATGGTTACCGGCGCCATTGCACCGGCCAGGGTGAAGGGTGTAAGCGCAACTGCCTGTCCGAATTCGGCCATGGTGATCAAGCCCTCGGACATCGGAATATCGAGCTGCAGTGGCGTATTGGTATTGATGATGCCGCATAAAGCCGGCGAGTCGACTAAATCGGCAGGCTCAAGACCGAGGCTGATGGCAACCATTTCGATTGCATCAAGAGTTTGCGCGCGTCCCATGGTCCAGGGCAGCCAGTTTTTATCGAGCAGGGTACATTGTGCGTAAAACAGGTCCAGATGGCGGCTGGCGGCCGGCAGGTCCATGGCTTCGAAACCGCCACCGCCTTCCTGATGCAGGATATCGAGGCTTTGCACCAGGCGCAGGAAATCGCACATCTCCGCATAGCTGCCATTGCGTCGTCCGCGGTCGTTATCCATGACGTAGGCTGGCCCGCCTACCGAGGCGAATACGGCATGACCTGCGCCGAGCTTTACATTCTTCTCCGGATTGCGTGCGCGCAAAGTGAAAGACGCAGGTGCCCTTGCGACCAGGGCTTCGACCAGCTCGGAATCGAAGCGGACCAGGTTTGATTCATGGTTAACTTCGAAACCTGCTGCGCTGAATCGCTGGCGTGCGTTGGCGGAGAGAATGACCATACCGGTTTCCTGCAGTATGGATAAACCGGCCTGGTGAATCGTCTCGATCGCATCGCTGCTTAACAGTTCGTGAGGGGCGTGTTGATAGCGCAAAGTTTTCCACGGCAGTTGCGCAATCGAACCTGAAACGCGAGGATTACGGGTGCTGCGCCGGCGGCTTTTTGTAGTCATGGCATTAACCTTTAAATGTTTGGGTTAAGGTCGTTTGTATCATTGCGCGTTCACGTTTGGCGACCAGTTGGGCCGGATCTTCGCCATACTCACGCGCAAACTTGTGCCCTGCATAAACCGCGTCGGCAATGCTTGAGGGAACCAGGCAATCGCCGACTCTGACTGCGGTTATCGCCAACTCGTTAAACAATTCGTCATCAGGTTTGCGCCCGGTGACCAGAATCAGATTGCTAAAATCATGCGTGAATGAATTGCCGCTATAGATGCAGCTGGTATTCAAAATACCCTCAGCAACACGCTCTATTTTTTGTGTAAAGCCGACTTCGATTCCCATCGACAACAACCTGGCCTGGATAAATTCCTGTTCATCGGTCATCGCGGTCCAGCTAGAAATTGTGGCAGCCGGCGTCAGATACTTTACTCGGTGGCCGGCGAGTAAGAATTTTTCTGCCAGCGCTCCCGCCATCATGTAGTGTTCGTCATCGTAAAGCAGAATATCACCTTCGATTTCAGCACCAGCAAAAATGTCATCTGGCGTAAAGATTCCCTGGTGATCTTCAATCGGCAAGGCAGAACGCACTGTGGCGCCGAGTCCGTCCCGGCGCCAGCGACTGCCTGTCGCTACCACGATCGCGTCAGCTTCAAATTCGCTGACATCCTGCGCTGTCAATCTACTGTGCAGGTAGATATCGACATTGTCCATCTGGCCAAGCATATAGGCGCGATGATCACGCACCCGAATCCAGTTTTGCAGACCGGGCAGGCTCGCTTCGTTGATAACCCGTCCACCGAGTTCTGTAGTTGCCTCGGCAAGTGCTACACGATGCCCTCGACGACCCAGGCTCAGTGCAGCTTCCAGTCCTGCCGGACCGCCGCCGACCACCAGCATCGAAGCGGTCGATTTTGCCGGGGGTATAAATTCCGGGTGCCAGCCACGGCGCCATTCCTCGCCCATGGTCGGATTCTGCGTGCAGCGTAGCGGTGCAGCTTCGTTGTTTGCCGAGCGACATATATTGCAACCAATACATTCGCGGATCTGATCCTCGAGGCCCTGGTCGATTTTATACGGTAGAAATGGATCGGCTATCGACGGTCGAGCAGCGCCGATAAAATCTTGTACGCCACGTTTTATCTGGCCGACCATGGTATCCGGTGACGTGAAACGACCCACATTGACTACCGGTTTCGAGGTCAAATTTTTCACGCTACCGGCATACTGTTCCTGGTAGCCTTCTGCCGAGAAACGTGAACTACAGGAATCGTTGCCGAGGCTGCCACCGAGCGCGATATCCCACAGGTCAGGTAACTCTCCCAGGTATTCGATGATCCTGCGACCGTCCCCTGAACTGCTTATCCCATGCTCGCCATGCAATTCATCAATCGCCAGGCGTACCGCAACCGCGCAACGGTCACCCACCGCTGCACGCGTGTCTTCGATAAGTTCACGTAATAGTCGAGCCCTGTTTTCGAGGCTGCCACCGTATTGATCCTGACGTTGATTGGAAAGCGGCGATAGAAACTGAAAGGGCAGGTAATCGTGCCCGGCATAGACATAAATGATATCGAAACCGGCTTGTTGAGCGCGCTCTGCAGCGGCACGGTGCCAACTGCGAAAGGTGTCGATATCTTTGATATCCATACCCTTAACCTGTGCCGGTCCGACGTGAATAGCCGATCCGGCCGTGGGCGCAAGCGCGGTTTCTCGAGTGCCACGGTTGTTCGAGTGATAACCGCCATGCCAGAGTTCGATCCCTGCCAGTGAGCCATGATCTTGAATCGCAGCACAGGTAACCGCCAGTTGCTCAGTGTCATCGTCATCCCAGATGCTGAGATAGGCGTAAGGCGTTTCGTCTGAACTGGGGTGGATCGAGCAATATTCGGTGCAGACCACGCCCCAGCCACCTTCCGCTTTGGTCGCACGCAGGGCTACGGAGCTGTTCGGTCTCATGTTACCCATGCCGGTAGCATGCGGGGTTTGATAAAAGCGGTTGGGTGCGATGACAGGTCCGATCTGGACTGGTTCGAATAAAATATCGTAGCGTGGATTTCTGGCCATTATTTTTCCCTACGGTACGTTTGTTCTAGTTGAACGATCGTACAACAAGGGTTATTCTGTTGCAATCAGAATCTATACTCACCAGGTCGAGAATGATAAATAAAGCAGTAAAAACAACCGCCTACCGTCGCAAATCAGCGCAGCAACGCAGACAGGAATTAATCGAGGCGGGAATTGTCTGTCTGGGTAAGGGCGGTATGTCGGGCTTTACCATTGACCAGATTTGCAGGCAGGCGGGAGTATCGCGTGGCCTGATCAATCACCATTTTAAAACCAAGGAAGAATTGCTGATTTGTATTTACGCCGATATGACGAATCACCTGGTGCTGAAAACTCCAGCCAATGATCCCCGTGAAATGTTGGCCTGGATTATCGAGACCAGTTTTGATGAACAGAATTTTGATCGTTCCGGCTTACGTGCGTGGCTTTCAATCTGGGGTGAAGTTGCCACCAACCAGGCACTGAATTCCCTGCATCAAAATCGTTATAACAAGTACAAGGCAAGAATTGAACTTGCCCTGGTCGGTATCGCCCGGTTGCAAGGGTTGAACCTTGCAGTCGACAGTGTCGCTCGGCAATTGATCGCGTTAATCGATGGCCTGTGGCTCGAGTACTGTTTACACTCCGAGGGATTCTCGCTGGCGGCGGCAAAAACCGACTGTTACCGGTTCCTGCAAAGCCACGGAGTATTGATCCTTTAATTGTTAACCTGATTCCCGGAAAATAATCTTGGTTCGTCGACCCGCTACATTTCGCGCTGCGCTGGTTTCTTCCTGGGCGTTATTACTGGGATTTGGCATTCTGATGCTAGGGGACGGGTTGCAGGGAACGCTACTTGCGGTACGCGCCGATCTCGAGGGTTTCTCGACAACCCTGACTGGTTTGATCATGTCCACTTTCTATCTGGGCTTTCTGCTCGGTTCGATTCTGACACCGCGTTTGACGATTAAAGTAGGGCATATCAGGGTATTTGCTGCCTTCGCGGCGTTGTCCTCGGCGGCGATTCTACTGCATGCGCTATTTGTCACAGTCCCGATGTGGATGGCGATGCGCCTGATCAGCGGGTTTTGTTTTGCCGGCTTGTACATTGTTGCGGAAAGCTGGCTCAATGATCGCGCCAGCAACGAGACCCGGGGCAAGCTGCTGTCACTTTACATGGTGGTTACCTACATTGGTGTCGGCGCCGGTCAGTTGTTGCTTAACCTGGCCGATCCAGTCGGGTATCCGTTGTTCATCCTGACTTCGGTGTTGATCTCAATCGCCGTGGTACCGTTACTGCTATCAGCCGGATCCCCGCCAACATTTCAGGACTCTGTGCGTATCAGTCTTTTTCAATTGTACCGATTAACGCCGCTGGGCATTGTCAGCATGTTTGCTGTTGGTTTGGTAACGGCAACTTTCTTTGCCCTGGGGCCAGTTTATGCACAACGCCTCGGTCTCGATATCAAGGATATATCCTATTTCATGGCTGCGGCCGTGTTGGGCACAGTATTACTGCAAGGGCCAATCGGTGTATTGTCGGATCGTTTTGATCGACGCAAGATTCTGACCGTAGTCACAATGCTAACAGCGATCGCGGCCTTGCTCTGCATTCCGGCGGCTCGACAGTCGACCAACACATTGTTTTTTGCGATCGCTTTATTTGGTGGACTCGCATTTCCACTCTATTCAATTTGCATTGCCTATACCAATGACCACCTCAATCCGAATCAAATGATAGCGGCGAGCGGGGCATTGGTCCTGGTTGGCGGATTAGGCGCAATTACCGGCCCTGTCCTGTTTGCGATGTTAATGGACCATTTCGGTGACCAGGCACTGTTCTGGTCTATCGCCACGGTGCATGGGTTCATGGGTCTGTTCGCGATGTACAGGATGATCCGGAGCGCGCCGGTACCGCTCGATAAACAACGGCCGAGTACCGCCACGGCGGTGCATCCGTCGGGTTCGGCGATCGAATCGATCCAGCAGTATACGCGCGAAGAAACCGAATTCGACCTGGAAGAAGATCACTAGACGAAGATGAACAGGGACCTCGGCGTCTCAGTGAGGCGCCGAAGTTAATAACAACCGGGTCTAGAGTTTATCCAGCATTGACTTTATATATTGTGACCGCAGCGCGATATCTTCTTCCAGGTGCTGGAACTCCAGCCTGATCATTTCAGCCAGGTCACCTCCCTTTTCTCGAGCCAGTTTCAATTGTTCGAGTTCGTGTAGGGCTTCCCGGAACGCGGGGGTACTCTCGAACAGGGTTTCCGTCTGCCGGGTTCCGCTGTCGACAATGACCGAGCGCTTTACCTGCGGAAACTTGTAGCGTCGGCTAACCGGCAACAAGGAACCTTTTTTACGATCGTAGATAATTCGCAGTATATCGGTATGTCCCACGGTATAGACCGCAAATTTTTCAATTTCCTCGGGATGCTTTACACCCATTTCGGTCAATTTTGGATAGTTGCTCATATCATGTTAATCCTGAGTTGGTTATGGGACGTGAAGCTGTGGATCATCCTGGCCTAGCTTTTCGTATCCGAGCAATATTTTCTGCGCTTCGGCTTCGGCTTCCTCTAACTGCTCGAGGGTTAAATGACAGGCAATTTCGTGCCCTTTATCAAGTTTTAATACCGGTGGTGCCTGCGTTTCACAGGTTCCGTCTATGGCCATAGGGCATCGATTGTAAAAAGGGCAACCCCTGGGGGTAATTTCGACGCCGCGCGCGATACCTACTGCCATTTCACGCTTCTTCATCGTATCTTCGAGCCAGCCGATGCGCATTTCCGGTACCGAGCTGATCAGTAACCGTGTATACGGATGGAAGGGCGGTTCCAGAACCTGGTCGGTCGGACCTTGTTCGACGACGCGTCCCGCGTAAAGCACAACGATTTCATCGGCAAAAGAGGAAACCGTTGACAGGTCGTGACTGATGAAGACGAAAGAGACCCCGGTTTTGTCGCGCAACGCGGTCAGCAGTCTGATTACGTTAGCTCCAACAATGCTATCCAGCGCCGAGGTAACCTCGTCGCAGAGCATGACTTCCGGATTTGCCGCGAGTGATCGCGCCAGGTTGATGCGCTGTTTCTGACCACCGGAAAGTTCCATCGGGTAACGATTTGCAAACGCGGCCGGTAACTCGACCATATCCAGGATTTCGGCTACCTTGGCGTGTTTCTCACGCCCTTTGAGACCATGATAGAACTCGAGTGGCCGACCAATGATATTGCCGATAAGCTGTTTTGGGTTAAGCGCGGTATCGGCCATTTGAAACACGAACTGTACCTTTTGCAATTCCGAGAGTTTGCGATCATGCAGATCACCCTCGAGTTTCTTGCCGTCGAGTATGATGTCACCTCGTGCCGGCGGCAGCATGCCAGCCATGACCCGCGCCAGGGTTGACTTACCACAACCTGATTCGCCAATAACGCCGACCACGTGGCCATTTTTGACGCTGACATTGATGTCCTTCAGAATCGGTATGACGGGTTCGCCATTGACAATGCCGCCATAACCCGCGGTCATGTCCTTGACTTCGATGTTATCGATGACACGGTCATGATCGCCGGATACCTCTACGCCCTGGCCAGCCTCGGGAATCGGCCGTACCGCCTCCATCAAACGCTTGGTGTAGGCATGGGTCGGGTGGTTGATTATCTGTTCGGCGGAACCCTGTTCCATGATTTCACCGCTG
>Ga0316187_10005084_pt1 | contig 11380 bp, 7 predicted proteins | sample CroRivburrow1_MG_FD_204927 | JGI IMG/M metagenome (GOLD analysis project Ga0316187, IMG submission 204927) | Coastal sediment microbial communities from Maine, United States - Cross River worm burrow 1 | ecosystem: Environmental > Aquatic > Marine > Coastal > Sediment | place: USA: Maine...
ATCTCCAATTTCCGTTTCCAATTGATGGGAATGGTGCTACAATAAATTTTGGCATTCCAGGCTGCTCCCCATATATATCACAATATGGTGGTAATGAGAAGAAAAATGACGTATCTGAGTCAAAATATACATTAATATCATCATTTCCGACACAGTTAAACTCATCTCTGACCATTACTGTGTATTTACCTTCTTCTGTTATCCAAACATGTGATGAATCATGGTAATATCCATTTTTAATCAAAGTGTCGTCATTGATAGCCCAAAACCATTGTACAGTAGGATCTGAACTTGATGCTCTAATTTTTGATAGATCTGTTGGAAAACAAAAACCGAGAACATTACTAGTATCAATATTTACGGGAACAGGGCAAGCCATTGTAATAGTACCAAAAGAAAATTCTGGCTCTAAGAATCCACATTCTGATTCTAATACATCAAGATCCGTTCCTGTTTTTAACATAAGTTTATATTCTTGACATAAAAGAGGTTCTGCTAAATGTATTATAATTTTGTCTGCTACTCCACTCTTACAAGTCCAGGTTGCTCTATGTACTCCAATACTTCTAATAGTACTATCGTAAGGTGATTCATAATTAGTATAATCTAATAATCTAAATTCACTACCATCAGGACTAATTGTTTCGCAACGAACTAAACTATTAGGATCGTTTGGCACTCCATTATGGAATGTAACAGTAAGTATTGTATCCCCACAGCCTGATGTCTTAGTAATATTTTTTGGATGAATACTGTCTTTTCTACAAGTGCTTGGTGGATCAATCCATATAGTCATATCTCGTTTAACCCATCCAATTTCTTTTCTCACTATATTAATTGCACTACCTGATACAATTGTATCATTTCTCCATTCAGTACATTTAAGTCCAAGAACATATACACCAGTTCCCGTTGGAGAGCCAGGAGTAATTGGCATGATACCTGTAATTGGGTTTATACTAACATTTCCAGCTGGATAAGCAGGTATAATAGGCATTGGGTTTAAGAATGTCCAAGGAAAAGAGTAAGGTACATTTACACCACCACCACCTTGTGGAATACTCATTTCATAACTCAAACTATCTCCTTGATATTCTCTAGTAGACATATCCATTGTATAATAGTTACCCTCACAAAGTGTTCTAAATAAGTAATTTACAATTGTATCATTTAAATAACCAGGATGATTTGGTCTACGATTGTGCCATATTGGGCTCCAGTTTTTAGCTGTCCCATCAGGAAAATCTTTATTATTCAATCCACATTCAATCCATTGTTGTTGACCACCTGGATTTACAATATTTGTTGGTCCAGCAGCCCCACCTGGTCTACAACAAATACTTGTTGAAAAAACCCAATCATCTGCTTTTCCTTTTGAAGTCCAGTTAGCTCTATAATAATATTCTTCATAACACAGACCTGTAGCTTCTGTACAGTTATACATATTTGATGGTTGTAATGCTGGAATTCCTGTACCAAATGGTGCTAACATAGGTAAAGTAGCTGTACTGGTAGAACTAATAGAATTTGATTTAGCTTGTAACGTCACGGTAGGTGGCGCTGTTGCAGTAAATCCTTGACAATTTCTGTAAAAAATTACAGTAAATTGATATGTACTATCAGATACCCATCTATAAAAGATGTCCATACCTGCTGTGTGTGTGGCATTTGCAGGATTGATTTGCATTGCGCTGAGACATATGTATCCCACTAGGAAAAGCGCTCCTTTTTTAAACATAACTCTATGATTTAGTGTTCGTTATACAGGTATATAATCACCTGCTTTTCTAATATAAAGACGCACAATTAATAAGTATAGGTTGCATGACTTTCAAAAAAAAAATTAAATGCTTGATAGATAATTACTTAAACATTTGCTTTTTTGGACCAGATGACCGAGTAAATCCGCATTATCAAAAAGAAAATAAAAATCAGGATGCTAAAAAAAGTATTTTCGCAGGTCTAAGTATAGTATGAAATACATCCGAAATTTTTGCATCATTGCCCACATTGATCATGGTAAGAGTACCTTGGCAGATCGACTGCTTGAATTCACACATACAATTTCCAGCAGGGAATTGAAGGAGCAAACACTCGATGACATGGATATTGAGCGGGAAAGAGGCATTACCATTAAAAGTCATGCCATTCAGATGGCTTACAACTCAGATGGTCAAGATTATGTTTTGAATTTAATTGACACACCGGGACACGTTGATTTTTCTTATGAGGTCTCCAGGTCTATTGCGGCATGTGAGGGTGCTCTTTTAATCGTTGACGCCGCTCAAGGGATACAAGCACAAACCATCTCTAATTTGTATTTGGCCTTCGAAAATGACCTCGAAATTATTCCAGTATTAAATAAAATTGATCTGCCCAGTGCCTTGCCCGAGGAGGTAAAAGATCAAATTGTTGACCTCATTGGTTGTGAAAGAGAAGATATTTTGGAAGCTAGTGGGAAAACCGGTCAGGGAATTGAAAATGTTCTCAAGGCAATTATCGACAGAGTTCCTGCCCCGAAAGGTGATCCAAATGCGCCATTACAAGCTATGATATTTGATTCAGTATTCGATTCTTACAGAGGAATAAATGCTTATTTCAAAATATTTAATGGTCATATTAAAAAGGGTGATCAGGTCAAATTTATGGCCACAAAAAAGCAATATATTGCTGAAGAAATAGGTGTATTAAAATTAAATAAGGAGGCCCGGAACTCTTTGAGCACAGGAGATGTAGGATACATCATATCAGGAATAAAAGAAGCCAAAGAGGTAAAGGTCGGAGATACCATCACCACCACAATGAATCCGTCAACTCAAATGATTGAGGGATTTGAAAACGTAAAACCCATGGTGTTTGCCGGCATATATCCGGTAGACACGGATGATTATGAAGATTTGCGAGATGCCATGGGCAAGTTGCAGTTGAATGATGCTTCTCTGATCTTTGAACCTGAATCTTCTGCAGCACTCGGTTTTGGTTTCAGGTGTGGTTTTCTCGGAATGCTTCACATGGAAATTGTTCAGGAGCGATTGGAACGTGAATTTGATATGACTGTAATTACCACGGTTCCTAATGTATCCTACAATGCCTTTTTGAATAAGAATCCAGAAGAAGCTATTCGCGTAAACAATCCATCAGATTTACCTGAGGCAACAGTACTTAATCGGGTTGAAGAACCGTATATTAAAGCACAGATTATTACAAAATCAGAATTTATCGGTCCGGTGATTTCTCTATGCATCGACAAAAGAGGAGAAATTTTAAATCAGGTATATCTCACAACAGATCGGGTAGAATTGACGTTTGAAATGCCATTGGCAGAAATTGTTTTTGATTTTTATGACAGACTGAAAACAGTATCCAAAGGGTATGCTTCCTTTGACTATCATCAAACAGATTACCGCGCTTCACAACTCATTAAGTTAGACATTCTGCTGAATGGGGATCAGGTTGATGCCTTATCTTCGCTAATTCACAAAAATAAAGCCTATGATTTGGGTAAAAAGATTTGCACTAAATTGAGACAACTCATTCCGAGACAGCAATTTGATATTGCCATTCAAGCTGCCATTGGCGCTAAAATTCAGGCAAGAGAAACTGTTAAAGCGCTAAGAAAAGATGTTACAGCGAAATGTTATGGTGGTGATATTACCAGAAAAAGAAAGTTATTGGAAAAACAGAAAAAAGGGAAGAAGAGAATGCGTCAGGTTGGAAATGTTGAAGTTCCTCAGACGGCTTTTATGGCGGTCTTACAACTTGACTGATTCACCTATATATTTGCATTAAATAAGAGATTATGTCAGGTCATAGCAAATGGTCAACCATTAAGAGAAAAAAAGGCGCCGCTGACGCCAAAAGAGGTAAGGTCTTTACCAAAATCATTAAAGAAATTACGATTGCCGTAAAGGAAGGAGGTAGTGCAGATCCCGATTCAAATCCGAGATTGCGTCTGGCGATATCCAATGCCAAAGGAGCGAACATGCCAAAAGACAACATGGATCGTGCCATTAAAAAAGCAGGAGACAAAGATGGTGCCAATTATGAAGAGACAACATATGAGGGTTATGGACCACATGGGATTGCCATATTTGTGGAGGCATCTACTGATAACATAAAAAGAACTGTGTCCAACGTTCGAGCCATTTTCGCTAAATACAATGGTAATTTGGGAACCAACGGATCGTTGGAATTTTTATTTAATCGTCAGGGGGTCTTCACCATTCCTTATGAAGCAATCGGGGAATTGGATCCGGATGAGTTTGAGATGGAATTGATTGATGGCGGAGCAGAAGAGGTTGAAAGAGAAGATGAAGTTTTTGTAGCTTATACACCATTCGAGGATTTTGGCAATCTTCAAAAGAAACTGGAGATATTACATATTGAACCCGAAAGTGCAAATCTTCAGAGAATTCCAAATAGCACTACAGCCTTAGACGTACACAATTCCAAGAGCATCTTAAACATGATTGAGAAGTTTGAGGAAGACGATGATGTTACGAATGTCTTTCATAATTTGGAAATGACTGATGAATTGTTGGCCGAAATGGATGAATAAGGTGATGAATTGGTCGTATGACTGAACTTTACGATTTTTTTATTCAGAAGATTTATCAGCCGCTTTATTATTCTACCTCATCTATAACCCTCTTCTTCATAATAAATCCCGAGGTAACTCTTGTATCTTAATGGGTGTATTTCTCCATTTTCCAGTGCTTTTTTCACGGCACAGTTTGGTTCATCGATGTGAACACAGTTGTTGAATTTACAATCGGGCAACAAAGATCTCATCTCTAAAAAATAATGTGAGAGTTCTTCTTTTTGTATATTTAAAACACCCAAACCCTTTATTCCTGGTGTATCTATGATATAACCCACATCCTTTATTTTATACATTTCTGCAAATGTCGTTGTATGCTTACCCGACTTATAATAGTCTGAGATTTCTTCAACCGTCAATTTCAGGGAAGGATCTAATTTGTTAATTAAAGTTGATTTACCCACTCCTGAATAACCTGAAATTAAAGATGTTTTTGAGTGAAATAATTCTTGAATTCCGGTTAACGAGCTGTTATCAGTTGCAGATATCTTATAACAGGGGTAACCAAGATTTTCATACAAATCCACAAGCTCTTGAAGTTCTTCATTTAATAATTCGTCGTGTAGGTCTACTTTATTGAAAATAATTACTGATGAGATATGATAGGCTTCCGCAGTAACAAGATATCGATCGATGAATTCCGGATAAGTTTTGGGTTCCGTTAATGTTGCCATTAATATGGCTTGATCAATATTGGAAGCCAGGATATGAGCTTGTTTGGATAAATTGACCGACTTTCTGACAATGTAATTTTTTCTTTCTTCAATAGATTCAATCAAGCCTTCAGTCCCTTCAGTTTTAGAAAACTGAACATAATCTCCAACTACTACCGGATTGGTAAACCTGTAATTTTTAAGTCTAATATTCCCTTTCAATCGGCAATTAAACACTTTATCAACCTCATTTTGAACAATGTAAAAACTGCCTGTAGATTTTATAACCCGACCTCTCATTTCAAAGATGAAGATCGTTAAAATTCGCATAACTCACCTGTTTCTTAATTAAGTAAATTTGTGTCCTTTAAAAAGTTAGGTACATGTCTATTTCTGCAACTGAAGTAAGTAAAATTTATAGTGGACAAAAAGCACTTGATAAAGTGTCTTTTTCTGTTAAGCCAGGCGAAATAGTAGGATTTCTTGGACCCAATGGTGCAGGAAAATCCACCATGATGAAAATAATTTCTTGCTACATCCCTCAAAACAGTGGCTCGGTGAAAATATGTGGATTAGACGTACTTGAGAGTGAATTGGAGATCAAACAAAAAATTGGATATCTTCCTGAAAACAACCCGCTTTATCCTGAAATGTATGTCACGGAGTATCTAGAATTTATTGGTGGATTGTACAAAATTAAAGATGTGCAAAACCGTGTTGAAGAAGTTATCGAAATGGTTGGTCTTCAAAAAGAAAGGCATAAAAAAATTGCGGCCCTTTCAAAGGGATACAGACAGAGAATTGGACTCGCTCAATCCTTTATCCACAATCCAGAAGTTTTGATACTCGATGAACCAACAACAGGTCTCGATCCAAATCAAATTGTTGAAATCAGAAATGTCATTAAGCAAATCGGTCAAAACAAAACTGTGCTTCTATCGACACATATTATGCAGGAAGTAGAGGCCATATGTGATCGCGCAGTCATTATTAATCAGGGATGTATCGTTGCAGACCAGAGCGTCGAGTCTCTAAAGCAAACGAGTGGAAATGAGAAATCACTAAAAGTATCTTTCGTTTCGGAAATTGACAGAGAAGCGCTTCAAAAAGTGTTAAATGTAAAATCCTTGAAGGAAATGAATAGTGGTCAATTCGAGATTTATTCCAAGGACCTGCTCACCACAAAAAATACCATCATGAAATTTGCCCTCGAAAATGGGTACGAAATAAAAAATATTACCGAAGGAACAGACAGTTTAGAAAAAGTATTTAGGACACTTACTCAAAACAAATCAAATACTTAAAATAAAGACCGTCTCAATCCTTTTCATTTCTTTAAATTAGCATCCCAAAATTCATTTATGTCATATCTATTTACTTCAGAATCGGTGTCAGAAGGACATCCCGATAAAATTGCAGATCAGATTTCAGATGCCATTCTGGATCATTTTCTAGCCCAAGACCCAAAATCCAAGGTGGCTTGCGAAACTTTGGTAACCACAGGATTAACCGTTATAAGTGGGGAAGTCAAGTCCAACGCTTACATCGACGTGCAGAAAGTAGCAAGAGATGTGATCAATAAAATTGGATATACAAAGTCAGAATATAAATTTGACGGGGATGCCTGTGGTGTGCTTTCGGCCATTCATGAACAATCTCCTGATATTAACCAAGGAGTTGACAAAAAGACAACGGATGAGGATCAAGGTGCCGGTGATCAGGGAATGATGTTCGGTTATGCTACCAATGAATCAGACAATTATATGCCTCTGGCATTGGACTTGTCACATTCAATATTGAAAATTCTTGCCGAAATAAGAAAGGATGAAAAAGAAATGACATACCTCCGACCTGATTCAAAGGCACAGGTGACTCTTTTATATAGCGATGACAATACCCCTTTAAAAATCAAAGATATTGTTGTGTCAACCCAACATGATGATTTTGACGATGACCAAACAATGCTGCAGACCATTAAAGATGATGTAAAAAACATTTTAATCCCAAAAGTTATTGCCGGATTACCCGATCATATTCAAAAATTATTCACCGATGAAATTAAATACCATATCAATCCGACTGGAAAATTTATAATTGGAGGTCCTCATGGCGATACTGGGTTAACAGGAAGAAAAATCATAGTGGACACTTATGGCGGAAAAGGCGCACATGGTGGTGGTGCCTTCAGCGGGAAAGACCCTTCCAAAGTCGATAGGTCAGCTGCGTATGCCATGCGACATATTGCAAAAAATATGGTAGCTGCAGGTATTGCAAATGAGGTGCTCGCTCAAGTTTCTTATGCCATTGGAGTGGCTGAGCCAATGGGTGTTTATATTGATACTTATGGCTCTTCCAAAGTTGATATGACAGATGGCGAAATTGCTGAAAAAATTACCGAGATATTTGACTTACGCCCTTCTGGCATTATAAATAGGCTTAATTTGCTCTCTCCAATATATTCAGAAACTGCGGCTTATGGACATATGGGACGAGAATCTGAAGTTAAAACAGTATCTTTTAATGATGCGAGTGGAAATCCTATTGTAAAAGAAATAGAAACTTTCACCTGGGAAAAACTGGACTATATTGATGAATTAAAATCTGCTTTTGGACTTTAATTTTGGGTAAATCCCCCTCATTCAGGGCATCCTCTTCATTTATAAATAACTACATTTAATCCAGGGCAATGAATTTGTTCGGGATTATTTTTGCTACGGAGTAACATGGAAAAAAAACTTTTTCTTTTAGATGCATTCGCATTGATTTACAGGGCCTATTTCGCACTGAATAACAACAAGCATTTCAATCCAGTTAACTCCAAAGGATTTAATACTGCTGCAGTTTTAGGATTTACCAATACACTTGTTGATCTATTAAATTCTGAAAAACCGAGCCATATAGCCGTTGTTTTTGACGCCCCAAGTAAAACCGTTCGACATGATGAATTTCCTGAATATAAGGCCAATCGAGAAGAAATGCCTGAAGATATCCGCAGTGCTCTTCCTATTATTAAGGACATCATTGAAGCATTTAACATTCCCATACTTCTCTCTGAAGGATATGAGGCGGATGATGTGATCGGTACGTTGGCTAAGAAAGCGGAGAAGGAAGGTTTTAAAACTTTCATGATGACCCCTGACAAGGACTTCGGCCAACTGGTAACGAACAATATTTTTATGTACAAACCAGCGAGGATGGGCAATAAACCGGAAGTGATGGGTCCAGCGGAAGTTTGTGCAAAATATGGCATCAATCGTCCGGAGCAGTTAATAGATATTCTGGGAATGTGGGGAGACAGCGTTGATAATATACCCGGTATTCCAGGTGTTGGAGAAAAAACTGCAACAAAATTGGTGCAGGCATATGGGGATATGGAGGGTTTGTATCAACACACAGATGAACTCAAGGGTAAACTAAAAGAAAAGGTTGAAGCGAATAAGGAACAAGCCTTCATGTCCAAATATCTTGCGACCATTCTGTTGGATGCGCCGGTACCATTCGATGAAAAAGAGCTGGAACACCAAGAGCCTGATAGAGAAAAATTACATGAAATATTTAGCGAATTAGAATTCAGAACTTTATCTAAAAGAATATTACAAAAAGATATTTCAAATTCACCCAGTAACGGAGAGCAGATGAGTTTGTTTGGCGAAAGTGCTGCCGAAGATAGACCTCAAGAAGAAGTTGCAAGGGATTTCAAAACATCTGAAAATACTCCTCACAATTATATCCTTATAGAAAGTGAGTCGGAGATATCTAATTTGATCGAAGTAATTTCTGATGCTGATGAAATTTGTTTTGACACTGAAACTACAGGACTGAATCCATTAACCGCAGATTTAATAGGTATTTCTTTTTGTGTGAAAGCAGGTGAAGCCTACTATATGCCTGTACCAGATACATTCGAACAGATCGTTGATTCATTAAAAGTATTTGCACCCATATTTCTGAATCGGAACAAAATCTTTATCGCTCAAAATATCAAATATGATCTGAAGATATTGCACAAATATGGAATTGTGATTGAAGGAATATGTTTTGACACCATGATTGCCCATTACATTCTCCATCCCGACTCAAGGCACAACATGGATTTATTGTCCGAAACATTCTTGAGTTATCGTCCCATTTCTATCGAAACACTCATCGGAAAAAAAGGAAAGAATCAAAAAAGCATGAGGGATGTTGATCTGGATAAGGTGACAGAATACGCTGCAGAGGATGCTGATATTACTTTTCAATTAAAATCCATTTTTTACGATTCTCTACAAAAGGAAAATCTTTATGAGTTATTTGAAACCATTGAAATGCCGCTGGTAGGGGTATTGACAGAAATGGAAGAAGAAGGGATCAAATTGGATATCGATGCTTTAAAAGATTTTTCAAAAGAACTTACCAATGATTTGCTGGAACTCGAAAAAGCCATTTTAAAATTTGCCGGAACTGACTTTAATATCGATTCTCCAAAACAGCTGGGACAAATATTGTATGAAGTATTGGAGATTACTGATAAACCTCCAAAAACAAAAACGGGACAGTACTCCACCAGTGAAGATGTATTAACTCGATTGACGGGTAAACATGAAATCATAGACAAGGTTCTTTCCTATCGCTCATTAAAGAAATTAAAATCAACTTATGCTGATGCACTTCCTGATGAGGTTAATGCTCAGACTGGCAGAGTTCACACTACTTACTCACAAACCATAGCTGCTACAGGTCGACTTAGTTCTGTAAGCCCCAATCTTCAAAACATTCCCATAAGAACAAAAAGAGGCCGCGAAATCAGAAAGGCCTTTGTTGCGAGAAATGATCAATTTATGATATTATCAGCTGATTATTCACAAATTGAACTGCGGATCATCGCTGCACTGAGTCAGGATGAATCTATGATTGCTGCCTTTAAAAAAGAAGAAGACATCCATACTTCAACAGCAGCTAAAATATTTAATGTTGCGGACAATCAGGTTGACAGAGAAATGAGAACGAAGGCGAAATCAGTTAATTTTGGCATCATTTATGGCGTATCTGCTTTTGGACTTGCACAGAATATTAATGTTAGCAGAAGTGAAGCCAAAGAAATCATTGATGCCTATTTTACTCAATATCCTGACGTTAAAAAATATATGGATGGGAGCATTGAAAAAGCGCGTAAGGTGGGATATGTGGAGACCATTATGCACCGACGTCGTCATTTGAGAGACATAAATTCTTCAAATGCCATTGTGAGAGGAGCGGCGGAAAGAAATGCCATCAATGCTCCTATTCAGGGCTCTGCCGCCGACATTATCAAACTAGCCATGATAAATATTCAGCGGGAAATGCATGAAAAATCTTTAAGATCAAAGATGTTGCTACAAGTTCATGATGAACTTGTGTTTGATGTTCATCTCGAAGAAATGGAATTGATGAAAACGCTGGTAAAAGATAAAATGGAGCATGCTGTGCAACTTGAAGTTCCCCTAACAGTTGAAATGAATGCAGCAGGAAATTGGTTAGAAGCACATTAAAATATATTTTTGAAACAATCTTGGAGTTATTTAACCAACATGAGTGGCCTTACATATACTGGTAAGCGATGAATAAGATGAGCATAAAAATAAATGTTATTGCATTTTCAGGCATAGCGGCCTTGATAATATTATTGGTTACTTCATGCGTTGAGAGCACCAATTCGAATGAAGCAGAAGTTGTAGAATCTGAAATGGAAAGCAATACCTATGATATTGATATGGTTGATTCTAAAAGAGCTGTGCTTGTAGAAAGCATCATTCGTTCATCTCCTACAATTGCAGAAGCCGGAAAGATATTTGCTGAAATTGGTGCAGATTTCAATAGGGCATTCTTAAATGACATTCATAATATTTCCAATTATGTTACGATTAAAGATCAAGGAATAAACTTAGGAATCTATCTTACTGACTTGGGTTACATCACTTCATATGATCAAACTCAGGAGATTATTTTTTACATGAATTGTGCGAAAAAAATGGCTGAAGGCATTGGTGTCAGTGATGTCTTTAATGAGGAAACTGTAGAAAGAATGGAGATGAATATCAATGATAAGGACTCCATTATTGATTTAATTTCAGAAATGTATTGGAAAACAGATCTTTTTCTCAAAGAA
>Ga0316187_10005086_pt1 | contig 11378 bp, 11 predicted proteins | sample CroRivburrow1_MG_FD_204927 | JGI IMG/M metagenome (GOLD analysis project Ga0316187, IMG submission 204927) | Coastal sediment microbial communities from Maine, United States - Cross River worm burrow 1 | ecosystem: Environmental > Aquatic > Marine > Coastal > Sediment | place: USA: Maine...
GCCCGCTCCACCATGGGCCTGTTCACCGCGCCAATTACCGAAGCCAATGGCTGGGGCCGTGAAACCTTTGCGCTCGCCATGGCGCTGCAAAACCTGATCTGGGGCATGGCGCAGCCGTTCGCCGGCGCTTTTGCAGACAAGTTCGGGACTTTCCGCGTCATCATCGCCGGTGCAGTCATCTACGCGACCGGCCTGGCCCTGATGTCGCTGGCAGACAGTGTATTCCTGCTGATGCTGTCCGGCGGCCTGTTGATGGGGCTTGGCATTGCGATGACCTCGTTCTCGGTGATCATGGCGTCCTTCGCCCGCCTGGTGCCGCCGGAAAAACGCTCATGGTCGTTCGGCATTGCCACAGCAGCCAGTTCCATGGGGCAGTTTGTGTTTGCCCCGCTGGGACAGGCGTTCATTTCCGGCTTCGGCTGGCAGATTGCATTGCTGTTGCTCGCCGGTTCCGTGCTGTTCATGTTTGCGCTGGTGCTGCCGCTGCGGGCTGCGCGGGGCGGCGTGGCGCGCGATGAAACCGAACTTGAAATGAACATCTCTCAGGCCCTGTCACGCGCGGTGAGCAATGCGAGCTTCGTCCTGCTGACGCTCGGCTTCTTTGTGTGCGGGTTCCAGGTTGCGTTCATGACGGTCCACTTCCCGCCCCTGCTGGTACAGGAAGGCATTGATCCGCAGCTTGCTGCCTGGTCCATCGGCATTGTCGGTCTGTTCAACATTGTCGGTGCCTATTCGGCAGGCATTGTCGGCGGCAAGTATTCCAAACGCTACAGCCTGACACTTCTGTATCTGGCCCGGTCAGTTGCCATGACCTTGTTCTTCGTGCTGCCGATAACGCCGCTGTCGGCCATGGTATTTTCCGCCTGCATGGGTCTGTTGTGGCTGTCTACCGTGCCACTGACCATGGGGCTGGTGACCGTGATTTGCGGGACCCGGTACATGGCCATGCTGTATGGCATCGTGTTCTTTTCCCATCAGGTCGGCTCATTCCTGGGCGTGTGGCTTGGCGGCAGGCTATATGACCGGACCGGGACCTATGACACCGTCTGGTGGATCGGCGTGGCGCTTGGCCTGTTTGCCGCCCTGATGCACTGGCCGATCAAGGAGATGCGCGCACCGGCCTTTTCAGTGCCGGGCAGTGCGCAGGCGTAAGACATGAGATGGCCGGGACACGGAACCGCCGGCGCCCTGTTTGCCGCCATCATGTTTGTCTGGCTGGCAGGGTTTGCCCTGTTCATGCATCTCGGCCGGGTGAGCCCGGAACAGTCCGGCACTGTGCTGGCAGTGTTTCCGCCATCCATGACTGAAGACCAGGTCTTTGGAAGCATCATTCAAGCAGGCGGAAGACCCATACGCGCGACCTGGATACCGGGAACGTGGGTTACCTATGGCGACAAGACCGGGTTTGCCGGACGTCTTGAGGCGCAAGGAGCAATCGGGGCCTACTCCTCAACGCCGTTTCTGCCGCAACTTGCCGGATGCTTTGCCTATGTGGACGCAAAAGCCGTGCAGCTGTTCACGCTGGATCAGTGACCTCATTCGGTCAGATCTTCTGTCAGGTCCGACATTGTCAGTTGCAACTGTTTCAGCTTGTAGTCAGCCAGTTTGTACTGCCAGCCTTGCGTGCGGGCCTTCAGATCCTTGGTTGTGGTCTTGTCCTGGCCGTCATTGACAACATGAAGGCTGACCCACTCGTCCGCGGTAATGCGGAACTCGGCCGTCAGGCCATCAGCCATCATCAAGGTCGTTCGCTGCACAACATTGCCGCCCTGATCCTTGCGCACATCCACGAAATTTACATTGCCCAGATCGGTTGCAGCATATCTCAGCGTCAGGTCGTTCTTCGGCTTCTTGCCGTCAGGCACATTGTTCAGCTCGAACTTGGACTGTCCGCCTTCTGTCACCCCGGTGCGCCGCACTACCAGTTCCGGGCCGTCCTTGGGCTGGAAGGTTGCAAGCACAACAAACTCGGCATTCATGTCCGTGATCGCAGTATCGACCCAGGTTTCCAGTTTGACATCGGCATCAACGACCCCGCGGGCCAGCCAGCTTTGGACATCATCAGGCAACCGGACATACTGGCCGTCACCGACCGCGCCGCCCAACCGGCCGCGCGCCTTCTTGCCCAGTATGATCTCGCCGAGATCATTTCCGCTGGCGTCTTCAAACCTGATCAACCGGCTCTTCGCGGACTTGTCCCGGGGTGGCTCAACTTCAATCAGCGGATACTTGTCAGGACGGCCGGTCTTGGCATCAAACTTCTCAAGACTGGCCGTGGCCACGATTGCCGTCTGGAACTTGCCGCCCCTGACCGGATAACCGGACCCGCCGAGCACGTAGGAAGTGCCGGCACGTTCAATACGAACGCTCGTTTCCGCCTGGCTTATCACAATAACGGCAACATCATTGGCTTTGGCCAGAAGGTCCGGCAGCAGCCGCTCACCGCGCTGAGCCTCTTCATACCCGGACGAGTTTGTCCGCAGCTGCCAGATTGCGCCTGCCACTGATACTGCCGCTGCAACCGCCAGGGCTATCACGCAACGAGGTGTCATTGCTGAACTCCCCTGGTCTTCGACGCACTTGCCCGCGCGCGCCTGCGCCACAGCAGGAAGAAGCCGATCATGGCTATGAACAGGGGCACAATGGCTATGTTCGCCACTTTTACCCGGGTACCCAGAGCATCGATATCGGCCCGCAGATTACGCTGCACTTCACGCAGGCTCTTGCGAACGGTAAACATCTCGGTGCGAAAATCCTCGATGCCCTTCTGGTCGGCTTCGCTCAAGGTCACCTCGCCGTCCTTCGAGCGTGACAGCAGGTCAGTGAGTTTTTTCTGGGTCTCTTCGAGCCGCTTGTTCAGCAATTGCTCCTGCTGTCTGAACCTCGCATTGGCATCTGCACGCAATTGCGCAACGCGGGTAAACGGACGTTGCTCAACGCCGCGGCCGCGCAGGCCTGCCAGTGCCTGTCCGCCGGCCATATCCTGTACGGCGTTGATCAGGAAGTTGGCATTGCCGGCACGCGGTATAACCACCTGCCGGCCGTTCGACTGGCCCACTTCGGCCCAGAAAGAATCAAACAGCATGTCGGCATCCGATACCGCCAGGACGTTTACCGGACCCGATGCAAGATGGGATCCTTCGACGGCTGCATCCGCGGGACGGCCATCCTTGAATGACGACTTGGCTTCACCACGCAACCGGGCCGCCAGCACGCGCTGCTGGCCGTCCGGCAGAAATGTCTGCAGCATCTGTATGGGGTTTGGATTGCGCAGCTTCTTCACTTCAATCATCGCAGAGCGCGGCGAGCTGGCAATCAATGGCTGGAAGTTGGTGCCTGCCTCCTTCACCGGTGTGAGCGCACCAGCCGACGCGAACAGCAATGAAGAAATCTGGTTGAAGATTCCGTCGGTGCGTTCAAAGCTGGTTTCGGTCATAGCCAGCCAGGGCAGATAATTGACGATGGCCGGCTGACCCTGATTGTTGAATTGAACCTGCCGCGAATTGTCGATGTCGCCGACAACCTTGTCCGCCTCAAGCTGCATGCCCCACGCAGCCAGCAAGGCAGTGAATAAGGGGCTGCCCTGCAAATTGTCTCGGGCCGACGGCAAAACTTCGGAATAAGGATCGGCAAACACGATGACAGGCTTGCCCGCCAGCGCATACTGGTCGATGGCATAGGCCGTCTTTTCATTGATTTCACCGGGTGCCACCAGCAGCAGCAGGTCTGCTTCATCCGGCACCGTGTCAAAGGTCGGTGACAGGAATTCGATGTCGAAAAAATCCCGCAACTGGCCAACGACCGCCCAGGCCGGGATTTGCTGACCGGTCTGCGGATTGACATTGCCTGCAATCGGCAGGCGGCTCATCAGCGCAATTTTCTTCTTACCCGCATTGGCAAGCTTGAACACCATGCGTGTCAGGTCAAGTTCCAGAAAATTCTGCCGCTCCAGCGCCAGGAATGGAATGATTTCGAGTTCATCGGTGGAATTGGTCCCGGCCAGGCCGAAAAACGCTGATCCATTGCCACCGGGCAAAGGCGCGCCCTGCAAACCTATGGCAGACGCCTCATCCTCTTCATCGGTGAACCGTGCCGCGTTCACCAGCGAGACACGCAGCTTGCCGGCAGACAGATCGGCATAGTGGCGCAACATCGACAGCACACGGTCATGGTGCCTGGCATAGGTCGGCACCAGCGTGCCAAGCTCAGGTGTGTAGAACAGGCGAATTGTCACCGGCTCATCCAGACCGGACAACACCGAGCGGGTTGCATCAGACAGGGTATAGATGCCGCCTGCAGTCATATCTGCGCGGTAGCGGCTCAGGCCCTGTCCTGCCCACAGGTTAACCCCGACCAGCGCCATGGCGGCAAATACCAGTGCGGCTATGCCGAGTGTCGATTTGGATGCGGTCTGCAACATCACTCTCACCCGGCCTTTTTGAATTCAACTGCCAGCGTGGTGGCAAACAGCCAGAACGCGGTCATGGAGATGACCCACACCACGGCCGGCACATCGATCAGACCACGGGTCAGGCCGTCATAATGTGTCAGCACTGACAATGAAGCGACGCCGGCCGCTATGGCTTCCGGCGCAACGGTGCGCACCGCGTCAAGCACAACCGGGGTGCCTGATGTGACAAACACAAATCCTGCGCTCACCGCCAGCACGAAAGCGATGACCTGATTGCTGGTCAGGGCCGACATGCAGCTTCCGATCGCCAGGAAGACGCTGGCCAGCGCCAGTGCGCCCAGGTAACTGACGGCGATGACACCATTGTCCGGCGACCCCAGATAATTGACTGTCAGCCAAAGTGGAATGGTGCACGCCAGGGCAACTGCCACAAAAGCCACACTGGCCAGCCATTTGCCGATGACTGCCTGCCAGACACTGACCGGCATGGTCATCAACAGCTCGATGGTTCCGCTGCGGCGTTCTTCCGACCACAAGCGCATGGAAATGGCCGGCACCAGGATCAGGAACAGCCATGGCAGATAGGTGAAATACGGCACCAGGTCTGCCACGCCGCGTTCATACAGATTGCCGATATAAAAGGTGAATAGCCCGCCCAGCATGACGAAGATGATGAGAAACACATAGGCAATCGGCGTGTTGAAATAGCCCGACAGTTCACGCTGGAATATGGCCATGATCCTAGACATGGGGCTTCTCTTCCATTGTGACGGGGACAGTCACATGCCTGAAGGCCTCTTCCAGGCTGGAGGCTTTGCCCTTGCCCGGACCCAGCTTGCGCAGGTCGGCTGCGGTACCGTCGGCCACGATGGTCCCGCGATCTATGATGACGGCACGCGTGCACACCGCATCAACTTCTTCAAGAATATGAGTGGAGATCACGATGGCCCGGTCCGACGACATATCGCGGATCAACTGGCGCACGTGATGTTTCTGGTTCGGATCAAGTCCATCAGTGGGCTCGTCGAGGATCAGCACCTTGGGCTCGTGCAGGATGGCCTGAGCCAGGCCGACACGGCGCTTGAAACCCTTTGACATGGTCTCGATGGGTTGCTCAAGCACCCCGCCAAGCTCGGTGCGATCAACTGCCCGTGCAATGGCCTCGCGAGCCTCGGCACCGGAAAGGTCACGCAGTCTGGCGCAAAACTTCAGGAAGGCGGCAACAGACATTTCGCCATAGGCAGGCGCGCCTTCCGGCAGGTAACCGAGGTTCTGACGGGCCAGTTCCGGTTGCGCGGCAACATCCACGCCACATATATGCGCGCTGCCTGAGTCCGGTGTCAGGAATCCTGCGGCCATTTTCATGGTGGTGGATTTCCCGGCCCCGTTCGGACCCAGGAATCCAAGCACTTCACCGGCAGGCACTTCCAGCGATATGCCGTTCACCGCCGTGAACGACTGAAAACGTTTTACCAGGTTGTTGAGTTCGAGCAGTGCGGACATCCGGTCTTTCAAAAAATCGAATCATCTAGCATCGTCTAAGGACTATGCCGACTATCTATGCGTCTTGCCGACATCTTTCAACCCGGTAGGCTGTCAAATGCACACCGTTCCGCTCAAGCCTCATCCTCTGGGTAAATCCACGGTTCTGCCTGACCGGCTGTTTCCCATTCCTGCCACGCAGGCAACGCCTTCATCGCTGCGGAGTAGGCCTTGGCCGCGCCATGGTCTGACAATTTGTAAATCTCCAGCCTATTGACCACCGGTGCATACATGGCATCGGCATTGCAGAACTCTCCGAACAGGAACGGACCGACGGATTTCTCCAGACATTCGCTCCAGATCTGCTCAATGCGGGCAACGTCGCCGCGCACGCCATCAGACACATCAAGGGCGCCGTGCTTGCGTGCCATGTTCATCGGGCACTCAGAGCGCAGCGAATTGAACCCGCCGAGCATTTCCGCCGAAATGGCTCTGGCATGGGCACGCTGGGCGATATCTTCAGGCCAGAAGCCTTTTTGCGGATACAGGTCTGACAGATATTCCAGGATCGCCAGCGACTCCCAGACCTTCACCCCGTCATTATCCAGCATTGGAACCTTGCCGGTCGGTGAAAAGGTCTTGAAATCAACCCGTTCCGGGTGATCGTCAAACCGGCGCAGCACTTGTTCAAACGCCACGTCCTTGACCTTCAGCGCGATCCACGGCCTGAACGACCAGGACGAGTACTTCTGATTACCGATGTAAAGCTTCATATCTTGTCTCTCCTCAAACAAAAAAAGACCCGGCAAGATGAACTCTTGCCGGGCCGGATCTCGATAAAGCTGACTGCGTGGATCAGCTTGAGTAGAATTCGATCACCAGGTTCGGCTCCATCATCACCGGATACGGCACGTCGGCCAGCAGCGGGATGCGCACCAGTTTGGCGGTCAGTTTCTTGTGGTCTGCATCGATATAGTCAGGAACATCGCGTTCCGGGCTCTGGATGGCTTCAAGCACGAGCCCCATTTCGCGGGACTTCTGGCGAACCTCGATGACGTCGTCGATCTGGACCCGGTAGCTCGGGATGTTGACCCGCTTGCCGTTCACCAGCACGTGGCCGTGATTGACAAACTGGCGCGCGGCGAAAACTGTTGGAACCAGTTTCGCGCGATACACGACCGCATCCAGGCGGCGCTCAAGCAGGCCGATCAGGTTTTCCGCAGTGTTGCCCTTGATCCGCGAGGCTTCCTTGTAGGTGGCCAGGAATTGTTTTTCAGAAATCGAACCGTAATAGCCCTTCAGCTTCTGCTTGGCGCGCAACTGGATGCCAAAATCGCTGAGCTTGCCCTTGCGGCGCTGGCCATGCTGGCCGGGGCCATATTCGCGGCGGTTTACCGGGGATTTCGGACGGCCCCAGATGTTTTCGCCCATGCGGCGGTCGAGTTTGTACTTTGAGCTTACGCGATTAGACATTCTTCAATGAACTCCAGATCAAAAATAAAAACAGCGGCCAGTACCGGATAAAATTCCGCTGACCGCCTACGGGTTATGAAGCCTGTTCTCCTTCTCACCGGTCTCCCGGTCCGACAGACTGTTCCTCCTCAAAGTGTTCCCGCGATTTTAAAAGTCGGGAAAGGCGAAACGGTCACGAACAAGCAATGCACTGGCCTTAACGGCACAGAACGAGTTGGCTTTTACGCCGGAACCGGCACGGTGTCAAACGGTTCAATAAGAGCGGAATTTGCGCTCGTCACCACAGGGTCTTCTGCGCCCTGTCCCACCAGGCATCATCATAGGACTTGCCGCCAACCTCGCCATTGGTCAGGGCTGCCAGTACCTGGCCCGGTGTCGGCAGGGATTTCGGATCGACCTGCGCCTCCGGGTTCCACAGGTTTGATCGCACAATGGCCCGCGCGCACTGGAAATAGACCGCCTGCGTCTCCAGCACGATGACCGAGCGCGGTGCCTTGCCTTCAACAGCAAACGAAACCAGCAGGTCTGGATCAATACTCAGGTGCGCCTTGCCGTTGACACGCAATGTACTGCCGCAGCCCGGTACCATGAACAACAGGCCGGCACGCGGATCGGCTACGATATTGCGCAGGCTGTCGACACGATTGTTGCCCCGCCGGTCCGGCATCATCAGCGTGCGCACATCATGCATGCGCACAAAACCGGCCAAATCCCCGCGCGGCGAACAATCCAGGCCCTCAGGTCCCGCCGTTGCCAGTGCCACAAACGGAGAGGCTTCAATAAACGCTGCATAATGCGGGGTGATGTAATCGGTTACCTTGAGCAATGAGGCCTGAGCAGGCTCGCCATAAATGCCTTCCAGTTGCTCAATGGTTTCAATCCGGCTCATCACAGGGCATCCTTTTTTCAGTTCAGAGGGGAATATCGGCGATCTGCAACTTGTCGAAACCGGCACTGGCAAATCCGGCAGGCACGTGCTCACCGTCCACCGGCTGTGACGTCAATATGACCGTGTCGCGTTCGATACTGATCGGCTGGGCATCGGCTTTGTCGCTGTCTCTCAGGATCGACGCAGTGCGCCGCGCAATGGCCGGTGCCGGATCAATCCATGCAACCGGCCAGGGTGCGACTTCCTTCATCTCCTCCAGCAGAAGCGGATAGTGTGTGCATCCAAGCACCACGACATCTGCGCGCGCACCGCCCTTGTTGCGAAACACCGGGCTGATCTCGGCCAGAAGAGCCGCCCGGTCCACATCCTCCCCCGCCAGCTTTTTCTCGGCAATTTCCGCCAGCCGCGGCGCACCGTGCAGCATCACCTTGCAATGAAACGCGTAAGTATGGATCAGGGTTTTGGTGTATTCACGCCTGGCCGTGCCCGGTGTCGCCAGCACGCCGATAACGCCGGTTCTGGTTTGCGCAGCAGCCGGCTTGATGGCAGGAACAGTGCCCACGAACGGTACCTGAAACTCTTCCCGCAGCACATCCAGGGCCAGCGTGCTTGCCGTGTTGCAGCCAACAACCACGCAATCCGGTTTCACCAGGTCCAGCAGGTCCCGCATGACCCGCAATATGCGTCGGACCAATAACACCTCCGCCCATTTGCCATAGGGGAAAGCGGCTGTGTCTGCTGCGTAGATGATGTCTGCGTCGGGCAATTGCGCGCGCAGCGCATGCGTCACGCTCAAGCCCCCGGTACCGGAATCAAAAACCAGAATGCGCGCACGCCGATTGCTCATTCACCGGCCTCATCATTGATCTTGCGAGGACGCAGATGGGTTCTGGTCAATGATGCGATAACACCTCTGAGGGTTCTGATCTCCTGCAGGCTGAGTTCAATGCGCTGGAACATGTTGCGCAGGTTGCGCATCATGCCGGGGCGCATGGCCGGGGATTTGAAAAACCCTGCTGTCTCGAGTTCCGTTTCCAGGTGATCAAAAAACCCACGCAGGTCCTGCTTGCTGGCCAGTCCTTCAGCGCCGCGAATTTTCAGGCCCGGCCCGCTCATGGCCGGCAGTTCATCGGTGCCCATGCCGAGGGTGGCCGCAATGGGTTTGTACCATTCATACCCGACCAGCAGGACAGCCTGTGCAATGTTGATCGATGCAAACTCCGGATCTACCGGGGCAGTGATGATCACATCAGCCAGCGATACTTCCTCATTAGTCAGGCCCCAGCGTTCGCGGCCGAACATGATCGCAACGCGCTCGCCATTGCCGATGCGCGTGTGCATGTCGGCAGCGGCTTCCTGTGGTGTCATGACCTGCATGGTCATGCCGCGCGGACGAGCAGTGGTGGCGTAAACCCGGTTGAACGGGTCCAGCGCCTGCTTGCAGGTGTCGTGCAGCCTGGCCTGTTCGATGATCTGGACGGCACCGGACGATGCGCTGATCGCGCGCTCATTGGGCCAGCCGTCGCGCGGTTCAACGATGTGCAGTTCACCCAGCGCAAAATTGGCCATGGCACGCGCCGCCGTACCTATGTTTTCGCCTAATTGCGGGTTCACCAGGACCACGGCCGGCTTGCCGGCACTGTCTGTTTGTGCGGTTGTCATTGTGCGGTATGCGATACACCAGACCTTGAAAAATACAAGTCTCAAAGAAAATTCATGGTTTGCCGTTCACATCTGCGCATTATTTACCCGGCTTTCACCAATCATGTGAGACAAATCGCTCAAGAACTGCCTCAACCGGAACGAGCTAACTGACATGACGGCAACTGACCTGCATCAGCGTATGCTTCACCAACTTGATCGGGTGAAGGCAATGAATACATCCCCTTCCAGTCGTTCACCGCAGGGCGTGGAACAAAAAGCCCATGTGTCACAGCTCGCCGGCACAGATGGCGATCAACCTCATATCCCGGCCGTCAATGACGCGGCACCGGGTGTCGAGCCGCAGGCCGGTTTGAATGTTGATATAGAGGACCGCAGTGAGCCGCGGCAGAGAGTACACCAGCAGGGCCTGGTTGTTTATGCAGGCCAGGAACAAGGTGTCGCTTGCGAAATCAGGGATCTCACGTCCGCCGGCGCCAAACTGCGTCTCGGTGATGACGTCACCGTGCCGTCCTGTTTCGATTTGACCATCCTGCCGGAAAACACCTCGAAGACCGCCCAGGTCTGCTGGCGGGACGACCGGGAACTGGGCATCCAGTTTATCGAGCAGGACTAGAGCAACATGGGTTCAATTGAACCCATAAAGTTGCTCTAGCATTTTGAAAGCGATCAGTTTTACGGCTTTTGATTGATTCAATCAAAAGCCGTACTGATCTATGCGCAACCGGATTGTCTGTGTCCTTGGACAAAACATTCCTTGTTAGCCCATGGTCATATTTGCGCTTGACCGCATGCTTTGCTATGACGCGCACCATATTCCGTTGTGCGCTGCACCAACCCCCTACATAGCGAGGCTAAATTTCCATGTCCAAGATCAAGGTTGCCAATCCCGTTGTTGAACTCGACGGCGACGAGATGACACGCATCATATGGCAGTTCATCAAGGACAAGCTGATCCATCCCTACCTCGACATCGACCTGAAATACTATGATCTCGGCATCGAATACCGCGACGAGACAGACGATCAGGTCACCATTGACGCTGCAGAAGCCATCAAGAAATACGGTGTCGGCGTCAAATGCGCGACCATCACGCCGGATGAACAGCGGGTAGAGGAATTTGGCCTCAAACAGATGTGGCGGTCGCCGAACGGCACCATCCGCAACATTCTCGGCGGCGTTATTTTCCGCGCGCCGATCATCTGTCAGAACGTACCGCGCCTGGTGCCGGGCTGGACCCAGCCAATCGTGGTCGGCCGTCATGCCTTCGGTGATCAGTATCGCGCAACCGACTTCCGGTTCCCGACCGCAGGCAAGCTGACCATCAAGTTTGAAGGCGACGATGGCAAGGTCATCGAACGCGAAGTGTTCCAGGCGCCCGGCTCCGGCGTGGCCATGGCCATGTACAATCTGGATGATTCCATCCGGGACTTCGCACGCGCATCGATGTACTATGGCCTG
>Ga0316187_10005088_pt1 | contig 11377 bp, 18 predicted proteins | sample CroRivburrow1_MG_FD_204927 | JGI IMG/M metagenome (GOLD analysis project Ga0316187, IMG submission 204927) | Coastal sediment microbial communities from Maine, United States - Cross River worm burrow 1 | ecosystem: Environmental > Aquatic > Marine > Coastal > Sediment | place: USA: Maine...
GCCTCGACCTGGAGACCAACTCCCAGAACCAGGCAAGCACCTCGTTCAAGAACATGATCTACCGGAAGAAGGGCGGCTGGCAGGAGCCGGACGAGCGGGACTACCGCGAGCTCGTGGCCAAGCACGGCGCGATCGTCACCCGCAACGCGATCCTCCAGGTCCTCCCCCCGGACATCGTCGACGAGGTCTGCCGGGAGTCACTGAAAACCCAGCGCAAGGCCGCCGCCGGCGAGCTGGAGCAGGACCGGGAGCAGACGATCCGACACTTGGCTATGGCGTTCTCGCGTATCCAGGTGACGACCGAGATGATCGAGGCGAAGATTGGCCACGAGCTCGAGCTCATGAACGAGGACGAGCTGACCGATCTTCGGAACATCTGGATCTCGCTGCGTGACGGGAACTCGAAACGCGAGGAGCACTTCGAGATCCCCGACGCCCCGTCCCGCACCCCGGAGTCGGACACTGCCGACCCGCTCGACGCCGTCGCCCAGCAGAAGGCCGGGAACCAGAAGGCCAAGCCACCGAGGGCCCCCAAGAAGGGGTAGCACCTCCCGCCCGCTCGGGGCGTCCCGGTCATCCTCATCCCGGGGCGCCCCGTTTTTCCACAGAACCACCGAAGTTTTCCACAGAGTTATCGACAGGTTTTCCACAGGCTAAACCGTTGAGCGTGGCGTGTTTAAGCTGATCCGGGCCACTTTTCCACACTACTACTACTACAAGGGGGGGGGTTCGGATCGGGTTCGGATCCGGAGTAGGCTTTGGTCAGTGCTCTGCTCAACCTGAGAAGGAGAGGCCAAAATGCACGACGATATAACCCTGCCGCGCCGCCCGCTCTGCACGTTCTGGGTGCCTGGCCGGCCAGTCCCGAAGGCTCGTCCCCGCGTGACCAAGACCGGGGTCGCGTTCACGCCGAAGGAGACCAAGATCTACGGCGAGCTCGTCGCCCGGCACGCCGAGGCCTGCATTCGGATTGAGCCCGAGCTCCTCCCGATCGACGCACCGGTCGCGATCGAGATCATTGCCAGGCTTCCCCGCCCGAAGAAGTCCCGCTACTTCATTCCGGCCGTCAGACCAGATTGGGACAACCTCGAGAAGGCCATAGCCGACGGGATCAGCCGGGTCCGCAAGGATCGTGGCATCTGGCGTGATGACTGCCTCGTCTGTGACGCGACGTTCCGCAAGCGGTACGCTCGGTCGCCGGAGGAGGTCGGCGTCTCTGTGGCGATCTACGAGCTCCTGGAGCCATGATGCACGACTACGATAGAACCGAGGTCGAACCATGGCCCGGGCTCCGAGGAGTCCTCACCCTCTTCGCGATCCTGGCGATCGCCGGCCTGGTATCTGAGTGCAGCAAGGCCCGCGGCGCCTGGCTCGAGGGTCAGTCCTGGGAGACCGAGACGGTCTGCAACGTCGCTCCACTGCCCGAGGAATGCGTCGGGGTGGTCACTCCGCACGCCTACCGAGCTCGGTGGAGCCTGCTCCCTTGGGAGTGGGTCGAGCCGGACTACTTCGAGGTTCCGGCGCCGCCGTTCGGCCAGACCTGGGTCCAGTATGACTTCCCGGAGCCGCACCCGGACCTCCCGCCCAACGTCCCACTGTTCTTCTGCTTCACCGCGGTCAACGCTGACGGCGAGAGCTCGACCGAGCACGGGCCGATCGTTGCCCCGGTCCCGTAGGCAGGAGGAGTTCGTCAAGGAGCGGTGGCGTCGGGCCCTGCTTCTGGAGGAGCACGTCGCCTCCACGTTGCGGTGGTACGGGCTGCCGGCGAGGCGGATCTCGTCGAACGAGTGGAATGGTCAGTCCGACCACGGGGACTTACAGGTCGGTGAGCTCGTCCTCGAGGTGAAATCCACTACCAGAAATTTTACCGGACCTGACGACTGGCCGTTCCCGGTGGTCTACATCGACGGGTACAAAGCGTGGATGTCGAAGCCGAAGCCGTGGGGCGTGGTGATTGTCCAGGACGCGCCGGTCCGCTGCCCGCCGTGGATCTCGAAGGAGGGGACCTGGCACCCGATGATGGGCGTCTTGAGCTCGACCCGTGAGGCCTGGTCTATCCAGTCCCGATGGGACGGGAAGCTGAAGTGTCGCCGGCAAACCCTCGAGGCCCCGGTCTCCTGTCTGCTCCGCTGGTCCCGGTTCGTCGCCGAGCTCGAGGCCGAGCAAAAAAATGGGGACCCTTATCGGGCCCCCGTAGCTCCGCCGGCAACGCCGGAGGAAATTCGCGAAGCGATCCGCCTTATCCGCGAGCTTTCGGCGGGGCGCCCTTCACGAGCTCAGGCTTCTCGCAGGCAGCAGACATTGCTCGACGGGCAAACTCCGCGACGTGCAAGTGTGCCCGATCGGCGGCCTCCTGGAACCTAGACTTCATCCAACCCGGGAGCCGGAACTCCAGGACGGCGTTCATCTCTCCGCGATTCGTTCGTGGTTTGTGTGCTCTCATCGGCCTTGTCTCCTGGGCAGGTTCGGGAGCAGACGATCTGCTCCGGGTACATCGGAATGTATAGGCGGCTGCACTTGGGGCAGCGGATAATGTTGAGCTCCATCAGGGGGCCTCTTTCAGGTGCAGCACCTGGACGGGGACCCTGTCGAACTCGCCCTTCATGCGGCGCTCCTGGCGTCCCCGGTCAAGGATCTCCGGGTAGAGGCGCTGGGCCGGGCGGAGGTCGATCACGCACCCGACGCACTTGCGGATCGCTTGGCCGGTCGGGCCGCCCGTGAGGCCCTGCTCCAGGACCACGATCTCGTCGCCGGGGGAGAACGGCTTGACCGTGCCGTGGATCTCCACCTCGACCTTGACCGTCCGACCACGCCGCAGCCAGTGATAGAACTGCTCCGAGATTGTCATCACCCGGGCCTTCACCCCTCGTCCTCCTGGAGGTGATCCAGGACCTCGCCCTCGACGTCGGAGTTGACTTGGCAGTAGGCCACGATGGCTCCGGCGACGGGCCCGTTGGCCGTCTGGCGCATCAGGGCAAGCAGGCCCGCCTCGCTCTCCTCGTCGGTCAGGGTCTCCCAGATCCGCAACAGTCTCTCGATCTTCATCTCAGTCTCCTTTCGGCAGGCGGACCAAGTTGGCCGCCGCCCGTTTCGCTCGTTCTCCGCGCCGGTCATACCGGGCGGTGGTTTCCACGCTCGCGTGTCCGACGAGGTCCCGCACCGCAACGAGGTCGGCCCCCGCGTCGAGCAGATCCGAGACCAGCGTCCGGCGCAGGTCATGCGGCGACAGGTGAGGGACCCCGGCCCGTCGGGCCCGGACCGTGACCATCTGATAGATCCCGGAGTCGGTCAGGCCGAACAGGGAGCCCGGCTTGTGCCCCCGCTCCCGGATCCACCGCCTGAGCTCGAGGATCACGTCATCCCCGGCCCAGGCGATCCGCTCCCGGTCGCCCTTGCCGGAGACCCGGATCTCCCCGGTCCCGAGATCCACGTCCGCCAGGTCGAGCCCGGCAGCCTCGGCCCGGCGCAGGCCCACGCCGGTGAGGATCGCCAGCAGCGCACGATCCCGGGCCCCAGCGTGCGAGCGGTCGCAGGTCTCGAAGAGCCGTTGTAGGTCCTCCTGGGACGCCTGACGGCCCGCCGGGACCCGGCTGGCCCGCACGTTCGGCAGGTCCACCGCTCGCTGATACCGCTCGTTGTCCATGATCCCGGCCCTCCAGGCCGACCGGAGCACCCCCCGGAGTGCCGCGAGGTGACGATTGACCGTCGCCGGTGCGTAGCTCTCGACCAGCCACGCCCGGATTGCCTGTGTCGCGACGTGCTCCAGCTTGTGCCAGGGGCAGGTCACCACGTCGAATCCTCCGAGCCGATCCGCGATCTTTCCCAGGGCGGTAGCCTGGGCGCGGCGGCTCCCCCGCGACAGGCCAGCCAAGTATGCCAGGGCAGGCTTCCCGAGGTCCCTGTCGGCCAGTGCCTCGGAGCCCCTATAGTTAGGGGCTAACGCGGCCTCGCTCATGTTGTCTCCTTTCGCTATGTCGGGGCAGTATAGTAGCAGCCTTGACCGGGCGGGTCTAGGCTGGATCACCCCCAACTCCCGAGGGCGATCAGCAACGCCAGTCGGGCCCGGTTCGCCGGATCCTTGACCCAGGCCACGAGGTCCCGGGCTGCGGTGTAGGCTCGGGGTCGGGGTCCCCGGCCGACGTTCGCCCGGATCCAATTCGAGTCCATCGTTACGGCCCGGTCCCCGGCGGCGGCGACGAACTCGTCGGCCAGTCGATTCTTGGGCCCCATCCCGAGGAGGTGGACCGCGCCAGGCTCGTCTAACCGCCACGCGTCGAGGTTCGCGAAGAACTGCTTGGCCTCGTCCAACGTGGTCGCGGCCTTCTTGCACGGCAGGCCGGGAACCGGCGCGAAGTCGAGCGTCCCGAGCACCACGCAGTAGAACGCGGAGAGGTCGAGTTGGCCCTTCTGGAGCGGGACGATCACCCGGGCCCCCAGCATATTGAGGTCGAACAGGTCCTGGTGGAACCGTTCAAGGAGCTCCAGGGTCGCTTCCTGGTCGCCGACCACGTCCGGGGCGACCACCCAGAGCTGGTTGCCGAGCACCTTGGCCAGCCGGATGTAGAGCCCGAGGACCTTGTCCCAGTCCGGGGTCCCGGAGAACGCGCCGGAGTCTACGAAGATCTGCACGTCGGTCCCGGCCAGGAGCTCGAGCTCCTCGAGCGCCTCGGCGTTGAGCTCACCGGCCACCGTCCCGATATCGTGCCCGAGCTCACCGAGGCCGCGGATCTCGCCGACCCGGTTGGAGCCGGACGCGAAGTAGGCGGCCACGTCGAGCGGTAAGGCCCGAGCTCGGATCCCGGCGCCGACGCGCTCCCCGTTCCTGATCTGGAACCCGAGCCGCTCCAGGGCGGGCACGGCCTGCGCCACGCCGCCGAAGAACTCCGCCGGCCGGAGTCCGCCGGCGACCCCGAGGATTGCCTTGCTCGGGTAGCTCCGGCCCATGTAGCGGATCTGGTAGGCCTTGGCGGCGTGGTAGCCGTACTTGGCCAGGAAGGCCGGGAGCCCCATGGCGTCGGCCTCGTCCAGGGTCCGCAGGACGGTCTCCCTGGAAATGTGTTTCAGGCTGCTCACTGGTCTCTCCTTCTCGGGTTAGGGGTTCGCGTCGAAGAACGCCTGGGCGAACCCGGGAGGGGTCGCGGCGCGTTGATTCCGCCACGAGCTCGACACGCGGGACGTGCGGTCCCGGCGGCCCGGCGGCAGATGGTCGGGGTAGGCCTCGGGCGAGACCACGGTCCGATTCGGGACCCGAAACGAGCCCCACAGATATGTGTGCTTGGTGTACGGGTCGCCGTGGTGGTACGGGTGGAAGGCATAGGTCGGCTTCCCGAGGTATCGGTGCAGCCTGCCCGGCGGGTTTTCGAGGGCCCACCATTCGGGCGAGCAGATCGCGACCAGGCGCAGGGCGGCATCGACCATCGAGAGCCCGTCCCGCAGCCCGTCAGGCCCCCATTCTTTCCACAGACGTGCGCCAGGTCGGCAGAATACGCGGCAGGGCGGAGCGGCCAGGATGCCCCAGACGGGCTCCCCGGGATGCTCCAGCAGCCGCACGTCGGCGCCGTCCCGCTGGACGTCGACCCGCCGGACGCGGTATCCGGCAGCCTCGTAGGGCTCCGACCACGCGCCGGTCAGGTCATACAGCGACAGGATCAGTCGGTCTCGCACGGGGTCTCCTTCCGGGTGCGGTAGGCACCTCGCAGGGCCCCCGAGCCGATGCCCGGGAGCCCGACGCGGGGTCTACTGCAGGTAGTCGGGGACCTCCCGGCCGAGGGCCCGGCAGACCGTCGAGGCCTTGAACTTGTAGCCGCGCCCGTCCTCGTTGTCGGCGAGGACCGGGAACTTGACCGAGCGCGGGCTCAGGCCGGTGATCGTGAACGTCTTGTTGGCGCTCTGGAACGTGGCGCCGAGGTCCTCGGCCTTGAGCCCGAAGTGCTCGGACGCCTGCCGGAAGGCCTCGGCCTCGGGGCTCTGGCCCGCCTTGGCGAACCGGACCTTGATCTCGAAATACCCGTCGCCATAGCTGGCCCGTCCGGCCTCGACCGTGTAGGCCCCGAGGGTCTCGTCGCCGTACTGGCCCGCGTTGATTGCCTCTCGGGCGGCCTGGATTGCGTCTTTCATCTCTCGCTTCGTCTTCGCGTCCATGGGGTCCCCTTTCAATGGGTCAGATTGATGCCGTTCGGCAATTGAACTCGCTGGTCACGTCCAGGATCACTCGGTCGACGCTCGGGCAGTCGACCCCCTCATCGTCGCAATGCTCCATGATTTCCACCGCGATCTCGTCGGCGGTGGGCCAGACGCCGGAGACCTTGGCCTCGTACTCGGCGGCGTCCATAGCATCGGCCAGTCGGGTCTCGTAGGTCATGACGCCGCCTCGACCGCGCAGGCCGGGCATTCGTCGCCGTCCCGGCCGGTGATCTCGAACCCGTGGGGGCACATGGTCTCGTCCCAGCCCTGGGTCAGTCGGAGCAGGGCCTCGGCGGTCTCGGAGAGGCAGGCCGGGATTCCGGCGGCCGAGCACTGTGTGTCCAGTTCGGCGTCTCCGCTCCAGGCCTCGGTCGCGTAGACCAGGGACTCGGCCGCTTGGGCCAGCAGGTCCCGCAGTGGGGTCGGGTTGGTGAGCACGGCTGCGATTCGGTGCTCCAGTCCGGCCAGCTTGTCGTCGGCCTCGCGGAGCTGCAGTCCGGCGGCGGTCAGGTGGTCCGAGGTCGCATCGTCGCAGTGCTCGATGGCCTTGCGCTGGGCAGCGTCGGTTTGCGCCCATGCCTCGGAGATGGCCCGGCGGCGGTCCACCACGTCGGCCTTCTCGCGGGTCAATCGGTCTCTCTGTTCCTGGGTCATCTCGGTCTCCTTTATCGGCTGCGGCGCCTATTGATGTACTGGGCGAGATCGCGCCCGGGGTCGTCTCCGTCGGCGAGGTGCTCGGCCCAATGCTCGACCCGTCCGGGCTGTTTCCGGTCGAGGCCACGCTCTACAATCAGGCCGGACATTACGGAGACGCTGAAGGCCTGCGGGTTGGTGACCACCTCGAAGTCGAGGCAATCGGCGCAGATGTAGTCCGGGAGAGTCTCGGCGTCCGGGTCCGGGCGGAAGGGCCAACGCTCGGACCGATTGAGCCATTCGCCGCACCGGAGGCAGACCCGCAGGCCCGACTTTTCGAGTCCGTCCTCGGCCATGGAAAGCCGGTGGAGGATATGCGCGAGGACTCCATCCTGGTCGGTCCGGCCGGAGTGGACAACCCACCCGACAATAGACTTGAGGCAGTTGCCGGACCGGTCGCCCTCGAAGCGGATCTCCCCGGTCTTGTGATCCCGGAGGAACCGGGTCTGCTGGTTTACCCGCCGGTGTGGGGCTCGGTAAGTTCGTTGCATCTGTGTCTCCTTCTCGCTGCCTGGATTGGCGTCTCAGCGGGGCCCCCGGCCGTCCGGGGACCCGACAAAGGGCCAGCTAGGCGCGGCCGTCGTTCCCGTCCACGATCCCCCGGGCGTCCAGGACGAGCCCGTCCAGCGTGTCGGAGGCGTCCGACCGGAAGTCGGCGCGGACCTCGTCGGCGCGGTGGGAGTCCGGGTCGATCCCCTCGGCCTTGATCATCTCGGCCTCGGTATCCATCCGGGCCAGCATCCCGACCAGGGTCCTCATGGCCTCGACCTCGGTCTGGTCGTAGTCGGTCAGGTTGGCGGCGTGCTCGTTGGCGGCGTCCTCGGTCGCGAATTCTCCGGCCTCGTCCGGCTCGGCGCAGTCCTCGCCGTCGGGCCCCTCGACGTGGATCCAGACCTTAAAAACCTCGCCAGCCGTCGCCAGGCTCGGTGATTGCTGGACTTTGCAGGCCTCGCACTTGCCGAAATACTCGTCGCAGTCGGGGCAGACTCCGTTGTCCGGGGTCAGGGCCGCCGTCCGGTTGTCCTCGTCGGCGTGACGCTTCCCGAGGGCCCGCTGACAGTTCTTGCACGAAGGCAGGCAGTCAGGCCGACGCTCGGTGATGGGGTCCAGTTGCAGGATCCGGTCGAGGTTCCGGCCGTCCTGTCCGCAGAGGGTCGCGACCTCGCAGGCCTCGCGGAGGTGGGTGGTCGGGCCGTTCTTGCCCCAGGGGTTACGGCAAAGGAAAAGCGGGGCGGTCTTCACGAGCATCGGGTCTCTCCTTTTCGGCGGGGTTGATTCCCCTGGCCCGGCAACGGATGACCCGAGGGCCAGCCGCTGCCGGAGCAGAGTCTCAGGCGGCCTCGGCGGTCTCCTGCGGGGCGTCCGGCTTTGCGCCCCACTCGCGGCCCAGGATGTAGTCAGCGGCCCGCTGGGCCCGAGCAGCGGCCAGTACGACGGCCTTGGGGTCGGACCTGAGGGCCTTGCGCCAGTTGTCGATGTAGGCGGCACTGTTCTGCTCGACGTGGTGGAACAACCCAGCTTCGCCGGTCAGGTAGGCCGCAGTGAACTCGGCGGTCAGTTCCTCGCGGGAGTAGTTGTGATCGCCGAAGGCCGCGAAGTCTCGCAGTTCGGCGCGGTCGAGCCGGGACTGGTGCCCGGTGGAGTGCCCCAATTCGTGGAACAGGGTCGAGTAGTACTCCGGCGGGCCGGAGAACGTCTCGCGGGGCGGCATCTGGACGTGGTCGGCGCTCGGCCGGTAGTAGGCCCGGCCTCCGCCGGTCGCGAAACTCGGCGGGCTCTGCATCCCGGCGAAGATCGCCTCGGCGGCCGCTACCGGGTCGAACTCCGGAGCGTCGGGCTCGGTCTCATCGTCGGCCGGGTCGGCCGGGGCGGTCGGCATCGGGCGGCCTTTTGGGACCCGGACACCCTCGGTCTGTTCGAGGTTGAAGACGTTGTAGTAGCGCAACATGAAAGGCCGCCGGATCGAGACCTTGCCGGTATCGGGGTCGGTCACTTCCTGCTCGGCCCCGACCTTCCAAAAGATTGCCGTCGAGCCCTTCTCGCCTCGCTTGACGTGGCCGCCGAGGGCCTTGGCCTGCTTGTAGCTCATCCAGTACGGAGACCCGTACCCCAGGGTCCCGAGCAGCCAGACGTTGATGCCGCGATAGGCCTTGCCGGTCTTCAGGTTCATCGGCCCCAGGCCGCCGCCGGCGCCGCCGGGGACCTTCCACGGCTTCCGCCAGGGGACCGTCCCGGCGTCCAGTTGGGCTAGGATTCGCTCGGTAATAATCTCGTACACCTTGCTCATCGTCCGATCCTCCACTGCGGGCCGTGCTCGACCCATCGGTTCAAGTTGCGAATGAAGAAGGCCGCCTCGACGGCAGCCTCCGCGAGGGCGGTCGCGATTGGCCCGGCAGGCCGCCCGACGCCGCGCCAGATGTCCCACGCCCGGCGCATCACAGTACCCCGGACATCGAAGCCACCAGCCGTGCGTCCCGCGTGGTCTCCCGGGCGGCGTCGGCGGTCTTCTGCGCCGCGAGACACTTAGCCTGGAGGTCGAGGTCGCCGGTAGCATCCGCGACCGCCTGCAGTGCGTCGATCGCGGAGGACAGGTCAGCGTCCGCGTGTTGAAGTAGGCGCTTGATCTTGGCTGGGTTCATCTCGGTCTCCCTTCGAGGTTGCCGCCGTTGTCTCCCGGCGGTGGACCTGCGGCCCAATGGAAAAGTACCACCTTGCCCGGCCAAGGTCAACAGGTCTCTCGGGACCCGTAGAATATAGGGGTTTCACCTCGCCCCCACGTCCGCACGAGCCCCGGCGACCGTGGTAGGATCGAGACGACAGAACAGGCAGCGGCCGCCCCGGCCAGCCGACGCGCAAGGGAACCGCACGGCAGGTTCGGGCTAAGACCCCGGCAGGGAGTACGCACCCGGTAGCCTCGGAGCGATTGAGCCGGACTCCCACGAGCCGATGGAGCCACAGGGTCGCCCCGCCTCGGACGCCCGAGACCGAGGACGCGGCGGATGGACCACCCGGCTCCAGCAAGGCTGACCGGACGGCGACCGCGAACATACCCGAGGAACCTCTTGGCCGAACTGACTCCACAGACCGAGGACTCCGCCGACGCCCGACCGGACAAGGGCCGAGCCCTGAATCACCGGCGGGCACTCGCCGGGGTCTACCTCCTCGAAGGTTCCACGCTCGGAGCAGCCCTCCGCCGGGCTGGATTCGCGGACTCCACTTCGCGCAGCCCGACCGCCCACGGCCTGTCGGCGGATGTCTGCCTCGCAGAAGCCAAACGGCTACAGCCAGCAGCCGATGCTGGAGGCCTCGTGGAGGCGGCTCGGCGGGCGGTGCTCGACCGGCTCCAATCGGACGCCGTGGGGACCGAGCGACTCGCCGACATCGTCCGAGCGTGGGACGTGGCCGAGCGGTTCCACGGTGCCGGGGCCGACGCTGACCGGCAACGGGGGGAGCAGGTGCAGCGGTCCCTGGACCAGCGGGCCGTGCTGCTGGATCTACTCCTCGGCGAGGCCCGGCGGCGTGGGATCCTGGCAGGCGAGAACGCAGGTTCTCAGGTGGACGGGGCGCGGGACGTGACGCCAGGCGCAGACGAGCTCGAGCCAGGCCGCACCCCCCCCGCGCCAGAATAAGGCTTCTTATAAGCCCCCTCCCCCCCGGATTTTCACAACCCGGCGCTCCTCTCGTGCTACAGTGTGCTACAGAGATAGATTAAGAGGCACGAAAGGAGGCACGGGACGATGAGCGACCTGACCCGACTGGATGTTGGATACCTCACCGAGGCCGTCCAGGAACTCACGCGGGCTATGGTGGACGTCCGGGATACCAGCGCCCGCCTCAACGCGCTGGAGGAGTGGAAATCAGAGCGGAGCCAGACCACGTTTGCGCAAGCAGTCGCGCTGGATGCCACGCAGCACGAGGAGATGTTCGGGAGACTGTCGAGGCTGGAGGAGTGGAAGCGGGACCATGAAGCGGAGCGGCACGACCGGATCAACCTGATTGGCGACCCCACCCCTGTTGACAATCCCCCGGCTCAAGTTGACAAAGCGGACTCCGGGGCCGACGCCCTCCGCGCCCGCTGCGAGCAACTGACCAAGGCGCTGGAGGAGGCCGATGCGTCCTTAGATCAACTGTGGGCTGCCATCGGTGACGCACTGTGTTCCGGTAGTGGTATCTCGGTCGAGTACGGACAATCCGTATCTGTACAGGTTACGGAAGCCAGGAAACGAACCCGCCGCGCCCTGCTCGATGCGGCGAGGGGGGACGGGGATGTCTAAGCGGACGCCGGAGGAGTTGCTGCTGGCTATCGCTGACTGGTATGAGGAGGGCGACCCTAGCGAAATCCTGGAAGGTGCCGCCGTAGAAACCCGCGCCGCCGCCGCAGAGGTCGCCACCCTCCGCGCCGACGTAGCGTTCAACCAGAAACTCGCACTAGGACTCAAGGACGAGTTGATCGAGACCCGCGACCGCTGCGAGCGGCTGACCAAGGCGTTGGAGGAGATCA
>Ga0316187_10005090_pt1 | contig 11375 bp, 11 predicted proteins | sample CroRivburrow1_MG_FD_204927 | JGI IMG/M metagenome (GOLD analysis project Ga0316187, IMG submission 204927) | Coastal sediment microbial communities from Maine, United States - Cross River worm burrow 1 | ecosystem: Environmental > Aquatic > Marine > Coastal > Sediment | place: USA: Maine...
ACTATTAGTTAATGAAGGCGGAAAAAGTGTCGGAAGTGGTCACTCGCAGTAATCTCGATCGCGGTCTGCTCTGTGCCAGTTGCTGACTGTGGCCACGGTCTGCTTTCGGGTGTGATTTCAACCGGTCGATGCAACACACTAAAATCTGCACAAGCAGAAGTTTGATGCGGTGTAGGTTATGTCCACTATCCTTCGCAAAGCGGAAGTGCCAACCTTAAATATTTGTACGAGCAATATAGACTATGCCAGGTCGTGAAAAAATTAATCTTAGGAAGATTAGGTGTGGGTATTATTGTGGGTATTGCGATACATATATCGCTGCAATCCTTTAAATGTGGAGTATTCAAGTGCACCTATCGCAAACCAGTCCAATCAAGTTCATTTAACCCGCGTAAATCCTAGTGATACGCGGGTTTTTTGTTTCATGCTGTCAAGGAAAAGGGCGGTTCGAAGCTTTCTTTGACTATGCTTTACATGCTAGCAAGCATCCAGGCTCCGGTGGCAGCGATTGCAACACCGATGGCTTTTGCAAGCGATGCATAACGCTTGCGAGTGGCGATACCCGCAGCTATGCCACTGCCATGCAGTGTTGCTGTCCCTGCGAGAAGACCCAGCAAGTAGGCAGTTGGTGATGCAGACAGTGGCAGGTCGAGACCATGCGCATAACCGTGCAGCAGTCCAAACATTGCGGTGATCAGGATGCCGAGTGATGCTGGCAGTTGCAGAGATAATGCGATCAACAGACCCAATGCCAGTACCGAAACGGCGATGCCGGATTCGATCAGCGGCAGCGATTGCCACTGCAGGGCGGTGACTGATCCGATGACCAGCATGGACATGAACGTTGCGGGCAACAACCATATCCTTCGACCGCCTCCTTGGGAAGCCCACAATCCCACCGCCACCATCGCAAGCAAATGATCGTAGCCTGCGAACGGATGCATCAGGCCCGCAGCAAAGCCAGAAATGTTATGGCCGGGATGCGCGAATGCGGCGCTACTTGCAGTGAGCAGAAGGATGGTAGTAGTCAGAATTTTTGCAGTTGAATGTCGCATGATGTTTCTCCTAGATGGCTTACATGACTTTGACTTTAACCAACTCTTCACCATTCGGGTCGGTCACATGTACCGCACAGGCGATGCAGGGGTCAAAGCTATGGATGGTGCGCAAGATTTCAATGGGTTGCTTCGGATCGTACATCTTGTGGCCTTTCAGTGCGGCCTCGTAAGGTCCTTCCTGACCTTGCGCATCTCGCGGGCCGGCATTCCAAGTCGATGGAACCACCGCCTGATAGTTATCGATCTTGGTATCCTTGATGACGATCCAGTGTGCCAGTGCACCGCGCGGTGCTTCAGTGTATCCCACCCCTTTTGCGAGAGATGGCCAGCTGGAAGGATCCCATTTTTGTTCGTTGAAAGTCTTCACGTCGCCGGACTTGATATTGGCGATCAATTGGTCATACCAGCCCTGCATGGTATCCGCAAATATCTTGGTCTCGAGTGTGCGCGCGGCGGTGCGTCCCAATGTCGAATATAACGCGGTCACCGGCAAATCGAGTTTTTTCAATGTCATGTTGACCAGATCTTTGGTCTGATCATGCCCTTTGGCATACAGCATCAACACACGTGCCAGCGGGCCTACTTCCATCGGTTTGCCCTGCCAGCGGGGCGACTTGAGCCATGAATAGGAAGCGTTGGTATCGAGGTTTGCATAAGGCGGCTTGGGTCCGGTGTAATTCAACTCGGTCTCGCCCTTGTATGGATGCAGCCCCTTGTTTTTGCCCGCGCTGTAGTCGTACCACGAGTGAGCGACGAATTCCTGTATCTGATTTTCGGCTTCCAGATCTACAGGGTGTATGACAGAAAGATCCCGGTTGAGTATCACACCGGAAGGAACGAGATAACTGGATGGATCGCTCATGCCCTTTTCCGGGAAATCACCATAGGTCATGAAGTTGCCTACGCCTTCGCCCTGTTTCCCCCAGTCCTTGTAGAAACCCGCGATTGCCAGCGTATCCGGCACATAGACTTGATCGACAAAGGTGCGCATCTGCTCGATGATGTTGCGTACCTTTTCCAACCCAAGCATGTTCAATGAAGTGGCGGCTTCTCCACCACGATAATGCGGACCTTTGCCGCGTCCCTCATTTTGCGGATGCACGCTGATCGCGCACGGTACACCACCAACCAGAAAATTCGGATGCGGATTCTTGCCCCCGAAGATGGTATGCAATTTCGCCACCTCGCGCTGCCACGTTAGCGCGTCCAGATAATGTGCAACTGCCATCAGGTTCGCTTCCGGCGGAAGTTTGTAGGCGGGATGCCCCCAGTAACCATTGGCGAAGATGCCGAGCTGCCCGCCTTCGACAAAGGTCTTGATGCGCTTTTGCACATCTGCAAAATAGCCGGGCGACGATCTCGGATAGGACGGACTCACGGTTTGCGCAAGTTCAGAAGTGGCCTTTGGATCGGCTTTCAGTGCAGACACCACATCTACCCAATCTAGTGCATGCAAGTGATAGAAGTGCATCACGTGATCGTGCACGTATTGTGCCGCGATCATCAGGTTGCGGATCAATTGTGCATTGGGCGGCACTTCATATTTCAATGCGTCTTCCACCGCGCGTACAGACGCGATGCCATGCACCAGCGTGCACACGCCGCAGATGCGCTGCGCAAACGCCCATGCATCGCGCGGATCACGGCCGCGCAGGATGATCTCGATGCCGCGTACCATGGTGCCGGCACTGGAAGCACGTGTGATGCGATTGTCTGCATCGGTCTCGGCCTCGATGCGCAAGTGACCTTCGATTCGGGTGATCGGATCTACGACGACTGTTTTAGTCATAATTTCCCTGCCTCCTGCTTATCATCTTCAGCGAGATGTTCTGCGATCAAATCTGTCAAACTGATCACGCTCAATTTCATGTGATTGTGCTCCAGACCGTCTTCAAGCATGTTGCGGCAGTTGGAACATGAGGTCACGATGGAGTCGACCTTGATTGCATCCAGTTGTGCTTTTTTTCGGTCGAATACCTTATGCCGAAGTGTGTCTGCGCGAGAATTTGCACTGACGCCGCCACCGCCTCCGCAACACCAGTTCTGCATACCTGCATCTGGCATCTCGACAAAGTTTGGTGCAATCATATGGAGCAGGCTGCGCGGCTGCTCAATGACACCGCCGCGCCGCACCATCTGGCATGGATCATGAAAAGTCATGCGGGTGTTGTCCAGGCCTTCGGTGCGTAATCTGCCGGTACTGCGCAGTTGGTCGAGCAACTCGATGATGTGCACGACCTCGAACGGATAGGGTCGCCCGATCAGGTTGGGTCCTTCCCAGCGCAACGCGGTGTAGGCATGGCCGCATTCCGGACTGATGACATATTTAACCTTGAGCCGCTCGGCAGCTTTCACGATGCGCCCGACCAGTTCAGCCGCCAGATCGGATGAGCCGATCTGGATGCCACTGTTGGTACCTTCGAAGCCATCGCTGGCCATGGTCCATGAAAGGCCAGCCTGATGGAAGATGCGCGTTACGGCAGGAATGATCTCGCTGAAATCCGCAATCTCTGCCGAGGACAGCACCAGCATATAGTCCGAACCCTCCCGATCAAGCAGGACGGGCAATCCGGTCTCCTGTTCGGCATGCTTGATATGCGCCTTCAGAGTAACTATGGTCACGCCCATTGGACTACCTTGCTCGATGGACCGGCGCGTTGCATCCTTAAGTCCTTGCGGCGCATGTCCGGCCGCCACCATGCCTTCTCGCATCTTGCGCACCATGTAAGCGATGTCATTGCCCACAGGACACACCAGCGAGCAACGTCCGCACAAGGTGCAACTGTCGTAAATCAGCGGCTCCCATTCTGAAAGCTCGGTATCGGTTACGGGCTTGCTCAAACCTAGCTTGGAAAGCAGTCTTCCCCAGAAAGTGAATTCCTGTTGCCACACGCGTCGCATAGGCGCAAGTTTATGGATGGGTGTGTATTTCGGATCCTGTGTCTCGGTATAGAACAGACAGGCATCGGCACACAGGCCACAATGTACGCATGCGGAAAAAAAGGTAGCCATCGGCGCATCGATCTGTTCGATCATGGCCTGGACACCGCGATTGAGAGAGGCACTCATTATTTTATACCTTTATACCTTTATACCTTTGTAACCTGCGATAGCACCGTTGTACCAGCGTGCGCTGAAGGTGGTGAGCATGTGGGCAAGCTTGGTGAACGGCGTAGCGATGAGAAGCAGTTCGAGGGTGATGATATGCACGATCAGCATTTGTTGATAACCCAGTCCGATTCCCTGCTTCAACAGAAAACCTGTCAGTAATGGCAGGAATGTCAGGATCCAGGTCAGATAATCCTGGTAGTCGGAGAGCAGGCGCTTCACCGGATCGGTAAAACGGTGTACCAACAGCGTGACCATGGCGGCAATGGTTACGATCGTTGTGATGGTGATCAGCCCGGGAGGAAGTGCAGGCCACTCGAACTTCAATACGGCACTCAACAGTTCAATATGCTGGGAAAGGAATAACAGTGTGATCATAAACCCAATGTGAAATACGTAACCCGTGATGACGGTGATGTATCCGCGGGAAGTCAGACCGGGGGAAGGAATCGATCTGTGCCACATGGTTCGTAGACCACCACGCAAGGCCGAGCCGCGTGGGGTAGCCAAATTCTTTTTTCGACCCAGCAGAAGCAATTGGAGCAAGCGGTAGACCATACCCAGCACGAACACGACAGCGGCAATCTGCAGCCCCGGTCCGCGTACAAACTCAAGCAATGTCTGTTGGTTCATATTTATCGCTCCTTGTCCTCACAAATCCTTGGTGGTGAGCTTTTCGTGCGACTGCTGAGCCCTGCGTTTTTTGGCACGGTCGGCCACACTTAGTGCTGCCGCGACGCCGGCACCAGCAACAGCTGCACCGGCTACGACTTTTGTCATGTCCACTGTGGGTGCAGACAATGGAGTGTAGAAACTGCCCGCATCCCAAAAGTTTGGCTCGGAACAACCAAGGCAGCCGTGACCCGACTCGATCGGAAAACTGGTTTTGCCATTCCACTTTGTTGTGGCACAGGAATTATGGGTGGTCGGCCCTTTGCAGCCGAGCTCGAAAAGACACCAACCGTTGCGTGCGCCTTCGTCGTCAAAACTCTTTGCGAACTTGCCCTGATCGTAGAACGGACGACGATAGCAACGATCATGGATGGTTTCGCCGTAATAGGACCTGGGGCGGCCCAAATCATCGAGTTCGGGGAGCGCACCAAAGGTCAGGTAATGCGCAAGTACGCCGGTGATCACCGCGGGGATTGGTGGGCACCCCGAGATGTTGACGATAGGCTTGTCCTTGATGATGTCCGACACTGCCACTGCGCCAGTCGGGTTTGGTTTTGCGTTGGGAATACCACCGAACGTGGCACAGGTGCCGACCGCGATGATCGCAGCTGCGCCTTTAGACGCTTCCTGCAGCAAATCAAGATTGGTGCGACCGGCAATGGTGGAATACACACCGTCCTTATGCAGCGGGATTGCCCCATCCACCACTAGCAGATATTTTCCGAAGAATTCCTGCATCGCATCTTCGCGCGATTTCTCCGCGCCAAATCCGGATGCGGCTTGCAGCGTGTGATGGTAATCGAGCGAAATCATGTCGAAGATAAGGTTTTCCAGTGTTGGCGTATGTGAGCGAGTCAGCGACTCGGTGCAGCCGGTGCATTCCTGAAAAGATAGCCAGATCACCGAAGGACGCTTGGCCTTGATCAGCGCTTCTGCAATGGCAGTTGCCGCTCCCGGTGGTAGTGCCATCATTGACGCCATGGCAGTGCAGAATTTCAAAAAAGCGCGGCGGCTGATGCCTTGCTGCGCGAGTCGTTCGCCCAAAGTGTCATGTTGGTTCATGGTTGCACCTCGTCACTGATTTGATCTTGCAGTAGCTCCAGCCCGGTATTGATGTCGTCAGCCTGACTCTTGATGATCTCAGGGATAGTGGTGATCTCCAATGTATCGGCCACGATGTCGCCTTCCACGTTGTAATGCGTCACCCACCATACGCCTGGATAGCGCGTCTCGATGATCTCGCTCGGCCCGATTGCTTCGATATGTGCAGTGACTTCGCCCTGCCCCAGCATATGGCGCAATTGTTCATGTTCTCCGGGTGCCAATGGCAGGCTATTGAGGTCGATCATCCCGGTCTCTCCGCTGACAGCCAGTTTGTCCAGCAATGTCGCGATCTCCACTAGCAGCGAGCGGATATTGCCGACAGAATATTCGTCGGTATCTTGGGCGTAGATGGGAATAGTCTTCAAGTTGTCATTGGGGGAACTCATGCTTGCCACTCCTCGACGAGTTGCATCGCCTGATCGCAAGCTTTTTGAATTGCTTCGGTGACTGGCAGAGATGGCGTCTCGCCCCATTCTATGGTTTGCGGTTGGATGCCGATTAGAGCGCGCTGTTGGGGTAGTTGTCCGGCAAGATGAGCGATTGCCATAAGATCGATCAGGCTTACTTCATGCACGCTGCACTTGCGGTTGCTGCCGATGAAGCTATCCATCTCTTCACCCATAAATACCTTGGTAGTGCCGGGCTCTCCGTCATATTGCGCTGCATCGATCACAATCAGCCGTGTCGTATCTTCGATCGCACCTGCGAGAGGAAAACTTAATGTGCCGCCGTCCATCAGCTCGATGTCATCGCGCTGTGATGCAACATCGGCTAGTTGGTGAATGGCGTGAATGCCCGCACCCTCATCGCGCAATAGAATATTGCCGATACCGAGGATCAAGGTCTTGATACTGCCAGTCATGGTTGACTCCAGTTATTTCCTATGGAAATGGAAAACGCTCAAAATCACTAGATCTGGTTCTGTACGTTTCTTTGTCCAGAATGCATCAGGCTAGCACTATGAAGTGCAAATCTCAACTGAGTGATTTTCTCAACATATCAAATTAACAGTTACATCACTTGGGTCTATGCTGCCTAACTGAATGGAAGCATGCTATGTTTTGTTCATACTGTATTTGAAATAAACTTTTCAAGTCGGATACGTTGCTAACTTGGAAGTGCAAAAGTGGTTATAAATTAGGTGCCGTTAATCACGAGCCAATATTTGCAACATATAAGATGTTGCCACAATCAGCAGTGTGCCAATTACACCTATCATCATGGTGTGCAGGCCAAATCCCCAGCCCGCATCAGCAAACCAGAGTTTGCTACCCGTTGCCCAGGCAACAAACACCAAGCCGGTAATGGTAGCGAGCAGGGCCTGCCTTGATTGCAGTTTTGGAATTAAGACGGCAGACAGAAATAAACCCAGCATGCCACCACCAAAGATTGCTGACATCTGCCACCAAACATCCAGTGCTGTTTTTGCATTAATCATTACTAAACTGGCTAATGTGGCAAGTATCCCTATTAATGCAGTTGCGATACGAATCATCTTTAATTGCGAGTGATCGTCCGCATCTTTTCTGAATACACGCTTGTAGAAATCAATGGTGAATACGGTTGCCGAACTATTGAGTGATGAGTCCAGCGTGCTCATACCGGCGGCAAGCACGCCTGCAATCACCAGTCCAACCAAGCCCACAGGTAATTCATGCACAATGAAATAGGGAAAGATTTGATCCGCCTTGGCGGGTAAGTCTGCTGCAGGCACATTTAAATAATAGACAAACAAGGCTGTGCCTATCATGAAGAACAAGGCTGAAACAGGGATGTATAGCAAACCACCCAACCATAAAGCCTTTTTAGCTTCTGCTTCGGATGATGCTGATAGAAAGCGTTGAATATAATTTTGGTCCACAGAAAAGTTTTTCAGATTTTCAACAATACCAAAAATAAAAATCACCCAGAAACCTTGAATGACTAAATCAAAGTCCATCGAACCCAATGCAAATTTATTTTCCCGGTTGCTTGTTGTGCTCAGCTGTTCCCATCCTCCGGGCATGTTGCTAAGCAATAAAAATAAACACAGCAAACCACCAAACAACAAAACCACTGACTGAACGACATCGGTCCAGATTACAGCCGCAAAGCCGCCCATCAATGTATAAATCACCGTTAGGAAACCAAGCCCCAGAATCAATATTTTAATGTCGACTTCCAATAGTGCCGCCAAAGCTAATGCGGTTAGATAGAGCACCACGGCAAAACGTCCGATTTGTAGCAGAATATAAGCGGTACCCATATACAGTCGTGCCCACAGCGCAAAACGTTGCTCTAAATATTCGTAAGCAGTTGTTTTAACCTGATTGCGGTAGAGGGGAATGAACCACTTGGCTGCAATCCAGATTGCAATGGGTAGCGTTAGAGAAAAAACAAAGGGGCGCCAATCAGAGGCATAACTTTTTCCGGGGTTGGCTAAAAAACTGATACTGCTCAGATAGGTTGCCATTAATGACAAACCAATTGCCCAGCCGGGAATTATTTTTCCAGCGAGTGTGAAGCCTTGCATGTTGCCGGTGCGTTTTATAAACCAGGCTCCAAATGCCGTCGTAAGGGCAATGTAAATTACGATAATAAAATAATCAATGGACGATATGCCGTTACTCATGCAAGAGTTCCCTTCAAAAATATTTTGTTACCTTAAGGATTAACTATAAATATACAAGAGTAAGTATTGCAGGTTGCCCATACTATTAACTAAGTCTCCAATTTGTTGAATATTTCGGGTCGTTAGTATCCTGTTGGACTTTACGGGTTGAAAAGGATGAATTTGGTGACCTGCCCCAAATAAAAAAACCAGCCTAGGCTGGTTTTTATTGGGTAGCTGAATTGCTTAATTTCCTGAGAATGTCTGTTTTATCATCCACAAAGCAAATATAAGTGCACCCAAGGCTGTTCCTACTGCGCTAATTGTCGCGATAATTGCCATTTTTCCCCTCCCGAGAGAACTAGATTAAATACAACAACACAAAATTCAAACCGAATGCTAACACAATATTTTTGCGCCTGTAACAGCTTTTTGATAATATCTTATACGACTTTTTTGCTCGGGTTTGGCGTGGTCTGGGCCTAGAGCATTGGCAACCTGCCCTTAAAAGTTGCCAACAAGTACATTTGGTAATCATTCTGCGTGAGCAACAAACTATACATAAAGACATTCGGCTGCCAGATGAACGAGTACGATTCTGGCAAGATGGCTGACGTATTGCACGCCTGTGAGGGTATGGTGCAAACCGGAAAGCCCGAGGAAGCGGATGTTATCCTGCTCAACACCTGTTCGATTCGAGAGAAAGCTGAAGAAAAAGTATTTTCTGACTTGGGACGGGTGCGTGCGCTGAAGCTTGCTAACCCGAACCTTCTTATCGGTGTAGGCGGATGTGTGGCAAGCCAGGAAGGTGCAGCGATTTTGCAGCGTGCTCCTTACGTTGATGTGGTGTTCGGCCCTCAGACACTGCATCGTCTACCCCAGTTGTTGCAGGCATGTCGTGAGACTGGGCGTTCACAAGTGGATATCAGCTTTCCTGAAATCGAAAAATTTGATCATCTGCCTATCCCTGCCATGAGTGACGTGGCTGAAGGATCAGGAAGGAAAAGCACGGCTTACGTTTCGATCATGGAAGGGTGCAGTAAATACTGCACCTTCTGTGTGGTGCCCTATACCCGTGGTGAGGAGGTGTCGCGCCCACTGGTTGATGTGATGTGCGAGATAGAGCAGTTGGCAGCAGCAGGGGTTAAAGAAATCACACTGCTGGGACAAAATGTCAACGCTTATCTGGGTGACGGTGGTGATGGTGATACGGTGGATTTTGCTTTTCTGCTTCAGCAAATCGCTGCCTTAGATGGTATAGACCGATTACGATATACCACTTCACACCCCAGGGAGATGACACAGCGTTTGATTGATATATACGAAACAACACCCAAGCTGGTCAGTCATCTGCATCTGCCGGTTCAATCTGGTTCGGATCGCATTCTGGCAAAAATGAAGCGTGGGCATACCGTGCTGGAATATAAGTCTATTATTCGCCGGATACGTTCGGCACGGCCGGGTATATGTATCACATCGGACTTTATTGTGGGCTTTCCCGGGGAAACCGAGCAGGATTTTGAGGCAACCATGAAGCTGATTGATGAAGTGGGCTTTGATAACAGCTTTAGTTATTTGTATAGTCCCCGTCCGGGTACCCCTGCCGCAGAGCTGCGAGATGAAGTTCCACTTGAAGTTAGAGCAGCACGTTTGAAACGCCTGCAAGATCGTATTGCAGAGCAAGAGGGTGGTGTGGCTCAAGCAATGTTGGGTACCACGCAACGCGCGTTGGTAGAAGGAGTATCAAAAAAAGACAGTAGCGAGCTGGCTGCGCGAACGGATAATAATCGAATCGTAAATTTCAGTGGTGTGCCGGGAATGATAGGTCGCTTTGTTGACGTAAAGATCACGCAGGTCGTGCGACACACCCTGCGTGGTGAACTCATAGCTTCTCATTGATCGCATGAGCCAAAAAAACAACAGGGCATTTGTCGAGAATCTATCACCATCCAATCTTTCACTGGCTGTTCAATATATAAGTCAAGGTCAGCATTTGCCGACTCGTACGCAACTGAGGCGATGGTTCAAGGCAGCACTGAAGCGCGACGCTGATATCACCTTGCGCATTGTAGATGAGCCGGAAAGTTGTGAATTAAATCACAGATATCGCGACAAGAATTACGCCACCAATGTGTTGACGTTTGTCTATGATGACCTTGAGTCTCCGAATACCGTTCCTATATCATGCGAACCTGTTTTGCATGGTGATGTTGTAATGTGCGCGCCGGTAGTTGCACGAGAAGCTGCCGAACAACATAAGGCCCTGCTTGTACATTATGCTCATCTCACTATTCACGCAGCGTTGCATTTGCAGGGTTATGATCATGAAGATGAAAAAGACGCTGTTGAAATGGAATCATTAGAAACTGCGTTGATGCTAAAATTGCGTTACCCTGACCCTTATCAAGCTATCCGGCATTTATAAAAATGGATGAAATAAAAAAAGTCGGTCTTCTGGAGCGTCTTTCTGCTTTTTTGACGCGCGAACCTGAGGATCGTGAGCAGCTGGTAGATTTGCTGCATAGTTCCTACGAAAACAATTTGCTTGATGCAGACGCATTGTCAATGATGGAGGGCGTGTTGCAAGTCTCCGAACGGCAGGTGCGTGAAATCATGATTCCGCGTGCGCAAATGGACGTTATCGACATTAGCGAGCCGCCTGAAAAATTTATCCCTTTCATGATTGATACTGCACACTCGCGTTTTCCTGTGGTTGATGGTGACAAGGACAACATTATCGGCATACTGCTGGCGAAAGATTTGCTGCGCTATTACGCCGGTGAAGAATTTGATGTGCGTGACATGTTGCGTCCGGTGGTTTTCGTACCGGAATCCAAACGCCT
>Ga0316187_10005091_pt1 | contig 11371 bp, 6 predicted proteins | sample CroRivburrow1_MG_FD_204927 | JGI IMG/M metagenome (GOLD analysis project Ga0316187, IMG submission 204927) | Coastal sediment microbial communities from Maine, United States - Cross River worm burrow 1 | ecosystem: Environmental > Aquatic > Marine > Coastal > Sediment | place: USA: Maine...
CCCAAAAAACACCGCCGCAACGAGGTATATTGACGCTTTTCGCCACCTCGAGGTTGTAATTTAGATGCCAGTCTGGAGCCTTTCGAAGGTGGTTAGCTGCCTGTCGCTCACCCATTCCTGTACCGCATTACTAAAGTCGCGGAAATGAGCAGACGCCAGGTGGACATCAAAGGCTGTTTTGTCGGTATAAACTTCGTAAAGAAGCACCCGGTTTTTATTTTCAGAACAGACACATACGTCGAAAATATGACAATTTACTTCAAGTTGAAGAGAATCCTGCGCCTGTCGCATAACTCGCTTCAGGAAAGGTTCTTTGAATTCAGCCCTGACGGTAAATTCAACCACTACAACAAACATGATCTGACCCTTTAAATTTGCGCCTGGAAACAACTAGAATCCTGCAACTTGAAAAACTTCATAGCAGGGATAGCAATTCGTTGGTTATTGCCCTGGTACCCATATCGCCACCAAATTCGACTGGCCTGAGCCGATTTTCGGTAAATCCACGGGTTATCGCGGCATCAATCAGGCTGGCCGAATCGAGTAGCGAAGCCTGATCGGTTTTGCCAGCCAGATACTCGAGCATCAATGCTGCGCTTAAAATAGCTGCCAGGGGATTAGCCTTATCCTGACCCATGATATCGGGGGCGCTACCGTGGGCCGGCTGAAACAGTCCGGTTTCATCACCGATTTCTGCACAGGCCGCCATACCCATACCACCGACCAGTCCACCGGCCAGATCCGACAGAATGTCGCCAAACATGTTTTCGGTAACCAGCACATCAAAATCCCAGGGACGCCGAATCAGATCCAGCGCCTGCGCGTCGACATAGTTATAATCGGTTTCAATATCTGGGTACTCAGCTGCGATTTCATCGTAAATTTGGCGGAAAAACGCCATCGAGGTGAACACGTTGGCCTTGTCGACACAGGTCAATTTACCCTTGCTTCCACGCGCCTTGCGTTTACGCGCCAGCGCAAACCCGAAGTGGTGCAGTTTTTCGGTGGTGGCGCGGGTTATGCGCAGCACATCCCTGACTTCTTCGTTATTGATGACTTCACTTCTGCCGTGCACCGCCGCCGAATAGAAAAGCCCCTCGGTCGACTCGCGCAGAATGACCAGATCAATCTCCTGCGCCCGCGGATCGGCAAGACGCTGCGGGACATTTGGATAGGCCCTGACCGGTCGCACCCCGGCATAGAGTTGATAGATTTCGCGTAGCCGCAGATGCGGCGAGATTTCGGTACCATCCCGGTGCCGGATCGTGGGTAATCCAATGGCGCCGAGAAAGATGGCATCGGCTTTTCCCGCGGCTTCCTCGCCACCTGGCTCAATATCATATCCACTCTCGCTGAAATAACGAGCTCCAGCGAAGATCTCGTTGTAACTCAGCCTGACCCTGCTCGTTTTCTTAAGCGCCGCTGCGGCGATCGCCAGCGCGGCATCGCTAACATCGACGCCGATACCGTCACCCCTGATGAGTGCAATTTGGATATTGCTGTGAGTCATAGACAAACCGCTGCATTTACCGATGGGATTGTAAACCATCAGAAACCCTTGTTGCGGAGATTATTGCAGATGCGCGCGTGGCAAGATTGCGCGCAAATTGAAAACTGCCTGCTGTGAGTCGAGAATATTTTTCATTTACCCGGTTTAACAGGGTCTGTCCAGGATCCAATAATGATTATATTAATACTTTGGCGATAGCCCGGGTTTTGACCAACTGTCGATTTAACTGCTCAAAGACCGCATTAAAATTTTTGTCGCTGATTCCAAGTTGCGACAGGCGCATGTCCGGTTCGGGACAGGGCCTTTCTTTCAAGCTGGCAGCAACCATCTTAACCGCCAGACCGACGATGCTTACCACTGCGCTTTGAGAGCCTTGATAGGAGGTATCCAGATAATGAGTCATCGCTTCAACCAGCGGTTCGGGCAATTCCCAGCTTCTACCAAGGTATCCGCCAGCTCGAGCCTGATCAAATCCGAGCACAGCGAGCAATGCCTGCTGTAACGATTCCACCTGGTTGTTTGTAACCATGGTCAAAGCCTGATCGAGCTCGGTCGGAAGCCTGTCGACCAGCCATAACAATCCCAGGTTGTGTAACAGGCCAGCCGCACGAGCCGTTGACGGCTCCAGGTCATTTTTCGCTTTCGCCAGGGGTACCAGCCTGGATGCGGCATCAGCGGTCAGTAAGGCACTGCACCAGAAGTATTCCTGATCAAAGGATAAACATTTTATCGAATTAAAAGGACTTGCGACTGCGAGCGCAATACTGGTACTTCTGACGACACCAAATCCGAGGCGCGAACAGGTGGTTTCTAACGATGTGATCTCGGCTGCCGGTGCAGACCAGGCCGAATTTACCAGCGATATCAACTTGCCGGCAATACTCGGGAAATTTTCTACGATCGACGCCAGCTCGATAAAATCGATATTTTCGTTGGTCAGTGATTCCAGTAAAAACGGTGTCCCTGCCGGCAAGGTGGGTAGATGAAGGCTACTCAACTGATCAAGCGTGGACTCGGCCGCAGGTTTCAGGGTCGCAGTCATAGGGCTTTCACTTGTCGAATTGGGGAGGCGGTCTTTGAAAGTCTAGATCCCGCCAGAAAATTGGTGTTCACCAGATCCGGTATCTGCAGTGCAGGAACCGGTTTACTGAAATAATAGCCCTGAATGTAATCACAACCGATTGCATGTAAAACCTTCACCTGGTCTTCTTCCTCCACCCCTTCTGCAATAACGGTTTGCCCCAGCGCGTGAGCCGCGCCGACAATGGTACCGAGCAGGATTGACGATTTAGAATCCTGCAACATATCAACTATGAAAACCCGATCAATTTTCAGGTGATCTATCGGTAGATGTTTTAGTGATGCCAGCGATGAATATCCAGTGCCAAAATCGTCAATCGCCACCTTGACATCCATTTTTTTCAAACGATCAAATATTGATAGATTCTCGCTGGTTGGCTGGGTAACACTTTCAGTCACTTCGAGTTCGAGAGATGAACCCGGAAAACCGCTTTCCGCCAGCGTTTCCTCTACCATATCCGTAAAGTCCGGATCCGTGAAATGGCTGGAGGAAATATTAATCGCCATCTGCAGGTTCGACAGCCCCATTTCCCTCCAGATCATGGCCTGCTCGCAGGCTGTTCTCAACACCCACTGGCCCAGCGGTTTGATAAAACCGATGCGCTCGGCGATATCGATGAACTCCAGCGGGGGTATCAGACCCCGGGTTGGATGGTTCCACCGCAGTAGTGCCTCAACGCCTGTCATAAGGCCGGTTCTGAGGTCGATTTGTGGCTGATAATGAAGTTCCAGTTCGTCGTTATCGATCGTCTGGCGCAAATCCTGTTCAATTTGTAAGCGGGTTTCAGCTTCCTCGGTAAATTCAGGCTGGTAAAAAACATAGCGATGTTTACCGGCTTCCTTGGCCGCATACATCGCACTATCGGCCGCTTTTAGCAATGATTTGGAATCTTCACCGTCATCAGGATAATAGGCGATACCGATGCTGCACCTGGGGCGAATACTTTGCTTGCCCAGGTTAACTGGCTCATTCAAAGCCTCCAGGCAACGCTTGGCCACATGCGCGGCATCGTATTGATCACAGATATCATCGACCAGGATACAAAATTCATCGCCACTCAGGCGTGCCACGAAATCGTTATCCCTGAGTGCATCCTGCAGACGCAGCGCGATTTCTTTGAGTAGCAAATCGCCTACATCGTGACCCAGGCTATCGTTGACATCCTTGAACCCATCCAGATCCAGAAACAGCAACGCAAAGCGTTCGCTTCGCCGATGTGCTGCTTTAAGGACATCTTCGAGATGCTTATGAAAATAGGCACGACTCGCGAGCCCGGTCAATTCATCGGAATAGGCGAGCTGACGTATCCTTTTTTCAGATTCACGTTGCCGGGTTATATTTTGTACGGTACCCAGAACAACGTTGCTGGAGTTACGTGGTCGCGCCAGTTCCTGATGGACCACCAGTGAGTTTGTCTGCAATGTCGACAAACGGTAATCATCGGAGCTGGTCTCACCGTTCTGGCTAACCGCTACAATTTTATTACGGATAAACTCCTGATCCTGCGGGTGAATCAGATCAATAAAGTCATCCAGTCGACTCAAATTCGTAGCACTGCCCAGCGCCAGCATATCTACCAGCTGTTCGGAAACGACAATGCTGTCGGTACTGGAATCCCATTGCCAGTAGCCAATACCGGCGATACGCTGCGCACTGGCCAGCCAGCCCTGGCTGATATGCAGTTCCCTGAGATCTGCGGCGACGCGCAACTGGAATTGAACCCGCGAGCTCAATACCGCGTAATTGACTGGTTTGACTATAAAATCGGTAGCACCCGATTCGAATGCCCGATTGATCGATTCCATGTCGCCGAGTCCGGTCAATACCATCACTGGAATATCGCGGGTATCCCGTCTTTTACGCATCTGCTGGCAGACGTCGAATCCTTCAATGCCTGGCATGATGGCATCGAGCAAAACAAGATCAGGTAGCGTCTCCTCGAGTACAGACAGGGCATCTTCACCGCTGGAAGCCTCGATGACGTTAAATCCGGCACCCTTGAGCGCTTCGCTGGTAGTGAGTCGAAACCCGGTATCGTCGTCAACAATCAAAATAGTGGGCGCCGAAGTCTTCTGCGATGGTCTGATTTTCGCGGCTTCATCAGTAGCGCTCTCCTCACCCATATCCACTTCCTGCCGCAACGCCAGCAGAACCCTCGGCAACAGCGCCTCAAGCGCCAGCAAATGCCCGCAGGCTGCTTCGAGCTGCTCTTCCCGGGCCGAATCTTCGAGCTGACGGCATAAATCCGAAAATCCCATCGCCCCTAAATTGGCACTCGACGATTTAAGGCTATGGGCAGTCATCCCGATTTTTTCCAGATCATGTTGAGATGCCGCCTGGCGCAGCCCGGTGACATCTTCAGGGGTTTGCTGCAGAAAAAACCTGACCGATTTACCCAGAATATCGCGCCCGGTGGTTGTCGACAGTTTTCTTAACTCAAGCAAGACATCCGTATCGAGTACCTTTTCTTCCGGGTCAATCGCCGTAACCGATAGTGCCGCATTCGTATTTGCTGCTGTTTCCCCTGATGTCAACCACTGACCTAATAGCTCTGCCAGTTTATGCTGGTTAAACGGTTTACTCAGGTAGCCGTCCATACCGGCCTCGGCACATTCCTCTTCAATGCCTTTTTTGATATCCGCGGTCAATGCGATTATCGGGGTTCGGGACAAGCCCTGTTGAGTTTCGTATTCACGTATCTGTTGGCTCGCTGTAAAACCGCTCATTTCGGGCATATGGCAATCCATTAATATCAGGTCATAGCGCATACCCTTTGCGGCAGCCACGGCGGCGATGCCATTTTCAGCCATATCCGCTTCACAACCAAGGACCATGAGCATGCCGATAGCAACCTCCTGATTCACTTCGTTATCTTCGGCCAGTAGAATTTTGCCCTCGAAGCAATGCTTTTGTTTGTTCGCGGCTTTCTTGCCAGATCGTTTTGCACCTACCACTTCGCGCAGGCAATCCAGCAGATGTTGCTGCCTGACCGGCTTTTGCAGGGAACGGGTAATCGATGCCTTTTGCGCAATCGCGGATTGGGTGTCAAATCCGGTCGAGCTTAGCAGCACCAGCTGCGGTGTATGGATCGAAGGATCAGTGGTTAGTGTTTTGGCCAGTTCCAGGCCATCCATGTCCGGCATATGCCAATCGAGCAGAACAACCTGATATGGATCATTCTCTGCCTGCGCCTGGCGAATATACTCGATTGCCTTGACTCCGGAATCCACGTTGTCATTGCGCATGCCCCAGCTAACGACCTGGTTGTGCAGTATTTCGCGGTTGATGGCGTGATCATCGACAATTAGTACGCGCAAATCGATCAGAGCCGCTGGGGGTTGCGACAAGGTAATATCGTCGTCAGCGACAGCGAGTGGAACACTGATTCGAAAAAGAGCACCACTACCCGGTTTGCTTTCCAGTTCTATCTGGCCTTGCATCAATTCAATCAATCGACCGGTAATCGCCAGACCTAATCCGGTTCCCCCAAACCGACGACTGGTAGAACTGTCAATCTGACTGAAGGCATCAAAAATGGTATTTTGCTGGTCGAGAGGTATGCCGGGTCCCGTGTCGGAAATTTCAAATACAATCTGAAAATTGTCAACCCCGCGATTGCCAACCCTGGCCATTAGCCCGACTTCTCCACGCTCGGTAAACTTGACCGCATTACCCAGCAAATTAACCATCACCTGGCGCAGCCGTACTGCATCACCCCTGACCAGTCGCGGAAGCTCAGGCGGTAGATTTGCAATACAATCGAGACCCTTGCGATGCGCCTGACCGGCGATCATCTCGAGGACATCCTCGAGCACTTCCCTGAGATCGAAGTCCTCTTCTGCGAGTTCCAGTTTTTCGGCCTCTATCTTGGAGAAATCGAGAATATCGTTGATGATTTCGAGCAAGGATTCAGCCGATCGATGGGCAGTAGTTGCGAGCCGTTGGGCGCGCGTATCGAGACCCGTGTCCATTAACAGTTCGGTCATGCCAAGTACACCATTCATCGGGGTACGAATTTCGTGACTCATCGTGGCCAGGAATTCGCTTTTAGCCTTGCTCGCCTGTTCTGCCGATTCCTTGGCTTCTATCAGGGCTATTTCATTCTGTTTACGTTCGGTGACATCTTCGACAAGGGTAAGAACCCTGCTCCAGGAATCTTCATCGCCTTTGACAACACTGGTAATCAGGCGGGTTTGAAACACGGAATAGTCTGCGCGCGTCTCTTCGAGTTCCTGGTAATGAATCCTGGCGGGGCTGGCGAGGGCTACGATTTCAGAAGCGTACAGATTCGACCATGTTTCATCCAGCCATTCAGAAGGATCCTCTTCGTCCGCGATATACTCTGCTGCAGATTTGGAACCATATATTTTCAACAGGGCGTCATTGACACTGGTGATTTTAATTGTTCTCACCAATTCCTTTAAGACGCGAGGGTTATTGGTAAAGTACCCTTTCAGATCCTCCACCCCATCCGCCTGCAGCTTATCGACCGCCTTTTTGATCAGGGACCAGTCCTGCTCCTGGGCCCCAAGCGGCAATTTGGCAAACAGCGAGCTATAGCGTTGCTCACTATCCCTTAGTGCCATGGCTGACTGCACATAGTCGGTAATGTCCTGCATCGCTCCAAATGTACGGGTGACTACACCATCTTCCTCCTGGGTGCCATATTCCAGTTCGCGCACATAACGCACTTCTCCATTAGGCCTGACGATTCGATAATCAAAAATGTGGGCAAGTCCTCGCGGATGACTGGGATCCAGGACAGTACTCAGATTATCGATATAGTGTTGCAGATCGTCGGGGTGGATGAATGGATATAAATCCTCCTCATACTGGTAAAGGTCATACAGTGCATCCAGGCTCATCCCCATAATCCCTGCCATTTCTGCGGAGAAATAAGCGGAACGTTTGGTTTTTTCATCCCACTCCCAATACCCGATATTAATCGCGCCGGACAGGGATTGATGGAGTTCCTGCTTGAGTTGCAGAGCGGCCCGGAATGAGGCCAGCTCATCACGCAGGGATTCGATCTCATCGACAAGTTCCTGTTTCGATGAGTGTAATCCAGCGGGATTTGAAGTATCGGGCGTCATAATCAGGTATTCAGTACCATTGTTATCGTTAGCTGAATACAGGCAGACATTGCGAAAACTCGAGTTTATTCAGAACCTTATATCGATGCATATAACGCTGGCTTGGCACCAGGGGAATATGCAAGCTGAAAACTTCATTCAATCACTAATGTCTTCACCAGGCATTCATATACCTACACGTTGCAACTGTATCGACCGATCCTCGATTTTATTAAGTACACTCCCCTGCAAATTTCCTCGAACCAGGTGACTCACGAATCAGGGTTAATAATCTGCCGTCTGGCATTTATCATAATAGTTATATATTAAATTAAGTATCAACCATATTTTATTGATTTATAAGCTTTTTTAAGATGATCATGTCGATAATAATCTGCATATCCTGCGCTATGCGACAGCATACAAAACAGCGCAGATTCGTTATCTGAAACAGTATAAAAATGAAAACCTGGAACCAGCTCCGCCCCGTTTATCCTGATCTAGCCCGCTGCCGCGGCGATGGCTGCCAATAGCTGATCGATCTCTGCAGTTTCAGTATTCCAGGCCGTAACAAACCGAGGCGGGGCTGTACCGTCGAGTTCGCCCTCGGTTACGTTAAAACCAGCGGCATTGAGCTGTGCTATGACCAGGCGATCCAGGTGTACGAAGATTTCATTTGACTGGGTTGGATAGGCTAGCTGGACGCCGGCAATCGAGCCCAGCCCGGTGCTCAGACGCGCCGCCATCGCATTGGCATGGCGGGCGTTGCGCAGCCACAGGTCATTGCCGACATAGGCTTCGAGCTGTGCCGATATAAAGCGCATCTTGGAAATCAACTGCCCCGATCTTTTGTGCAGGAAGGGGAATGATTTGACCAGCTCGGGTTTGAAAAAGATCACCGCTTCCGCCGCAAGACATCCATTTTTGGTTCCGCCGAAGGATAAAACATCGACACCTGCTTTCCAGGTCATCTCCGCCGGGCTGGCGTCAAGGGCTACCAGTGCATTGGCAAAGCGGGCGCCGTCCATGTGAAGGCTTAGCCCATGGTCATGGGCCGTGGCGCCCAGTGCAGATATTTCATCCAGCCGATAGACAGCACCCACTTCGCAGGACTGGGCAATGCTAACCGCGGCGGGTTGAGCCGAATGAACAACGCCAGTTCCGCGAATAACAGTGTTGAGGCTATCAGGGTTGATCTTGCCATCCTCGCTTGCAATCGGCACGAGTTTCGCACCGCCAGTAAAAAACTCCGGCGCGGCACATTCATCGGTATTGATATGTGACATCTCATGGCAGAAAACCTTACCGAACGATGGCGTTAAGGCAGACAACGCCAGCGCATTGGCCGCCGTGCCGGATACGACCGGAAAAACCCTTACTTCGGTTTCGAAAATATCCGTAAATATCGCGTCCAGACGCAGTGAGCAGGAATCATCTCCGTAGGAGGACGCAATCCCCGAATTAGCCGCGATGACGGCATCCATTACCCCGGGACAGGCACAGGAGGTATTATCCGAGGCAAGATTGTTAAGCACTGGTTTTTTCGACATTACACTATGACTCTATTGTTTTTATCAATTGATCAATCGATAACGATTAATTCACGAGCAACATTGCTCAGGCGCTCACCACCATTGTCGGTCACGACAAACGGTTCGGAAATCGCCGCACCGAAATCATCCAGCCACATGCCGGACTGAAAATGAAAACACATACCAGCCTGCAGTTCGGTGGTATCGCCCGGGCGCAGGCTGGCGGTACGTTCTCCCCAGTCGGGAGGATAGTTTAGACCGATTGAATATCCGACCCGACTGTCCTTGCTGTATCCGTGGCGTTTCAGCACACCCTGCCAGACTGCTTCGACTTCCGCACAGGTGACGCCTGGTTTGGCCATGCTTAGCGCTTCATCGCCACCCTCAAGGATGACCTCGGTCAGGCGCACTATTGCATCGGGCGCAGGGCCGATATGCATGGTCCGGGTTAACGGCGCGTGATAGTGCCGCCGGGCAGCGCCGATTTCCATCACCACCAGGCCACTATCCGGCAAGGGTTCATCGGTCCAGGTTAAATGCGGGGTACTGGTTCCCTCCCCCACCTGGATCAGCGGGCACAGGCTGGTGTAGTCGCCGAACTTGTTATCGAAGCCGGTAATCTGCGTATGGTAGACATCGGCAATCACTTCAAACTGGCGCACCCCTGGCCGCAGCCTGGAAATTGCCTTGTTCATCGTATCGGTGACGATGCGGCCGGCTTCGCGCATATACACCAGTTCGGCGTCGGACTTGACCAGGCGTGCCCAGTTTACGATTTCGCGATTATCCGAAATGGTCGCATTTGGCAAACCGCTGGTTATATGTTGATGTGCCCGCGCCGTGTAGTAATGAGCGTCGAGTTCGACGCCAATCCGTGACGACCCCCAGCCACGTGCAATCACGAGATCGCACAACTCGTCGAAAGGATGCCTGGTGGGATGGTGCACCAGCGGTTCGGAAAAGCCGATGATGTTGTTATCAGGAATATCCGTGGTAATACGGGCCGATTTCGCATCCTGTGCCCGACCGAACCATATCGGTGTGCTCTCCTGCAGATGCAGCAACACGGCCTGCGGCGTGTAAAAAGACCAGCCGTCGAAACCGGTTAGCCAACCCATACTGGCCGGGTCCTGACAGATCAGCAGGTCAAAACCTGCCGTGACCATGCGCTGTTTTACATTGTTAACACGACGTTCGTATTCAGATTGTCGGAAGGGCTTGTTATAGCTCATCAATTACTTCTCTTTTCAGGCAGTAAGAACCGGTACATACATAATGTTTCGGGTTTGGTCATCAATGCCGCGGTAACTGGCCATAACCCGCAGTTGCAGGGCAGTATACCTGCAATTAGCTGACAGATATAAGGTCACGCTGTACCCTACTGAAGCACTACCATAGTTCGGTTACAGAATAACGCGCCCCAACCGTATGTCTCGGGAATGCCCGGGATCAGGCTTCGGGAGATTTTTGTCCAGCTCATAGTTTTCATCTGATTTCGCAAACTTACCGAACACATAAAGCGAGTGTCTATGAATTTCTGGTAACAGTCTGCCATCATTAAAAGGCCGCAGAATAAAAACCTTCTCCGTAGATGTTTAACTATTCCTTCCTTGTGCCGATATCCCCTGGATAAACCACAAGAAACCTGTAAATCCTGTTTTGACTGTAGATAATCCCGATACCAACGACGTTTTAAAATCGAGACAGGAGCTGCTCGAAGAGAATCAGTTGTTGCGCAAAAAGAACGCCGAGATGACAGCAGACCTGCGCTGCAGAAAGGAGCGCGAGAAAACCCTGTCGAGCGCGATCAGGCTCGGATTCTGGGAATGGGATGAAGTGAACGATCGGCCTGGTTATCTCTCTGCAGAATATGCAGAGATTCTGGGGTTTAGCCAGCAAAAACTGACCAAAATGTACCAGGCCGAAGAAGATTTATACAACTTCGTTCATCCCGATGACCTTGCTCTATACAGGCAACACGTTTTGATGCCGGCAAAAGAAAAAAATGTCGGTGGACGAGCACATGTATTCGATTATCGCATCATCAGACCCAGTGGCGAAGTACGCCATGTGCGCGAAATGGAAATCGGCATTTTAGAAAATGATGGCGTGTTGCTGCAATCCTTTGGTGCCGTGCAGGACACCACTGAATATCATCGGTCCATGATCGCTTCCA
>Ga0316187_10005092_pt1 | contig 11370 bp, 7 predicted proteins | sample CroRivburrow1_MG_FD_204927 | JGI IMG/M metagenome (GOLD analysis project Ga0316187, IMG submission 204927) | Coastal sediment microbial communities from Maine, United States - Cross River worm burrow 1 | ecosystem: Environmental > Aquatic > Marine > Coastal > Sediment | place: USA: Maine...
CTCTCACCGAATTAAATCTAAGCCGCAATTTACAGTAAATATATTCAGGTGAAGACGTCTCATTTTAGTTTTCACACACTCTGGGCCGTAAGCAGAATGCATTTAGAGTAGCTGATTCTAGTCGCTTTTATCGTTCTCTTATTTTAATCTTTACATGGGGGTTTTTGTGATCTTGCCTAAATATCAGAGGATGCGATGGATCAGGCAGCCAAGTTTTGGGATGAAGTTGCAGAACGCTATTCGAAGCAGCCCATTGCTGATGAAGCTGCGTATCAAAAACAACTACAAGTCACTCGCGAATGCTTTCAGCCAGATACGGATATACTGGAGTTAGGCAGTGGAACTGGATCGACCGCCATCATTCATGCGCCCTATGTGAAACACATTTGTGCAATTGATATTTCATCAAAAATGATTGAAATTGCCCAAAGAAAAGCAGATGCAGATCACATCGAAAATATCACTTTTTAACAATCAACAATCGATGATGTATCTGTGCAAGATGAAGCCTTTGATATTGTATTGGGGCTCAGTATTTTTGTACTTGTTTGGGGGCAAAGAGGCAGTAATTGCAAGGGTTTATAAAATGCTCAAGCCAGGTGGTATATTCGTTACCAATACAGCATGCCTTAAAGACATGATGTGGCTTTTTGAACTTATGCTTTAATCGCACTTACAGATAAGGAATAGCAAAACGCCAACCACCTCGGCAGGCCCCACCCGGACAGCCAACCAGCGGGTCAAGCCTGTTTTCTAGCTCATATTTGTCAGACAAGCCATCCCAGTCAGAATCTTTATTTGTCGGATCAGTGCCAGCTTTGTATTCATCAAAATTGGAGAGGCCATCACCATCCTGATCCATAGCTGCATCTGAACCATCAAAGGCATTTAGAAAGCCATGTTGGCTTTCATAGCTATCTGGCAACCCATCATGGTCTGCATCCTTTTGAAACTGTACTATTACAGTACAATCAGCAGCAATGCTACTGGTAGTGTACACGGTACCAACCAGACTGCCTCCGCAGGTGCCACTCATAAAGGCTGAATAGCCAAGTGCGGGGGTTATTGTAAAGTGAGTGATTGAGCCCGTTGCTATGGCGTGAGCAGTGGCGGGAAAAATGCTTCCATTGGCGCTTGCAGAAGGCGTGACAGTTTTGGTGTCTCCGTTAACTGTTTTTGGCTGCATACCAGCGCGAAAATAGTTGTTTACAGCAATGGCTGTATATTTTGGATTCCAGTTATACCTGGCTTGTTGTTTGGCATCTTCTATGAAGGATTCTGCTGTAGCAGTACCACCTATAGAGGCATTATAGCTGGCAAGTGATACATCTTTGTTTACGTAATCAATGGGGGCTGCCAAGGCAGTGGATGTATCACCAGTTCCATTTATCCAATCGGCATAGCTTACATTTTGCTCATTGAGCCTGAACCATGAATTAGCATCAAGGCCTGTGTAGTACGTATTACCATAAAAGGCATCTGAGGCACCGTATTCTGAGTTAATGGCTTGAGTATTCGTGCCAGATAATTGAATTTCATTGTTCCAGATATGCACGTTTTCCTTTGGGCCACCACGTGTTGTATTAATATCCCCATTTATGTGGATAGCAAATCCATTTGCAATATTGCTTAATACATTGCCATATACATCAACATTCCTAAAATGCCCCTCAAGCAATATGCCATATGTATTGGTTACAGTATTATCACCATAATTAATCAGATAATTATTTGCAATTATTCCAGTATCCCAATCTTTAATCTCCATTCCCCACCCAAAAGTGCGATCAGTTGCATTGCGGCCATTACCCCCTTCAGCGCGACCTATTTCGGTAAGAACGTTATTATGGATCTGTATATTCTTCCATCTGTAGCTATGAGCCCAATCATTGTTGCCACCTACAGACATGGCAATTTCACCACCAAAATATAAGTTGTTATCTATAAGCAAGTTTTCAACAGAAATTTCATCCTTTGCAGTGATGATGCCAGGCTTTATAACGATATATCCACCTGGGGTTCTTTCATATCCATCAAGTTCATCTTCGGGAATAAGATCACCATTAGCATCATAATAGACAGTAGGTGAGTTGGCCGTAAACTTAGTGTCCATACTTGATCCACGAGAAAAAATATTATTACGGAAGATGGTATTGGTTGTGCCGCTAAAATATGAGTTGTGGTTAAACATTGTAGCTTGACCTTCAGCGTGACCATTTCCATCTGCCTGCTTATACCAGCCATTGTGATCGAATAAGTTTTCCTCAAGTAGCGCAGTAGTGTATGTCGCCATCAAGCCTTGAGCATGCCCACCTGTTCCATAGTTATTAAGGATTTGAGAGCGGCGAATAATAACATCTGTCGTTTGTATATGACCTGCACCTGCTATGACATTGTTGCCATAATAGTTAAACATGCAATCCTCTATTAGGATGGTGCGATTGGCGGTTTCTTCGGTATTGGAGTAAAGAGTAAGCCCTGAGACATTGGCGGCCTTGTTAAATCCTACAAAACCCGGTGAACTTGGATCACGTTTGTCAGCATAAAGATGGATACCAACAACAGCCGCATATTTTATAGAGATAATAGTAAGACCTGCACCATTGCCTGTTTTAACTAGTGGCCTTGGATCCGCAGGGTTGCCATAATAGGTAAAAACGGAACGCTCAGTTGGGGAGCGCCCAGCTTTTAAACGTATGTCTGTCACAGCGCTGCCAACCCACTGATCCCCATTCTTTCGTAATATCCAAAAAGGTGCAGGTATAGCTTTTGCTTCTTGGCTGGCTTTCCAACTATATTGAAATGTCTTGATTGATTCAGGTGGATTAAAGGGATCACCACCAATATCATCATATGAGTAAACGGCTTCTGATCCATATGCGTTGCTTCCATTTACTGTATCGTAATAAACAAAGTTGTAATCTGAATTAATTTCATCCCTGGCCCACTCGTCCCCACGTTTAAGAATTAACCAATCTGGATAGCCAGTACGAAGATGATTCATCGCTACAGTGATGGACTTAAAGGTGTTAATAGTACCTGATGGATTGTGTGGGTTAGCGCCAACATCTGCCACTGAATAGACCTGGCCTGTTGCATCATTTCCTGAATTGCTCACGTAGATAAGCCTGGAATCAGCAGAAGGCGTAAGATTTGACCAACCATCACTATCAATATTAAGGCTGCTTAAGCTAAAGTCGGCTTCCCAGCTAACATCGGTGGCGAATGCGGGTAACACAGAAAGCATTGTGCAAACAACAAAGATTGTGAACTTGGTTAAGCTTGTTCTTATAAAATAGTACTTCATAAATTAGTAACCTAAAGCATCTCTCATTCAGCTAAATAGCACATACATTCTAGTAATAAAATAAGTATTAGGATGCAATAATTCACGCATGCATGTATGACAATTATGGGTTAGACAGCTCTAATCAAGTGTGATAAACATCACAAGTTGAGTGGAAGCCAGTGCTAACGCCTGATGCTCAGTTGAACATATTTGGCAGCTTTAATCTTGGCAATGTTGTTCTCTATTCTTTTTATAAAGAGTTGGAGAAAAGAAGCCCATTATCTTCTATGCACGACTGACCAATAGCCTTATTGTGCTGCATTGGATGTTTGCCAATGGAGTAAAAACAACTTCCTTTGGGGGCTTGGGTGTCTCGTTTCGTATCCCGGACGTCACGACACGCTTGCTCCAAGTTGGTTTGAATCTGGTACGTGCGGGAATGATTAACCATCCTGGTGGCTATCCCTAGTCTAACTATTATGCCAATGTGCGTGGTAGCGCTTAGGTTGCAGTATCGAAGCTTGCCTGTCTGCTTATTGCCAACTTTTTTGGGAGTTAGACGGGGCAGCTATTGATGCTATACATGAGATGATCAATGAACTGGGTATTGGGTGCTGAGCGCTTTCGTGCGAAGATCGAAGTGTTGCCAAGCTGTGTCACCTCGTAGATACCGGGGTAGGCCTACTAAAAACACCCATTAATTCGAGGCTGACCCTAATAAAGAAATGCAGGAACTAGACCTTTTATCTACTGAGTTAAGCGGCCTCAATTTAATTGAAGCAAGTGCTGGCACGGGTAAGACCTTTACCATCACCGGGTTATATGTTCGGCTGGTATTGGAGATGGACTGCCGGGTAGATACTCTTCTGGTCGTAACCTTTACCAATGCAGCCACGGCAGAGTTGCGTGAGCGTACGCGTGGCCGCCTGGTTGAGGCCTTGCAGGCCTTTGAGTTGGGTGGAAGCAGTGATCCGTTTTACCAGGCATTGCTTGATCAGTGCCTGGACCACGAACAGGCGCAACGCCGTTTGCGACTTGCCATTCTGGGGTTTGATCAGGCAGCGATATTTACCATTCATGGTTTTTATCAGCGGGTTTTGTCAGAACATGCCTTTGAAAGTGGCATGCCTTTTGACTCTGAGTTGGTCTCTGAGCAAACGGAGCTGTTGCAGGAGATTGTTGCTGATTTCTGGCGTTGTGAAATACAGGATCTCTCACCTGGGCTGGTGGACTTTCTGTTAGCTAAAAATGTTACGCCTGAGAGCCTGCTCTCAAGTGTACAAAAGGGGATCGGCAGACCCTATTTGGAAGTTCGGGGTATGAAGTTGCCAGATGATCTGGCTTCGCGGGAGGCAGCTCTTCTTCATGCCTACGAGCAGGTGTGCGGTATTTGGATAGATGCCAAGCATGATGTTCAGGATCTATTGCAATCTGATACCAGTTTGAATGGCAATAAGTATCGCAAATCGTCATTGGTGAGCTGGTGTCAGCAGATGGATGACTATCTAAGCAATCAACCCGGCATACCTTTTGAGAAGTTCATTAAATTCACAACCAGTGAATTAGCCGCTTCGGTTAAAAAAGGTAAAACACCTCCCGAACACCCCTTCTTTGATGTCTGTGAGGAGCTGGCTGAAATATCCAGCATATTAACTCCTTGTTACGCTCAGGCACTCGTTGCCTTGAAACAGAACTTACTGACCTATTGCAATCAGGAATTATCCGCCCGCAAAGCCAAGGCATGTATTCAATCCTTTGATGATCTGTTGCTGGATTTGGATAGGGCCTTGTCTGGTGAGCATGGTGCTGTGTTGATCGAGGCTATACGTCAGCGGTATTCAGCTGTACTGATTGATGAATTCCAAGATACTGACCCTATTCAATACTGCATTTTTTCAGCGATTACGCACAGCAGTGAGTTGCCGGTATTTTTGGTTGGTGATCCTAAGCAGGCTATCTACAGTTTTCGTGGTGCTGATATCTTTGCCTATCACCAGGCTCGTGAGGATGCTGAAAATCAATACACGCTAAAAACCAACTGGCGTTCTGATCCCAAGTTAATTAATGCGGTTAATGCCCTATTTAAACAGTCTCATGCCAGCTTTTACTATGATTGGATCCCTTTTCATGAAGTTGAGGCTGCTGAAAAACAACGGGATAAGCTTAAGGATACAGAGGATGTAGAAGCACCGTTTAGGGTATGGCTTATGGAGGGTGAAGAAGCCATAGCCAAGGCGGATGCTGAGCAGTTGGCCACCCGTGCCACAGCAGCAGAGATTGCCCGACTGCTGCAACAGGGGCAGGAAGGCCAGATCCAAATCGGTGATCGAAAGCTGAGCGGTGGTGATATTGCCGTATTGGTGCGTGAACATCGGCAGGCAAAGATTATCGCCCAGCAGTTGCGTAAATTGGGTGTCTATAGTGTCCAACAGTTGCGTGAGAATATCTTTCATTCACATGAGGCTGCTGAGTTGCTGTGCTTATTGAGTGCGATTGCAGAGCCTGCAAAACAGGCACGTATTATGGCTGCGCTAGCAACAGATATGCTTGGTTTGGATGGTAATGATATTGAACATCTGCAAACTGATGAACGGGCACTTGAGCTGAAATTGGAGTCATTTCGTAGCTATCATCAACTCTGGCAAGAACGAGGTTTTGTCCGGATGTTTCGTAATCTGCTGTCACATGAGCAGGTAGCCAAGCGTCTCTTAAGCAGGGCCGATGGAGAGCGACGTTATACCAACTTGCAGCACCTGGGTGAACTGTTGCATCAGCATGATAGTGCAATGCAAGCAGGAATGGAGGGATTGGTAAAGTGGTTATCCCGTCAATGTCAAAGCAATGAGCCGACATCTGAAGAGCAGGAGTTACGCCTTGAGAGTGATGAAGATCTTGTGCAGATTATCACCATTCATAAGAGTAAAGGTTTGGAATACCCCATCGTGTTCTGTCCCTTTTTATGGGCAGACAGAATCTATGCAGAGGATAAAAAAAGGCCTTTCTCATTTCATGATGAATCCCAGGGTTACAAGCCTGTATTAGAATTGGGGTCGAATCGTTTTGAAGAGGATCGTCAATTTGCCATTCAGGAAGAGCGAGCTGAAAACCTGCGTCTGCTCTATGTGGCGCTGACCCGTGCACAGCATCGCTGCTATATAACCTGGGGCAATATTAGTGGTACAGAACAATCAGCCTTGGCGTGGTTGCTGCATCCAGATAAGAGCGCAGCAGAAGTTGATGATATGCAAATACAACTTGGTGAGTGGGCAAGAAAAGCTGATGGTGGTGTTTGGGTTGGTCTAATTCCTGAAGAGGAGGGTGCTGTTATTCAGCTCTCTGGTAATCAGAATGAGATAGGCTCAGTGAGGCAGTTCAATAGACAATTTGATATGAGGTCACGAGTAACCAGCTTTACTGCACTGACCTCTGGGCATACTGGCGACCAACCGGATTATGATGCGCAACAGCCCGCATTGATAGATCGTCCTGCGGCACACGATATCTTTGGTTTCCCTCGTGGAGCACGTGCTGGCTGTTGTATTCACAGCATATTTGAGCAGATTGATTTTGCAACCTATGAGCGAGCAAAGCTTGAAGTGCTGGTTGAAAATATGCTGATGGTTAATGGATTTGAATCAGACTGGACGTCCGTTGTTGCAGACATGGTAGAGTCTGTTCTGACTACACCATTGGACTCAGCTGAAACACTGTATCTTAAATCAGTTGGTACAAAGCAGCGTCTGGTTGAACTGGAGTTTCACTTTCCTTTAGCGTCCATCGATGCAGCAGGTCTGCGCAATCTTTTACTAGAACATGATTTTACATCAGAGGCTGTGCTGCATCAGGCCATTGAACGTATTAACTTTGCTGATGTTAGTGGATTTATGAAAGGTTTTATTGATCTGGTTTTTGAGATTGATGGCTGTTTCTATTTGGCTGATTATAAATCCAATTGGTTAGGTGATGAGTTGAGTGACTACTCTAATGATCGTCTGACACAAGTAATGGCGCATGAGAGCTATTATCTTCAGTATCTGTTTTATACGTTGGCGCTGCATCGTTATCTGAGTTTACGACTTACAGATTACGATTACGAACAACACTTTGGTGGAGCATTCTATCTTTTTGTACGGGGCATAAATCCAACTACAGGCCCAAAGTGTGGTGTCTATTGGAATAAACCCTCAAAACAGTTGATTGAGGCAATGGATCGTTACTTGATTGTGCAATAGATATGAAGCAACTACAGGCACTGCAAAAGCAAGGATTATTGACTTCATTAGATGTGGGTTTTGCACAGCTGATGTGTCGTTTGTCTCTCAATGAGTCCAACGAGTTGGCAATGGCTGCGGCGTTGGCAAGTCATGCCACTGCCAATGGCCATGTCTGTCTTGATCTGAATTGTGAGGCCGGTAGAAAGGTCTATCTTGGTGATGATGTTGGGTCTGTTAAGTTTCCAGATTATAGTGATTGGATAGCGGTATTACGAAAGATGCCAGTATTGGGTGAGACTGGAGACTATTGCCCTCTTATTCTTGATGAGGATGGCCGACTCTATCTCTATCGATACTGGAAATATGAACAGGATCTTTCGCACGCGCTTAACCGACGGGCTGGAGCAATGGCCCCATCTGTTGATGAGGCCCAACTTCAGCAGGGGCTGAATCAACTCTTTCCAATATCATCTGCAGAACCGAATTGGCAAAAAGTAGCAGCGGCAGCTGCTGTGCTTAATAAATTTAGCGTTATTTCGGGTGGCCCGGGAACCGGCAAAACCAGTACAGTGATCCGTATCCTGGCATTGCTGCGTCAGCAACCCAATGGGCTTGATCTTAAAATTGCATTGGCTGCACCAACAGGCAAGGCGGCTGCGCGTATGCAGGAAGCCATTCACCAAGCAAAAGAGGAGTTGCCTGTGGATGACTCTGTTCGGGACGCCATCCCAGAACAGGCCACAACGCTGCACCGGCTACTGGGAGCAAGTCTGGATTCCGTCTATTTTAGGCATAATCAGGACAATCCACTGCCCATTGATGTGCTCATACTGGATGAGGCATCTATGGTAGATGTTGCTTTGATGACCAAGCTGATGTGGGCGCTGCCTGAAAAGGCAAGACTCATTATGCTGGGCGATAAGGATCAGCTTTCATCAGTGGAAGCGGGTGCCGTATTGGCAGATATCTGTGGAAAACAACAGGCATTCTCAGATGACTTCCGTGCCAAGTTAACCGGATTGATTGGAAATGAGTTGCCGCCACGAAAAGTGCCACCAGCACCCATGGCCGATTCCATTTTGCTGCTGCATAAAAGCTATCGTTTTACGGATGAAAGTGGCATCGGCCAGTTAGCAAAAGTGGTGAATCAGGGTGATGGTAAACAGGCGCTCTCATTGTTAAAAAATAGTGATCTGCCTGATATCTCTCTTCCTGCAGATCATGGTGCTATTGCTGAGCAGGCAGCAGGCAGCTATCAAAACTACCTTGAGTGTCTGAAAAGAGGGGAGGCCATCGATGCCATCTTTGCTGCATTCAATGGCTTTCGGGTGCTCTGCGCCATTCGAGGTGGGCCGTACGGCGTTACTGCACTGAATCAAAAGATTGAGGCGGTACTCACTGCACGCAGTCTGGTAGATACTAGAAATGATTATTATGCAGGTCGCCCAATTATGGTCACGCGCAATGATCATGGTTTGCGTCTTTATAATGGTGATGTAGGCCTGCTGTTACCTGATCCAGAGTGTGATGGGCTGCTACGTGCCTGTTTTCAATGTAGTGATGGTGTGGTTCGAAAGATTGCACCTGCAACCCTACCGGAGCATGAAACGGTATATGCCATGACGGTACATAAAAGTCAGGGCTCTGAATTTGAACAGGTGTTGCTGGTGCTGCCAGAAGAGGATAATCCACTGCTCAGTCGGGAGTTGGTTTATACGGGAATAACGCGAGCCAGAAGCCGGTTTGAGCTTTATGCTATTGATGAAATACTATTGGCTTCAGTACAGCGCAAGTTATCTAGAACCACAGGTTTACAGGATCTACTGTGGGGTAGTAATGAATAATTGGTTAGAGATGAGGAGAGTATAATGGCGAATAAAAATGTCGCGGTCATTTTATCGGGTTGTGGTGTCTATGATGGTGCTGAAATTCATGAATCTGTCTTGGCGCTGCTGGCACTAGATCGTCAGGGTGCAGCGTATCAATGTTTTGCACCAGATATTCCACAGCACCATGTCATCAACCATCTCACCGGTGATGAGATGCCGGAATCAAGAAATGTATTAACAGAGGCAGCGCGTATTGCACGGGGTAATATAAAACCACTGAGTGAGTTTGATGCGGCTGCCTTTGGTGCACTGCTTCTTCCTGGTGGATTTGGCGCAGCTAAAAATCTATCAACCTTGGCTTTTGATGGCCCTGATTGCACAGTTAATGCAGATGTTTCCAGCGCCGTTAATGCCATGGTTAATGCAGGTAAACCTATCGGTGCGCTCTGTATTGCTCCGGCGGTGCTGGCCAAAATCCTAAAAGGTGCCAAGGTAACGATAGGCAGTGATGAAGGCACCATTGGTGCTATTGAAGCGATGGGAGGCACTCACCAGAAAACCACGCATGCTGAAGTGGTTGTTGATGAGCAACATAAGCTGGTGACTTCACCCTGCTACATGTTAGATGCCTCCATCAGCCAGATTGCAGAAGGTGCAGATAATACTGTCCGTGAATTATTGAAATTAATGTAAGCGGGATTTTAGTAAGGTGGAAATGAGCTAAGAGTTAAGTATGTCAAAAGAGACTTCAAAACTGGATCAAATAGTCATCGATGCCCGGCGTGCAGCAGAGGAGCGTTCTCTGACTTACCGTGAACAATCTCTGCGCATCCATCCCTGGATATGTGGCCGCTGCAGCCGAGAGTTCACCCGGACAAATCTTCATGAACTGACCGTGCATCATAAAGACCATAACCACGATAACAATCCCTCTGATGGCAGTAACTGGGAGAACCTCTGCCTCTACTGCCATGATAACGAACACCAGCGCTATGTGAATCATGTACGTGGACACGATGGTCTGGCCAAATCAGAGCAGAAGAGTGCTACCTCCAACCCCTTTGCGGGTCTGGCTGATATGCTCAAGCAGGACAAAGATGAGGGAGCGTCAGAAGAGTAAGCTGGAGGCTGTGTTGATATGTGTTATGGCTTTTGTTGCTTTGCAGCTTCCGCCGTAAAATATTTGTTTTGATGAAAACTGTAACTTTGGTAGAAATATGCTTTACGGAAAGGACTCTGTCTCATAACGAAAAACCTTGAGACTTTCTGACCAGTGAGTGATGGGCAATCCGGCTTTGAGTTTGAGGTGTTTAATGAACTCTTCTGGCTGTGGTAATGACTCCCAAACAGAAGGGAGAAAGGTTCCTTTGTTATAGCCGTCTTGTAAAATTAATCCATCCTGGCCCGGGCGCAGTTGGGCTATCAATTCCTGTTCGTTAGTGAATGCCATTGGTTGCGCTGGAGTGAGAACAGAGATGTGAATCTCAAGATCACCGAGTTCATAGTCTGATAGAGGAGGGAATCGGGGGTCTTGAAAGGCTGCTGCATGTGCGTTCTCTGCAACATCCCGTACCAGTGGTTGAAAGGCCTCTAGATGTCCAATGCAGCCGCGCAGATCCCCATGTTGCTGAAGTGTGACAAAACTGGCGCGAGTGACCTGCAGTGAATCCATGTAACTTTTTGGATCAACTTGGAGTGGGCTGCCGTGAAGTAGACCATGGCGAATAGATGCTTCAGCAACCTGCATCAATATATCTTGAGCTTGATCGCTAAGTTGTTCTTGTGTCTCAGGCAAAGGCATAGGCCCCATACCCTACGACTTGGCTGTGGGTGCCGGCTGTATCCCCAGAGTTGCGTAGATCCAAAGTTGTTACATTAAGGTGGTGATTATGTGCAGCGATAAGGAGTCCACTTATTGGGATTCGGCCGCAGGCATGATCGCAGGCAAGCGTATTGGGTTCTAGTTGCTCGATAGCTTGTGTCGCCTCCTGATCCCGTTTTTGGGCATCTTTATAATCCAGATAGTGGCTAAGATCTG
>Ga0316187_10005093_pt1 | contig 11369 bp, 7 predicted proteins | sample CroRivburrow1_MG_FD_204927 | JGI IMG/M metagenome (GOLD analysis project Ga0316187, IMG submission 204927) | Coastal sediment microbial communities from Maine, United States - Cross River worm burrow 1 | ecosystem: Environmental > Aquatic > Marine > Coastal > Sediment | place: USA: Maine...
TCGCGACGGAAGCGGTCCAGTTGGGCGTCGGCGATCGATTCGCCGAGGAAGCCCGCGACCCAGACCGCGACGCCAAGGTATTCGAGCGCACGGAATCCGGGGGTCGGATCCGAGGCCAGAATCAGGAAAGGCAGCGCGAACGTCAGCGCGGCGGCCGCCTGCATCTGGAAGAAGACGAACAGGAAGGCCTTGGCCTTGTCGCCGAGGGCCTCTTCCATGGCGGTGTAGCGGCCGTCCCCGCCGTCGCGCGAGATGCGCTTCCAGAGGTGGCCGGCCAGGCGCACCGCCCAGATCCCGACCAGGACCGCGATGAGGATGCGGCGTGGCTCCCAGCCCGGCGCGATGGCGGCGTAGACCAGGGCCAGTACGCCCATCGCCACGGTCCAGGCGACGTCGACCAGGCTGGTGCGGTCGACGCGCAGGAGCACCGCCCAGGAAACCGCCATGGCGGCCGAGACCGCGAGAGCGGACCAGCCGAACGCTTCCCAGGGCACACCAGGGAAGTTCTCAGCGGGGACGGGAGCCTGCAACATTGTGGAATATAAAACTTAGACAAAGCGACTCCAGGGGAAATCGCCTCGGAGCATGGGGACTGGCGAGCTCCCGACCTAGAATGTCGCTTCATGCCACGCCGCGAAACGCGCACGGTGAAGGTCGGGGACCTGCTCCTCGGCTCCGGGCACCCCATCCGGGTGCAGTCGATGACGACCACGGACACGGACGATGTGGCCGGGACGGTGGGGCAGATCGAGCGCCTGGTCGAGGCCGGCTGCGAGATCGTGCGGGTGACGGTCAACCACGACCGCGCCGCCGACGCACTGCCGGAGATCCGCGCCGCCTGTCCGGTGCCGCTGGTCGCCGACATCCATTTCACGCACCGGTTGGCGCTGCGCTCGATCGACGCCGGCGTCGACAAGGTGCGCTTGAATCCGGGCAATGTCGGCAGTCTGGACCGGGTACGCGAGGTGGTGCGCGCGGCCGATGCCGCGGGCGTGGCGCTGCGCATCGGCGTCAACTCCGGCTCGGTCGAGAAGGACCTGCTCGAGAAGCACGGCTGGCCGTCGCCGGAGGCGATGGTCGAGTCGGCGCTGCGCCACTGCGCGACCGTCGAGGAGATGGGCTTCACGAACTTCGTGGTCTCCCTCAAGTCGACCGACACGCACACCGTGCTGGCGGCCAACCGCATGTTCGCCGAGCGCACCGACGTCCCGTTGCACCTCGGCGTGACCGAGGCCGGGCGCCCTGGCTACGGCTCGCTGAAGTCCGCGGTCGGCCTCGGTGCGCTGCTGCTCGAGGGCATCGGCGACACCATCCGCGTCTCGCTGACCGGCGACCCGGTCGCAGAGGTGCCGGTCGCCTACGACATCCTCAAGGCCTCGGGCGCGCGCGTGTTGAGTCCGGAGTTGATCAGTTGCCCGACCTGCGGGCGCATCGAGATCGACCTCGAGAAGTTGATGAACGAACTCGAGGAGCGCCTCGCCGGCGAGGATGCGCCGGTCAAGATCGCGGTGCTCGGTTGCGTGGTGAACGGCCCCGGCGAGGCCAGCGAGGCCGACATCGGCATCGCCGGCGGCGGCGGCAAGGGCATCCTCTACCGCGACGGCAAGCAGGTGCGGGTGGTGCCCGAAGCCGAGATGGTCGACGCGCTGCTCGAGGAGATCCGCGCCTTCAAGGCGGAAAAGCAGGAAGCCGCCGCCCGTGAGGGCGACGGCTCCGGGATGAGCGTCTAGCCGCGCTCAGCGGATCACGACGATCTCGGTCTCGTTCGGATTCTGGTTGCGCATGCGCTGCGCCATCAGCGCACGCTGCTGCGGGTCGTTCGGGTCCCAGTTCAGCGGGTCGATGTTGACCGAACGTCCCGAGGAATCGATCGGGCGCACCACGATGATGGCGGTGCCGCCGAAGGGCCAATCGAACTCCGCCGTGACCACCGGATTGGCCTGGGCGGCCTGCGACACGAAGGCGAGCGCCAGCGGCGTGTCCCAGTCGATGTCGTTGGTGCGCAATCCGCCGTAGATCGCGTACTCGATCTGTCCGGCGCGGTTGCCGCTCGGCGGCAGGGTCTCCGGATCAGACGCGTGCGGGAAGGTGATGCGGATGGTGTCGAAGTCGATGAACTCGCCGAAATAGTTGCCGGCCTGGTTCACACCGCCCAGGGCGAAGATCGGCGGGGTGACGTCCGGCGACAGCGAACCGCCCTCGTCGGCCCAGGTGCGCAGCGGCGCTTCCATCGCGGCCAGTCCGGAACCGACCGGATCCGAGAACCACGGCAGGTGGGCGGTCATCACGAAGGGCGAGGACATGCGGCCCAGGAACTCGGCCCAGGTGGCGTCACCGTCGAAGGCGATGATGAAGCTGTCCGGGGCCTGCGCGGTGCCGACACCGATGAACGCGCCCTCGCGCGTCGACAGGTCCAGGCTGCCTGCGCCTGGCGTCGTGTGGCAGGTCAGGCAAGTCGTCGACGCGCTCGTCGGCGAGGGCGAAGAGAACAGCGGCAGAAGTTCGGTGTCGTAGTCGAACACGCCCCCTCCAAAGGACGACACCGTGCGCGCGTTGGTCACCCGCGTCGACAGTGAAGTGCGCTCGTTGGTGTCGACGGCGACCACGCGGTAGTAGTAGGTGGTGAACGGGTCGAGCCCGGTGTCCACCCAAGCGGTCACGCCGGGACCGGTCTCGTAGACCGCGTCCGTCGCGTTGGCGGCCTCCTGCTGGGTCGCGCCGCGGAAGATGCGGTAGCGCATCGCCTGTGCGCCGACGAGGTTCGGCAGCAGCACGGCGTCGGGCCAGGACAGGAAGACCTCAGTGGGGCCGAGAGAGTCGGCCAGGGAGATGCCGGGGAACTGGATGTCCGGCGAGGGCTGTCCGGCGTCCGGCGGCGGGCCGGAGGTCCCGCCGCTGGCGGTGTCGTTCGAGTTCTCACTGCACGCGGCAACCACGGCCGCGAGGGTCAGGACGAGGGTCAGCAGGGCGGGGCGCATGGGTGCCAGCGAGGCCGGGCTAGGGAGCCAGGAATGGAGGAGCGTAGCGGCTCCCCCGGCATTCTAGCCGCGGTTCCTGGATTCGGTACCGCTCCAGGCTTGCGGTAAGAGGGCAGCGAGGCGATAACGGGGCCGCCTCGCGTCCGAATTTTTTTCACGACGTGTCACCTCAACCCGCGCTCCCGCCGAGCCTTCTGCCCTTCGCCGCCCTGTTGAAGGGTGCCGCGTCGGACATGCTACGCCTGGACGGCCCTCTGTGGATCACACGGGCGCCGGGGTCGGTCGACGTCCTGGGGGGGCCTGGCGAGCAGCCAGGCTCGGTCAGCATGACCATGGCCATCGGCCGGGCGGTCTATTGCGCGATCCAGAACCGCCAGGACAAGAAAATCCGCATTCGTATCCTGCGGCCTGCCAGCAAGGGCGGCACGCTGGAATGGGCGGGCGACGTGCCGACCATCTACACCAAGAAGGGGCCGCCGCGCAGCCAGGCCGTGCTGGAGGCCCAGTTCGAGGAGGACGAGGCCCCGTGGATGCTGGAGATGGTCGCGTGGATGATCGGTCTGCGCCGTACCCACCAGCTCAACACGCCAAAACAAGGCTTTGACCTTGTGGTCTGGGACCATCTGCCGGATTCGCCAGGATTCGGTGAGGACGGCGCCTTCTCCACGGCCATCAGCCTCGCGATGAAGGCCTCGACCGGCCTCGACAAGAAGCGGGTCGATGGCATCCGCGTCGCGCGCGCGATCCGCCATGGCGCCGAGGAGGTCCTGGCTTGGCGCCTGCCCTTCATGGAGATCCTCACCGCCGGCGTCGGCCAGCGGGGCTGCCTGGTCTCCATCGAGCACGGCGTCGACCCCATCATGCAGTGGGTGCCGGTGCCGGAGCATGTCGTGCTGGCGACGGTCGACGTCGGCGTCGAGTACGCCTGCGACCCGCAGGATCGGCTGCGCGCCGCGACCGGCGCGGCGATGGCCCTCGAGCACCTCAATGCCGGGCTGCGCAAGGCCAAGGTCTCGCAGCGCGGTGGGTGGGGCCAGGTCACGCCGGCCGAGTTCGAGGGCGGCCTGCGCGACCACGTGCCGGCCAAGGAGTCCGGCGCCGACTGGCTGAAGACCTACAAGCGGATCGCCGACGAGAAGGTCTCGGTCGAGGTCGACGCGGAGGGCTCGTATCGCCTGCGCGCGTTGGCCGAACATCATGTGCGCGAGTCGGGCCGGGCGCGGCGCTTCGTGCAGCAGCTGCAGGACTACGCCCGCACCAAGCGCGAGGATTTCCTGGCCGAGGCCGGGCGCGCGCTCAACAGCTCGCACCGGTCGCTGCGCGAGAAGTGCAGCATCCAGAGCGAGGAGGTCGACGCACTGCTCGCGAAGATCAACAAGGCGGGGCGCAAGGCCGGCCTGTTCGGCGGTCGCATGTGCGAGGGCGGGGCCGGCTCGGCCATCGTCGTGCTGGCACACCTGTCGGCGCTCGACCGCCTGCGCGAGATCGTCCTGGAGCACACTTCGAAGTCCGCTGCCGGCGGCGCGGTGATGTCCGACATCGGCCAGGGCGGCGTACTGTCCGGCTGGTGGGAGGGTGTCCTGGAGGTCGCGGAAGAGAACTCCGATGGCGATTCTGACGACCCCTCCGACTCCTCGAGCGGCGCCAAGAGCTAGGCTCGCCGTCCTCCTTCTGGCGGCCGCTTCCTTCGCGGTCGCCTGTACGAACGCGCCGCGCGCGCTGCCAGGCCCGGCCGTCGTCGATCCGCCCGACCCGGTGCTGCACGCGCCGCGCGACCGCGGCTATGACGCGCTTCACTACGCGCTCGACCTGGAACTCGACGGCCGACGCTGGGGATTCGAGGGGACGACCGCGCTGCGCCTGCGCGCGGAGCGCGGGCTGACCCAGGTGGTCCTGGACGCGGCGGCACTGGAGATCCTTGGCGCGCGTGTCGATGGCGCACCGGCGACGTTCGAGTACGACGGGCGCGAGCTGGTGGTCGCGCTGCCCCGGCGACTCCAGACCGGCGAGGAAGCGGTCGTTGAGGTGCGTTACGTGGCCGACCGCCCGCTTGCGGGGCTGCACTTCGTGCTGCCCACCCTCGGCGTTTACGCGCCGGCGCCGCATGTCTATACCCAGGGCGAGGCGCTGCGTGCGCGGCATTGGTTCCCGTGCAACGATGACCCCGGCGATCGCGCGACCCATGGACTGCGCGCCGAGGTGCCGGTCTCATGGACCACCGTCGCGGCGGGCACGCGTACCGACTCGCGGACCGATCTGCGCCGGCGCACGCGCGTCGAGACGTGGAGCAGCGCGACGCCGCTGCCGACCTATCTGTTCCACTTCGCGGCCGGCGCCTTCGTGACCGTCGACGAGGTGGCGACGCCGGTCACTCTGCGGCACGTCGTCGAACCCGAAGACCTGGACGCAGCCGCGGACTCGTTCGCCGAGACCGCGCGCGTGCTGCAGGTGTTCGAGGCCTGGACCGGACACCCCTTCCCGTTCCCGAGCTACGGACACGTCGCGGTGCGCGACTTCCCGTTCGGCGGCATGGAGAACCCGGGCTCGAGCACGGTCACGCGGAACAGTCTGCATGCGGGCATCGAGCAGGCGGCCCATCCGACCTGGGGCCTGGTCGCCCACGAAGCGGCGCACCAGTGGTTCGGCGACCTGGTCACCTGCAGCGACTGGCCGCACATCTGGCTGAACGAGGGCTTCGCGTCCTACCTCGGCGAGGTCTACCGCCGCGCGCGCGACGGCGACGAGGCGTTCCGCTGGGGCATGGGGCGCCGGGTCGACGCATACCTGGATGCCTGCCGCGGCGACAACCTGCGCGCGCTGGTGAAGCGCGACTACCGCATGCCGATGGACCTGTTCCTCGACGGCACGGTCTACCCAGGCGGCGCGGCGCGCGTGCACCTGTTCCGCGCGATGCTCGGCGAGGCGGTGTTCCACGACGGCATCCGTCGTTACCTGCACGACAACGCCTTCCGCTCGGTGCCGAGCGAAGCGCTGCTGCGCGCCTTCCTGGACGCCGGCGCGCCGGCGGCCTTCGAGGCGGACTTCCGGCAGTGGGTCGAGGAGCCGGGCTATCCGGTGGTCGAGATCGCGTGGCGCCGCGAAGGCGAGGTCGTGACCGTGGAGCTCACGCAGGTGCAGGACGGCGCCGGCGTCCCCGCGGTGTTCCGCTTCCCGCTTGATGTCGTGTGGTACGGGAACGGCACCCGCTACGCGGCGCGGTTGCAGGTGGCTGGCGCGCACGACGTGCTGGAGATCCCCGTGCCGGGCGGCTTCGACGGCTGGCTGGAGTTCGATCCGGAGGCCTACGTGCCGGCGCGGTTCCTGATCGACGAACCGCTCGAGGCGACCTTGGCGTGCGCGGTGAATGGCGGTAGCGCGCGCAGTCGGGCGCTGGCGTTGCGCAGGCTCGACGACCACGGCGGCGACGCGGTGCTCGCGGCGGTGGAAGCGGTCGCCATGCTGGACCCGCTGGCGGCACTGCGCGGCGAGGCGGTCGGTCGCTTCGCGGCGCTGGTCGCCGGCGAGCCCTTCGGCGGCACGATGCTCCTCGATGGCTACGACGCGGAGCCGGACGTCGCCGTGCGGCGCGCGTGGTGGCAGGCCGCGACTGCGGCCGGACTCGTCCCGCGGGAACGCCTGCGAGCGGTGCTCGGTGACGCCGCGGCACCGTCGGCGGAACGCGCCGCGGCCCTGCGTGCGTTGGCGAAGGACCGGCCGGTCCTGGAGGTCGCCGCACTGGCCGTCGACTGGTGGGCTACCCCTTCGGACGGTGACCGTGTGCGTCTCGCTGCGCTGGATCTGGCCGCCGCTGCCGCCGCGCGCGGGCACGCGGTGTCGGCCGCGCGGGTGCGCGACCGTGCGTCGGCCGGCGTCCCGACGCCTTTGCGCGTGGCGGCGCTCGGCCACCTGCTGCCGGACCTGCTCGCGGCAGACCCGGCTACCGTCGATGGCGTGGACGTGGACACGCTGTTCCGGGACGCGTTGACCTCGCCGAGTGCGGTACTGCGGCGCGTGGCGGCGGCGGGTGCGGTGCAGGTGCCGGAGCGCTTCGCCGAGGAACTCGCCTGGCTGCGCGCCGGCGACCCCGACATCCGCCTGCGCCGCATCCTCGACGGCGCGCCCTAGAAGGACTCGGCGATCTCGCGCAGCAGCGTCAGGTCGACATCGGCGCGGCCATCGCGCAAGGCGTCCGCGACGCGGCCGTGCACCGCGCCCCACGCGTGGAACCCCTGCGCGGCCTCGCGGGCGTCGGTGCGCGCCGCACGGAAGGCGGTGTCCAGCGCGACGGTGCGCTCCTCGAAGGCGTTCCACTGCGGGGTCAGGGCATCGAGCTCCTCGCGCAGTGCGCGCAGGGCACGCGCCGGGTCGCCGGCCCCCGCGCCGGCGGGATCGCCGAGCCCGGCCGCGCGCCGGCGCATGCGGTCGGCCAAGGCCTCCTCCTCGGTGCGCAGGTCGGCGCGCGCGGCCATCAGCGGCGCGGCCTGTCGACGCAGGGCCTGTTGCGCATCGGCGGCGAGCGCTTCGAGCGCGTCGACCAGGCGCAGCGCGCCACCCTGCGCGCCGTCGGCCAGGTGCTCGACGAAGGGGTGAGCGAGGGCGAAGGCCGTCGCCGCACTGCCGCTCGCGCCGATACCGGCGAGCAGGGCGCGGTGGGCCTCGGGGTCGATGCCGAAGTCGTCGGCCAGGCGCGACTCCAGCAGCGCCACGTGCAGGGCGTGGAAGGCGTCGCGCAGACGGGCGGCACCGAGCGGGCCGTCCTCGCTGAGCGCGAACTCGGCTTCGCGTGCGTAGTCGGCGAAGGCTTCCCAGCCGTCGAGGACCGGCGCATAGGCCCGGCGGAGGTCGGCCTGCAGGCCGCGCCGCGCGTCCTCGGCGGCGAGGTCACTGGCGGGCAGTGCGTCCGCGAGGCCCGCCTCCAGGCGCAGCAGCGAGGCATCCAGCCCGCGCCCCATGCCGCGCGAAGCCTCCGCCCAGCCGTCGGCGCGGGTGGGCGTCGAGCATGCGGCCCCGAGCAGCACGCAGGTGGCGAGCAGGGCGCGAGCTGGCACAGCCGCGATCGTGCCGCGCGCGGCGGCGGGAGCGCGCCGGGAAGGGGCCAGGGGCATAGGTCTGAGGGGACGCGCGTCGGGCGACGCGTGATGACCAATGTACCTTGTTCCGGTGAGCCCGCGCCCCACCGCACTCCGCGCCCTGGCGCACCGTGACCCCGCCTTGGGCGACGCCATGCGCGGCCTGCCGCGCTTCCCCGGCCTTCCCGACCCGGCGCGTGGCCGGCGCACGCACTTCGAGGCCCTGGCGCGGGCGATCGTCTACCAGCAGCTGGCCGGCAAGGCCGCGGCGACCATCCACGGCAGGGTCTGCGCCTTGACCCCTGGGCCGCGGTTGCCCAAGCCCGACGAACTCTTGGCCCTGCCAGAGACGGCCCTGCGCGGGGCCGGGCTATCGAGAAACAAGCTCGCAGCCCTGTTAGACCTCGCCAGCCGCGTCGCGGACGGGCGCCTGCGGACCCGCTCCCTGTCGCATCAGCCGGACGAAGAGGTCATCTCTAGACTCGTGGAGGTCCGCGGAATCGGCGTCTGGACCGCGCAGATGTTCCTGATGTTCCAACTCGGCCGCCTGGACGTGCTGCCGAGCGGGGATCTGGGCGTCCAGGAGGGGCTTCGACGCCTGGACGGACTGGCTGAGCGCCCCGGCCCCAAGGAACTCGAGGCTCGTGGAGAAATCTGGACACCGCTTCGATCCGTGGCCTCCTGGTACCTCTGGAGGCTCGCAGACGCCGCCTGACGGAAAGTGTCTAAATAATAACTTTAACAAAACGGCGTGGAGCGTATGAGATGTCATGCAAATGCTCCTCACACTCGCTGCGTTGGTCGGTTCGTCCGCTGACGTCGCCCTGGAGGCCCCTCTGGCCGTCCAGGCCCGTCCGGCGGCCGAAACTCCTGCCGCCGCCCAGGAGGTCGCCTTCCCGGCCGACTTCCAGACTGTCCTCTCGCTGGTCAAAGCGGCCGGCTTGCAGGAGGCCATCGTCGGCATGAACGGACAGTTCACGCTGTTCGCGCCGAACGATGCCGCCTTCCAGAAGCTGCCGGCCGCGCTGCTGGCCGACCTGGCCAAGCCGGAGAACGCCGCCACGCTGAAGGCGATCCTGCTCTACCACGTGGTCCCGGCGCGTGTCCCGGCCTCGGCCGCCGTGAAGGCGACCAGCGCCCCGACCGCGGAAGGCACCGACCTGAAGGTGACCCTGAAGGGTGACAACCTCTACATCGACACGGCGCGGGTCATCGCGACCGACCTGGAGTACGCGGGCGGCATCGTCCACGCCATCGACACCGTGCTGGTGCCGGCCGGCGTGGCTGCCAAGCTGGCGGCTCCGGCGCCGCCGATTGCCGGTTGCGGCACGGTCTTCTCGCTGGTCCAGATGGCTGGCCTGACCGACGCCCTGAAGGGCATGGACGGCTTCACGCTGTTCGCGCCGACCGATGAGGCCTTCGCCAAGTTGCCGGCCGCGACCGTCGAGCTGCTGCTCGCCCCGGAGAACCGCGACAACCTCAAGAAGGTGCTGCTGCACCACGTCGTTGCCTCCAAGGTGGACTCCGCGTCGGCGATGAAGCTGGCCGGCAAGTCCGGTGTCATGGTCGACATGCTGAGTGGCTCGACGATGCTCAAGCCGACCGCCGCTGGCCTGACCATCGGCGGCGCGACGATCGTGCGCGTCGACGAGACCTTCGCGAAGGGCGTCGTCCACGTCATCGACAAGGTGATGGTGCCTTCCGACCTGAAGCTGAACCCGGTCAACCCGAATCGCGTCAAGCTGCAGGGCTGGATGGACGAAGGCAAGGCCAAGTGGGGGACCGAGGACTGGAACGGTTCCGCGATGATCTGGCGCGCCGCGCTGGAGTGGGGTATCGAGGGCGAGCGGATCGCCAACCCCGAGGTGCGCGAAGGTGCCAAGTCCGCTCTGAAGAAGGCCTCGGGGCAGTCCGGCAAGGACGCCGCGGCGACTCTCTACGAAGCCATGAACAAGGCGCTCGCGTCTTTCTGATCCGATGACCATCCACACCCTCACTGCCATGCTGCTGGCCGTCGGCTCCCACGGGGAGCCGGCGGCGAGCCCCGAGGTCCTCTTCGACTTCGGTACCGATGACGTCTCCCGCTGGTCGACGGTCCATGACACGGTCATGGGCGGCCGCTCCAGCGGCACGGTGGAGCGCACCGAAGCCGGCACGCTGGTCTTCCGCGGCAAGCTGTCGCTGGAGAACAACGGCGGCTTCACGAGCTTCCGCTCGGATCGCCTCGATCTGGACATCGCTGGCAGCGAGGGTCTGGAGGTCCGGGTCAAGGGAGACGGCCGCACCTACATCTACTCCTGTGACATGCGCGGCGTGCCGGTCTTCGGCGGCGGCTACTGGCAGGAGTTCACCACCGAGGCGGGCGCCTGGACGACCGTGCGCCTGCCCTGGAGCGCCTTCGAGCCCTACAGCTTCGGCAACAAGATGCGTGGCCAGCCGGCCATGGATCCCGAGCGGCTGTCGGCCATGGGTGTCTACCTCTACGACAAGAAGGAAGGACCGTTCACGCTCGAGATCGACGCGATCTCCGCGTACTGGCCGGGTGATCCCGCGCCGGCCGCGGAGGCCCCGGTCTTCCCGAACGACTTCGCGACGCTGCTGAGCCTGCTGCGGATCACCGAGCTGGAGGACACGGTCGCCGGCCTCGACGGTGACTTCACGCTGTTCGCGCCGAGCGACAAGGCCTTCCAGGCTCTGCCCGACGGCGTCTTCCAGGAACTGGCGAAGCCGGAGAACCTGGATCTGCTGAAGGCGGTACTGCTCTACCACGTGGTGCCGGTCCGCATTCCCGCGGAGCGCGCGCTGCGCACCGAGAACGCGAGTACCGCCGAGGGTTCCTTCCTGCGCTTCCAGCGCGACGAGGAAGGCCTCAAGGTGGGCGGCGCGCGCGTCGTGGCCACCGACCTGGAGTTCGCTGGCGGCGTGGTGCACCTCATCGACGGCGTGCTGGTGCCCGCCGACGTGCAGAACGCACTGGCCGGTCTGCCCGCCGAGCCGGATTCTCCGGTCGCCGGATGCACGACGGTCTTCGCGCTGGTCGAGGCCGCCGGTCTGTCCGGGGCGTTGGCCGACAAGGAGCGCTACACGCTGTTCGCGCCGACCGACGAGGCCTTCGCCGCCTTGCCGGCCGAAGTGGTCGCCGCTCTGCTCGAGCCGGAGAACGTCGACGCGCTGCGCAAGGTGCTGTTGCACCACGTCGTGGACGGCGGTGTCACCGCCTTCAAGGCTACGCAGATCGCGCAGTCGGTCGCGCGGGGTGAGACCGTGGACGTCGAAGCACTTGACGGCACCGCGCTCGCGGTCGGCCTGGGTGAAGGCGGCC